>Ga0265297_10000094_pt1 | contig 311619 bp, 315 predicted proteins | sample Munlanlwell13791_FD_192502 | JGI IMG/M metagenome (GOLD analysis project Ga0265297, IMG submission 192502) | Leachate microbial communities from a municipal landfill in Southern Ontario, Canada - Leachate well 137-91 | ecosystem: Engineered > Solid waste > Landfill > Unclassified | place...
TAAAATAGCCGATTTAGTTGCGCCGTATCTGGCGTTAGGCCAGGCGATCGGCCGATTGGGGTGTTTTTTAAACGGATGTTGCTACGGCAAGGCTGTGAGCTGGGGATTATTTTTTCCGGTTCACGGCGCTCATCTTCATCCGGTTCAGCTGTACACGTCATTCGATCTTTTGATCATTTTCTTCATTCTGAAAAAATATCAGCGCCTAGAAAGAAATTCCGGGGAAACGTTCGTTCTTTATTTGATCCTAGCTTCCCTAGAACGGTTTTGCATGGAATTTTTGCGCGCTGACCATGTACAAGTTTGGTTGGGTTTAAGTATTTTTCAAATTGTCAGCATCACCATTTTTGCGGCCGCAACCTATGTCATCCTACTTATTAGAAGTCGACGAAAAAAATAATGATCTTCGGCTGGATGTTTTTTTAGCTAAAAATCTTGCCGACATTCCTTCCCGAAATTTTGCCCAAAAATTAATTGATGAACAAAAAGTAACGGTTAACGGGCGCGTTGTTAAGGCCCACGAAAAGGTTCTTTGCGGCGATCGGATCAATGTTGATGCCGAGCTATCTTTTCGAGATAATGTTGAGCCGGAAAATATTGCGCTTGATATTTTTTATGAAGATGAAGGTATTCTGGTCGTCAATAAAGATCCCGGAATGTTGGTCCATCCGGCGGCAGGGAGGAATTCCGGAACGCTAGTTAACGCAATTCTTTATCATTGCAAAACCCTTTCAGATGTTAATTCGTCGTTTCGTCCGGGAATCGTGCATCGGTTAGATGAGGCAACATCGGGCTTGATCGTGGTTGCCAAAAATAATATCGCGCACACCAGGCTTGCCGAGCAATTTGAAAAACATACGGTTAAAAAACAATATTTAGCTTTGGTGGAAGGGCTTGTAGAATTTGATGAAGGGCTTATTGATGCTTCGCTGGGACGCCATCCGCGCCAAAGAGAAAAACAATCTGTCTTAGCTTACGATGCCAGAGAAGCCAAAACGGTGTACCGTGTTTTAAGGCGTTCCCAGAGAAATTCTTTGGTTGCGCTTTTTCCGGAAACAGGCCGGACGCATCAACTGCGTGTTCATATGGCGCATTTAGGGCATCCTATTTTAGGTGACGAGAAATACGGCAAGAAAAGCTCTTTTCATCGTTTAGCGCTGCATGCCCAGTCTTTAGGTTTTTTGCATCCCGTTAGCTTAGCCTATCTGGAATTTACCACACAATTTCCCGCCGACTTTAAAGAGATGCCGTAAGCAAACGCCAAAGAATTAAAAAATACGCTTTACTTAAACCCTGCTTTCCATATAATAATATCAAAGCTTTATAACTTCCAAAAAGGGGCGTGAGGGAATGAATAATTCAGGAAAGACACTTACCATTATTCTTATCGTTTTATCCGTTTTGCTTTTATCATTTGCCGCCATCGAAACATTTTACTACTCCGTTGAGAAAAAAAGAGCCGATGCCTTGCAGGAAAAAATTGACCAGTCAAAAACTGTTGAGGCAAAACTTACCGAAGAGATCGCTCAAACCAAAAAGCAAATTTTTGTTTTAGAGGAAAAAAATAAAGAAGCCGAAGCCAAGATCGAAGGCTTGATGGATGAGCTGGAACTACAGCAAGGCTTACGCGATCAAATGAAAATAGAAAACGGGGCTCTCAAAGAAGCCATGGATGCCGAAACCAAGGCAAAAGGGGAGCTGCAAAAAACTTTGGCGGATGTTCAGCAAAAAGCTGTTTCGCTTCAAGAAAAATTAAAAGCGGAAGAAAAACAGCGCATGGATCTGGAAATCAAAATAAAAGAATTGTCTTCGGGGGAAGATATTCCATCCGGAGTTGAGCTCGAAAAGATCGTCGTTATACCCAATCAGTCTTCCGAGGGGCGGGTTGTCAGCGTTGATGCGGAAAATAATTTTCTGATCTTTAACCTCGGCCAACAGCAGGGGATTATCCAGGATGTGGTGTTGTCGGTCTATCGCAATGATCAATATCTAGGCGATGTAAAAGCGGCTCGCGTCCAGGCTGATATGTCGGTGGCTGATTTTATCGCGCCTTTGACCAGCCAGCAAGTGCAGAAAAACGACAGAGTTATTGTGAAGAAATGAATTTGATTGTCCGGCCCACGCCTGTTCTTAAGGGCAGTTTTTATCTTCCCGCCTCAAAATCCTATTCTATTCGTGCGTTTATCATTGCCGCCTGCGGCGGAACCTCAAAAATTATTTCTCCTTCAAATTGCGATGACGCAAAAGTTGCCGTTGATGTCGCACGTCAGCTTGGCGCGAAAATAACTCTATCAAAAAAAATCTGGACGGTGCTTGCGCGCGACAAAAAAATAACAACGCGCCAAATTGATGTCGGAGAGTCCGGAACTGTTTTGCGCTTTTTGCTGCCGCTATTGGCGGTTCAAGGAAATTCCATAAGAGTTATCGGCACGGGAACTCTTAAAGGGCGCCCAAACTTGTCTTTAGTGAAAACATTGAAAGCAATGGGAGCGTGTATTGACGGAAGCGGTTCGGTGCAGTCTATTCCGATCGATATAAAAAAGGGGAAGATCCGCGGCGGAAAGATTTCGATCGCAGGAACGGTCAGCTCACAATTTATTTCCGCTCTTTTGATCGCTTGCCCTGAATTGCGAGAAGATACGAAGCTTTTTGTTAAGGGAAAATTAGTTTCGCAAGATTATATTACGATGACCCGCCAGGTTTTAAAAAAGGCGGGAATACAAATTCAGGATAAGAAAAAATATTTCCATATTCCGGGACGGCAGAAGTTTAAAGGATTGAAGAATTTTATTGTTCCCTCTGATTACGGACTAGCCGCATTTTTTCTTGTGGCCGGTGCTTTGTTAAGGTCTCGAATAACCCTTAAAGGATTTTTGAAAGATGATCTGCTTCAAGCCGATGGAAAGATCCTGGATCTTCTACGAAAAATGGGAGCTCGTTTTGTTAAGACAAACCAAGGGACCACGATCTCCGGCCCGTTCCATCTAACGGGAGGAAGTTTTTCGCTAAAAGACTGTCCGGACCTTGTTCCGATCATGGCAGTAGCAGCTTTATTCGCCAAGGGAAAAACACGTCTTTACGATATTGGCCACGCCCGCGTTAAAGAATCAGACCGGATCAGCGATTTGCGCAAGGAGCTCCTTAAAATCGGCGCAAATGTCAAAGAAAAAAGAAACGAACTTATTGTCGTTCCAAGACCTTGTTATAAAAGCAATATTTCCGTGAACCCTCATCATGATCATCGTCTGGCCATGGCTTTTAGTGTTTTGGGATTAAAATTAGGCGCGAACATAAAAGACATTGAGTGTACGGCGAAGTCTTATCCTGATTTTGTTAAAGACTTAGCAAAATTAGGAGCGCGAATTTCTAAAGTTAAAAATCGTTGACAGGGATTTTATTTTCCGATATGATTGCTGTTAATACAAGGAAATCATAATGTTACAAAAAATCATAAAACTCTGCAAAAAAGCTATCAATTATGTCCTAGGCCTTTTTTCCAATGATATTGGGATCGATTTAGGAACGGCGACAACCTTGGTTTACGTGAAAGGGGAAGGTGTTGTTCTTTGCGAACCTTCTGTTGTGGCCATTCAAAAAGAGACCAATCGCGTTGTTGCCGTCGGGGAAGAAGCCAAACGGATGCTAGGGCGTACTCCCGGCAATATTGTTGCTATTCGTCCCATGAAAGATGGTGTTATTTCTGATTTTGAAATCACCGAAGCGATGCTGCGTTATTTTATTAAAAAAGTCCACCGTCGACGGGTTTTAGTCCGTCCAGCGATGGTTATTGCTATCCCCTCTGGCATTACGGAGGTCGAAAAACGTGCGGTGAGAGATTCTGCTGAGCGTGCAGGTGCCCGGTCGGTTGACTTGATCGAAGAACCTAAAGCAGCAGCCGTTGGTGTCGGCCTTCCGGTGGAAGAACCGGCGGGAAATATGATCGTCGACATTGGCGGCGGTACGACGGAATTTGCCGTTATTTCTTTGGGCGGGATTGTTTATGCAAAATCTATTCGTATCGCGGGCGATGAAATGGACATGGCTGTTATTGAATACTTAAGAAAAACTTACAACTTGATGATAGGTGAACGTACGGCTGAAGAAATTAAAATCCGTATTGGTTCAGCTTATCCGCTGGATGAAGAATTAAGCATGGATGTGCGCGGCCGGGATTTGATCGCTGGGTTGCCGAAAACCGTTACCATTACTTCTGTAGAAGTTCGTGAAGCGCTCAAGGAACCTGTGCAGGCGATTGTCGATGGAACAAAGGCGACGCTTGAACGTACGCCGCCGGAGTTGGCATCAGATTTGATCGATCGAGGCATTGTGATGGCGGGCGGAGGATCGCTTTTACGCGGCATTGATAAATTGCTTGCCGAAGAAACAGGTTTGCCTGTTCATATTGCCGATGATCCTTTAACAGCGGTTGTTTTAGGAACGGGCCACACGCTTAATATGCCGGCTCGTTTGCGCAGGCAGTTGGTTGTCCCTACAAAATTGGATTTCTAAATTTCCCTAACGTGTGTTCAAACGAAATAAAAAGTATTTAGTTTATCTGCTCGTTTTAATCCTTCCGGCCCTCTTTTTACTATCTCAACAAACGGCATTTTCGTCTTTTAAGCTTGGCATCGTTCAGAGCAATTCTTTGCCGGTGCGCATTATTCTGCTGCCTCTTTTGGAGCTTAAAAAGATCGTCTTTTATCATGCGACATATAATGAGTATACTCGTCTTAAAAATCAAGTTGATGCTCTAAAAAGCAAATTATCTCGTCAGGAAGAAATATTCCGTGAGAATGCCCGCCTTAAAGAACTTTTAGATTTCAAGAAAAATACGACCATCAATTTGATCGCCGCGGATGTGATCGCTCGTGACCCGTCGGGTTGGACGTCGGCGGTTATCGTTGATAAAGGATCGAGAGAAGGCGTTCGCCAAGGGATGGCTGTTGTCGGTGCTTCCGGGATCATTGGCAGAATTGTTGAAGTCGGGAAAAAAGCAAGCAAAGTGATGCTTCTAAACGATCCGGGTTTTAGCGTTGCGGCTGTGATCGAACGAAGCCGGGAGGCCGGTTTGATCACGGGGACTTTGCAAGGTGTTTGCCGCATGCGCTATCTTTCGCCTCAAGCAGACATTAAAGTAGGCGACCGGGTCATCACATCTAAGTTAAGTTCTATTTTTCCGGAGGGTTTGCCGATCGGTGAGGTGATCAGTGTCCAAGAAAGTCAAAGTAGCCCCACGCTGGAATGTTTTGTAAAGCCTATCGCTTCTCCCTCTCAGATCGAAGAAGTTCTTATTAAGAAATAATTCTGATGAAAAAACGAAACAATCTGGCAGTTAGAAAGATTTTTATTATTGCGGCAATATCCATTGTTTTCTTTGTTGCCGAATCTATTTTATTTTATTTTTTCAGATCTTGGGTTAAACCAAATCTGCTGATCCTGTTGGTTATTTTCTTTAATATGCACCAAGGGATCCGTTATGCTTTGGTGGCGGCAGTTTGCGCGGGGGTTTTAAAAGACAGTTTTAGCGGAAGTCTTTTTGGCTTATATCTTTTTTCATTTGTCGCGTGCGCTTATTTGATGGTTGCGCTAAAGAAATATCTTTTTGGAATGGAATTTAAATTTTCAACAACACTGATGACATCCGTCATGATCATTGTTAATGCGGTGATGGTTTTTCTCCTTCAGTCGTCTTATTATACGGTCGATGCGCGTGAAGCATTGATCTATATTGTGTTACCGGAGGTCATCATAACCTTGCTTATTTTTTCCTTTATTTTTGAGAAACTAAAAAAATGCGCTTTAAAATTTTCCGTATAATTGTCCGATTTGGTTTTATTGCGATCGTTTTCGGGCTGGTCCAAACCCAGATCGTTCAAGGAGATTATTATCATGCCCTGAGCATGAACAATCGTATCCGCGTTGTTCCTATTGAAGGGCGTCGAGGCCGTATTCTTGACCGCAACGGAGTTGTTATCGCGGACAATCGCGCCTCATTTGATGTGATGATCATTCCGCAGGAAATTCGCGACCGTGAAGAATTATTCGCCCATTTAAGCAACACGTTAGCGATTCCCAAAGAAAAACTTTTAAAGAGATTTGTGCAGAAAAAACTTGCCCCGTTCGCTCCGGTCGTTATTGCCGAAGATATTAATAAAGACCAGGCGATTGTTCTTGAGGAAAATAAGTTCCGTTTCCCGGCTGTTGTTGTCCAGGCTAATTCAAAACGCTTTTATCCGTTCGCTCAAACTAACGCGCATCTTTTAGGTTATGTTGGGAAAATTGATAGCTCTCAGATGACCGAGCTTAAAGAATACGGTTATACGATGCAAAGCATTGTCGGGAAAACCGGCATAGAACAATATTATGACCGATATTTAAAAGGCGAAGGGGGAGGTTTGCAAATCGAGGTCAATAATCTTGGCCGGCAAGTTAGGCTTTTGGGGTTAAAAGAGCCTATGAGCGGACAAGATATTGCTTTAACCGTTGACCAAAGAGTCCAGCAGGCGGCCATTGATTCTTTAACCGGCCGAAGAGGAGCTGTCGTGGTCATGGATTTGGATACGAGCGAGATCATTGCTATGGTAAGCTCGCCTTCATTTGATCCGAATAATTTTGTCCGGGGAGAAAATCTGTCAGATTATTTTAAGAATTCGAACGTGCCTCTTTTAAATCGCGCCACGAATGGCCAATATCCCGCAGGGTCGGTTTTTAAGATCATTGATACGATTGCCGGCTTGGAAACCGGAAAGATCAACGCGCATACTTCTTTCAGCTGTCCGGGATTTTATCAATTGGGAAGAAGGAGATTCCATTGTTTGCACGTTCACGGGCTTCAGGATCTCATGCAGGGCTTGGCGCATTCGTGCAACGTCTATTTTTATAATGTCGGAAATATTTTAGGGTCAGAAATAATGGCGCAGTACGCCCGGATGTTCGGGTTAGGAACGGCGACCGGCGTTGATGTTTTCTCGGAAGCCTCGGGATTAATTCCCTCGCGCAAAGGAAAAGGAGACGCGTTAAATTTAGCTATCGGGCAAGGGGAACTTTTGGTCACTCCCATTCAACTTACGTGTATGATATCGCGCGTGGCGAATAGCGGTAAAGAACCCCAGCCGCATTTTATTAGATCTATTAATTCGATGGATGTGGAGCTTAAATCTTTAACGGCGCGCCCGGTTCATTTGAAAGACAAGACATTTGAAATTACAAAGGCAGCCCTTCGAGATGTTGTTAAAAGTGAAACGGGAACCGCCCGGGTTTTGAACATTAAAGACTTGGAAGTTTCCGGAAAGACAGGAACAGCGCAGTCATCCGGCGGGCGCGCTTCACATGCCTGGTTTGTAGGATTTTGCCGGTCAGAGAAAGCCAACATCGCTTTTTGTGTTTTTCTTGAGCATGGCGGAACAAGTTATTACGCGTGCGAGGCAACGAAAGAATTATTACTGCGCATGAAAGAACAAAATATTTTGTAATCAAGGAACTATGTTAAATGCAACGTCAGCTTGAAAGAACAATTTGGATCGCTACCATTGGAATTATGGCCGCGGGACTCGTGACGCTTTATAGTGCTTCACAATTTAGCGTCCGCGTAACGCATAAGATCTTTTATGATCAGCTTTTTATGGCGCTCATAGGATTAGCGCTGATGTTTTTCTTAAGCCGGTTTGATTATAAGAGATTTTTTGACGGGGCTAATCTTTTATATTGGGTAACGGCTGTTCTTTTGGTATTGGTTCTAGTTCTAGGAAGAAATATTTTGGGGGCGAAACGGTGGATCGAATTTGGTGGCATTAATTTTCAACCGTCCGAATTAGCTAAATTTTCTCTCATTCTTATTTTGGCCCGGTATTTCAGTCAGCGAAAAAATTCCTTTTCTTCTTCGTCGCGTGGTCTATGGGAAACATTATTCCAAGATCTATTCTCTCCGTTATTTTTAACGCTTGTTTTAGTTTTGTTAATTTTTAAGCAACCGGATCTTGGCACGGCGATATCGCTTTTCTTTATATTCCTGGTGATGCTTTTTTTAAGCGGAATACGCTATCGTTATTTTCTATCATTTGTTGCCCTTATCTTAGCCGTCATGCCGTTTTTCTGGCATATTTTAAAACCTTATCAAAAAGATAGGCTTCTGGTTTTCCTAAATCCCAACATCGATCCTTTGGGCGCCGGATATACCATTATTCAATCTAAGATCGCTGTTGGTTCAGGAGGGCTGTTGGGAAAAGGCTGGTTGTCCGGGACACAAAACCAGCTCAACTTTCTGCCCGAGCGCCACACGGATTTTATTTTCTCAGTTGTCGGGGAAGAATGGGGGCTCGCGGGAAGCCTGTTGGTGGCATTTCTTTTCTTTGTTCTGGTTAATTGCTCTTTTCGGATCATTCAAAATACGAAAGACCGTTTTGGGTTTTTGGCAGGTGTTGGCATTGTCAGTATTATCGCTTTTCAAGTTGTTATTAACATCGGAATGGTTTTAGGGTTATGTCCGGTGGTGGGCATTACTTTGCCTCTGGTGAGCTATGGGCGTTCATCGTTTATGGTATTTGTTGTTATGATCGGATTTTTATTAAGCTTAAACAAAAAACGGATGATGTTTTAGCTTTTAAAATAATCTTTTATTTCTCCATTCGCCAGAAACATTAGCTACAATTACTTAGGGAAGCGGTTGACAAATAATTGCTACCCAAGTTAGAATTATAAATATTAATACTAGAAGCGGGAAGCGAGAGGTGACCTGTGAAGGATTTTCTTAGAAAGATATCTTTTCATTCTCAGGGCTTGCGGCGCAAGCTGGCCATTGCCTTTGGGTTGATCTTTGTCGCTATTTTAGTTTTACTGAATTATCTCTTTCCGCACTTCTCGTTTTTTGCCGCGAAGGCCAACGTCCATCTTGTCTTGGCCATCGTTTTTATTATCGTCATTTTAGGATTTGTTACGGTGATGCAGATCATTGAACCGGTAATCAAGATCAGCACCGAAGCAAAAAGAATCGCAGAAGGTGATTTTGACCATACGATCAAGCTTATTCGAGATGATGAATTAGGGCAGCTGGGAGACTCCTTGAACCGTATGACCGTGCGCATTAAAGAAAACATGGAAGAATTGCAAGTTTTTAGCCAAAAGACAGAGACGATCAACTCGGAGATCAATAAACGGATCTTAGCGCTTTCAAGTTTGCTTCAGATCAGTAATCTTATTTCACAAAATGCGAAATTAGAGGAGATCATCGAACTTGGCGTTGACCGGTGTTTAGCATCGGGAGAAATGACATTGGGGTGTTTGATCTTGAAGGATAGAAAAACCGGGGAATTTTCTGCTTATTCTTTACGCGGCACGAAAAGCAAGGAGGTGATCGATCAAGGGTTAAAAGAGTTTAAGATTAAGCCCAATGAAGGATTTTTGGGAAAAATAATCTTAAAACACGAATCTGTTGTTGTTGACCGGGATACTCGCAGTAATGCGGATCTTGAGGAATTCCGTAAAAGATTTCTTATAAAAAATGGCGTTATTGTCCCTATTTCTTCTCGGGGAAATGTATTTGGCCTTCTTATCGTCGGTAATGAAGCGGATGATTTTTTCTGTATGCCGACCGATCTGGAATTGCTGGATCTTTTAGCCAAGCAGATCTCTATTGCGATCGAGAATGATCTTCTAGCGACGCGGGTTGAGAAATTAGAGGTTATTGACAACCTCACGGGGCTCTATAACCAGGTGTTTGTCAAAGACCGTTTAGATGAGGAAATAAAACGCGCGATCCGTTTTCAGAGGCCGTGTGCTTTTGTTTTGTTATCGATCGATCGATTTGAAGAATATCGCAGCGCGTTTGGGCATATCGCGGGAGAGGGTATTCTTATCCAAATGGCTGCTATCTTGAGAGAAAATATAAGCGAGGTGGATAAGGCGGCGCGTTTTGGAGACTATGAATTCGCTTTGATTTTGCCGGAAAAAAATAAACGCCAAGCGATTGAAATAGCGGATGCGATCCGACGAAGAGTAGAATTTCTTTTTTCTGAACAAGGCGATTTTCGAAAACGGCTAACGTGTATTGGCGCTGTCACAGAAAATCCTGTCGATGGCGTTGTCGCGGAGGAGTTGATCCTTAAGGCAAGAAATATTCTTCAAGCAATGAAAAAAGAGAACGGTAATAATCGAATCGCGCATAAAACATGACATATAAAAAAGTTACCAATAAACATTTGGGCGAGCTATTAGTTGAGCGCGGCATTATTAACCGCGAACAGCTCGCGATGGCCATTACTTATCAGCAGCAAAAAGGCGGACTGATCGGCGAGGTATTAGTTGAATTGAAGTTTGCCTCTGAAGAAGATATCGCTCAAGCCTTGACCTGTCAGTATGGTTTTCCGTACCTTCCTTTGGCCAATTATGAAATTGATGCGGAAGTCATTGGCTCTATCCCGGAAAATGTTTGCCGGCAGTTTTGTCTTATCCCGATTGACAAGATCGGGAAAAGCCTGACTTTGGCCATGGCCAATCCTTTGAATGTGCAAGCGATCGAGGACGTTGAGCTTATTACGGGCTGTAGCGTTCAGACATTTGTCAGTACGGCCACTGATATTAAAAATTCTGTTAACCGATATTATATAAAAAAATAGAAAATGTTTTCCCTCAAAGATAGATTAAAAGAGATCCTTATCCAGGATAACATTATCAAGCAAGAAGATCTGGATAAGGCTTTGGCCGACCAGAAAGAAAACGGCGGGGAATTAAGTAAGATCCTCGTTAAGCTTGGACTGATTTCCGAAGATAACCTCACGCTTTTATTAAGCCGTGGTTTAGGCATGCCGCCCATTGATGTTACTCGCCTGAAAATTGATCCCGAAGTTGTTAAAATGATCCCCCAGGAAGTCGCTGTTAATTACAAGATCATTCCTGTTTCAAGGATCGGTGACAGCCTCACGCTTGCCATGGCAGACCCGCTTAATATTTTTGCCATTGACAATGTGAAAGCTTTAACCGGCCTTGCCATTAATCCCATCATCGGGCGCACCAAAGATATCATGCAAGCCATCGAGACGTATTATACCGGCGACACGACAACGCAATTCAGCAAGATCATTAAAGATATGGTTGATACGGAAAATCTTGAGCTGATCAAGGAAACCAATCTTGATATGGCCAGGGATGATATTGAGCATTTAACACAAGATGCGCCGATCATTAAATTAACGGATGCGATCATTAAACAAGCAGTCAATGCCAAGGCGAGTGATATTTTTATAGAACCCATGGAAAAAACTTTGCGCATTCGCTATCGCGTCGATGGAATGATCCGGGAAATGGACCGCATGGCCAGAAGCCTTCACGTCTCCATTGTGTCACGCATTAAAGTTATCGCTAATCTGGACATCTCTGAACATCGCTTGCCCCAAGACGGCCGCATCAAGCTTTTAATTTCCGGAAAAGAAGTTGATCTGCGCGTGAGTATTCTGCCGGCGGCATACGGAGAGAATGTGGTTCTTAGAATTTTGGACAAAACCTCGGCTATGTTGGATATTTTAAAGCTAGGTTTTAATGATAGCACGATGGAAGATCTAAAAAAAGTTTCCATGCGTCCTCATGGGATGATCTTGGCTTGCGGTCCGACGGGTTGCGGAAAAACGACAACGCTTTATTCTATTTTAAAATATATTGATTCTCCGGAAAAAAATATTATCACCGTCGAAGACCCCGTCGAGTATCAGATGAAAGGTATTAGTCAGGTTAATGTGAGAACGGAAGTGGGATTAACGTTTTCCGCGAGCTTGCGGTCTATTTTACGTCAAGATCCCGACATTATTCTGATCGGAGAAATTCGTGATTTTGAAACCTTGGATATTGCTGTTAAGGCGGCGCTTACGGGCCATTTGGTCTTAAGTTCTTTGCATACGACGACGGCAGCCGGTTCGGTGGTACGCATGATGAATATGGGGTTGGAGCCATTTTTACTTTGCTCCTCTGTTTTAGCGATCGTGTCACAGCGTTTACTTCGCAAAGTTTGTACGGTTTGCAAAGAATCTTATACGCTTTCGGCGGAAGCCGCAAAAAAATTAGGTTTGGGTAAAATTGTACACGATAAAGAAATTTCTTTGTTTCGAGCCAAGGGATGTAAACAATGTTTCAACAGCGGTTATAGCGGAAGAGTCGGCATTAGCGAGATCCTTGTTTTAACACCCAAGGTCAGAGATTTGATCATGGCACGCGGCGGAGAATTTCGCATCAAGGAGGCAGGGCGTTCGGAAGGTATGGTGACCATGAGAGAAGATGGTTTTCAAAAAATGCTAGCAGGCGTCACAACGCTCGAGGAAATCTTGCGCATTACAGCTCCGGACGATATCGGGATCAAGGGATAAATGGCAAAAACATTAAAAGAAAAAATTCTGGATTCTTTGATCGAGCTTAAGAGCCTAAAGAAAGAGGACGTTGATTCGGCTGTTACGCTGCAGAAATCAAAAGGGATAAGTCTTGAAAAAGCTCTGATCGAAAAGGGGTTAGTCACCGAGCAAGAATTTCTTATTTTACTCGTCAAGGAACTTAATATCCCTCCGATCAATCTGGCAAAATATAAAATTGATCCCGGCTTACAACAGGTCATTCCTGAGCGGATTTCCCGTCAGTACCACGTTATTCCTATCTCCGAGTTAGGGCACACTATTACGATCGCGGTTTCTGATCCTTTCAATATTTTTGCCATTGACGATCTGAAAAGTATCACGGGAAGAGATATTGATGTGACGATCAGCACGGAAACAGAGATTCTCCAGGCTATTGATAATTTTTATGGAACAAAAAAAGATGTCAATGTCGCAGATGTTACCAAGGATATCACGGCAGACGGGCTTGAAGTTATCGGCGAACAACAGTCGGAATCGGCGGAAGTTTCTCTTGAGGAAAGTGAACAGGCGCCCATTGTCAAGATGGTCGACCTTGTTATTAAGGAGGCCTTAAGACAGCGCGCCTCTGACATCCATATTGAACCGACGCCTGATAATATGCGCGTTCGTTATCGCGTTGATGGTATTTTAAACGACATCCTCAATATTCCCAAAGCCAATCAAAACGCGGTGATCGTAAGAATCAAAATTATGTCTCGGCTGGATATTACTGAAACGCGTATTCCGCAAGACGGCCGGTTTAAAATGCGGGTCGCTAATAAGGAAGTTGATTTTCGCGTTTCACTTCTTCCGACAACATTCGGCCAAAAAATCGTTATGAGAATTTTGGATAAATCGAGTTTATCGATCGGCCTGGAAGGGCTTGGTTTTTTTCCTGATTCCGTCGAACATTTCAAGGAGGCCATTGCGAAACCTTTCGGCATGATCCTTATTACGGGGCCGACGGGAAGCGGAAAATCAACAACGCTATATTCCATCGTTAATAAATTAAATACGGTTGACAGGAATATTGTTACGGTTGAAGACCCTGTAGAATATTTGGTCGAAGGATTGACTCAAGTGCATGTTCGCGCTGATATCGGACTGACGTTTTCTTCCGGATTGAGATCTTTGCTGCGCCAAAGCCCTGATATCATCATGGTCGGTGAAATTCGCGATTCCGAAACAGCGGATATTGCCATTAAAGCTTCCTTAACGGGCCAACTTGTTTTCTCAACACTGCATACCAATGATGCGCCGGGTGCCTTGACGCGTCTTGTGGATATGGGCGTTGAACCGTTTTTGGTTGCATCCAGCTTGGTAATGGTTTGTGCTCAGCGTTTATGCCGGAAGATTTGTTCAAAATGTAAAGAGCCCGTCAATATCCCGGATTCGGCCCTGAAAAGTTTTAAACACAAAATCCCCAAGGACGCAGTTTTTTACCACGGTAAAGGATGTGATAATTGCAAAAAAACCGGTTATCGAGGCCGTATGGGTGTTTTAGAAATGTTTGCGGTTGATGATCCTGTACGAGAGATGCTGGTTAAAGGGTGTTCTTCGGGGGAAATCAAAGATTACGCGGTAAAAGAAAAAGGGATGTTAACGCTTTTTGACGATGCGTTTCGAAAGTTTACGTCAGGGATGACGACCTTAGAAGAAGTTTTGAGAGTCACTTCGGAAGAATAAGCGTAAATGCTTTTAAAAGTAGCTATTGTGAAATGATTTTGCAAAAAAATAAGAAGCGGTTTATTGCAAAATATGATAAACTCATCCGAAGAGTTTTGGATTTCTTGGAAATAAAAAATAAGAGGAAGGCTTAAAAGGAACAGTATGGCTTTTTCACGCAGAGATCTTATTTCTAAAAAGCAGCTTTTGGGGCAAATCTTGATCAAGCGAAATTTGCTAGCGGCAGATCAGCTTAAAGAGGCCCTGGAAGTTCAAAAAAAAGATGGCGGTGTTTTGGGAGAGATCTTAGTCAATCTTGGTTATGTGACCGAGCGGGACATTGTCGTGGCATTGATCGTTCAATGCGGTTTTCCCTATATTGCCGTAAATAAATATGAAATTGACCCTAAAGTTACTCAACTTATCGCGGAAGAAACAGCGCGTAAATTTCACGTTATCCCGCTTGATCGTGTTGGCGATGTCTTAAGTGTTGTAATGGCCAACCCGCTTAATTTACCAATGATCGAAGAATTGGAAAATACCACAAAGTGCAAGATCGCGACATTTATCGCGACAAAAACAGAAATTGATGAAGCTATCAGCCGTTGGTATAAAAAGGGGGCATAGGATAAATGGCAACGTTTAAGTATGTCGCAAAAGACCAGAGCGCTCAGACGATCTCGGGTAAAATTGTTGCAGATAATCAAAACGATGTTATTGAAGAGCTGCGTAAGCGAAAGCTTATCATTATTTCCGTTAGCGAGGTCAGGGAAACGGGATTTAAAGATCTTTCATTTGGTGGAAAATCGGTCAAGGCTGATGATCTTGTTATTTTTGCCCGGCAATTAGCTACCATGGTTGATGCCGGTATTCCGCTTTTGCAGGGCATGGACGCCTTGCAAGAGCAAATGACCAATCCTTATTTTAAGAGCGTTATTGCTTCTATCCGTGACGAAATCGAAGTGGGAAACAGCCTTTCTATCGCGTTTTCAAAATATCCAAAAGTTTTTGATACCTTATTCATCAGCATGGTCAAGGCGGGCGAAACGGGCGGCATGTTAAGCGCCATTTTAGACCGCGTGGCCGGCTATATGGAAAAATCTCTTAAGTTAAAAAGAAAAGTTCAAGCAGCCATGGTGTATCCGATGGTTGTTATATCAATGGCCATTGTGATTACTCTCGTCTTGTTGATGAAGGTCGTTCCTACCTTTACAGGGATTTTTGCTTCTTTGGGCGGCGAATTACCCGGGCCGACCAAGTTTCTTATTGGGGTAAGCGATGCTTTACAACACTATTTTATTTACTATTTGGGCGGTGCCATTCTTCTCTATACCGGATTTGTTTTTTATGGGAAAACAGAAAATGGACGGTATCAGATCGATCGAATTAAGCTTAAAGTGCCTGTTTTCGGTGATTTGTTAACTAAAGTTTCCGTGAGCCGTTTTAGCCGCACCTTGGCAACCTTGACGCAAAGCGGTGTTCCAATTTTGGCGTCGCTGGATATTGTCGGAAAAACATGCGGCAATAAAGTCTTGGAAATTGCCGTTAACAATGTTCGAAATAATGTCCGCGAAGGAGAAAGCATTGCCGCTCCTCTTGTTAAAAGCAATGTTTTTCCTCCCATGGTCACCAGGATGATTTCGGTTGGAGAAAAAACCGGTGAAATGGAAAAGATGCTTGTTAAAGTCGCTGATTTTTATGACGATCAAGTGGATGCGGCTGTTTCAGGGCTGACTAGCATGATCGAGCCTTTGATCATTGGTTTCTTGGGCGGCATTGTCGGATTTATCGTTGTGGCCCTGTTTTTACCGATCATTAAGATATCAACGATGATCCAGGCCTAGAGGATTAACAAAGAGATGAATTTGGGAGCGAAATTTTTCAAGGAGGAAATAGCGTGAATAAAAAATCGTTTACCATTATAGAGCTTTTGATCACCATTGTTGTGGCGGTTTTGGTTGTGACAGGGGTTTTAATGTCTTTGATCAACTCCATGGTTTTGGATGAACACACGGCGCAACTTTCCATTGGCATGAATATTGCTAGAGCTAAAATTGAGGAGGTTTTAAGCCGCAGATCGGATTTTGACAATATTGTTTCTGTGCCATCTGGTAATGATCAGTCTGGGGTTAAGCTGACCGCGGATGGTGACGGCATGGTGGGGGCTTATCGAATTATTGTGAGAGGGGTCACTGGGTTTGCGAGTGAATTGAAAACCGTCAAAGTTGCCGTTTGCTGGAAAGGTAGGGGCAATAGGGTTGTCGGTGACTGCCGCATCGTTGATGATGGCACGGTTGAATGGATTAGCTTAGCCGATTTGAATCCCAAATCTGGCTGCGAGTTAGAAACAGCGATTGCCAAGAGGTAGTTTTTCGAGCAGTATCAGGCAAAAAAAGTAAAAAATAATTTCCCTTTTTCTACTTTATATATAGAATAAAAAGTATAAGTAGAAAAAGGGATTTTTTTATAAACAGAAAAGCCCTAAGGCTCATATGGGGAGCGTATGCCGCAAATAAATCTTTTAGCACCGGGATTTAAAAAAAGAGAAGTGACGCCGTCTACGGCCTCTTTCTCTAAGGCGCAGGCGCAATCTCAATTCCAGCAGAAAACAGAGAGAGTGTATCCAGGGATCTCTTCAGGTGTCTTGGATGTCTTGCCGGCGGTGGGTTTTCGTTGCGCGATTTGCGGTGGCATTATTCTTGCCATCTGGAGCTTTTTCTTGGTCAATATTCCTGGAAATCAAAAAACACTGAAAGAGCTAGAAGTAAAAGTTTCTGTTCTCGCCACTAATCCCAAAGAGATAGAGCGCATCAGGACTGAGCGCGTCATTCTCGAAAAAAAAGTTAACCTTATCGACAATCTTTCTTCTCGGAAATTTTTATGGTCCGAAAAATTGGCCCTGATCGCGGATCTTATCCCAGATGGAGTATGGATCAATGAAATACGTTCAAGCAGTAAGAAAGATGCGGCAGCGGCTAAAGCTCCTCCCAGCGATGAAAAAACAGTTTTCACTATAAAAGGCACGGCTGTTGCTTACAAGATCCAAGATGCGGTCGGTCTTATTAGCGACTTTATAAAGAATTTACAAGAAAACGCTGATTTTTCTAAAGATTTTCAAGAGATCAAACTTAATACAATCGCGAAGGGAACTGTAGGGAGCTTGGATGTTATGAAGTTTGATTTATTGTGCGAATCTAAATAAACCAATTAAATAAATGGCCAGACCTCCAGCAAGAAAACAGGCAACACCTCTTGACGATTATCTGAATTTGGCGATCAAGCACTCGCCAATATTGGCTCCTATTTTGGTTGTGATTTTGGGAATCGCTGTTTTAATTTGGCCGTCGTACCAGAAGCTTTCGACCATTAAAGCTAGCATCAAAGAGAAACAAGATATTTTAACAATGGTTGACAGAAGCAGCGCGGATGTTAGTAAAATGCAGAAAGAATTAGAGATTTTTAAGAACAAAGTTGTTGAATTCGAAACTCGATTACCCAAAAGAATTAAAACAAACTTGATCATTGAGACCTTGCAGGAAATTACTGAAAAGGCGAGCCTTAAGTTTTCTTCGCTTGAGCCAACAACCATTCGGAAACATGTTATCGCGGAGACAAATGATACTTTTGTAGAATTGCCCATCCGAGTTAGATTGCGGTGCGGGTACTATGAAATGGTTAATTTTCTTAAGAAAATTGAAACCGCAAAACAGCTTATGAAAATATCTGATCTAGTCATTATTGATGATCCGGCTGCGGATTGGGATCATGGCATTGAATTTACGATCAGTGCTTTTTCGCGAGGTGAAAATGGCGACTAAAGCGAAAAAAAAAGTTATTTATTTTATGAGCTTAATGGCTTTTTTGTCCACTATTTTCTTCCCGACGAGAACAATGTTTGGCCAAGGAGAGAAAAGCGCGGCTTCAACAAAAAAAAGAGACCCTTTTGTTGCATTAGTTAATTCTCAAGGTAAAATAAAAGCTAAGGAAGAATTATTTCCTTCTATTGCGCCTAAGTCGCTTTCTATGAATATTGTATTAAAGGCAATTATCTGGGATGAGGCGAGGCCGCTAGCGATGATCAACAATAAGGTGTATGGACAGGGAAGCGAAATCACAAAAGGACTTATAGTCGAGAAGATCAATCCTAATGATGTGGTTCTTAATGACAATGGAAATCCTGTCGTTATCCAACTACGCAAAGCGGTGAAAAATGATTAAAACAAAAAAAATTTATTTTCTGATGTGTACCGTGGTGATGCTCGCATTTCCGATGGTGTTGTCGGCGCAAGAAGAAGCGCGGCAAGTTGACGAAAACATGGTTAGTCAGCCTCAAGCGGCTTCTTCCGACGCAATAGCACCGATGGCGCCTTCCATTGCTGCGGATGTTGCAACGAATGCGGGTTCAGAAAATGTTCCTTCTGTAAACTCCCCGGGAACAGAAAAAAACGACGACAACCTTATTAGCGTTAATTTTGAAAATGTTGATATTCGTGACGTTATTCGCATCCTTGCTGACAAGGGCCATGTGAATATGATCGTTGGGCCCGATGTTGCGGCGACGGTGAATATTCAGTTGAATAATATAAGCTGGGAAAAAGCCTTAGATGTTATCCTGATGACGTACAGTTTGACATATAAAAAGGACGGCGATCTTATTCGTATTATGACGCTTGATCAGCTACAGGTTGAAGATGAGAAAGTTCCTTTAGCAACAAAAATCATTAAGCTAAATTTTGCTCGCGGCGGGGAAGTGAAAAGTAATTTCGAGAAGATGCTTAGCGCGCGTGGCAGGATTGATGTTGTCGAGCGTACAAATAGCCTCATTATCACGGATCTACCCGATAATATCGCCAGAATCGAGGAAATTGCCGTAGAGCTTGATACAAGAACTCCTCAGGTCATGATCGAGGCTTTATTGGCGGATGTGGTTGTTAGCCAAGACGATCAATTGGGTATTAACTGGGATATCGCTTGGCCGGATGGAGGAGCTCCCCAAAGAACTATTGAACAGGATTTTGGTTCTCTTGGCGCTCCGGGCGGGATCATCACATTTGGAACAACCATGCTAACCGATAAAGATCTCCATGCGACAATTGCTGCTTGGCAACGGCAATCAAAAGTAAATATTTTGGCCCATCCACAAATAATGACCTTGGATAACCTAGCGGCAAAGATCAGCTTAACAGAGGAAATTCCGTATCAACAACAGACTGATTCAACTGAAGGAGGTAGCGTTGTTTCAACTTCGTTTAAAGAATCAGGGATTAATCTAACGGTTATGCCGCACATCACGACCAAAGATAATTACATTTACTTGACCATTGATGTCAAGCAAAGTTTTCGTTCCGGATTTACGGCCGATGATCAGCCAATTGTTGATAGTCGCTCTGCTCAAACAAATCTTTTGGTCAAGAACCGCGAAACTGCGGTTATTGGGGGCTTGCGCAAAAAGAATGATACATTCACCGTTAATAAGCTTCCTATTTTGGGAGACATTCCTTTGATTGGTTCAGCTTTTCGCAAACGCGTTGAGGCACTTTCGGATATAGACTTAATGATTTTTGTGACCCCAACAATCGTTACGGATGTCAATTTAACCGACAAACAAGAAAATACTTTGGAATTGTTTGAAGAAGAAACCGAGGATTGGGCTCATCAATTTGATCAGGTGAAGCAAAAAAAGCGAGAGGGAACAGCGGAGCCGAAATCGGCAACAATCGGGGCGAAAGAAGATGCCGAGCCGGATCTTTTTTATCTCAAGCCGCCTGCGCTGCTTAACGAGGGACGTTAACAATGACAGTGTTCAATAAAGATTTTTTTCTTTCTTCAGTTTTTTTCTTAGCGTTGATGCTGGCGGGTTATGCCCAGGCTTCCGATGAAATAACGAATGATGGATGGACGCAAAGCCTATCAAATCTAAAAAGCAGTATGAGTGAGCTTTTAAAGCAAAACGATGCCCTCTCTGTTGAGAATGATCTCTTAAGAAAAAAGATCGTTGAATTGCAGTCAGAACTAAAAAAAGCTGCAGAGGCAAAAGAAAAATTATCGCAAGAGCCGCGACGGCTTAATGCTCTTTTAGATGAGAAAAATAAAGAAGCTAGCTTACTTGAGAAGAAAATTCAAGAGATTCAAGCGCAAGTTCAGCAGCTTAAAACGGATCAAGATGAGACGCAAAAGAGTATTGCTCAGCGTCAGGAAAAACAAAAACCGCTTGAGGCTGAAGTCAAAGGATGGAAAGGAAAAATAGATCAGCTTGAAAAGGAGCTGAAGCTGTCCAAGAGTGATAATCAAAACTTTCTTAAAAAAGCAGAAAATGAGAAAAGCGAATTAAAGAAGCAGTTGGTGGATAGCGAAAAGAAGCTTGCTCGGGTTCAAAAGAATTTAGAAGAAAGCAAAAAACGATCCGCACAACCATCAGTGGAATCGGTAGCTTTAGCGGCTGATCAAGAAAAAATGTCTCAGGAGCTGGAAAGATTAAGAAATTTGATTCAAACGCACACTCAGGAGAAGCAAAAGCTGCAGGAAGAGAACATCCGCATCAGCGATCAGTATAAATCAGACCTTGATAAATTAAATCAACAAATCGCTGAGCTCAAAAAGCAAAATCAAGAATTAGAAAGCGTAGCCATTGCTCCTTTACCAAAAGTGCCCTCAGCGGCAAAGGACAAGAAGATTGCCAGCCAAACGGCTTCTCTAAAAGAAGAGAATAGCGCGCTGAAGAATAAAGTTTCGGAATTGATGGGCTCAGTTGTTAAACTCAATCGCGATAAGGCGATGATCGAATCACTGCTTGATGTCCAAACAAAAACGTTGAGAAAGAAAACCGTTGGCAGTAAAAAATCCGTCGATCAAACAAATCACGAGCTTTTGGCTTATAAATATGCGGCCAATGGCGAATACGAGAAAGCCATCGAGGAGTATCAATTGGCGATCGCGGCACGTCCTAAAAATAAAGATCTCTACTATAATCTTGGGTTTGTTTATGACCAGCTTGGGAAAAACGATGAAGCCATTGCGAATTACAAGCAAGTCTTAAAACTCAATCCCAACGACAAAGAAGCGAACTACAACTTAGCGCAAATCTACAAGAAGCTTTCCGATACGGCATCATACCAATACTATTATGACCGTTTTATTAAACTCAATAAAAGATAAAAACTGCATTAGTTTTCTGCGGGGAGAATAGCCTGTGTTCGGTGGGAAAAAAATTGCAAAGAAATCGGATGTAGCTATTGGCCTTGATGTCGGGAATTTTGCCGTCAAGGTTGTCCAGCTTAGCCAAAAAGGCGATACTTTTAATTTAGATAGTTTTGGCTATGCAAAGATCAATATTGAGAAATTAGATGGAGTCGTAGAGGCTATCAAAAATGCTTGCGCTGAAGCGGGTATCACGCAAAAAAAGGTTAATGCGTCTATTACGCCGGAAGGCGTTATCGTCAGGTATTTAACATTGCCTGAGATGAATACGGATGAGCTTAAAAAAGCGATGGAATTTGAGATCGAACGTTATGTTCCATTTGAGAGAAAAGATGTTGTTAATGACTATATGATCCTTAAAGAACGTCCCGATTCTAAGAATATGAAGATTTTGCTTGTTGCGGCAAAAAAAGATTTTGTCGAAAATCGGATCAAGATCTTGCGAGAGGCGGGCTTGGATCCGGAAGTCATTACCATTGATGCTATCGTTTTGAAGGACACTTTTCAATTGAATTACCCTGAGAAGAATAATAAAGTTGTAGGGCTTCTTAATATCGGAGCTAAATCTTCAAATATTAATATTGTTAAAGGTCCGACATCTTATTTTATGCGCGACATCCAATTGGGGGGCGATAATATTACGCACCTGCTCAAAGAAAAGATTGATATCGGCCTGGAAGAAGCGGAAAAGATCAAGTGCAGCCTTACGCTGGAAGACAAGGAGAAATTCAAGATCATTGAGCCGGTTCTGGGAAATTTATTGAATGAAGTTTATCTGTCGTTTGACTATTACGAAAGTGAATTTGGGCTGGTCGTTGATGAAGTTTTTGTTAGTGGCGGTACGGCTCGCTTAAAATGGCTAACCGATTTCTTAAAGGAAAATCTTAACAGAGAAGTTTCCGTCCTAAGCCCTGTTAAGAGGTTCACCGCAGCTCCAGCTGTCTCACAATCACGCCTTGAATTATTTTCTCCCTCGCTTGTTGTTGCTACCGGTCTCGCCTTAGAGAATTTTAGTTAAAACCTATTTTGTTTTCATAAGTACATTGCTTTCTGACGTGATCGTTGTTATGTCTGAATTGGGCTATTTGACAATCCCTCAAATGGATGTTATACTTCAAACAAGTAAGAGCTGTTGATAAAGGCAAACTACTCGTAAGGGTAGGGCGCAAAACTATAGGGTCCCGAGTTAGCATATGGGATTGCCAGTTGCCAATAGGATGTCCGGTATTATTTATATTATATTTCACTGGCAAAGTTAGTTTGCGGCCTATTCTTTCATAACGGGGAATGGGTTTTTTTATTTTGATAAATTTTTTCCTCAAAATCGCTTGACACATAGAAAGGAGGTTGATAACATAAAAACTAAGATAACGTATGGACGGAGCTGGGTGTACTAATCCGTAGTTGTCCAGGTGGTTAAGAAAAACAACAGCGGTATTATCCTAATCAGTTAAAGATTTTCTTAGCTTTCTGGATCAAGGAAGTGTAGCCTAAGCTTAATTTTGGTCCGGAAAGGAGGTTAAACATATGAAAAACAGAAAAGGTTTTACATTGGTTGAAATTATGATCGTTGTGGCTATCATCGCTTTGTTAGCTGCTATTGCTATCCCTAATTTACTCAGGGCTAAGATTGCTGCTAACGATGCTGTTGCGAGCAGCACACTGCGTACCTTATCAACGGCAGCTGAAACTTTTGCCACGAGTAATCAGGGTACCTATCCGTCTGATGTTGATGATTTAACCAACGCGACTCCTCCCTACATCAATAAAAATTACTGTGACGGGGTTACAGCAGCTGGCTTTACTTTTGATTGCGATTGGGATACTGGCGGCTATACTCTTATAGCTTCTCCAGCAACGGTAGGCACAACCGGAAGCGCAACGTTTACCATGGTAACGGGAGGTATCTTAACGGGAAACTAATAGGTAGTGGTTGTGGCAATGTGGTTTTTGCATAACTAGTGCGAAAGGGGCTTAAAAGCCCCTTTCGCACTAAAGGGAAAAATGCAGCACGAATATTTTTATGAACTATCGATTTTTTAAAGTCGATAGTTTTGTTTTTGTAAGGCGCGGAAAACATCGGGTAAAAGCGTTGACTTTTTAATCTTCGACATTAAAATGCTTTCTAGGGAGCGCAAAATGAGCAGGCAATTTCAAAATAAGAAAGTTTTGCTAAGGGGGCTAACGCTCGTAGAGACATTAGTCACAACTGTTGTTTTTTCTCTAGCTTTCTTGGGGGTCTTGTTCAGCTATGTGACTTGCCTTGAACTTAGTGAAATTGCTAAAAATTCATCCCAAGCCCTATTTGCTGTCAAATCACAAATAGAAACAATAAAGAATACAAATTTTGATCAAGTAAAAACGGCATATAACAATACTTCATATGCAGCGGCTAATTTAGTGGGTATTGGAGTAAGCTATATCGATGATTCAAATCCAAGATTACTTTTCATTGTTAGCACGTTTTGTTGGCGGCAACCTAATGGCCGCGTAATCGGGGAGGACAGAAATCTCAACGCGCAACTCGATGCGGGAGAAGATCTAAATGGTAATGGCCGATTGGATTCTTTGGTGACAACGGTTGATTATATTTATGATCGGTGAAAAACAATGCAAGAAAACTCTTTTAAAAGAAATGTAAAAGGATTTACCCTAACCGAGGTTTTGATAACACTTGGCATCTTCTCTATTATGGGCGCGGGGATCTTTATCGTCTTATCAGGCGGTAAATCAACCTGGTTTGACACGGATACGAGTATTGAATTGCAACAAGACTTAAGGATCGTTCTTGAGAAAACGACGCGAGAATTACATGAGTCTGGATTTGACAAAAACGGAGTTTTACAGGCTAATATTAACGATGGCGTTGGCCCGAATGGAACTGATACTCTAAGGTTTTCGATCCCTACCGTTTGCCATGGCGGGGATAGCGTGGTTGATAGTAGCGGCGACGTTGTGCATTGGCGTGCTCCGTTAATCTGGGGCTGTACACAATCAAGCTGCATGGATGCTGACAATGATTGTAATACCATTGATTATCAGTTTATAGAATATGGCGTGGATGCTCAAGATCAGTTTGTGCGAAAAGTGATCAGCGGGGCGGGCCTTGTTGTGAGGCAAGATATTTTCGCCAATAATATTAGTGACTTTCAAGTTGATGCCACGGTGGATGGAGGGCTTGTTACGTTAAGTATTAGCGCGCAGAAAAACTCACCGACCGGAAGAGCATTGTCGGCAGCTGCCAGCATGGCCGTATATTTAAGGAATCGAGGGTAAAGCTATGAATAAGAAAAATACAAAAGGGACAGTTTTGATCGTTTCTCTGATGGCTGTTACGGTCCTCCTTATTTTGGGTGCGATGTTTATCGTTCGAGCCATCTCAGAAAAAGCTGCTTCTGACCGTGAACGTATGCTGACCCAAGCTTTTTATTTGGCCGACGGTGGTAGTCAGGTTGGAATTAATCAGATGGATGTATTGATCAATACGAATTTGATGGCCACTGTCAACAATACAAATCCGCAAGTTATTGCGAATGATGCAGCAGGTTATGTTGCTTCTGGTGATGGTTTAGGTTTTTTGATCCAGTATGCGCGCGATGGTGGCGCAGCACAATTTATATTGAATGGTGCGCAAGCACGTTATACGGGATCGGTTATTGCGGCGGGAAGCGGAACGTATCAGCACAGCATTATTGTTACCGAGAAGGGCAATCCGATTGCTGTAACTCCGGAGCAATGGGATTTTCCGTACTATTATCGGATTGAAACAACCGGAACTGTCGGTGGCGTTGTGCGAAAAATAGCCTTAACGGGCGATTTTACAGTTCGTGTCCAGAGAGATAATTTTGCGCGTTTTGCCTTATTCACAGATCATCACAGCTTGCCAAGCGGCGGGACAGTCTGGTTTACGAGCCGGACAAATTTTTCTGGGCCGCTCCATACAAACGAACGCTATAGTTTTGCGTTTAATCCAAGTGGAACTTTTGACGGCATGGTTACCCAACATCATAATAGCGCCAGGTTTCATAATGGTGGGTCGTCTATTTTATCGGATGCGGATCAAAATGCTTCCATTGATGTTCCGGTATTTAATAGTGATTATGAACGTGGCGTTTCTGAAGTCAATCTGGAGTCATCTGTTCAGCAACAAGATCTCATTGACCAAGCCAGGGGCACCGACACAACGCCGGGTAACGGCATTTTTGTTGCCAATAATGGGAGCAATCTTATTGGAGGAATTTTTGTTAGAGGCGACTGCAATGTCAATATGAGCGTTAATGGAAGCGGAAACGCTGTTTATACGATCACGCAAGGCGCGACAACAAAAATTGTCACGGTCGATATTTCCGGGAATCAAACAACTGTTCAGACGGTTGCAGGCCCGATCCAAACTTTTTCCGGACTTCCGGATGGCGTTGATGATGTTGGAACTATTCTTTATGTTGATGGAGCGATTTCCAGCCTCGGAGGAACGGTTCAGCGAGACACAAAGCTAACAGTTGCCAGTCAAAATGATGTTATTTTGACGAACCATGTCATGTATGAAGATTATACTCCGGCTGTCGGAACGCCGGGAACTCCGGGATATGTTGCCCCACATGCTGACGACACGAATAACATGCTGGGCATTGTTTCCTGGGGAGGCGACGTGAGGATCGGCACAGTAGCTCCGGACGACATAAATATTCATGGCTCTGTTATGGCGCGTAACGGTGTTCTTACCGTCGATAACTATGACGATACGGCTGTTGGATCTCGCGGTGTTACAACGCTTTTAGGAGGGTCTATTACTCAGTTCTATGGTGCGTTTGGACAATTTAATAGCGTAACGGAACAGCAGATTTCTGGTTATGGCCGCAATTTTGTATATGACAATAGAATGTCTTTAGGGGCTGCGCCTCCGTATTTCCCGAGTATGCGAACATTCATTGCATTTACAAATGACTTAACCGATAAAATCACTTGGCAAGAGGGAGGATTTTAATGTCAGAACAATCTCCAAGTACTCATCCGATGCGAAAGGTTTTTTTGATCATAGCCATTGTTTTAGTCATGGTCATGTTAGCTGTGAGTATGTTTATGAAAAGATCAGTGGAAGACGCGGAAGTTTCTTATCGACCTGAAAAAGCTCAAACAGGTTTAGAAGTAAAGCCTATCGTGAATAATAGTCAGATAGAAAAGAAAAGCGTAGCACCTTCTGTCAGCGTTCCCAAGAAATCTGCTGGAAAGGCTGCAAAAAGAGACGCTCAACCCGAAAAAGAAATTATCTATGAAGCTCCCCTAAAGAGCAATATTTTGATACAATAGTTTTCATCAGCAATGAAAAGCCTACTAAATAAATATATTTCTTTTACCAACCGATTTGCTCCTAAGAGAGTCATTGAACCGTTCGTTGGCCTTGATATTGGCGCGAGCTCATGCAAAGCTGTTGAGCTTGTCGTATGTGAAGATTCTTCGCGGGAAATTCTCAATTGGGCCGTGGAACCCTTAAACGAACTTAATGTCATTCAAAGCGTAAGGAAAGTCTTAGCTAAGCTTAACACAACTACGAAAAATTTTGCGACAGCAATTTCCGGGCAAGGAACGTTAGTCCGTTATATCGATATGCCCAGAATGTCCTTAGAAGACTTGCGCCGGTCTGTTGATGTGGAAGCTGACAAGCATTTTCCTTTTCCTAAAGATAAGATTTATACAGATTGTTGTATTCTTGATCCTCAAGGAAAAGACAGCAAGATGGCTGTTCTTATTGCGGCGGCGAAAAAAGAGGTCATTGCCCAGCGGCTCAAAATGCTTTCTGAGATCAATCTTCCGTCTGATTTTGTCGGTATCAACGCCATTGCTCTCGTCAATGCTTTTAATACCTTTCCGCCCCAAAACCTGGGCCAGAATTCTGCGCCACAATCTGGAAAATCCAACATCATTGCTATTTTAGACATCGGCGACGTGGTGAGTAATTTGATCATCACAAAAGATAGCGTGCCCAGATTTACTCGGGATATTTTCATTGGAGGGCGGGAGCTTAACCGGCGCATTGCCAACGCTCTTAACGTCAACATGGAAGAAGCCGAAAAGATCAAATGCCAGCCCCAAGATAGATCTGAAAATGTTTTGCTTGCATGCGATTCAACGCTCATTAATTTAGCATCCGAAATACGCCTTTCCTTTGATTATTTAGCGACGGAAAATAATATGCAAGTTAGCCGATTGTTTGCTACCGGAGGGTCGGCCATGTTTTCCGGCATTACTGACTTTCTTGCGAAGAATCTTGAGATCCCGGTTGAATTGTGGGATCCGTTTCTCTCTTTAAAATTATCACCTCAAGTTTCCCGATCAGAAATTGAAAAGAATTCGAGCCAACTGGCTGTAGCCCTAGGACTTGCCTTATGCTCCTAATTGACATTAATTTACTTCCGCCTGATCTGCGAAAAAAGCGCGGTTCAAAAACCAGCAAGGACGCGATTGGAAATATCACCAATATACCTAAAGAAATGGTCTTTGGCTTGGTGGGCGGCCTTTTCTTTCTTTTAGTTGTTTTTAACTTGCTTTTGTTTGTGGTGACGTGTTTTAAATGGGTCCAATATTCTCGGGGGAATAAGCAGTGGGAGATCATCGCTCTCGATAAAAAAAAGGTTGATAGCGTTTTAGGAGAGATGCGTTCTCTCCAAAGCAAAATTGCTTCAGTAGAGAAAGTTACAACGGGAAAAAGAATTTGCTGGGCTCAGAAGCTAAATGAATTGAGTAATAATATTCCCAAAGGGGTTTGGCTGAATAAGATTTCCTTAAGCGAAAAAGTGCTTTTGATCGATGGAAGCTCTGTGTCAAAAGTTGGTGAAGAAATGATCAGTGTCGGGAATTTTGCGTCAAATCTAAAGAATCAAAAGACATTTATGAATGGCTTAAAAAATGTTGAAGTAGGCTCTATTCAGCGCCGAAAAGTTCAATCTATTGAGATCGCGGATTTCTTGATTACGGTTAAATTGCAATGAAAAAAATTATCCCAGATAAGATCTTAAATATTTTATTGCAGGCAACAGAAAAAAATGGCCAATATATCCTCATCGGCGTTTTACTTGGCATCTTTCTTTTAATGTATGCTATTGTTACGCGCCCTATTTTAAACAATCTTACGAAGATCAGCCCTAAAATTACTTTGCTTTCTAAGGATTATCGACAAGCTTTGTCTGATATTAAGAATGTTGAAAATTATCAAGCCCAGGTTGTGCAATTTCGAGAAAAAATGAAAACGGTCGGGCTCAAGATTCTTTCTAAAGAAGAAATTCCCGCGATTCTAGAAAATATCTCGAGACTTGCCGGGCAATCTAAGGTGCACATTAGTCAGATCATGCCGCTTAAAGAATCACAGGAATTAATCCTATCGAATGATGAAGGGAAGTACTACTCGCTTCCTATTTTGGTGAATGCCCGCGGAGGTTACCATGATATTGGGCGTTTTTTTAATAAAATAGAGAACGATAAGATCTTTATGAGCGTGATAGACTTTGATATTGCGGCAACCAGCGATGATCCCTTAAAACATTTGGCCAAAATTACGATTAAAGCATTTATCCTCGAGAAAATCGAAGGCAAGGAGGCAAAATGAACATCCTTGCTTTTATGGCAGTATTTTTCGTTTCGGTTCTTGTCTGGGCCCAAGATGCTGATTTTACGTATAGCGACCAGGGGAAGCGTGATCCTCTTTGGCGGCTCGTTACTCCCAGCGGATCGATTATTAATTATGATTCCGATGTCCTTGTTTCGGATATGATTTTAGAAGGGATCATTTTTGATCCTAGCGGCAAAAGCCTCGCTATTATAAACGGCAATGTCGTTGAGCAAAATCGTCGTATTGGCCCGTTTGTTGTTTCAAAGATCGAAGCAAAGCGAGTAACGTTAACCAAGGGGCAAGAAAATTTTGTTTTAGAATTGAAAAAGGAGGAATGAGATGACACAAAAAGCGGTCATCGCGATATTTATTCTTTGCTTAACCTGTTTTGCGGTTTACGCGCAAGATAGCGGTGAAGCTGTCAGCTCTACGGATGAATCTTCCGTTTCAGCTGTCGCCGAAGCAACCGATAATGAAAGCGCGTTAGCGCCATCTGATGGCGAGCAAGCAGTTTTCCCCGGAACAATAGAGCCGACAGTTTCACTGGAAACAAATCCGGCTACCCCGGAGCTTTCAACATTGCCTGATCCCGGGCATGTTACTCTTGATTTTCGCGATGCTGAGATACGAAATGTTTTAAGGATCTTAGCGTATAAAAGCGGTGTTAACATTGTTGCCGGCCCGGAAGTAACGGGCTTAGTAACGATCCAGCTTAACAATGTTCCCTGGGAAGAAGCCCTAAAAGTCATTCTCGAAACATATGGCTACGGATATGACAAAAGAGGGAACATCATCTTGGTCACAACGGTAGATAATCTTAAGAAAAGGCGGGAAGATAATCAATTATTGTCGGAGCAAGAGCCGCTGATGACCAAGACATTTGTCCTTAATTATGCAAAGGCAGAGGAAATTGTCTCTTCCATTGAGAAAATGAAGACGGCACGCGGCAGCGTGAACTTTGATTCCCGGACGAACTCTATCATCCTTCGCGATACTTCAAGCAACCTTGCGCTGATCAGTGATATCATGCCTTCTTTAGACGCCACAACACCCCAGGTTTTAATTGAGGCAAAAATAATCGAAGCAACGCTTAGCAATACGGAGAATTTGGGTATTGACTGGGTGGCTAAAGCGGCAGCATCGGGGTCAGAGCGGCCTACGATCTTTCCTTTTACGACGATATCTGAAAATAGGTATCTTCCTGATAATATTCCGGCGGCAGGGGCTGATTTATTTACTTATGGAACGCTTGATTTCTCGCAATTTTCGGCCGTTTTAGAATTGCTTAAAAACAGGTCAGATACCAACATTCTTTCTAATCCTCGCATTGTCACTTTAGATAATCAAAAAGCAAGCATTACGGTGGGGACACAATATCCCATTCCGACATATACGTACAACGAAGAGCAGGCCAGGCTCCAGGTGTCGGGCTGGGAATATAAAGATATTGGAATTATTTTTGAGGTAACGCCCCATGTTAATAATGCGGGGTTTGTTACGATGGATATTCAACCCAAGGTAACGGCGATCTTGGATTATGTAACTGTTGAAAACACTTCGCTTCCCAGGCTCAGCTCAGAATCTGCCACGACAAAAGTGATGATCAAAGATGGTTATACTCTTGTCATCGCGGGGCTCATCAAAAATCAGGCAACCGACGTTAAGAAAAAGATCCCTTTTCTGGGGGATATTCCTATCGCGGGTTTAGCATTTCAGAAAAGTGAAAAGACAATGACTAAAACGGATCTGTTGATTTTTATGACGCCACATATCATTACTGCCAACGAGCCTGTGGTTTTGAAAGAAGCAACAACCACGCCGAAGCCATAGTCAAATTGCAAAAGAGGAAAAATGTCAAAAGAAATACTCATTCATATTAAAGAGGGTGAGCGTTACGCGGCTGTTATTGAAGACGGAAAGCTCGATGATTTTCATATCGAATTAGACCGCCAAGACTCTACCCTGGGAAACATCTACAAAGGAAAAGTTGAAACCATTCTTCCGTCAATTAATGGAGCCTTCGTTAATATCGGCCATGAAAAAAACGGTTTTTTGTATCTTACGGATGCCATTAACCCTTTAGTCGAGGCAGAGATATCACCGACCAAGCGTTTCATCAATAAGCTTCTTAACCGCCCGGAAAAGAAAGAAAAAAAAGATCATAAGCCTATTCCATTTAAAGAAGGCGACGAGGTCTTAGTCCAGGTTGTTAAAGAACCGTTTGGAACCAAGGGCGCGCGTTTAACAACGCATATTAGCCTTGCCGGGCGATTTGTTGTTTATATGCCTTATGATCAGCATGTTGGAGTCTCCAAACGCATTGAGGAAGGCGAAGAACGTCATCGCCTAAAAGAATTATTAAAGGAACTTGATTTTGGGCAGACCGGAGGTTTTATCGTCCGGACGGCATCATTGCAAAAAGGCAAGCGGGAGCTTATTCGGGACGCAAAATTCTTGATCACTGTCTGGCGAAAGATCAAAAAGTTAGCCGAAGAAAAAAGCGCACCAGCTCTTATCTATAAGGAATACGATCTAGTTTGGCGGGTTATTCGGGATTACTTGAGAGAAGACGTCGATAAAGTCTTTGTTGACTCTCAGGAAGAGTATGGTAAGATACGCCGATTTGTCCACAATTTGATCGGAAAAGAAATGCTGGACAAAATTCACTGTTACAAGGGTGAAGCCCCGATCTTTGAAGCAAAGAATGTCTCTCGGCAGTTGGAAAAGATTTACGATAAGCGGGTTTATCTTAAATCGGGCGCTTATATTGTTATTGAACCAACGGAAGGGTTGATCGTCGTTGATGTCAATAGCGGGCGCTTTAAGGCTAATGCTTCACCGGAAGAAGCTGCCTTTCTGGTCAATAAAGAAGCAGCCCCCGAAATTGCCAGGCAGTTGCGTTTAAGGGATTTAGGTGGTATCATTGTCATTGATTTTATCGATATGTCGAGAGAAAACCATAAAAGGCAAGTGGTTGATGCTCTTGAGCTTGCTTTAGAAAAAGATTATGCCAAGACGGAAGTTATGAAAATATCGTCTTTGGGATTAGTGGAAATGACCAGGGCGAGGACGGGAAAGACTTTGGAGTCTATCTCGTTTCAAGATTGCCCTTATTGTGACGGCCGCGGTCGAATTAAAATTGACTAAAGGATTATCGCAATAAAAAGCAACGTTTCTTAAGGAGGATTACGATGTTAGCAATCGTGCAGGTTGGTTCATCTCAGTACAAGGTTTCCGAGGGTGACTTGATTGATACGCAGATCTTAGACGAAAAAGAAGGTAAAGCCGTTACGATCGACAAAGTTTTATTGTTTCAAGATGGTGATACGGTTAAAATTGGCCAGCCATTCTTAAGCGACGTCAAGGTCACGGCAAAAGTTTCCCGCCATCATTTGGCCGATAAAGTTGTTTCTTTTAAATATTCTCGCCGAGAAGGCTGGGAATGGAAAAAGGGCCATCGCCAAAAGCTTACTCGCCTTCAGATCACAAAAATCTCTTCCGGTAAATAAGCTAACCCTATGGCATTTGTTGACGAAGCAAGGATTTTTGTCAAAGCCGGCAATGGCGGTAAGGGGTGCGAAAGTTTTTATTCTGACAAGCGTACGCGCTATCCGCGTCCCGATGGAGGAGACGGCGGAAAAGGCGGTGATGTCATTTTTCTTGCTGACAAAAATATTCAAACACTTTTAGATTACCGGTTTAAGCAGCATTACGAAGGTGAGCGCGGCGGACACGGTTCCAGCAAACAGAAAAAAGGCAGAGATGGCCTTCATTGCTTGCTTAAAGTTCCTGTCGGAACGTTAATCCGTGATTTTGAGACCGGCTTATTGATAAAAGATTTGGCTTTGCCTGGCCAAAAAGTTATTGTGGCTAAGGGCGGTATTGGTGGGCGCGGCAATGACCACAAGCAAACGCCACTGCCTCCCAAAGAAGGTGAAGCGCGGACTATCAAGTTGGAGTTGAAATTAATTGCCGATGTTGGGATCGTCGGATTTCCGAATGTTGGCAAATCCACTTTGATTTGCGCGGTTTCAAAGGTCAGATCAAAGATCGGCAACTATCCTTTTACGACAAAGCAGCCGATCTTAGGGATTGTTGAGGGCGATGAATTTAATTTTATTCTCGCGGATTTGCCCGGGCTTATCGAAGGCGCGCATGAAGGCCGGGGATTAGGAGATAGATTTCTCAAGCATGCCGAGCGTACGAAAATACTTTTACATGTCATTGATATGGCCGGAACTGAAGGGCGCGACCCGGTTGAAGATTTTGAGAAGATCAATCACGAATTAGAGCAGTACAGCAGCAATCTTTTGGTTAAACATAAAATCATTGCGGCCAATAAGATGGATGTGCCCGCGGCCAAAGAAAACCTGAAACGCTTTAAGAAGAAATTTAAAGAAAAGGTTTTTCCCATCTCGGCCTTAGAACGCCAGGGCTTAGATAAGCTGATGGGCGTCATTAAGGATATTTTATGTCGAGAAAACTCTCCCGTAGAATCAAGCGCGTAATTGTTAAGATCGGTTCGAGCGTTATGGTGGATTATCAGCTCAAACCGCAAAGGGCCAGACTCTATTCATTGGTCAAACAAATAAGCCAATTGCGCAAACAAGGCATCGAAGTTATTTTAGTAAGCTCGGGTGCTATTGTTTTCGGGATGGGAGAACTGGGTTTAAGATCGCGCCCGTCGGATCTGGCACAGCTTCAGGCCAATGCGGCGGTAGGGCAAAATATTTTGATGCGTACCTACAGCGAGCTTTTTAAGAAAAATAATCTTAAATGTGCGCAAGTGTTATTAACTTGGGATGATTTTGCGGACCGAACACGTTTTAATAATGCGCGCACAACGCTCCAGGCGATTTTAGATTATGGCGCTATTCCGGTCATTAACGAAAACGATACCATTTCAACTCAAGAAATTAAATTCGGCGATAATGATCAGCTTTCGGCTCTAGTGGCCAGTATGATGCACGCTGATTTACTCATGATCCTTTCGGATGTGGAAGGGCTTTATGACTATAAAAATGGCCGCAAAGAAGTTTTAAGTGAAATAAAAGAAATTACCAAAGAGGTCGAATCGATCGCCTCAGGAACAAATAAGAAACAAATTTCCAAAGGCGGAATGGTTACCAAGCTTGGAGCCATCAAGATCGCGACGCACGCCGATGTTCCGTGCGTGATCGCCAGCGGTGAAGCCGAAAATGTTTTATTGCGCATTATTAAAGGCGAGCGCTTAGGAACTTTCTTTGCCGAGAAGGAAGAAAAACTTTTAGCCGCGAAACATTGGATCTCTTTTATCGCTAAGCCAAAAGGAACGATCGTTATTGACGATGGTGCCCGCGAAGCCGTATTAACCGGCGGCAAAAGCCTTCTTTTACCTGGCGTAGTTGGCTGGGAAGGGCATTTCAAAGTTGATGATGTGGTCATTGTTACCGGCAAAGATGACCAAGAGATTGCCAGAGGGCTTACGAATTATTCATTTTCTGATCTTCATAAAACCGAAGATAAAAAACAAAAAAAAGAAGTTATCCATCGCGATAACTTAGTTTTGTGTAAGAGGTAAGCAATGGATCTAAAGCATAAAATTAGTACAATCGCTCAAACAGCTAAGTTGGCAGCGCAAGAATTATCGGCTGTATCTACCGAAAAAAAGAACCAGGCGCTCAAACTTATGGCTCGTTTTCTTATTGAGCAAAGCAGTTATTTGATCCGAGAAAACCAAAAGGACTTAAAAGCGGCGCGAAATAAGAATTACAGTAAGGCATTGATACAGCGCCTAACCTTAACGCCTAAAGTTATCAAAGAAATGGCTGATTGTCTTTTGGCGACGGCAAAGCTAAAGGATCCGTCCGGAGAAATTCTTGCGATATATAAAAGGCCAAATGGCCTTTTGATTAAAAAGGTGCGTACACCTTTAGGCGTGATTGCGATCATTTACGAATCTCGTCCTAATGTGACCAGTGATTGTATTGGCCTTTGCTTAAAATCAGGCAATGCTGTTATTTTGCGAGGAGGCAAAGAAGCTATTTTCTCAAATCAGGCCGTTGTTCATGTTTTGCATAAGGCCTTAAAGAAAGCAGGAATTAGCTTAGGCGCTGTGAATTTTATTTCTTTGACCGATCACAAAGCCGTCGATATTCTTTTAGGGTTGGATCAATGGATCGATCTGGTTATTCCGCGCGGCGGCCAGCAGCTCATCGAATCTGTGATGGCAAAATCAAAAATTCCTGTTATCAAGAATTATAAAGGAGTTTGTCATACGTATGTGAGCAGTAAAGCGGATCTTGCGCTGGCACGCAAGGTTTGTTTTAACGCGAAGGTTCAAAAGCCGGGTGTTTGTAACGCCATGGAAACACTTTTGGTGGATAAAAACATTGCCAAGAAATTTCTTCCTCAAATGATCGCTGATCTTCAAAAAGCCGGCGTTGAAATACGAGGCTGTTCTGCGACGAAGAAAATCATTAAACAAGGTATCAAAAAAGCCAGCGAACATGATTGGAGCGAAGAATATCTTGATCTTATCTTATCTGTAAAAATTGTCAGCGATCTGAATGAAGCCGTTGGGCACATTAACCGCTATGGCTCGCATCATTCGGATGCCATCATCACGCGGGATAGCAGGGAAGCTCAAGAATTCTTACGAGCAGTTGATTCGGCGTGCCTTTATGTGAATGCGTCGACGCGCTTTACAGACGGTTATCAGTTTGGCATGGGAGCGGAAATTGGGATCAGTACAGATAAACTGCACGCGCGCGGCCCCATGGCCCTAGAAGAATTAACGACGTATAAATATTTTGTTTTTGGTAAAGGTCAAGTACGCACATGAGCCGTATCGGGGTTTTAGGCGGGACATTTAATCCGGTCCATATTGGCCACTTGATGATCGCGCAATGGGCTAAGGAAAAAATGCGGCTGGATAAAGTTATTTTTGTCCCCGCCAATCTTCCGCCCCATAAAGATGTTAAGGAAGTTGTTTCTTCCAAAGATAGGTATAAAATGGTTCAGTTAGCTGTTGGGGGCAACTCTTCATTTTCGGTTTCAGATTTTGAAATCAAAAGGCAAGGGAAGTCCTATACGATTGATACAATGCGTTATTTTGACCGTTGTTATCCTAAGAATACAAAATTGTTTTTTATTGTTGGCGGCGACATGACTTCCCAATTAAAAAATTGGCGCTATATTAAAGATATTTTAAAGATCGCCAGTTTTATCGTGGTCAACCGTCCCGGTCGCCACAGAAAGAATACCGAAATCAAGCATTCACCGGTTGTTATGCCGGCCATTGACATTTCTTCGTCGTATTTACGTCAACGTATCGCGCAAAAGAAAACAACAAAATATTTTATTCCGGACAAAGTCCGTCAGTATATTGATCAACATAAACTTTATCAAACTCAATAAAATCTACGAGGAGCTATTCTATGAAAAAAGGGAAAGTTTCTAAGAAAAACATTAAGAAAGTTGCTAAAAAATTATCCCCGAAAGGTATAAAGGGAAAAGGGGCTATCGCTCAAATTCCGATCGGCGAAATTAAATTTGGTACCGACGGTTGGAGAGCGGTCATATCAGATACATTTACTTTTAAAAATGTGGCGATTGTGGCGCAAGCCATTGCCGAATGGGTTAACCGTCATTTAAAAAAGAAAGACGGAATAGATAATAAACGTGTTGCTGTAGGTTTTGATACGCGGTTTTTATCCGATCGTTATGCGCAGACGGTGGCGTGCGTTTTAGCGGCTAACGGTATTGAAGTTTTTCTTTCCGATTCCGCTATTCCTACGCCGGCATTGAGTTTAGGCGTTATTCAGAATAAATGCGTCGCGGGAGTTATGATTACGGCTAGCCATAATCCCGGCCAATTTAACGGTATTAAGATCAAAACAGGCAATGGTGGCGCAGCGACAACTGATATTACTAATCTATTAGAGGAATACCTCTATAAAACGGAAGTTAAAAAAGTTGACCTTGATCAAGCCAAGAAAGATAAAACGATCATCATCCATAACTTTAAGGTCAATTACATTAACTTTTTGCGCGGTTATATCGATTTAAAGAAAATTAAGAATTCAAATTTCAAAGTTTTGGTGGACGCTATGCATGGCAGCGGCAATGGCCTGATGAGGGAAATCTTAAAAGGCACCAAGATCCGCTTGTCGATCATGCGCGAAGACGTCAACCCTATTTTTGACGGAGGTAAACCGGAACCTGTTGTGGAATATTTAGGCGGGATCATGAAGCGTGTCAAAGATGAGAAGTTTGACCTAGGGCTGGTTTTAGACGGCGACGCGGATAGAATTGCGGCGGTTGCCTCAGGCGGAGAATTTATTCATCCGCAAAAGATCCTTGGCTTGCTTATTTTACATTTAGCGAAAAACCGCGGGAAAACCGGTGGTGTCGTAAAAACGATTTGCGGGACCATGATGATCGACAAGATCGCCCAGAAGCTAGGGCTCAAGCTTTATGAAACTCCCGTTGGATTTAAATATATTTCTGATCTGATGATCAGCGAGAATATCCTCGCCGGCGGTGAAGAAGCCGGCGGTATGGGTTTGCCGGATTATATCCCGGAACGAGACGGGACCCTTGCCGGACTTCTCTTATTAGAGATGATGGTTTACTTAAAGAAAAATATTAAGAAAATTGCCCAGGAAATGGAAAAAGAGTTCGGCAAGTATACGTATGAGCGCTCAGACTTGAAATTAGGCAAGGAGCCGTTTGATTTTGACCGGATGAAGAAAATAAAAAATCTTCTCGGGCGCCGCGTTGTTGACGTTAAGGATTTCGACGGTGTTAAGCTTGTTTGTGATGACGAAAGCTGGTTGATGTTCCGTCCTTCCGGGACAGAACCTTTAGTGCGAGCGTATTCAGAAGCTAAATCGGCATCACGGGCTCTTAAGTTGATAAAATTTGGCGAAGCGCTTTTAAAGAAAAAATAGCCGATGTTTTATAGCATTGCGCACATTATTTTTGCGATCATCAGCAAAATTTTCTTTCCGATCAAAGTAAGCGGCCTTGAAAATATCCCTTCTCAGGGAAGTTTTATTTTTGCCAGTAATCATTTAAGCAATTTAGATCCGATGATCCTTGGACTGGCCAGCGGGCGGCGGCTAAACTACATGGCTAAGCAGTCGCTTTTTGAAAATAAGTTTTTTGCCCGTGTTTTGAATTGGGTAGGAGCCTTTCCGGTCAAGCGCGAATCGATGGACATTGGCGCGGTCAAAGAAGCGATCGCGAGATTAAAGGCTGGCGGAGGTTTGGTTATATTTCCGGAGGGAACGCGCAAGGCACTGCAAAAAGCCGATGAAGTTTTGCCCGGCGTTGGTTTTCTGGCGGTTAAAAGCGGAGCTAAGGTTATTCCTGTTTTTATCAAGGGATCAGATGTTGTTCTTCCTCCGAGGGCGAAAGCCTTGAAACGCGCAGCTGTTGATGTTGTTTTCGGCAAGAGTGTTCATTATTCTTCCAAAGAACCCTACGAAAATATTGCCAGCCGCATCATGGAACAAATCCAAGAAATTTCTACGGCAGTGTAAGGTCGCCTTGTCGTTTCGTGGGTAAAAAAATTTTGATTGACAAATCAAAGTTTATTGAGCATAATTTAGTACTTTAAATTTCCCCGAAGAATGTTTTTTGGGTGAAGTTAAAGAATTGATGACGAAAAGGGGTATTTTTTAAATGACACAAGATAGAAACGCAATCATGGAACAGATGTATTCGAGTACTCTTAAGAACATTCGCGAGGGCGAAATTGTTAAGGGGAATATTATTCAGATCACCGAAAAGGAAGTTGTCGTTGATATCGGTTTCAAATCTGAAGGCTTTGTTCCCTTAGAGGAATTTCGCGATAGAAGCGAATTGACTTTAGGGCAAGAAATTGATGTTTTAATTGAGACCATTGAAGATGAAGACGGCCGCACGGTTCTTTCCCGCCAAAAAGTAGAGCGGATGCGCGGTTGGCAGAAAATTGCAAATGATATTCATGAAGGTGACTTGGTCGAAGGCCGCGTTGTTAAATTAGTGAAGGGCGGTTATATTGTTGATGTTGAAGGCGTAGACGCTTTCCTCCCAATGTCTTTATCATCGTTTAAAGGTGTCGCCAACGATGAGATCATGGCGAACAAATATAAATTTCAAGTTGCTAAAATGAACGCGCAAAGGCGCAACCTTATTCTTTCGCGGCGCGATGTTGTTCAAAAAGAACGCGAAATGGCCAAGGCCAAGCTTTGGGATAAGCTCGAAAAAGGGCAAAGACGCGTTGGAACAGTTAAGGGGATCACAGATTTTGGTGCTTTTATTGATTTAGGCGGTGTGGACGGATTGCTTCATATTACCGATATGAGCTGGTCACGCGTTAATCATCCGTCGGAAGTTGTGGCTTTAGGTGATAAAATTGAAGTGCTTATTTTGGATTTCGATCGAGAAAACTCTAAAGTTTCCTTAGGGCTAAAACAGATCATCTCTAATCCTTGGACCGATATTGATGCGAAATATCCGATCAATTCTAAGGTGAAGGGGAAGATTGTCAACATTATGCCTTATGGTGTTTTTGTTGAAATTGAAAAGGGTATCGAAGGGCTTCTTCACTCCTCAGAGATTTCCTGGCAGAAGAAAATGGTCAATCCGCAAGAACTTTTTGCCATTGGCGATACCGTTGAAGTTCAAATTATCAATATTGATAAAGATTCTAAGAGAATTTCGCTCAGCACAAAGCAGCTTGAATCCAATCCTTGGTTAGAGGCGGAGAAGAAGTTTCCCGTTGGCGCAAAGACCGAAGGAAAGGTAAGGGGCTTTACGGATTATGGCGCGTTCATTGAACTGAGCGCTAATCTTGAAGGTATGATCCATGTTTCCGATATGTCCTGGACAAGACGGATCAATCATCCGCAAGAGATCTTAAAGAAGGGCCAGTCCGTTGAGGTTCAGGTTTTGGCTGTTGACGGAGAAAATCGCAAGATCACTTTAGGCCTTAAGCAGTTGTCGGCCAATCCTTGGGCCGAATTAGCGCAAAAATATCCCGTTGGTTTTGAATCTGACGCTGAGGTTGTTGCCAATTCAAATTTTGGCGTCTTTGTGAAATTAGATCAAGATGTCGAGGCTTTGATCTATTCATCCGAAATTGACAAAACAATGGCAGCTGCCTTAAAAGCCGGTGATAAAGTTCGTGTAAAGATCATTAAAGTTGACGTCGAGCAGATGAAAATCGGCGTTAGCGCTAAGCTCTCCTAAAAATCTTACTTAAGTAAAATCTTGCTATGTCCCAAGACGATCTTATCCGGAAGATATCTCGCGGAACAACGGAAATCATTAACGTCGAGGGCTTAGAAAAGAAACTTAAAGACAGCGCTCGAAATAAGAAATCCCTCTCTATTAAAGCTGGATTTGATCCTACCGCGCCCGATCTTCACCTCGGGCATGTTGTCCTCTTAAAGAAATTAAGACAGTTTCAAGAGCTTGGTCACACGGTTTTCTTTCTGATAGGGGATTTTACCGCTCAGATCGGAGATCCATCGGGTAAAGACCAGATGCGCCCTAAAATGAATGCGCGTCAGATCACGCAAAATGCCGCCACCTATCGAAAGCAAGTTTTTAAAGTCCTAGATGAGAAAAAAACAAAGGTTGTTTTTAATAGCCGCTGGCTATCCAAATTAAAAGCCCAAGATATCTTAGAATTAGCGGCTCGTTCAACGGTCGCTCAAATGCTTGCCCGCAATGATTTCAAAAATCGATTTGACCAAAAAAAAGAGATCAGCATCTTAGAATTTATTTATCCGCTTTTGCAAGGTTACGATTCGGTTCATCTTAAATCGGACGTGGAATTAGGCGGATCAGACCAGAAGTTTAACCTTTTGATGGGCCGGCAATTACAAGAGTCGTTTAAGCAAGATCCTCAGGTCGTCATCATGACGCCGCTTCTCGAGGGAACAGACGGTGTTAATAAGATGAGCAAATCACTGGGAAATTATATTGGTATTAACGAACCTGCCCAAGAGATGTTCGGAAAGTTAATGTCGATCAGCGATGAATTGATGTACCGCTATTATGAATTATTGACAGATTTTGATTTAAACATAGTAAAGACACTTCATCCTAAAGAAGCAAAATTAAAACTCGCCGGAAAAATCGTTGAAGATTTTCATGGGGCAACTTGTGCCCGTGAAGCACATCGGCAGTTCGAGGAAACTTTTAGCAAGGGAAATGTTCCGGATGATATTAGTGAGTATCGCTTAAAGCCAGATGGAAGCGAAACCGTTGCTGATATTTTAGTGCAAGCGAAGTTAGCCGCATCACGAAATGAAGTGCGCCGGCTTTTGCAGCAGGGAGCTATCCATCTGGACGGAGTTAAAATTACAGATGAACAAAGCAAGCCAAAGCAGGGAATTTTAAAAGTCGGCAAGCGCCGTTTCCTTAAGTTGACCTAAGGCATCGTCGGTGACGTAACCGCAATATTTTCTAAGGATTTAATCTCAAAATAAAAGAAATAAAAACTTGACAAAATAAACATCGGCAGTTATATTATAGCATTTCCTTATGCCCCTGTAGCTCAGCCGGTAGAGCACGTCCTTGGTAAGGACGAGGTCACCGGTTCAAGACCGGTCGGGGGCTTTAAAAAAGAATGACATTGGTTTAAAATGCGCGAAAATATACAGTTTGAATGTACCGAATGCCGTCGGATAAATTATACGAGCACGAAAGACAAGAAAAAAACTCCAGATCGCTTGGAATTGAAAAAGTATTGTCGTTTCTGCCGCAAGCACACAAATCATAAAGAATTAAAAAAATAAAATGAACGCATAAGGATAGGCCTGTAGCTCTAATTGGTAGAGCGACGGTCTCCAAAACCGAAGGTTGCAGGTTCGAGTCCTGCCAGGCCTGTAGGTTTTTGCCCTCAAAACATGATTGGCAAAATAAAAAAATTCTTTTCTGAAGTTGTTGTCGAATTAAAAAAGGTTTCTTGGTCTACGCGCCAGGAAGTTCTAGACGCTACTTGGTTAATTTTAGCAAGCTCGGCGATTTTGGGCGTCTTTATCGCCAGCATTGATTTTCTCTTGGCGCGGTTTGTAGCGCTCTTTATCAGGTAAAGAATATGAAGTGGTACGTTGTCCATACGCAAACAGGTTCGGAAGAAAAAGTGAGGGCGGGTTTAGCCAGCAGGATAGCGACCACGGCGCTCAAGGAGTATGTCGGCGAGGTTGTTGTCCCGACCGAACAAGTTTCCGAAATTCGAAGCGGTAAAAAACGTATCTCTGCAAGAAAATTCTTTCCGGGCTATATTCTGCTCAAGATGGAAATGAACAAAGAGAGTTGGTATCTGATCAAGAGCACACCGGGAATTACCGGTTTTATCGGCTCGGGAAATAAGCCAACGGCTCTTTCCGATGACGAAGTTCAAAATATTTTAAAACGTACGCATGATACAGAATCAAAGCCAAGCCCGAAAATCGTTTTTGAGATCAATGAGCCCGTGCGGATCGCTCAAGGCCCGTTCGCTAATTTTAACGGAACGGTCATTGAAGTTTATCCGGATCGGGGAAAATTAAAGGTCAGTGTTTCGATATTCGGACGGGCAACGCTCGTTGAATTAGAATACTGGCAAGTCGAGAAAATCTAAAATGGCTAAAGAAGCAGTCGCACAGATCAAGCTTTATGTTCCCGCCGGGCAAGCAAATCCGGCGCCGCCTGTCGGCCCCGCATTAGGCCAGCACGGCGTTAACATTATGATGTTTTGTAAGCAATTTAACGAAAAGACAAAAGGCCGTGAAGGATTGATCTTGCCGGCTGTTATTACGGTTTATAAAGATAAGTCATTTGATTTTATCATTAAAACACCGCCGACGTCGGTCCTTATCAAGCGTGCCGCGAACCTAGCCAAGGCTTCTGGAACCGCTGGAAAAGAAAAGATCGGATCGTTGACGGTTAAGCAGATCGAAGAGATCGCAAAGCAAAAAATAGAAGATTTAAACACGGGAAATATGCAACAGGCTATCCGCACTGTTAAGGGAACTGCCAGAAGCATGGGTATTGAGGTCAAAGAATAATGGTTAAACTCAGCAAACGTATGAAAGAAGCAGAAAAGCTTATTACGGAAGGAACCACCGCTCCTCTTAAAGAAGCCGTTGCCCTTCTCTTGAAATCTCCGAAAGTTAAATTTGACGAAACGATCGAGCTTCATTTTAATTTAAATATCGATGTGAAAAATACCGATCAAAACGTGCGCGGAACAGTTGTTTTGCCTCACGGAACAGGAAAAACTATTCGCATTGCTGTTATCTGCAAAGGCGCCCCGGCGCAAAAAGCCAAGGAATTAGGCGCGGATCACGTCGGTGCTGAAGAACTTATCGAGAAGATCTCCAAAGGATTTTTAGATTTTGATTGTATGATCGCCGCTCCGGATATGATGCGTGAGTTAAGTAAATTAGGAAAAATTTTAGGACCTCGCGGACTTATGCCAAGCCCAAAAGCCGGGACAGTGACGCTTGACGTTGAACGAGCTATCAAGGAAGTCAAGGCGGGTAAAGTTGAGTTTAAGGCTGATAAGCAAGCCGGAATTCATATCGGAATCGGAAAAAGGTCCTTTGCCGAATTAAAACTTACCGAAAATGCCAACTGTGTCATCGAAGCCATTACCCACATGAAACCTGCCAGTGTTAAGGGAAATTTCATAAAAAGTCTTTATCTCGCCTCAACCATGGGGCCTGGAGTTAGGATCGCGCTATGAGCATCGTTGCGGATAAAAAAGTCGGAAAATTATTCCGAGAAACGATGGCCGGCCTTATTAAGGAAGGCTTAGAAAAGAGATCAAGCACTTTCGTTGTCAATTATTCCCGCGTTTCCAGTTCTAAGATGGATGATTTTCGTAAAAATCTTCACCGGGTCGGGGCTGATCTCTATGTTTCGCGAAACAGCATTGCCCGCCGCGCGCTCAAAGAACTTAAATTTGATACATTAGCCGACAAGCTCGACGGACAAACAGCGTTTATTTGGAGCGATGCTGATTCCGTCGAAGTTTCCAAGGCTTTAGTGAAATTCTCAAAAAGCTGTGAAGGGATTTTGCTTCGCGGCGGCTTACTTGAAGGAAAAATGCTTGGGCAAGATGATGTTAAGAGATTATCTGATTTGCCTTCGCGGATCGTTTTGTTGACGATGGTTGCTTCAACACTGCAAGCGCCGTTAAACAGATTAGCAGGTGCTTTAACCGGGAAAACAAGAGACTTATTGTATTTATTGAAACAAATCAGCGAACAAAAGGGAGGTAAGTAACATGTCAGAAAGTGCCGTGAGTGAAAAAATGTCCTCACCAAAATTGGATGAAGTCATTAAGACGATCGAGGGCTTAACCGTCCTGGAGCTTTCCGAGCTCGTCAAGGGTTTGGAAGATAAGTTTGGCATTAAAGCCGCCGCTCCGATGATGGCCGGTCCTATGATGGGTGCTCCTGCTGCTGGTGCTGCTGCTCCTGTTGAAGAAAAAACAACATTTGATGTTGTTTTGAAAGCAGCCGGAAGCAACAAGATCGGTGTTATCAAAGAAGTTAGAGCCGCGACAAACTTAGGCTTAAAAGAAGCCAAAGACTTAGTTGAGGCTGCACCGAAGACCGTCAAGGAAGGCGCTACCAAAGAAGAGGCTCAAGAGCTTCAAAAGAAGTTGACCGAAGCTGGCGCAACCGTCGAGCTCAAGTAAATCGTTTTAGAAAAAACTTTTGAATAGTTTAACCACGATTCTTTAGTTTTTTTCAAAGAGGCTTCCTATCAATGCAGAGAAGAAAAATTAAAGATTTTAGCAAAATCCAAGATACCTTTGAATTGCCGGGTCTTTTGGATGTTCAGCTGAAATCATATGAAGATTTTTTGCAAAAAGAAATTGCTTCCGACCAGCGCAAAGACCAGGGATTAGAAGAAGTTTTTCGTGAAGTTTTTCCTTTGGAAAGTTATGACGGCCAGACTCGTCTGGAGTATGTCAGCTATTCCATGGGAAAGGAAAAATATTCTTGCCTGGAGTGTCAGCGCCGGGGAATGACATATTCCGCGCCGTTAAAGGTGAAGCTTCGCTTAGTCACTCCTGTGGACATTAAAGAGCAGGAAGTTTATTTTGGCGATTTTCCTTTAATGACGGATACGGGGACGTTCATTATTAATGGTGATGAGCGGGTTGTTGTTGCCCAGATCCAGCGTTCGCCGGGTGCTTCCTTTGAAGAAGAAATGCATCCTACCGGAAAAAGCATTTACCACGGGCGCATTATTCCTTCCCGTGGCGCTTGGTTTGAAATTAAATACGATCTTAACGATATCCTCTTAGCTTACATTGACCGCCGCAGAAATTTCCCAGCAACCCAGATTTTAAGAATCATGGGGCTTTCCAATGCCGAAGATATGCAGAAAATGTTCGGCGATGATTTTAGTAAAATTAAAAATACTTTAGAAAAAGACCACACCACTTCCAAAGAAGAGGCTTTATTAGATTTCTATCGAAAGATGCGCCCTACCGAACCGGCAACGGCAGAAGTAGCGGAATCATTATTTTATCGATTATTTTTTGATCCCAAACGTTACGACTTAACTAAGGTTGGCCGACACATTATCAACCGAAAATTGGGAATGAATATTTCTCCCGATAATCGTGTTTTAGATATCGCGACGGTCGTTGAAGTTATGCGATATTTGATGGGATTACGCGATGGGCGGGGAACGACCGATGATATTGACCATCTCGGAAATCGCCGCATTAAAACCGTCGGAGAATTGGTTCAAAATCAAGTTCGTATCGGTTTAGCGCGTTTGGAACGCTCCATTAAAGAGCGTTTGGTTGTCATGAGCAATTTTGAGAATTTGACCGCGCATCATCTGATTAATTCAAGGCTTTTTTCAAATCAAGTTCAAGATTTCTTTGCCCGCAGCCAGCTTTCACAATTCATGGATCAGGTTAATCCCTTAGCTGAAATGACGCACAAACGCCGTTTAAGCGCCATCGGCCCGGGCGGTTTATCGCGCGAAAGAGCAGGGTTCGAAGTTCGCGATGTTCACCATACCCATTACGGCCGCGTTTGTCCTATTGAAACTCCGGAAGGCCCGAACATCGGTTTAATTTCTTCTTTGACCACTTGCGCGCGCATCAATGAATTTGGTTTTATTGAAGCTCCTTATCGAAAAGTCGAAGATGGCCGTGTTACACGACGCGTTGATTATTTAACGGCTGATGTCGACGAGACGAAATATATTGCTCAAGCCAACGCCATTCTTGATAAGGACGGAAATTTCACCGAAAAAGACGTTGCCTGCCGTCATAAAACTGATTTCCCGAGGGTTCTTCCCAAAAAAGTAGATTACATGGACGTATCTCCCAAGCAGCTCGTTTCGGTAGCTACGGCGCTTATTCCGTTTTTGGAACACGACGATGCCAACCGTGCTTTAATGGGATCAAATATGCAACGCCAAGCTGTTCCGCTCATGAGTACCGAAGTTCCGTATGTCGGAACCGGTATGGAAGCTAAAGTTGCGAAGGATTCCGGCGTTGTGGTGGTGTCGAAGGAAGACGGAAAAATAACCCGCGTTGACGCCAAAGAGATCGTTGTCGGAAAAACCACGTATCCTTTAAAGAATTTCCTACGCTCCAATTCAAATACATGCGTTCATCAAAAGCCCATCGTTGAGCTTGGCGAATATGTGAAAGCCGGCCAGACGATCGCCGATGGCATTGGCACCAAAGACGGAAAGATCGCTTTGGGACGCAATGCCTTGGTCGCTTTTATGCCTTGGCGTGGATATAATTTTGAAGATGCTATTATCATTAATGAAAGATTAGCCCGCGAAGATAGATTTACTTCCATTCATATCGAGCGCTTTGAAGTTGAAGCCCGCGAAACCCGCCTGGGCAACGAAGAAATTACCCGTGATATTCCTAATGTTGGCGAAGATGCTTTAAAAGACTTGACCGAAGACGGTATTATTCGCGTCGGAGCTGAAGTCAAAGCCGGGGATATCTTGGTTGGAAAAGTAACGCCAAAAAGTGAAAAAGAACTTTCTCCGGAAGAGCGTCTTTTGCGAGCCATCTTCGGCGAGAAGGCGGCGGATATTCGGGACACATCATTAACGCTTCCTCCTGGAATTGAAGGCGTGGTCGTTAATGTTGAGATCTTTCAGCGTAGCGAGCGCGGCCGTAAATCCAAAGAAGATAAAACTAAAGAATTAGCGGCTATTCGCGAGATCAAGGAATATTACAAACAAGAAATTGAATTCTTAGAGAATGAAAAAGAAAAAAAGCTTTGCAAGATCCTTGGTGTTGATAAGAAGAAATTCGCCAAAATGGAAACCGGTGAGATCAACAGCGACGAAGAAGCCCGGGATACCATGGCCTTTTTTAATGACAAGATCAAAGAATTAGCCGAAGAAGAGATCCAGGAAATTGAACGCGTTAAACGCGGCGATGAACTTCCCGCAGGTGTTTTAAAGAAAGTCATTGTTTATGTCGCAACAAAACGCAAGCTTTCCGAAGGTGATAAAATGGCCGGCCGTCACGGGAACAAAGGTGTGGTGGCCAGGATTCTACCCGAAGAAGATATGCCGTTTTTAGCCGACGGAACACCGGTTGAAGTTATTTTAAATCCCTTAGGCGTTCCGTCTCGTATGAACGTCGGACAGCTTTTAGAAACACATTTAGGATGGGCGGCTCATGCGCTTGGATTTAATGCGGAAACCCCTGTTTTTAACGGCGCGACCGAACAAGAAATTCGCGACTTGTTAAGAGAAGCCAATTTACCTGAAGAGGGTAAAACAGCCGTTTATGACGGCTATACAGGAATGCCGTTTGACCAAAAGGTGACCATTGGCTACATCTATATGATGAAGCTTAATCATCTTGTGGATGAGAAAATTCACGCACGTTCCATCGGCCCGTATTCATTAGTTACACAGCAGCCCTTAGGTGGTAAGGCTCATTTCGGCGGACAGCGTTTCGGAGAAATGGAAGTCTGGGCGCTGGAAGCTTATGGCGCGGCATATACATTACAAGAAATGCTAACGGTTAAAAGTGATGATGTTACCGGGCGAAGCCGGATCTATGAGGCGATCGTCAAAGGCGAGCAAAAACTTACCTCTGGGACCCCCGAATCATTTAACGTTTTGATGAAAGAACTGCAGGGTTTGTGTTTGGATATCCGCACGGATCTCAGCACTCAATCAAAAACCGAAGCAAAAAAAGATAAGCAAAAATAAGGCTCAAACTATGCTGACAGAAGGACAGAAAGAATACGATTGCATTACGATTAAGATTGCCTCACCGCAGGTCATTCGCTCTTGGTCCCACGGTTCAGTGAAAAAAGCGGAAACGCTTAACTATCGAACTTTGAAGCCGGAAAAGGACGGGCTTTTTTGCGAAAAGATCTTTGGCCCGGTTCGTGACTGGGAATGTAATTGCGGTAAATATAAAGGCATTAAGTTCAAGGGCATTACCTGCGATCGTTGCGGCGTTACGATCACTCGCTCATCGGTCCGTCGGGAACGCATGGGCCATATTGATTTGGCGTGTCCGGTAACACACATTTGGTTCTATAAAGCTGTCCCAAGCCGTTTGGCGGCTCTTCTCGAAGTCGGCTTACGTGACCTAGAAAAGATTATTTATTATGAAGAATATATTGTTGTTGACCCCGGTGGAACTTCTCTTAAGAAAAAAGAATTACTCAATGAGGACAAATATCAAGAATGTCTTTTAAAATATCCCGGTGGTTTTAAAGCGAAGATCGGCGCCGAAGCCGTTCGCGATCTTTTAAGAGAAATTGATATCAGCGCTCTTTGCAAAAAACTTCGTAAAGATCTAGAAAAAGCAAATCCGACCGGAACGAATATCAAAAAGATCGCCAAGGTGCTTAATATCGCCGAGGAATTTAAGAATTCCGGCAATTTGGCGGAGTGGATGATCTTAGATGTCCTTCCCGTTATTCCTCCCGACCTGCGTCCTTTAGTTCCTCTAGAAGGCGGGCGTTTTGCCACATCAGACTTAAATGATCTCTATCGCCGTGTCATTAATCGCAACAATCGTTTAAAGAAATTGTTGGATTTGAATGCTCCGGAAATTATTATTCGTAATGAAAAACGTATGCTGCAGGAAGCCGTTGACGCGCTTTTAGATAATGGCCGTCACGGACGTCCGGTGCTTGGTTCCGGAAATCGTCCCTTAAAATCTTTATCAGATATGTTAAAGGGTAAGCAGGGAAGATTCCGTATGAATCTTTTAGGTAAACGCGTGGATTATTCCGGACGTTCTGTTATCGTCGTCGGACCGGAATTGAAATTGCATCAATGCGGGCTTCCTAAAAAGATGGCTCTGGAACTTTTTGAACCATTCATTATCCGTAAATTACGCGAAAAAGGTTTTGTCCATACGATCAAGGGTGCTAAGAGAATGGTAGAACGCGCCAAGATCGAAGTATGGGATATCTTAGATGAAGTTATCAAAGATCATCCTGTGATGCTCAACCGTGCTCCGACATTGCATCGTTTAAGCGTTCAGGCATTCCAGCCGCTTTTAGTCGAAGGAAAGGCTATCAAGCTCCATCCATTAGTTTGCGCGGCTTTTAACGCGGACTTTGACGGAGACCAAATGGCCGTGCACGTTCCTTTATCTTTGGAAGCGCAGATCGAGTGCCGTATTGAGCTGCTTTCCGTTAATAATATTTTCTCTCCAGCCGACGGCCGTCCGGTCATCGCTCCAACACAAGATGTTATTTTGGGGCTTTATTATCTTACAAAGGATAAAGCCGGCGGAAATTCGGAAGGAAAATTATTTTCTAATGCCCAAGAAGTTCTGATCGCGAATAATGACGGGCTCATTGATTTGCATACGCGCATTAAACTTAAATTAAAAGGGCATGTTTGGGGAGATGAGAAGCCTTCTTTAGTCATTCCTCAGGAAGAATCCGGAAAAAAAGACGACAAGAAAAAATCCGAAGAGGTCCATCAGCATATTCCTATTATCGAGACAACCGTCGGGCGAGTTATGCTTAATGAAATCCTGCCGGAAGGTTTTGGTTATGTGAATGAAACATTAAATAAAAAGAGAGTCGGTGCTATCATTTCCGATTGCTATAAACGCTTTGCACAGCACAGAACTGTTGTTCTTTTGGATGCCCTGAAAGATATCGGTTTTAAATGGGCCACGCTCGGCGGTATTTCGATCGGCATTGCTGATCTGCTTATTCCTAAAGAAAAAGAAGATGCGATCAAATCAGCGAAGCAAGAAGTCGGCAAGGTGGAAGATCAATATCGCAAAGGTATTATTACCGAACGTGAACGCTACAATAAGATCATTGACGTTTGGACGCATGCGACTGAATCATTGTCAGATCTCGTTTTCAAAGAAATGGATCCTTTTAATCCGGTTTTTATTATGGCGGATTCCGGAGCGCGCGGGTCGCGTCTTCAGGTGCGTCAGCTTTCCGGTATGCGCGGACTTATGGCGAAACCGTCGGGTGAGATCATCGAAAATCCGATCACGGCCAGTTTCCGTGAAGGCTTAACAGTTTTGGAATATTTTATTTCAACACACGGTGCGCGAAAAGGTTTGGCTGATACGGCTTTAAAAACCGCGGATGCCGGTTACTTGACACGCCGATTGGTTGACGTTGCTCAAGAAATTGTTATTTCCGAAATTGATTGCGGCACTGTTAACGGTATTACCGTTTCTGCCATTATTGAAGGAGACGAAGTTGTCGTTAGCTTAAAAGAAAGAATCGTTGGCCGCGTTGCTTTAGATAATATCGTGGATGTTATTACGGATCAGCTGATCGTCGAAGCCGGCGAACAAATTTCCGAAGATAAAGCGGAAGTCATCGAACAGCTTGGCATGGAAAAAGTGCGCATCCGCAGTGTTTTGACTTGCGAATCTGAGCGTGGCCTTTGCGTTAAATGTTACGGGCGCAATTTAGCAACGCAAAGACTTGTGGAAATTGGGGAAGCGGTTGGAATTATTGCCGCGCAAAGTATCGGTGAACCCGGTACGCAGTTGACCATGAGAACTTTCCATATCGGTGGTACGGCGAGCCGTGCGATCGAGCAATCTTATATTCGCTCAAAGAGCGAAGGTCTCATTAAATATCACAAATTACGCGTTGTCCAAAAAGGAAAAGAATTTGTTGTTTTGAACCGGAACGGATCGATCAGCATCAATGATGAATTCGGCCGCGAATTTGAACGCCATCAACTTCCTCAAGGTGCTACCATTACGGTGGAAGACGGCGGAAAAATCGGCAAGGGTATTATCTTCGTTAGCTGGGATCCTTATACGATTCCGATCATCACGGAAGTCAGAGGTGTTGTGAATTTTGAAGACATCAAAGATGACGTGACGGTTCGCCAGGAACAAAATCCGGTGACCGGGATCACAGAATGCGTTGTGGTCGAGCATAAACAAGATTTTCATCCGCAGATCATTGTTACCGACGAGAAAAAAGAAGTTTTAGGGATTTATTCCATTCCGGTCGGCGCTCATATTTTGGTTAAAGATAATCAGACCGTAAACGGCGGAGAGTTGTTGGCCAAGATCCCGCGCGGTGTTGGTAAGACACGCGATATTACCGGAGGTCTTCCTCGCGTTGCGGAATTGTTCGAAGCCAGACGCCCGAAAGATCCGGCAGTTATCAGTGAGATCGACGGCTTTGTGGAATTCGGCGAAGATAAAAAAGGCTTACGTACTATCGTTGTTCGCAGCACGACCGGGATGAGTAAAGATTACACAATTCCTCACGGAAAACATCCTACCGTTTATAAAGGTGACCGTGTTTTTGCCGGGCAACAATTGACGGAAGGGCCGGTTGTTCCGCAAGATATTTTAAGAGTCTGCGGTGATAAAGTTTTGCAAGAATATTTATTGAATGAAGTTCAAGAAGTTTATCGTCTTCAGGGCGTGCGCATTAATGATAAACATCTCGAACTTATTATTTCTCAAATGCTTAAAAAAGTACGCATTGATGATGGCGGCGACACGCCGTTTTTAGTGGGCCAACAGATCGATCGCGTATTATTCAAAAGGGCAAATGAAAAAGTCTTAAAAGAAAAAGGAAAACCCGCTTCGGCAACACCGCTATTATTAGGGATCACAAAGGTGTCGTTGACGACGGAAAGTTTCATTTCCGCGGCCAGCTTCCAAGAAACAACAAGAGTCTTGACAGAAGCCGCTGCTTCTGGTAAAACTGACCTCTTACGCGGGCTCAAAGAAAATGTCATTGTAGGCCATTTGATCCCTGCGGGGACAGGGTTCTACCGACATCATGATGTGGAGATAGTAAAACATGCCAACGATAGCGCAGCTGATACGAAAGAGCAGAAACCTCAAGAAGAAAAAGAGTAAGTCACCGGCTCTCACCAATTGCCCGCAACGGCGTGGTGTATGTTTACAGGTGAAAACGATGACGCCTAAAAAACCGAATTCGGCGTTACGTAAGATCGCCAGAGTTCGTCTTTCCAATGGGGTGGAAGTGACGTCGTATATTCCGGGAGAAGGGCACAATCTTCAGGAACATTCAATTGTTTTAGTTAGGGGCGGGCGCGTTAAAGATTTACCAGGTGTTCGTTATCATACTGTCCGTGGGACGCTTGACACGGCCGGTGTACAAAATAGAAAAAAATCACGTTCAAAATACGGTGCAAAGGCCTCTAAATAATGCGTAGACGAGCTGCTGAAAAAAGAGAAGCGATCCCAGATCCAAAATATAACAGTATTTTGGTCGCAAAATTTGTTAATACCTTAATGGTCGAAGGAAAGAAATCCTTAGCCGAGAAAATTGTTTATGGGGCTTTTGAGATCTTAAAACAAAAAACTTCCGAAACGGATGCATTAAAGATCTTCAACAAGGCGATCGATAATGTTCGTCCGCGACTGGAGTTGAAGCCCAGAAGAGTGGGCGGGGCAACATACCAAATTCCGGTGGAAGTCACATCGCAACGCGGAAACTCAATTGCTATGCGCTGGCTAAGAGATTTCTCCAGAGCGAAAAAGGGCAAGCCCATGATGATCAAGTTATCTGAAGAACTTTTGGCGGCTTATAAAGGTGAAGGCCCGGCAATTAAAAAACGAGATGAGACACATAAGATGGCAGAAGCCAACAAGGCCTTTGCTCATCTTCGGTGGTAATTTTATGGCAACTATCGCAAACATTCCTTTAAATAAAACGCGCAATATCGGCATTATTGCCCATATTGACGCCGGAAAAACCACGACCACGGAACGCATCCTTTATTATACCGGTATGATCCATAAGATCGGTGATATTGATGAAGGCACGACTACGATGGATTGGATGCCCCAAGAGCAGGAACGAGGCATTACCATCACATCCGCCAATACAACCGTTTACTGGAAAGATTTCCGTATTAATATTATTGATACTCCTGGCCACGTTGATTTTACAATTGAAGTCGAACGGTCCTTAAAAGTTTTGGACGGCGCGGTCGTTGTTTTATGCGCCACAAGTGGTGTCCAGCCTCAAACCGAAACAGTTTGGCGTCAGGCTGACCGTTATAAAGTTCCGCGCATTATGTTCATCAACAAAATGGATAGAATGGGCGCTAATTTTGAAAATGTTTTAACGCAGATTGATGATCGGCTTGGTGCCCATGCGTCTCCTATCCAGATCCCAATGGGATTTGCCGAAAATTTTGGCGGCATTATTGATCTGGTCAATGAGAAGCTAATTGTGTATACGAGCGAAGACGGAGATGAATTTGTTCTTAAAGAAATTCCGGAAGACTATAAAGAAAAGACGAAGGAATTTCGCCACAAGCTAATAGAAAAATTAGCCGAAGTTGATGATAAGATCATGGAAAATTTTGTTAACGAAAAACCAGTCTCCATTCAAGATATTAACGAAGCCATTAGGCGTACCACGCTAAAAAATGAATTTGTCCCGATCCTTTGCGGATCGTCCCTTAAGAACAAAGGTGTCCAGATGGTCATTGATGCCGCCTGCGATTACCTGCCTTCACCTCTCGATGTCCCTCCTGTTAAAGGAATTAATCCCGATAATGATGAAGCCGTAGAAAGAAATACCGACCCTAAAACACCGTTTTGCGGGCTTGTGTTTAAGATCGCCCTCGATCCTTACGTCGGAAAATTATATTATACGCGTATTTATTCCGGGAAACTTGTTTCCGGTTCGACCATTTATAATTCGTCACAAAAAGTTAAAGAAAGAATTGCCAAGATGTTGTTGATGCGCGCTAATAAGCAGGAAATTATTAATGATGCGTCAGCCGGGGAGATCGTTGCTTTGGTCGGGTTAAAAGAAGCAAAATCCGGTGATACCATTTGCGATGCGGCTCATCCTGTTGTTCTTGAAAATATGCGTATTCCTGAACCTGTTGTGTCCATGGCCATTGAACCAAAAACAAAAGCGGATCAGGACAAGATGGGTATGACGCTAAGAAAGTTTACCGACGAAGATCCCTCATTGCGAGTTCAATATGACCATGAAACAGCGGAAACGATCATTTCTGGAATGGGTGAACTTCATTTGGAAATCATCATTGACCGCATGAAACGCGAATTTGGATTAGATACCAATGTGGGCCGCCCGCAGGTTGCCTATAAAGAAACGATTACGAATAAGGTCAGCGGCGTAACAGGAAAATTTATTTCACAATCCGGCGGCCGCGGTCAATACGGTCATGTTATTATTGATGTTTCTCCTGCCGAAGAGCGCGGCAAGGGTGTCATTTTTGTTGATAAGATCAGAGGCGGATCAATTCCTCGCGAATATATTAAGCCGGTTGAGCAGGGAATTCGTAATGCCGCTTTGTCAGGAATTTTAGCCGGCTATCCGGTGACCGATCTGATCGTTACCTTAGTGGATGGTTCTTATCACGAAGTTGATTCCAGCGAATTGGCGTTCCAATTGGCGGCAAAATATGCTTTACAAGAAGCGCTTCAAAAGGGCAAATCAATATTCTTAGAGCCAATTATGGATCTAGAGGTTACTGTTCCGGAAGATTTCATGGGATCGGTCATCGGTGATTTAAATACGCGCCGCGCCAAGATCATTGCCATGGGAACACGCGGTAAATTAAAGACCGCTCGTTGCGAAACGCCTTTGGCGGAGATGTTCAATTACGCGAACGCACTGCGTTCTTTATCGCAAGGGCGCGCGACGTTTTCTATGGAGCCGGCATTTTATGCCGAGGTTCCGCATCACGTAGCCGAAAAAATTATCGGCAAAAAAGAAGCTACTGCTGAAAAAAAATAATTGAAAATTAGGGAAAAATAAAAAAAGGGGGATGGGGTTATGGCAAAAGAAAAGTTTGTAAGAAATAAACCGCACTTAAATATCGGGACCATTGGTCACGTTGATCATGGTAAGACGACATTGAGCGCGGCCATTACGCTTGTCTTAAGCAAGCAAGGTTTAGCCCAAGCTCGTGCGTATGATACGATCGACAATGCTCCTGAAGAAAAAGAGCGTGGCGTTACGATCAATATTTCGCACATTGAATATGAAACAACCAATCGGCATTATGCTCACATCGACTGCCCAGGACACGCCGATTATATTAAAAACATGATCACCGGTGCTGCCCAGATGGACGGAGCGATCTTGGTCGTTTCTGCCGCTGACGGCCCGATGCCTCAAACCAGAGAGCATATTCTTTTAGCTCGCCAGGTTAATGTTCCTCAGGTCGTTGTGTTCATGAACAAATGCGATCAAGTTGAGGACAAAGAACTCTTAGATTTGGTTGAACTCGAGATCAGAGACCTTTTGACCAAATATAAGTTCCCCGGGGACAAGACGCCTATTATTAGAGGAAGCGCTCTTGAGGCCATGAATCACATCGATAATGCAGAGAAAACCAAGCCTATTCTTGATCTTATGAAGGCTGTTGATGAATTTATTCCAACACCGGTACGCGATTTGGATAAACCGTTCTTGATGGCCGTCGAAGACGTCTTCTCGATTTCCGGCCGCGGAACAGTTGCCACAGGCCGTGTTGAAAAAGGCGTCGTCAAAGTTGGCGAAGAAGTTGACGTGGTTGGTCTTCGTCCTGCCGTCGGTAAAACGGTTGTTACAGGCGTTGAAATGTTCCGCAAAGAATTGGAACAAGGTCAAGCCGGCGACAACCTAGGTTTACTTTTGCGCGGTATGGATAAAGACTCCATGGAACGAGGCATGGTTTTAGCCAAGCCAGGTTCTATTACGCCTCATACCAAGTTTAAAGCCCAGGTTTACGTTTTAACCAAGGAAGAGGGCGGTCGCCATACGCCGTTTTTCAAAGGTTATCGTCCGCAATTCTATTTTAGAACGACCGACGTAACCGGCGCCGCCGAATTACCTGCAGGCGTTGAAATGTGTATGCCTGGTGATAATGTTATGCTCGAAGTTGAACTTATTTCTCCGGTTGCCATGGAAAAAGAATCACGTTTCGCTATTCGCGAAGGTGGACGTACCGTCGGCGCAGGAGTTATCTCAGAGATCATTAAATAACATCATGCAAAAAATCCGCATAAAGCTGAAGGCTTACGACCATAGACTCATTGATCAGTCGACCCAAGAGATCGTCGATACGGCTCTGCGCACGGGCGCAAAAGTGTCGGGACCAATCCCCCTACCGACTAAAAAAGAGTTGTATACGGTTTTGCGTTCTCCGGTCATTGATAAAAAGTCACGAGAACAATTTAAGTTAACGACGCATAAGCGCTTGATTGATCTCATTGAGCCAACGGCAAAAACAGTTGAGGCATTGCGGAAGCTGAATTTACCAGCAGGCGTTGATGTTGAAATAAAACAATAGGACATAAAATGATAAGCGGTTTATTAGGAAAAAAAGTTGGCATGACTCAAGTTTTCGACAAAGAGGGAGATATTGTCCCGGTTACCGTTGTCGAAACGGGTCCTTGTTTTATTTTGGGCCTTCAAGACGCGCCATTAAAGGTGAGAATTGGCTTTGACTTGGTCAAGGAATCCAGAGCCAGCAAACCGCGCCTGGGATTATTTAAGAAAGTCGGCGTTCAACCGCTTCGCATTATCAAAGAGTTTCGTTCAAGTGACAATAAAGATTATAAACTCGGCCAAGAGATCAAGGTTGATCTGTTCAAACCGGGTGAATATGTTGATGTGACGGGTATTTCGATCGGGAAAGGTTTTCAGGGCGGTATGAAGCGTTGGAATTGGTCCGGCGGCCCTGAGACACACGGTTCTATGCATCATCGCCGGGTTGGCTCTATTGGCTCCAGCAGCGAACCATCACGTATATGGAAAGGGCATCATATGCCCGGACATATGGGTGCCGCGACCGTGACTGTTCAAAGTTTGCGTGTTATGCAAGTAGATAGTGAACATAACCTTCTCGTTTTAAAAGGCGCTGTTCCCGGTCATCGCCACAGCTATTTATCCATTAATAAATCTCGCAAGAAAGCCTTCCGTTCTTTAGATGAAAGCAAGCGTGGCAATGTTCGTTCATCGAAGAAGAACCCGATGAAGGAAAGTAAAGCAAAGGCTAAGGGAAAATAAGATGCCGTCCGTTCCTGTTTATGACAATCATGGTAAGAAAGTCGAAGAGATCGACGTTGCTGAAGCGGTTTTTTCAAAACGCGTTAATGATCACATCATTCACCAAGCGGTTGTGATGTATCAAGCGTCATTGCGGCAGGGAAATGCGTCTACTAAAGAACGCGGCTCTGTTGAAGGAAGCGGTAAAAAACTTTTTCGTCAAAAAGGAACAGGCAACGCCCGTGCCGGCGATCTACGCTCCCCAATTCGTAAAGGCGGCGGTGTTGTGTTTGGCCCGCATCCCAGAGATTTTGGTTACAGTGTTCCGAAAAAAGTGCGGATTGCGGCTTTGCGTGAAACGCTTAACGCCAAATTTATCACCAATGATCTGTATTGCGTGGATCATCTAGCGGCGACAACAGCTAAAACAAAAGATTTTGCAAAGACGTTAAAGGGATTTAATTTGCAAGGAAAAGTTTTAGCGCTTTTAGATAAAAGCGATAGTGATATTTCTAAAGTGTCGCGCAATATTCCGTTTTTTAATCTGATGCGCGCGGATGATGTGACGGCTTATGATATTTTGCGCAATAAGAAACTTTTAATTACAAAAGCAGCACTAAAGGTCTTGCTTAAGAGAATTAAATGAAATCAAGCTACGATATTATCGAAACATTGATCCGTACGGAAAAAGGGACTTTTCTAGAGCCTGAAAGAAAATATCTTTTTCATGTGTCCAAGTCGGCAACTAAAATTGATATTAAAAGAGCCGTTGAAGAATTATATAAAGTTAAAGTCCAAGACGTGAATACAGTTTTAGTGACGGGAAAAGAAAAAAGAGTCCGCCAGCAGCTTGGCCGTACACCGGATTGGAAGAAAGCCATTGTGACGCTTAAAGAAGGCCAAAAGATAGAAACGACATAAACCTATGGGTATTAAGAGATTTAAACCGACAACAAATTCATTACGCCACACAACGATCGCCGATTTTGCGGAGATCACTAAAGGCTATCCTGAAAAGGCTTTGCTTGCTCCTTTAAGTAAGAGCGGCGGACGCAATAATCGGGGCCGTGTGACCTTGAGATTTCGCGGCGGCGGACACAAGAGAATGTATCGGTTGGTTGATTTTAAGCGTGACCGCATTGATAGTCCGGCAAAAGTTATTGCGATTGAATATGATCCTAACCGTTCTTCGCGCATTGCGCTTATTCAATACGCGGACGGCGTAAAGGCGTACATTCTTGCTCCTTTAGAGCTAAGAACAGGTGATGAAGTCATTAGTACGCGCGACATGGATGCTGAAATTCGTCCGGGAAATTGTCTTCCTATCAGCCGTATTCCTTTAGGAACAGCTATTCATAATGTTGAATTATCACCCGGCAAAGGCGGACAAATCGTCCGTTCGGCGGGAACTTCGGCTCAGATCATCGGTAAAGAAGGGGATTTTGCTCATATTCGCCTTCCATCTAGCGAAGTTCGCATGATCCGAGTCAATTGCCGGGCAACAGTCGGGCAATTAAGTAATGTTGAGCACGAATCTTTATCCGTCGGAAAAGCGGGCCGCTCACGCTGGTTAGGCCATCGCGGCCACGTACGCGGCGTTGTCCAGAATCCGCATGATCATCCGCACGGTGGTGGTGAAGGTAAGTCTCCGCAGGGTAATCCGCATCCTGTTACTCCTTGGGGCAAACCAACCAAAGGATATAAAACAAGGAAGAAGCGAAAGTATTCTAACTTTTTAATCGTAAAGAGAAGATCAAAATAATATGTCACGTTCGATCCGAAAAGGTCCGTATATTGCGGAACATCTTTTAAAGAAACTTGAAAAAATGCAGCGCACGGGGCAAAAACAGCCGATCAAGACATGGTCGAGAGAATCCACAGTTTTGCCGGATTTTGTCGGCTATACGGTTGCCATTCACGACGGCCGTAAGCACGTTCCGGTTTTTATCACGGAAAATATGGTGGGGCATAAATTTGGTGAATTTGCTCCGACGAGAACATTTAGAAAACACGGCGGCGTTAAAGCTAAAAAGGCTGCGGATAAAACATGATCGCTCAAGCTAAAGCAAAATTTATTCGACTCTCTCCGCTTAAAGTTAAGCAAGTTATTGACCTTGTCCGCGGAAAAGATGTTGTGCCTTCCTTAGTTCTTTTGGAGCATACGCCTAAACGACCGGCGGAGACGATCAAGAAGCTTCTTAATTCGGCGCTGAGCAATGCCAAACAAAAAGGCTTAAGCGAAGATCAGCTGTTCATTTCTAAAATCGTTGCCGATAAAGGCCCAATGTGGAAACGTTCGAAGGCGGCGGCGTTCGGACGGGGATCACCCATTTTGAAACGAACAACGCATTTAGTCATTGAATTAGACGTGAAGGTAAAATCGTAATCAAGTAAGGAGTTATTTGTGGGACAAAAAGTAAGTCCATTAGTATTAAGGATCGGATATATCAAGAATTGGAGAAGTCTTTGGTTTGCGGATAAAAAAGAATTCTGCAAAAATGTCTTAGAAGACGATAAGATCCGACGATTTATCAAGAAGCGTTTTGAGCAGGCAGCGATTTCTACGGTCATTATCGAGCGATTAGCCAGCCAGGTCAAGATTCGGATCTGTTCGGCACGCCCCGGGATCATCATCGGCCGCCGCGGCGCTGATATTGATAAATTAAAATTAGAATTAGCCAAAGTGACTCCCCGAGAAGTTACGATCGAAATCGAAGAAATCAAAAATCCGGCTATTGATGCGCAGTTGGTCGCTCAAAATGTTGCTTTTCAATTGGAAAAACGCGTTGCGTTTCGTCGCGCTATGAAGCGGTCAATTGAGCAAGCGATGACGTCCGGAGCGTTAGGAATTAAGATCAGCTGCTCAGGGCGTTTAGGCGGAGCCGAAATGTCTCGCCGAGAAACATACAAAGTCGGAAAACTTCCGCTACAAACATTTCGCGCCGATATCGATTATGGATTTGCGGAAGCCATGACGACTTATGGTATTTTAGGGATCAAAGCCTGGGTTTATAAAGGCGACGTTATGCAGGAAAGCAAGAAAGTTCCGGTTGCGGCAAAAGCGGTTGTTACCGAAGAAGCCGTTAAGGAAAAGGGAGAGTAAATAACATGGCGATCATGCCAAGAAAAGTTAAGTATCGCAAGTCCCAGCGCGGAAAGATCCGTGGGCTAGCTATTCGCGGTAGCGAGCTCACCTTCGGAGAATTCGGCCTTAAAACACTTGAGAACGGAATTATTCGTAATAATATTATCGAAGCTGTGCGTGTTGTTGTTGCCAGAAAATCTCACGGCGCAGGAAAGCTTTGGATCAAGATATTCCCGCATAAATCTGTTACCAAAAAACCTGCGGAAACCCGCATGGGTAAGGGAAAAGGGGATTTAAGCCATTGGGTCGCGGTCGTTAAACGTGGAATGATCCTTTTTGAGATGAGCGGTGTTCCGGAAGATTTCGCCCGGCAGATTTTTCGCTTAGTGGCTTTTAAATTACCGGTCAGAACAAAATTTATTACGCGCGGCGCGGCGCATTAAAAAAGAGCTTAAATAATGAAAACAAAAGAACTAAGAGATTTGAATGTTGACGATCTGATCCAAAAGGAAAAGACGTTAAAGAAAGATCTATTTGACCTAAATTTTCAGCGTCAAGTGGGAAGCTTAGAAAAGTCAGGGCGTTACAAGGTTATTCGCCGTGACATTGCTCGGATCAAAACAATTATCAAAGAAAAAGAATTGAAAAAACAAAGCGAGACGAAATGACAGAACGCAGCAATGAAAGAAAATTTCTTGTCGGTACGGTTCTTAGCGACAAAATGAATAAAACCCGCGTGGTTCAAATTCGTTGGACATCCAAGCATGCGATGTATGGTAAACCCATGAAGAGAACTGTTAAATTCAAGGCGCATGACGAGAAGAATGCTTCAAAAACAGGCGACACGGTTACCATTATGGAAACACGTCCGCTTTCCAAAGAAAAGCGCTGGGTCGTAACAGAAATCGTTAACAACAAAACTAATTAAGCCATGATTTTTCTAAAAAGCATTGTTGATGTTGCGGATAATACGGGCGCTCGAAAAGGGTCCATGATCGGGACGTTAAATAAGAAGGGAAAATTTACGGCCAAGATCGGCGATGTGATCCGCATTAACATTAAAGAAGCCGCTCCGGAAGCTGCCGTTAAAAAAGGCGAAGTGGTCAAGGCCGTTGTGGTGCGCACAAAATTTTCGGTGCGCCGCAGCGACGGAACCTATGTCCGATTTGATAATAATGCGGTTGTTATTATTGATGACGGCGGAAATCCAAAAGGAACGCGTGTTTTTGGGCCTGTGGCCAGAGAGCTTCGCAATCTTGAATATATGAAAATTATTTCATTGGCGCCGGAGGTTGTCTAAGATGTTACGTATTCGCAGAGATGATATGGTAGCGGTTATTTCCGGAAAAGACAAAGGCAAACGCGGCAAGATCATCCAGATCTTACCGGCACAATCGCGGGCCATTGTTGAAGGGGCTAATCTTGTCAAGAAAGCTCGCAGAAAAACTCGCCAAGATCAACAGGGTGGCATTGTCGCTATTGAAGCGCCAATTCATATGTCTAATATCATGTTGGTCTGCAAGCAGTGCGATAAACCGGTGCGCTTTAAGACAGCGACGTTAAAAGATGGTTCTAAAATTCGTGAATGCAAAAAATGCGGAGCGGCGATTTAATATGAAACCTCGTTTACATGAACATTACTTAAAGCAGATCGTTCCGGCTATGCAGGAAAAGTTTGGCATAAAAAATGCCATGGCGGTTCCTCGCCTTGACAAGATCGTTGTCAACATGGGTGTGGGCGAAGCCATTGATGATATCAAGATCATGGACAAGGCCGTGGAAGAATTAGCGACCATTACCGGCCAAAAACCGATCGTGCGCATTGCCAAAAAAGCCATTTCTAATTTTAAGCTTAAAGAAAATGCTGCGGTTGGATGTAAAGTTACTTTACGCAAAGATAAAATGTATGAATATTTGGATCGGCTCGTTAACGTTGCCCTTCCTCGTATTCGTGATTTTAACGGAGTTTCAAAGACCGGATTTGACCGAGAAGGAAATTATACATTAGGTTTAAAAGAGCAAACCATTTTCCCTGAGATTGAAGCGGATAAAATTCATCACGCGCAGGGGATGGATATTACATTTGTGTTCAACCGTGGCCCCAAAGAACATACGTTTGAAGTGTTACGTCTTTTGGGAATGCCGTTTAGCAATTAAAGGAAAGTTATTTAACTTATGGCTAGAAAAGGATTAATTAATAAGTCTCGTCAAAAACCGAAGTTTCCCGTCCGTCAGCACAATCGTTGTCTAATGTGCGGCCGTTCGCGAGGTTTTTTGAGACGGTTCAGCGTCTGCCGTATTTGTTTTCGTGAACTCGTTTGGAGAGGCGAAATCCCCGGCGTAAGAAAAGCCAGCTGGTAATCACAATAAAAGGATAAAGAGTTTATGTCATTAAGCGATCCGATCAGTAATTTATTGACCAACATTAGAAATGCCGTTCGCTCCAAAAAAGAAACGGTGGATATTCCGGCATCAAACCTTGGACAGAAAATCCTAAGCATTTTTAAGCAAGATGGTTACATCGAAGATTTTCGTTTGTTGAAAGATAACAAGCAAGGCGTCTTAAAAGTTTATTTGAAGTATGAAAAAGACCGTAAAGCGGCGATCATTGACCTAAAAAGAATATCGCGCCCGGGTTTGAGAGTTTACGCGAAGGGCACAGAAATTCCGCGTGTTTTAAACGGGCTTGGAACTGCCGTAGTTTCAACATCGAAAGGTATTATGACGGACAGAGAAGCGCGCAAACAAAAAATTGGCGGCGAAATCATCTGCACAATCTGGTAAAAAACTATGTCACGATTAGGAAAAATAGCGGTTAGTATTCCAAAGGGAGCCAAGATCTCGGTTAACAATGCCCAGGCGCTTGTTGAAGGGCCGAAGGGAAAGCTAACCTTGTCGATCCCATCCGGAATTTCTGTAGAACAAAAGGAAGACAAGCTTTTCGTTCATCGTAGCAACGACGAAAAGCAGATCAAGGCCCATCACGGAACCGTTCGTTCGCATTTGGCCAATATGGTCTTAGGCGTTACGCAAGGATACAAAAGAAATTTAGAAATTCAGGGCGTTGGTTTTCGCGCGCAAGCCCAAGGGCAAAAACTTTCATTGAACCTCGGCTTTAGCCATCCGGTTGATTATAACGTTCCGGCCGGTGTTATTGTTAAAACACCAAAACCAACTGAAATTGAAATTGAAGGAATTGATAAAGCGCTAGTCGGCGAAGTGGCGGCCAAAATTCGTGAGATCAAACCGCCGGAACCTTACAAGGGTAAGGGTATTCGTTATTCGGGCGAAGCTGTCCGCAGAAAACAAGGTAAGAAAGTTACAAAATAATTCTATGGTTAATCAGAGAGAAGTTAAAAGATTTTATCGCCACAAAAGAATTCGCCAAAAGGTCAGCGGAACATCCCAAAGGCCGAGAGTCTGTGTTCACCGAAGCCTCAACAACTTGCAGGCGCAGGCCATTGACGATATTGCCGGAAAGATCATTTTCGCTTTGTCAACGCTGGATAAAAATGTTCGCAGCAAAGCTAAAAGCGGAGGTAATGTTCAAGCGGCTGTTGTACTAGGCGAAGCATTTGCCGTAAAGGCTCTAGAAAAAGGAATTAAAAAAATCAGCTTTGACCGCGGCGGGTATATGTATCACGGACGTATTAAAGCGTTTGCTGACGCGGCAAGAAAAGGTGGGTTGGAGTTCTAATGGAAAACGTATCAAACGAAAATACTGAGAATAAAAAGCCGGAACCGGAACAACCAGTGGCTCCTGTGCAGGATGTTGCGGCCGCTGACCCTATGGCTTCGCGCCGGGAGAAGAAAAGAAAAACATTTCGTCCTCGCGAAACAGTTCCTTCAGAATTTATTGAAAAGGTTGTTGCCATTAACCGCGTGACCAAAGTAACCAAGGGCGGAAAAAAAATGTCCTTTAGTGCTTTAGTGGTCCTTGGTGATGGGAAAGGCCGTGTAGGCTACAACTTGGATAAAGCGGGTGAAGTTGCGACGGCGATCAAGAAATCTTTGATCGGTGCCAAAAAAAGTATGTTTAAGGTCCCTATGCGCGGTTCCACCATTGCTCATGAAATTATCGGCCGATGCGGTGCGGCAACCGTTTTATTAAAACCAGCCTCCGAAGGTACTGGAGTTATCGCGGCTGGCCCGGTTCGCGCTATTTGCGATGCCGCCGGCATAAGAAATATTTTAACGAAATGTCATAGATCTAACAATCCCATTAATGTTATTAAAGCAACGATCGATGGGTTAAGCCGTTTAAAAGCTTTTCCTGAAGCGCAGCCCTTAGCGGTTGAAGAACCGAAAGGAAAAGTATAATGCAAATCCATGAATTAAGATCTCCCGTTGGTTCACGCAAGCGCCGCAAGATCGTCGGACGCGGGCAAGGCTCCGGTCACGGAAAAACGTCTTGCAAAGGCCAAAAAGGGCAGCGTGTTCGTTCAGGGCGCGGGCCGATCTTAGGGCACGAAGGCGGACAAATGCCTTTGATTAAGCGGCTTCCTAAAGTTGGATTTAACAGCAAGAATCCAACGCTGTATCAGATCGTTAATCTTGAGAGTTTAACTCGCTTTAAGGAAAATAGTGTCATCGATGCCGATTTTCTAAAATCACATGGGCTGATCAGCAAAACATCAGAACCGTTTAAGGTTTTAGGGGACGGAGATCTAAAAAAACCTTTGACGGTTCGTGCTGATGCCTTTTCAAAAAGCGCGCAAGAAAAGATCGTCAAGGCCGGCGGCAAAGCTGAAATTGTTAGTGAGCAAAAAGCCCAAGCAGAAATCAAAAAATAAACGTTTAAGAGAATAAAACGATATCGATGCTTAAAGCTTTTGCCAATTGTTTTAAAATTCCCGAATTACGCGTAAAGATCTTATTTACCTTAGGGATTATTGCTGTTTATAGAGTTGGTTGTTACATTCCTACCCCCGGCATCAACGCGGCAGCGTTAGCGGAGTTTTTTAAGACATTAAGCTCCACGGCCGGCGGGACGATCTTTGGCATGATCAATATGTTTTCCGGAGGCGCTCTCTCCAAGATGACGCTTTTTTCCTTGGGGATTATGCCGTATATCTCAAGCTCCATTATTATGCAGCTTTTGACGGCGGTTATTCCTGCTTTAGAAAAGATCGCCAAAGAGGGCCACGCCGGACATCAGAAGATCAATCAGTATACGCGCTATGGGACGTTGATCCTGTCTTTGGTGCAATCTTATTTCATTGCCTTATGGCTGGAAAGCCCTATGGCGGTGCAGGGATTGGCCCAAGGAGTTCAGTTGGTGGATAACCCCGGGCTTGGATTTCGCCTGATCACAGTTTTTAGCTTAACAGCGGGAACACTGCTTTTAATGTGGTTAGGTGAACAAATTCAGGAACGCGGCATTGGAAATGGGATATCGCTTATCATTACGGCAGGTATTATTTCTCGTTTTCCGGAAGCTTTGGGCGATTTGATTTTACTGTTATCACCTAAAACAGCTTCCATGCGGCAGATCCAGCCGTTAACGCTTCTCATTATGATCTTCTTTTTAGTGGGAGTTGTTATTGCGGTAACGCTTATTACGCAAGGACAGCGAAAAATTCCAGTTCAATATGCTCGACGGGTGGTGGGGCGAAAAGTTTACGGCGGACACAGCACCTATATTCCTTTGAAGGTTGATACGTCGGGAGTTATCGCCATTATCTTTGCGCAGTCGGTGCTTTTATTCCCGGCTACCATTGCCAGTTTCATTCCGAATCAAGCGTTGCATTCGGTGGCGAACATGATCATGCGCGGACATGTTCTTTACTATTCGATCTATGGCTTACTTATTTTGTTCTTTTGTTATTTTTATACCGCGATCGTTTTTAATCCGGTAGATGTTGCCGAGAATATGAAAAAAGTCGGCGGATTTATTCCGGGTGTAAGACCGGGAACACCGACGGCTGATTTTCTAGATTTTGTTATGACGAGAATTACATTGGCCGGAGCGGTGTTTATTTGTATTATCGCGGTTATGCCGGATGGGATCATGGCCGCATTTAAAGTTCCTTATTTAGTAGCATCATTTTTTGGCGGTACCGGAGTTCTGATCATGGTCGGTGTTATGCTAGATACAATGAAACAAATTGAATCCCATTTATTGATGCGGCATTACGACGGGTTTATGAAATCCGGCCACATCAAGGGGCGGCGATGAGAATTGTTCTGTTAGGGCCTCCCGGAGCCGGCAAGGGAACGCAAGCAAAGCTTTTAAAAGAGATTTTTGGAATTCTTCATATTTCAACCGGCGATATGCTTCGCGAAGAAATGCAGAATCAAACTTCGCTGGGCAAAGAAATTAAACAGTATGTCGAATCGGGCCAGCTCGTTCCCGATGAAGTTGTGACCAAGCTCATTGAAAATAAGTTAAGCCGAGACCCGCAAGTCAAAAAAGGGTATATGCTTGACGGATTTCCGCGCACCAAAGCGCAGGCTGAAGACTTAGATAAGATCTTAACCAAGATCGACCAGCCGATTGATTACGCGCTTTATCTGGATGCCAGCTTACCGGTTGTCATTCAGCGTTTGACGGGCCGTCGGGTATGCCGAAAATGTGGCGCTTTGTATCATATGCAAAATAAGCTTCCCAAAAAACAAGGCGTTTGCGACAGTTGCGGCGGCGAACTTTATCAGCGTCCGGATGATAATGAAGCGACGATCAAGACGCGCATGGAAGTTTATTTGAAGAATACACAGCCGATTTTTGATTATTACCAAGTGCAAAATAGATTGCGTAAAGTGAACGGCGATCAGGATGCCGCACATTTAAAAAATGATCTCATAAAGATTTTCCATGCCGACGGCAAGATCGATAAAGATAAAGTCGAAAGACGAAATTGACCGCCTGAAAAAGGCCGGGAAGATTTTAGCAACAATCAGCGAAGAATTAAAACGCTCTTTAAAAATAGGAATGACAACCAAGGATATCGACCGAAGGGCCGAAGACTTGATCGCGCGAGCGAAAGTCAAGCCGGCCTTTAAGGGATATCACGGTTTTCCGGCTTGCGCGTGTGTTTCGGTCAATCAGGAAGTGGTGCACGGAATTCCGGGAAAACGAGTCGTTAAAGAAGGCGATATCGTCAGTATTGATATCGGCATCATTCATGATGACTATTTTTCCGATACGGCATTTACCGTTGGATTTGGCAAGATCGATCCTGAGCTTAAGCGCCTTATCGATGTCACCGGTCAGGCTCTTTTAGAAGGCATCGAGCAAGCTGTGCCTGGGAATCATTTGTCGGATATTTCGTTTGCGGTTCAAGATTACGTTGAATCAAATAATTTCTCGGTTGTCAGAGATTTTGTAGGGCATGGCATCGGACGGGAATTGCACGAAGATCCGGAAGTTCCAAATTATGGCTTACCGCAAACCGGGCCGATCCTTAAAGAAGGAATAGTCTTGGCCATTGAGCCAATGGTGAATGTGGGAACATGGCGGACCAAAATATTAGATGATGGCTGGACCGTGGTAACTCAAGATGGAAAACCATCGGCCCATTTTGAACATACCGTTGCCATCATGAGATCCGGACCGGTTATTTTAACGCAGTAAAAATATGGCCAAAGAAGACCTGATAGAAGTAGAAGGGGTTGTCAAAGAAGCGTTGCCGAATGCGATGTTTCGCGTCCAGCTTGATAACGGTCATGTCGTGTTAGCGCATATTTCGGGAAAGATCAGAATGCATTTTATCAGGATCTTACCCGGTGATAAAGTAAAGGTAGAGCTTTCTCCGTACGATTTAACCAGAGGACGAATAACATTTAGGTGTAAATAAAATGAAAGTCAAATCATCAGTTCGAAGAATTTGCAGCAATTGTAAGATTATCCGCCGCAGAAATGTGTTGCGAGTGATCTGTTCTAATCCAAAACATAAACAGAGACAAGGATAGAAAATGCCAAGAATTTTAGGTATTGATTTACCCAAAGAAAAACGCATTGAAGCCGCTCTTCCGTATATTTACGGTATTGGGCCGGCGATGAGCAGAAAGATTCTAGACGAAGCTAAAGTTAGCTATGATAAGCGCGCCAAAGACTTAAGCGAAGAAGAAGTCTCTCGCATTACGTCGATCCTGCAAAAAGGATATCGCACGGAAGGGGATCTTCGCCGAGAAATCACGCAAAATATCAAACGTCTTATTGATATTGGTTCTTATCGCGGAATGCGCCACAAAAAAGGTTTGCCGGCACGCGGACAAAGAACCAAGACCAATGCTCGTACCCGAAAAGGCAAGAGGAGAATGATTGCCTCTATTCCCAAGGCCACTGAAAAGGCATAATTGACAGAAAAATTAAGGACAATTTATGGCAAAATCAGATAAAGCAAAGAGAAAAGATCTAAAGGGCGTCACCAGTGGCCTTGTCCACATTCAGGCGACATTCAATAATACGATCGTAACGATCACCGACAAGCAGGGCAATGTGATCTCCTGGTCAAGCCCGGGCCTTGTTGGTTTTAGCGGATCAAAGAAATCAACGCCTTTTGCTGCTCAGATCGCTGCTTCCGATGCGGCCAAAAGAGCTAAAGAGATGGGATTGGAAACAGTTGAAGTTTTTGTTAAAGGCCCCGGTGCCGGGCGCGAATCAGCTATTCGTGCGTTGCAAGCGGCCGGATTATCGGTGACGATCATTAAAGACGTTACGCCGATGCCTCATAACGGTTGCCGTCCACGTAAAAAGCGAAGAGTTTAAGTTGAGAAAGGAATTCAAATAAATGGCAAGACAAGTTGGGCCAAGTTGCAAGTTGTGCCGACGAGAAGGCGAAAAGCTTTTCTTGAAAGGCGCACGGTGCTATACCCATAAATGTTCGATCAGCCGGCGCGAATACGCTCCTGGCCAACACGGCGCCAGTGCCAAAAAGTCTAAAATGTCGAACTTCGGGCTTCAATTACGCGAAAAACAGAAAGTTAAAAGAATTTATGGCGTTTTAGAAAAGCAATTCCAAAATTATTTCGGCAAGGCAGCCGCTACTAAGGGTGTTACCGGTACGCTTCTTTTGCAATATTTGGAACGCCGTCTCGATAATGTTGTATTCCAACTTGGTTTTGCCACGTCGCGTACTGAAGCGAGGCAACTTGTCAGCCATGGCAGTGTTTTTGTGAATAATCGTTGTGTTAATATTCCTTCATTTTCCGTTAAGGTCAATGATGAGATCGAAATAAAAGTTTCAGACAAAAGCCGCAAAGGAATTCAAGATAATATTGAAACCTCTAAAGAGCGGGCAACACCGGCTTGGCTACAAGCAGACCGCGATCATTTCAGAGGCAAAGTGTTGAGATTCCCGGAAAGAACAGATATCTTATTCCCGGTCAACGAGCAGTTAATCGTCGAGCTTTATTCAAGATAACGTCTTTATACCATCAATTAGGAGGAAGACATGGGAGTTAAATGGCGAGATTTTCAAATGCCAAAGAGATTGGATTGCGATGAATCGACCTATAATAATACCTACGGAAAATTTATTGCCGAGCCTTTTGAAAGAGGTTATGGTGTAACCTTAGGCAATGCCTTACGAAGGATTTTATTATCGTCGATCGAAGGAAGCGCGGTCACGGCAATCCGCATTGATGGTGTGTCCCACGAGTTTTCGACTCTTTCCGGCGTTCTTGAATCAGTGACGGATATTGTCTTAAGCGTCAAGAATCTGGTTTTGCGCTCACACTCAAAAACACCGAAGACCATTTATATTAAAACCGATAAAAAGGGCCCCATTACAGCCAAAGATATTATCTGTGATGAGACCGTCGAGGTTTTAAATCCAAATTTGCACATCGCGACATTGACACGTGATATTAAGTTCCATATGGAACTTGAAGTGTCTCGCGGGCGAGGTTATGTTCCGGCGGATCAAAATAAAAAAGAAGACGCCCCGGTGGGAACCATTGCGGTTGATTCTATCTTTACGCCACTGGTGAAGGTCAACTTTTTTGTGGAAAATACCCGCGTGGGGCAGCGCACCGATTATGATAAGCTCATCTTGGAAATCTGGACCAACGGCGGAGTGAATCCGAAAGAGGCCTTATTGTACGGGGCCAATATCATGCAACGCCACTTGGATGTTTTTGTTAATTACGGACAGCTTCCGGAAGAAGAAGAGGAAGAAGAAGAAATCACAGCCGAAGAAAAGGCATTGTACGAAAAGCTACGCCTTCCGATCTCGGAATTGGAATTGTCGGTCAGAAGCTCAAATTGTTTAAAAGAAGCCAATATTAAAACCATTGCTGATTTGGTCAAAAAATCCGAGCCTGAATTATTAGGTTTCCGTAATTTCGGTAAGAAGTCTTTAACCGAGATCGATGAATTGTTGAAGGTCATGGGTTTAGGATTGGGAATGAAAATTGACGCGAAGAAATTAAGAAAGAAAGAATAAAATAAGATGAGACACAAATTTGCAGGAAATAGATTAGGTCGAGACTCGACGCTGCGTAAGGCAACGATGCGTGATTTAGCAAGGGCAATTTTTGTGGCGCAACGAATCTGCACAACGAAGGCCAAGGCTAAAGAAGCCAGAAAATTAATAGAACGTTTAATTACGTTGGGAAAGCGAAAAACGCTTTCGGCGAAACGAAAAGCCTTTTCTATTCTCTGTGACCATACGATGGTCAGCGACCTTTTTAACAAGATCGCTCCGCGTTTTAACAATCGCATGGGCGGTTATACGCGCATCATTCCTTTAGGCAAGCCAAGACGCGGTGATAATGCTTTTCGCGTTTTCTTAGAGTTGACTGAAAAAGAAATTATTGTGAAGGCAAAACCGGTTACGACCACGAAGGCGAAATCTGAAGCCAAAGAGACCGGCGCGGCAAAAAAAGAAACTTCAGGCGCTGCGACGATAGAATCAAAAAAAGAAAAAACTGCCGAGCAGCATCCAAAACAGGAAGCAGCTTCGCATGAACATCGCGACCATGAAACGCCGGACAAGAATAAATTAAAGCCCCCGGCCGGAAAAAAGATCATGGGTGGCATAAAGAAGATCTTTAATAAAAAGCCGTCCGGCTAAACATTCACTTGGATAAAAAGGACTTCGGTTTACCGTATGAAAGTAAACCAAAGGATCAAAACGATCGTTGGTTCTTCAACTTTGGCTATCACAGCCAGAGCCAAGGAGCTTAAGGCCCAAGGTAAAGATATCGTTAACTTTGCCGCAGGGGAACCTGATTTTGACACGCCCGATTTCATCAAGAAATCCGCTATTGAAGCCATCCAAAAAGGTTTTACCAAATACACCCCTAGCATCGGTACCATCGAATTACGTGAAGCCATTTCAAAGAAATTCAAGAAAGATAATCAGCTTGAGTATCCGTCTTCGCAGATCGTTGTTTCTTGCGGAGCAAAACACTGCATTTATGATCTGATCCAAGTCGTTGTTGATGACGGGGAAGAAGTTATTATTCCATCGCCTTACTGGGTCAGCTATCCGGAAATGGTTAAGCTCGCCGGAGGGGTCTCTAAATTTGTCAAAACAACGCAAGAGAATGATTTTAAAATAACCGCTTCTCAGCTTAAAGAAGCCGTTTCTTCAAAAACGAAAGTTTTGATCCTTAATTCTCCGTCTAATCCGACGGGGATGATCTATTCAAAAGCTGAGTTGCAGGAAATTGCCGATATTTGCGTGTCTAAGAATATTTTTGTAATTAGCGATGAGATCTATGAAAAACTCACTTATGAAGATAAGCCATATATTTCGATTGCGTCGTTGGGAAAAGAGATCTATGATCTAACCGCGACTGTTAACGGTGTTTCGAAGGCTTACTCTATGACCGGCTGGCGCATTGGATATTGCGCGGCGTCCAAAGAGATCATTGGTTATGTAAATCGCTTCCAAGACCACAGCACGTCCAATCCTTCGTCGATCAGTCAAATGGCGGCCTTAGCAGCCCTTCAGGCCTCCGAAGAAAGCATTGCTGCCATGCGTCAAGAGTTTAAAAAACGCCGCGACTTGATGGTGTCATGTTTGAGAAATATTCCGGAAATAAGCTTTACCGTTCCTCAGGGCGCTTTTTATGTTTTTTGCAATATTGAAAAACTGGGAATGGATTCTGTTACGGTCGCTAAACGCATTTTAGATGAAGTCAGCGTGGCGATCATTCCCGGCGATGGATTTGGCGCTGATGAATATGTCCGTTTAAGCTTTGCGACATCCAGCGAGCGGATCACGGAAGGTATCAAGCGCATCGAAAACTGGGTGAAAGCATTACCCCGGAAATAATTTATTCTGAAAATTCACTTCGGCGATCTAACAGCAACGGGAGGGAATAGATATGGAATTAAGAGATTTATTGCTTTTGACGGTCCAGAAAAAAGCGTCCGATTTACATCTTACTGAAAATACCCCTCCGGTTTTGCGCATTGACGGTAATTTAGTTCTCTACAAGGCCGCTCCGTTGTCGCGCGATGAAATCAAAAAGATGGTCTACAGCATGCTTTCGGACTATCAAAAAGAAAAATTTGAAAAAGAGCTGGAGCTAGATTTTTCTCTAGCGCTTCCCGGCTTGGATCGTTTTCGTGCCAATATTCATATTCAACGTAGTTCCGTTGAAGTGGCGTTTCGCCGTATCCCGCTTTTTATTCCCAATATTGATGAATTGGGACTCCCTTCGGTTGTTCCGGATTTTGCCCGCAAACCCAATGGGCTTGTACTGGTCACGGGGCCGACAGGTATGGGAAAAACGACAACCCTGGCATCCATGATCGATCTGATCAATAATGAGCGCTCTTCTTTGATCATCTGTATCGAAGATCCTATCGAGTATATTCATTACAATAAGAAGTGTATTATTAAACAACGCGAAGTACATAGCGATACGCATTCGTTCTCCGAGGCGCTAAAACGTTGTTTGCGTCAAGACCCCGATGTTATTGTCGTCGGAGAAATGAGAGATTTGGAAACCATCGGAACAGCTTTAACGGCAGCGGAAACAGGCCATTTGGTTCTAGCAACTTTGCACACGCCTGACGCTCCCCAGACGGTTCAGCGTATCATTGATGTTTTTCCTCCGCATCAACAACAGCAAGTCAAGCTGCAGCTTTCCGACTGTCTTCAGGGTGTTGTTTCACAGCTTCTTTTACCGCGTGCCAGCGGACACGGACGGGTTTTGGCGACCGAGATCATGACCGTTACGCCGGGAATTCGTAATCTCATTCGTGAACAAGCTATTGAGCAGATCCCAACGGCTATTCAAACTGGCGGCCAATACGGCATGAAATCGATGGATAAATCTCTCAAAGAGCTTTATCAATCCGGCGTGATCAATTATGAAGTTGCTTTGAGCAAAACAAAAAATCCCGAAGAGTTTCGTCAACTATAATTTTTAAAGGCTTCGTTTATGTCTTACAATGTAACGCTTATTCCCGGTGATGGCATTGGCCCCGAAGTGGCTTTTGCAATGAAGAAATGCATTGACGCGACGGGCGTTAAAATAAATTGGGACGAACAGCCCTCGGGTGAATCTGCTATTAAAGAATTTGGAACGCCGTTACCGGAACAAACCCTCGCCTCGGTTCGAAAAAATAAAGTTGCTATTAAAGGCCCCATTGCTACGCCTGTCGGTAAAGGTTTTCGATCAGTTAATGTTCAACTGCGCCAAGCGTTGGATCTGTTCGCCTGTGTTCGTCCGGCAAAATATTTTGAAGGCGCCAAATCCATTGTCAAAAATATTGACCTGGTCATTGTTAGAGAGAACACCGAAGACCTTTATGCCGGAATTGAATTTGACTTAAAAAGTAAAGAGGCCTTACATCTTATTAAAGAGATCAATGCGCTTTCTTCTCGGAAAATCAATGATGACGCGGCCATTTCCATAAAACCTATTTCTGTTTCTGCGTCGCGGCGTATTATAAAATATGCATTTGATTATGCGGTTACGCACAATCGCCGGAAGGTGACAGCGGTTCATAAAGCTAATATCATGAAGTTTTCCGACGGATTATTCTTAAGAATAGCCAGGGAAGTTGCCGAAGAGTACAAAGGAAAAATCGAATTTGAAGATGTTATTGTCGACAATATGTGTATGCAACTTGTTCAGCGGGCTAACTTTTTCGATGTTTTAGTTTTACCAAATCTTTATGGCGATATTGTCTCCGACCTATGCGCGGGGCTTATTGGCGGTTTGGGAATTGCTCCGGGAGCTAATATCGGAGATTCCATTGCTTTGTTTGAACCGGTCCATGGCTCGGCTCCGAAATATGCCGGGAAAAATAAAGTTAATCCGACGGCAACTATTCTTTCCGGGGTTTTAATGCTGGAGCATATTAAAGAGAAAGAAGCAGCCCAGCGGTTGGAGGCGGCTGTTCGCGCTGTTATCAAAGCAGGCAAATTTGTTACCTATGACCTAAAGCCTGATCGCAATGATTCATCATCGGTTGGAACTTCTGAAATGGCTGACGCGATTTGCAAAGAATTGCGTTCTTAAGAAGCTCTTGCTTAAACACACGATATAAAAGACGACATAGCGATATGTCGTTTTGCTTTTATGCTTCTGGATAATTCCATGAATAATATTTACGCAAAACATCTCTGTCAATATAAAGATCTAGGGCTAATTTCTTACGAGGAAGCCTATCGAATCCAACAAGAGGCATGGAATGATGTTATTAAGACAAGAGGGCATAAACTATTTTTTTGCGAGCATGACCCCGTGTTCACCTTGGGAAAATTGGCCAAAGACGAACATTTTCTTTTATCTCAGGAATCTATTCAGAAGAAAGGAATTAAAGTCTTGCGTATTGACCGCGGCGGAGAGGTCACCTTTCACGGTCCGGGCCAAATTGTAGCTTATCCAATTTTTGATCTCAATGTTCTTGGAAAAGATCTTAAAGCTTATATACGGAAATTAGAGCAAGTTGCCATTGATTTCCTGCAACATTTTGATATAGTGGCTAGTAGCGTTGAGGGAAAAACCGGTGCCTGGGTGGGGAATCGAAAGATCGCCTCCATTGGTATCGGTGTTAAAAAATGGGTTTCTTACCACGGTATTGGGATCAATGTTAATACCGACTTAAACTTCTTTAAAATGGTTCGCCCCTGTGGCTTAGATGTGGAAATGATTTCTCTCCAAGCGCTATTAGGAGCTTCGGTTGATTTGAAAGACGCAAAAACGAAGTTGCTGAAGTCTTTCGCGCGTCATTTCGAGCTAAAATTTGCCTAAAAAGGAACAAAATTGACAGAAGTTAAAGTACCTGATCTTGGTGAGGAGATCAAAAAAGTAACGATTGCCTCCTGGCTGTGTAAATCCGGCGACCACGTCAAAAGCGGTGATGACCTTGTTGAACTTGTGACGGATAAAGCATCTTTCGCTATTGATGCGCCTGCTAGCGGAGTTATTCATAAAATTCTATTAAAAGAAGGAAGCGAAGCCAGTATCGGCGATGTGCTTGCATTGATCCAATAATCTCTCATGCCTCGCAGAATTCTCTTAATGTATATTTCGGAGGTCTCCGGACATCATCAGGCGACGCTTGCCATTGAGAAATCCGTCCGTACTCTTGCCCCTGATTGCGAGATCGTTAACATTAACGGCTTTGGCTATGCCTATCCGATTATTGAGAAAATCATCAACAAAGCTTACCTAAGCGTTATTAAGCGCACACCTAAAATTTGGGACTATCTTTATGATAATCCCAAAGTTGTTAAGAAAACCCAAAAGATCAAAGAGGCTATTCATAAGGCGAATCACGCGAAGCTGGACCGATTGTTTCGTGATTTTTCGCCTGATACGGTTGTTTGCACGCAAGCTTTTCCTTGCGGGATGGTTGCCGACTATAAAAAGACGTATAATCTAAGCATTACGATCATCGGTGTTTTAACCGATTATGCGCCGCATGCCTATTGGATCAATGAAGGCGTTGATTACTATATTGTTCCATCAATGGACGCCAAAGAACGTTATGTGCAGCAAGGTGTTGATGAGCATAAAATTAAAGTCTTCGGAATTCCTGTTGATCAAAAGTTTAGTGAAAGCTTAGAGAAGAATAAAATTGCTGAAAAGCTTGGGCTGGATTTAAATATTCCGGCTGTTTTGGTGATGGGAGGAGGGCAGGGTTTAGGCCCTATTCGGACAATCGTAAAATCTTTGCTGGCTTCTGAGGAATCGTTGCAGCTTATGGTCGTTGCCGGAACAAATAAAAGGCTTATTAAATGGTTGCGTAAAATACAATCACGAAGCCAAAAGAAGTTCTTGGTTTTTGAATTTGTTAACAATATTGATGAATTAATGACGGTCGCATCGCTCGTGGTCACTAAGCCCGGCGGGATCACCACGACCGAGGCTTTAGCGAAACATCTTCCGATGGTTATCATTAATCCTATTCCGGGCCAGGAAGTTCACAATACAACATTTCTGATTAAAAATGGTGTTGCTATTCGTGTTGATAAAGCTGATCAAATATCCTTAGAGATCGAATCGCTTTTAAGAGCGCCTCATCGGTTAGAATCGATGCGGCAGGCGGCCAAAGAACATAGCCGGCCGCATTCATCCATGGACATCGCCAAACTTATATTGTCATAATGTTTAAATTCTATCTTTATAAATTGGGGCAATTCTTAGTCAATCGTTTGCCACTTCCGGTCGCCTACTCAATAACCAGCTTCGTTTCCACGATGCAGTATTATCTGTCCATTCGTGATCGTCATGCCGTTCAGAGTAATCTCAAATGCATTGTGCCTGACGCCAAGAACATTCCCTTTTTAGCCAGGGAAGTTTTTAGAAATTTTGGAAAATATTTAGCCGACTTTTTTCGCATGGCTAAGAATATGGACAAAAAATATATTGAGAACAATGTCAAATTGGTGAATCGTCATTATATCGACGATGTTCTTAAAAAAGGCAAGGGCGGGATTATCTTAACGGCCCATATCGGCAACTGGGAATTAGGCGGAGTGGTGCTCACAACCTTGGGTTATCCTTTGGCGGCTATTGCCTTGCCGCATAAAGAGCGCCCCGTCAACGATCTGTTTAATAATCAGCGTGAATCTAAAGGCGTTGTCATTGTTCCGACCAGCATTGCCATTCGTAAATGCCTTGAGTATTTAAAGGCGAATCGTTTGGTGGCGCTTTTGGCCGATAGAGATTTCGGATTGCACGGTGTGGCTTTGGATTTTCTCGGGAAAAAAACGATGATCCCCAAAGGGCCGGCTGTTTTTTGCCTTAAAACCGGCGCTCCCATTATTCCTGCTTTTGTTATCCGTAATCCTGATGAAACCTTTACGCTAACTTGTGAAGAGCCTATTTTTCCTCCTCCGGTTGAACATTTGGACGAAGATGCTGCGTTACTGGACATTATGAAAAAGTACACCTTGATCATTGAAAATGTCGTGCGGAAATTTCCTACACAATGGCTTATGTTCAGGGAGTTTTGGATCAAATGAAAGTCTGCGTTACTATTCCCGCCTACAATGAGGCCGCGGCGATCGGGCCTTTGGTTGAAGAAATAAAAAAGAAGAATTTAAGTGTTGTTGTTATTGATGACGGTTCAACGGATAATACCGGAGATATCGCCCGAAGGGCAGGAGCTTTTGTTCTAAGGCATGAAAATAAAAAAGGCAAAGGCGCTTCTTTGCGTGATGGATTTGCTTATGCATTAAAGGAAAATTTTGACGGTGTCTTAACGATGGACGGCGACGGACAGCATGCGCCGGAAGACATTGATTTGTTCCTTGCTAAGGCCAGCCAGCATCCGCGCAGTATTATTTTGGGCAGCCGCATGGACAACCCCAGAGGAATGCCGCTCATTCGATTTTTAACAAATAAGATCATGTCGGCGGTGATTTCAAGGATCGCCAAGCAAGATATGCCAGATACACAATGCGGATTTCGATTTATCAGTACGGCTGTTTTGCGGGAAGTCCAAGTGGCCTCGTCAGATTTTGAAGCGGAGTCAGAAATTTTAATTGAGTCAAACCGAAAAAGCTTTAAAATATACTCGGTGCCCATCAAGACCATTTATCGCAATGAGAAAAGCAAGATCAATCCCTTGATGGACACGATCCGGTTCGTGAAATATCTTTTGCGTACACTAAGATCAAAACGTACGTAAAGAATAAACAGGGCAAGTTATGGCTCAGAAATTTTTCCTATTTAAAGACAGCCACAGCAGTTTAGACGATGTTATTTTCAAATATGCCTGCATCTTGTCCGTGATGGCCCACCTTGCGTTACTCGCGCAATTTTCTTACATGAACACGAATTATTTTCGTAATCCTCTTAAAAAGCTGGAAGTTACTTATTACAATGTTAAACCTGATGTCAAAGAAACGCGCGATCAGGTAGCGAAAAAAGCGGATATCAAAGATCCCGGACAGAGAAGCGCCGAAATCACTCTGGAGAAGAAATTCCAACCGCCGCCTTTTTTAAAAGATATTTCTAAATTAGCCGAGCGGATCATTACGGATGTTAAGCAGCCCGTTGCCATTACGCATGAACAGGTCAAGCGCAGTGTTTCCATTCCACCGGTTAAATCGGAAAAGATCAATAGCCCTGCTTATCAAAGCTATACGGGGATCATTCGAAGCATGATCGAAAAACGAGCGTACGCAAACTATACAAAATTAGATACAGGGTCGATTTATGTGGCGTTTATCGTTTTGCCGGATGGAACTTTAAAGCAGTCAAGGATCGTTGAGGAAAAAACCGATGCTAATGATTATTTGAAAACGATCTCTTTGCGTAGTGTCCAGGAGGCAACACCTTTTCCTCCGCTTCCGCAAAATCTTAATTATCCGGAATTGCCCATCGGGCTTACCATTGAATTTAAAGTGGAGAAATAAATGGAACTTCAACATAGCGAAAGTTTCTATATTCGGACATTGCTCAATAAAGTTAAGATCAAAGAGGTCATGGCGACTAAACTCATCACGCTTTTTGTTGACGACCCCTTTAGCCTGGTTGAAGAAAAACTTCGCAGATTTCATATCCGCCATTTGCCGGTTGTTGATAAGGCGGGAAAACTGGTGGGCATTGTAACGCAGCGCGATCTTTACCGGGTCCAATCACCGCGTAAAGATGAAGAGGGCAACTGGTATTACGATAAAGAATCTCTGGATAGTTTTATTTTAAAACATGTGATGACCAAAGATCCTGTTATTCTTTTCCCGGAAAGCTCTATTGCCGAAGCCTTACTTTTGATGGTTGAAAAAAAGTATGGATGTATTCCTATTGTCGACAGAAATCACCTTCTTTGCGGGATCATTACTCAAGTTGATATCTTGCGCATTGCGGCCCAGATCCTTAAAGAAAAATAGCTTATTTGTGGCATTTCCCGGCGGTTGACAAGGTTATTCGGAGGTGTTATCCTAGACCGACCGTGTACATTGAAATTTAAAGCCGTTTGAAAATATGATCCGAAAGCCTGCCGTTGCCGGCTATTTTTACCCCGGCAAGAAAGAAGAATTAGAAAAGAAATTACGTTCTTTCTTAAAAGAAAGTGGCGCGCAGGCGATCCCTAAAAATAGAGTTACCGGTCTTTTATTGCCGCATGCGGGATATGAATATTCGGGGCTGGTCGCTGCCGAAACGGTTTTTAGCAGCGAATTTAAAGATATTCTGATCATTTTGGGCCCGAATCATACGGGGTTAGGCGAAGCCCTTAGCGTTTTTACCGAAGGGCATTGGCAAATGCCGATGGGTGATGTTGAGATCCAAGCCGATCTTGCTAAAAAGATAGTAGAGTGTTCGCGTTTTTTGAAAAGTGATACGCTGGCTCACCAGTCGGAACATTCCGTCGAGGTCATTTTACCTTTCTTGCAATTTGTTAAGAAAGAGGTCGGTATCGTTCCGATCATTCTGGCGCAGGCATCTTTGGATGTCTGCCAAGCTATTGCCAGAGATATCATAGCCGCATTGGATGCGCTAAGGCTTCGTGACCGCGTATCTATCATTGCCAGTTCGGATATGACGCATTATGAACCGCAAGAGTCGGCGCAAAAAAAAGACCATTGCGCTATTGAAGCGATCGTTAACTTAGACTCCAGAGAGCTTTTAAAACGTACCGAAGAATTTAACATTTCGATGTGCGGTGTTGTTCCTGCAATTATCATGATGGAAATAGCGAAGGAATTAAAAGCCAACAGGGGATGTTTGGTGAAATATCAAACGAGCGGAAATGCAACCGGTGATTACCGTTCGGTGGTAGGTTATGCCGGGATAAAAATTATTTAAAAAGGATTTTTTTATGAGTGACGAAAAACATGTTGATGAGAGCTGGAAAGACGCGATTTCCAACGAAAAGAATTCAGAAGGCATCATTATTGGCGCGGGTTCAAGCAAGCCCAAAGAAGAAGGCCTTATCCATAACGAAGATGTTCCAAGCCATGATGAATCCACCGAGTTGCCGGAATTTAATTTCATGGCTTACATTACGAGTTTAGCTTTTCAGTCGATGATCTTTTTAGGTGAAATTCCTAATCCGATGACCAATACGATCGACAAAAATCTTCGCCAGGCAAAATTTATTATTGATACGCTGCTTATTTTAAAAGAAAAAACAGCCGGGAATCTTGATGACCAGGAAAATGACGCGCTCAACGGTTTTATTTATGAATTACAGATGAAATTTGTTCAACACGCTCAAAAAGAAGGGCAGGAAGGGCAATCATGATTGATGCCGAACTTCTCGCGATATTAGCTTGTCCGGCGTGCAAATCGGATGTTAAACATCAGGGCAATAAGATCGTCTGTGTTAAATGCGGACGGAAGTATCCTATTAAAAACGGAATTCCCATTATGCTTATTGAAGAAGCGGAAAAATAAAAGCGGCGGTTTGACCAGGAGGAAAAAATTGAAAAAAATATTAGTTATTCACGGGCCGAATTTGGGGCTTTTAGGAAAACGCGAAACGGATGTTTACGGAACAACGACTCTTGAAACGATCAATAACCTTCTTAAAAAAATAGCGGCTAAAGAAAAGGTTTCTTTAGAGATCTTTCAGTCGAACCACGAAGGAGAGATCGTCGATAAGATCGGCAGTGCTAAGAAAAATAAGATCAGCGCTATTCTTATCAATCCGGCGGCGTACACTCATACCAGCGTTGCTATTCGAGATGCGATCGCCGCAGTTGACCTTCCTGCGGTGGAAGTCCATCTTTCCAATATTTATGCCCGCGAAGAATTTCGACATACGTCTTTGATCGCGCCGGTTGTTTGCGGACAAGTCAGCGGTTTTGGGGTTCAAAGCTATTTATTGGGCCTTCAGGCAACCATTCTTCTGATCAAATAAAGTGAATTCTAAATTTAAACAACTCACAGCTGTTTTTAAAGAACAGGGGATTGACGCGTTTTTGGTGACCAAAGACGTCAATATCCGGTATCTGACCGGTTTTCCTGCTAGCGAGTCGTGGCTTCTCGTTTGTCCGAGAAACGTTTTTTATATAACGGATTTTCGTTATATTTTAGAGGCAAAAAAAGGATTAAAAGATGTTGCGGTCGTGCGCTATGAAAAGTCGATCTTTGAAACAACTTTACAGCTAAGCCGCTCCCAAAAAGTTAAAGCACTTGGCTTTGATGAAAGGCATTTATCTTTATCTACCTTTCGTAAGCTAAAACAAAGCTTTGGAAATAAGGTAAAGCTAAAAGGGGCCGACCATCTTGTTGAAGATCTGCGCGAAATTAAAACAAAAGATGAGATCGTTAAGATTCGCAAAGCTTTAGCGCTTCATCATCAAGCGCATAAATTCCTTAAAACGGTTGTCAAGCCGGGTTTGACCGAGCGGGAGGTGTTCCGCCGCCTGGAAAGATTTGTCAAAGACCGCCAAGCAGGGTTTTCTTTTGACCCGATCATCGCCTCAGGGCCTAATTCTTGCCTTCCGCATGGCAAGGTAACGGACCGCAAGATACGAAACAATGAACCGGTCTTAGTGGACATGGGAATTGATTTGGACGGCTATAAATCTGACTTGACACGTATGTTCTTTTTGGGTAGAATGGCTCGTCAAATTCACGAAGTCAATGAGATTGTTAAAGTTGCGCAACAAAAAGCTATTGAAAAGATTCGTTGTGGACTCAAGGCTTGTGAAATTGACCAAGAGGCACGTAACCATATATCAAGAAATAAGTTAGGGGAGTTTTTCGGTCATTCGCTTGGCCACGGAGTGGGGTTAGAGATCCACGAAGCTCCGTCGATTTCGTCAAAAAGCTCTTCTTTAATAAAAGAAAATATGATCTTTACCGTCGAACCAGCCGTGTACATTCCCAATAAATTCGGTATCCGCATTGAAGATATGGTCCTGGTCACAAAATCTGATTGTGAGGTTTTAAGTCATGTTATCCATTAATGAGATCACCAACGGTATTGTTCTGCGCGTGGAAGGGGAACTTTACCTCGTTGTTGATTATAGCCATGTGAAACCCGGCAAGGGCAGCGCGTTTGTTCGGGTCAAATTGAAGAAAATGAAAACCGATTTGGTGATCGAACGCACCTATCGGACTGCGGAGCGCCTGGAAGATGTTTTTATGGAAGAGCGCCGTTTTCAATATCAATACAACGCCGGCGATACGTTCCACTTTATGGATCAAACAACATTTGAAGAAATTGCTGTTTCCCGGGATGTTCTAGGGGAAAAAGTTATTGATTATTTGCAGGATAACCTTGAATTGATCGCGGTTTACTGTGACAATAAATTGATGAAAATCCATTTGCCCAACTTTATTGTTGCGCAAATTACGGAAGCTGAGCCTGGATTTAAAGGAGATTCCTCCCGCGCTGGAACTAAACCCGCCAAAATTGCCACCGGAGCAACTGTTCAAGTCCCTCTTTTTATTAATCCTGGTGAATGGGTAAAGATCGACACGAGAACCGACCAATATGTGGAAAGGGTACAGAAATGAATTTAAAAGAGATTAAAGAGATGATTAATCTCATGAATGAAAACGGCCTGACTGAATTAGAAATCGAACGAGAAGGAACAAAGATCAAGATCAAGAAAGGTTCGGGCGCCGGCGGTGAGTCGGTTGTTTTTGCCCCTGCCGAATATCGCGTTGAATCTGCCGCTTCTAGCGCTTCTGCCGCATCCCGCCAGGCCCAAGAACAAAAAATTACCAGCAACTTAAAAGAAATTTCATCCCCGATGGTCGGAACATTTTATCGTGCTCCATCACCGGAAGCGGCACCTTTTGTTCAAGTAGGCCAGGTGGTCGAAATAGGCCAAGTGGTTTGCATTATTGAAGCTATGAAGCTGATGAACGAAATCAAATCTGAAATTCGCGGAAAAGTTACGGAAGTCTCTGTTGAAAATGCCGAACCGGTTGAGTTCGGCCAAACCTTGTTTGTTGTCGAGCCGGTTTAACGTATGTTTTCTAAAATACTGATTGCTAATCGAGGCGAGATCGCCTTGCGCGTCATTCGGGCGTGCAAAGAACTCAATATCCGCACCGTAGCAGTGTATTCAAAAGCCGATCGTGAATCTCTTCATGTGCGCTTTGCCGACGAAGCAGTTTGTATCGGCGATGCCCCCAGCAAAGAAAGTTATTTAAACATTCCCGCTATTATTTCCGCTGCCGAAATTACCGATGTGGAAGCTATCCATCCCGGATATGGTTTCCTTTCTGAAAATGCCCACTTTGCCGAGATCTGCGAATCGTGCCACATTACATTTATCGGTCCCACGCCGCAAACGATCCGGGCGATGGGCGATAAAGTTGCGGCGCGCGAAACTATGCGAAAGATCGGTGTTCCGCTTTGTCCCGGAGGCGATTCGACCGTTAAAAGCAAAGAAGAGGCCATTAAGATCGCCAAGAAGATAAAATATCCCGTCATTATTAAAGCAGCAGCCGGCGGGGGCGGTAAGGGCATGCGCGTTTGTCATAATGATATTAGCTTGGTCAGTTCGGTAACATTAGCGCAGAATGAAGCCGAAGTCGCGTTTGGTAATCCGGCAGTTTACATTGAGAAATATATTAATGATCCGCGCCATGTGGAATTTCAGATCATGGCTGATAATTACGGCCATATTATTCATTTGGGCGAACGGGATTGCAGTATTCAGCGCCGGCATCAAAAGCTATTGGAAGAATCCCCTTCGCCGGCTTTAGATGAAAAACTGCGCCGTAAGATCGGCGAAGTGGCGGTTAAGGGCGCCAAGGCTGTTAATTACCGGGGAGTAGGGACCATTGAGTTTTTGCTTGATTCGGACGGTTCATTTTATTTTATGGAAATGAATACACGCGTTCAAGTGGAGCACCCCGTGACTGAAATGGTAACCGGGATCGACATTGTTAAGCAGCAAATTTGTTTAGCTGCCGGGGCCAAGCTTAAGATCAAACAAGATGACGTGAAGCTCAAAGGTGCCGCTATTGAATGCCGCATCAATGCCGAAGATCCGGAAAATAATTTTATGCCGTGCCCGGGAAAAATTGAATCATTGAATTTGCCCGGTGGCCCGGGCGTACGAGTCGACACGCATATTTATCCCGGCTACGTCATTAGCCCGTTTTACGATTCGATGGTTGCTAAGCTCATCACATACGGTAGAAATCGAGATGAAGCCATCAGGATTATGCTACGCGCCTTAGAAGAATTTTATATCAGCCCTATCAAGACAACAATTCCTTTACATATTGAAATATTGAATAATCCGTCATTTCTTAAAGGGCAGGTTTCAACCCATTTCTTAGAAAAACTTGCAAAAACGGAAACTGAGGCTAGTAAAGATGGAAGAAAATAAAATTGATTTTGGTTCGGTCGGAATTCATCAACGCGCTATTGCCGATATTGTGGTTTCGGCGATCCGAGATGTTAGCAGCGTAAGCCTTATTCCTAAAAATTTTAAAAGCCGTTTTTTGGAATTTGTGGGAAAGCAAACGCATTCCGGTATTGCTGTGACGATCGACCGCGACCGTCAGATCGCGATCGAGATCAATATTGAAGTCCGTTACGGTGTTAATATTGCCGATACAGCTCAGCAAGTCCAAAGCACCGTGAAATTAGCAATTGAAAGAATGGCGGATGTCGATTTAAAAGAAATCCGAGTCAATGTTCAAGGCGTTAAGCGGGATCCATAAAAATATTTCTAATTAAGCAGGAGGGCCCATGAGGCTTTTTACGAAGATCGCGATCTATTTTTACGTGTTAACGATTTCCATCGGTTGCGGTGTTGTGATCTTGTTCGTGACGCACACGTTCATGTTGGATGATGTGAAGTACTACATGGACCTGATCTATAGCCAACCGCGTCTGGGCACCATCGTTGGCGTTACTTCGGGGATGTTGATGGTGATCAGTCTTATGTTCGAGCGGATCATGTCGGAAGCCCGGCAAAAAGAACGGACCATTGCTTTTGATAATCCTTCGGGACGGGTGACGATCTCTTTAGTTGCTATGGAAGATTTCATCAAGAGATTGGTTTACAAGATCTCGGAAGTTAGAGAAGTCAGGGCGGCGAATATTGTCAAAACAAAAAAAGGCATTGAAGTTGAAATGCGTTTAACGCTTAAAGCGGATGTCAATATTCCTGAAGCAACAACACGGCTTCAAGAGCTAGCTAAAAGTAAAGTGCAGGATATGCTCGGCGTTGATGAGGCTGTGATCGTTCGTGTTCATATTTCAAAGATCGTTTCCGAAGAAGTTAAGCACAAACGCGGCCGATCAGATTTTGACGATAAGATCGAACCGGCAGTTCCGTTTCACGGATATCGTGATATTTAAAAGGTAAAATTATGCGCAAGATCGGTGTTCTCACGGGCGGGGCTGATTGTCCAGGGCTAAATTCAGTTATCCGCGCCATTGTCCGCAAAGCCGCAAACGAAGATTATGTCGTTTCGGGTATTAAAAACGGCTGGAACGGCTTGATCGAAAATGATATGCGTATTTTAGACCTGCGCACCACCTCTGGCATCCTCGACCGCGGCGGTACGATCCTTGGCACGAGCCGCATCAATCCTTTAAAAAATCCCGAAGAAATAAAGAAGATCAAAGAAAATTATAAGCGAAGCGGCATGGACGCGCTTATCGCCATTGGTGGGGAAGAGACACTTAAGGTAGCGCTTCATCTTTATCGCGAGGAAGGTCTCCATGTGGTTGGGGTTCCGAAATCTATTGATAATGCACTTTTTGGAACTGATTATGCTTTTGGTTTTGATACATCGGTCAATATTGCGACCGAATGCATTGATCGTCTTCACACCACGGCAGAAAGCCACCATCGCATTATGGTCGTTGAAGTTATGGGCCGTTATACCGGATGGATCGCCTTGGAGGCGGGAATTGCCGGCGGGGCGGATGTTATTTTGATCCCGGAAGTTCCGGCGAAAATTGAAGATGTTTGCGAATCACTGCGCAATCGTCATAAACGCGGAAAAATGTTCAGCATCGTCGTTGTAGCGGAAGGCGCCAAGATCGAAGACCAAACCATGCCAATGGGCTACAGCGAGACGGTCGATCAATTCGGAGAGCGCCGTTACAGCGGAGTTGGCGAAGCCATTGCGAAGATCATTGAAAAAAATACCGGATATGAAACACGCGTTAGCGTTTTAGGATATATCCAGCGCGGAGGAAGCCCATCGGCATTTGACCGTATTTTAGCAACTCGCTTTGGTGTTAAGGCGGTTGAGCTTGTTAAAGAGGGAAAATTTGGCAAGATGGTGAGCCTTAGGGATAATAAAGTCCGTTTCGTTGATATTGAAGAAGCTGTGCGGACGCGAAAGACCGTAGACCTTGACCTTTATGAAATTGCCAAGGTCTTTTTTGCTTAAAAGTTATTAGGTTTTGCTTATGAAAGATTTAATTCGTCGTCGATTTGCCGAGTCCATTGAAGTTAAGCAAAAGACGCTTCAGGAAAATTTAAACAACATTGCTTTAGCCGCTGATGAGATAATCAGGTCGTTTAAGCGCGGCGGAAAGCTGATCCTTTTTGGTAACGGCGGTTCGGCGGCTGACAGTCAGCATATTGCCGCGGAATTTATCGGCCGTTTTCAAAAAGAACGCAAATCTCTCCCTGCCATTGCGCTTACCACAGACACATCCGTTCTAACTTCGCTTGCGAATGATTATCATTTTGATCTCGTCTTTGCCCGTCAAATCGAAGGATTAGGTAAGCGGAATGATGTTGTCATTGCTATTTCAACCAGCGGAAATTCAAAGAATGTTATCGCGGCCGTTAAACAAGCCAAGAAGATGGGGATCAAAACTATTTCCTTGACCGGGTGTGGCGGGGGAAAGCTTGCCTCGCTTACTGATATTAGCATTATTGCTTCTTCGTCTGTGACGGCTCGGATCCAGGAATCGCATATTTGCATTGCGCATGTGATTTGTGAAATCGTCGAAAACCATTTCTCTAAAAAATGAATTCAGCAGAAAAAATCGTTGGCGTAAAAACACTTAAGAAAAAAGTCGCTTCTTGGCGCAAGAAGGGAAAGAAAATTGCTTTTACCAACGGTTGCTTTGATATTTTGCATTTGGGGCATGTGACGTATTTACAAAAAGCTAAAAACCATAACCGTATTTTAGTCATCGGGCTTAATAGCGACGCGTCAGTGAAAAAGATCAAAGGAAAAAACCGTCCGATCGTTACGCAAAAAGCCCGGGCCGGAGTCTTAGCGGCTTTGGCGTGCGTTGATTACGTGACGATCTTTTCGGAAGAAACGCCGTATGATCTCATTAAGAATTTAAAGCCGGATATTCTGATCAAAGGAGCCGACTGGAAGCATAAAGGAATTATCGGAGCTGACATTGTAAAGTCATGCGGTGGAAAAGTTGAATTCATTAAATTCCTTGACCACTTTTCAACAACAAATATCATTAACTCTTTGTTAAAAAAGTGCGCATGATCAAAACGGATGCGGTTCATCGGCTCATTGACGCGAATTTTAACCGGGCCAAAGAGGGTTTAAGGGTTTGTGAAGATGTTTGCCGCTTTGTTTTAAATGACGGTAAGTTGTCCGGTGCATATAAAACATTGCGCCATCAGTTGTCGGGCGCGTTGTCTTTGCTGGGTATTAAACTTATGATCAACGCGCGCGATATTGAAGGGGATGTGGGAAAGAAAACTTTTTCGTCCGAGCTTAAGCGCAAGAATATTCAGGACATTTTTTACGCGAATTCGCAGCGCGCCAAAGAATCCTTAAGGGTTTTGGAGGAATTTGCGAAATTAAAGCGAAGCCGTTCGGCACAAGATCTAAAGAAGATTCGATATTCCATTTACGCCATTGAAAGAAAAGTTGTTCAAAAATTCTAACTTTTATCTGATCTTGGATAGGGAAGTTAATAGCTATCCACAGCTCTTTAATATTGCGGTTACAGCAGTTAAAAATGGGGTTGGCATTATTCAGTTGCGCGATAAAAAGGGAAGCGCGGACGAGATATTAAAATTCTCGGCAAAAATAAAGAAGGCAACAGGAAAGCGCGCTCTTTATATCGTCAATGATCGCGTGGATTTAAGTTTGGTAAGCTGCGCTGACGGTGTTCATTTGGGCCAAGATGATTTGCCTATTTTCGTTGCGCGCAAAATCTTAGGGAAAAAAGCTGTAATCGGTGTTTCTTGCCAAACGCTGGCCCAGGCGATTACGGCGCAAAAAGAAGGCGCCGATTATATTGGTTTTGGCTCGGTATTCAAAACAAAAACAAAACCACAGCGAAGCCCGATGGATCTTAAATTGCTGCGCCGTGTTGTCCGGGGTGTTCAAATTCCTGTTTTTGCTATCGGCGGTATTGACTTGAATAATATTGCGGTTTTAAGCCGGCTAGGTGTCCGCCGAGTTGCTGTTTGCCGCGCGATCTGTTGCGCAAGAAATGTTGCCGAAGCGGCTAGCAGTTTTAAACGTGCTTTAAAGTGATTTTTAATAACAATCTTTTTAAGGATTTTGCGAGGGTAATTCACCGGTAGAATGTCAGCTTCCCAAGCTGAACGCAGCGGGTTCAATTCCCGTCCCTCGCTTATGTGAATTAAATGAAATTTAGGATTTATATTATCGGTGTCATTGTGAATCTTTCCTTGATCAGTCTCATTGCTGGTTGTGTCAGCACGGCGGATTATAAGATCGACCAGCCTTCCGCATCAAAGATCTCAAAACAGGGAATTTACCATAAGGTTAGACCTGGCGAAACGCTTTGGCGCATCGCTAAACTCTACGGCGTTGATGTTGATGATATCATTCAAAGTAACCGTATTCCGAATGTCGCCCATATTGAAAAAGACCAGCTTATTTTTATTCCCGGCGCGGAAAACGAAAAAAAGACCACAACGGATGCAAGCGGTCCGAATACCGCAAGCGATACTGAATTTCTTTGGCCGCTAAAGGGTAAAGTTATTTCTTATTTTGGTGATGCTAAAGGCGCTGAGATCAATAGCGGTATTGATATCCAGTTTGAAGGCGAAGGAATTGTTTGCGCGGCTCGCGGCGGAGAAGTTGTTTTTGCCGATTTTTTAACAGGTTATGCGCAGACCATTATTTTAGACCACGGGGACGGCTTTTTTACTGTCTACGGAAAAAATACACGTCTTTCGGCGAGAGTTGGCGACCGTGTTGCTCGGGGTAGCGCCATTGCGTTGTTAGAGAAGAATGATCCGTCATCATTTTTGCATTTTGAAGTCCGAAAGGGCGGTCAATCTAAAAATCCGCTTTATTATTTGCCATAATATGAACACATTTGAAATTGAAAATAGTTTCTTTGGACGAAAATCGGTTCTAGAGCTTCTTAAAAGGCGTGTGATCGACCTTAAAGAAGGCTATCGGCAAAACGTTGCTTTCTTGGGGAACCGTTATGTGGGCAAAAGTTCTATTCTGCGAAGATTTATCCATGATTTAGACGATAAAGATATTATCGAGATCTATCTCGATCTTGATAACAGCGAATCTGATTATGTGTTCACGAAATTCTCGGCAAGCCTGTTGTATAATTTTTCCCGTTGTAAAGGCCTTCCGTTGCACGACGATCTTGACCTCTTGATCGAGTCAACCAAGAAATTTATTCCACAGACGATCGAATCGATCAAAAAGATCCAAGCAAATTTCTTAAAGGGTAAAATAGCGGAAGCGTACCGTGACCTTATTTCTTTGCCGGAAGTCTTTACTCTCGAGGCGGGGAAATTCTGCATTTTGATGATCGATGAATTCCATAATTTGGAAGACCTTACCATTCCAAACGCTTTTCAAGAGCTTGGTAAAAAGATCATGACGCAAAAGCGCTGCCTTTATATCGTGGCAAGCTCGCAAGAAGCGCTCGCTAAAAAGATCTTAACGGAAAAGCTCTCTCTTTTGTTCGGTAACTTTGAAGTTGTGAACGTCGAACCGTTTGATCTGAAGACCAGCCAGGAATTTATTCAGTCGCATTTAGGGCCGATCAAGATCGGAGCGAATTTAAAGAACTTTTTAGTGGATTTTACCGGAGGCCATCCGTTTTATTTAAGTTATATTTGCCAGGAGTTAACGGCTCTTAGCGCACTTCATCGTCAGGAAGAAATTTATTTGCCTATTCTGATCCAGGCCATTGAAAATACCATTTTTAATCCTTGGGGTGTTTTAGGGCGCCACTTTGAATTATTAGTGACACAACTTTGCAGTAAAAACAATCGGATGATCGCACCCGTCCTTTTCGCGCTTGCGGGAGGAAAACACAAGTTGGAAGACATCATCAAGGACTTGGAAATCAAAAAGCCTTTGGCGCTGCAAAAAATTAACCGATTAGTTGAGCAGGGCATTGTTATCCGTAACGGGAATTTCTATTATCTTCAAGACAAGCTTTTTAGATATTGGATCAAATATGTTTATCAAAAGCGTCTTAAGGCGGTCGACGGGACAATAGACCGGCAGAAGCGCTTGTTCCATGAAGAATTTGAGCGCTTGGTTAATGATTTTCGAAATGTTTCGCAAAAAGATCTGCCGTCGCGCGTTGTGGAATTGCTGCATTGTTTTGATAATGAGGCATTCCAAATCAACGGCCGAAAATATAAACTGCCTCTTTTTGAAAAGATCGTGGCTGTTCCGCTTAAAGGCCTCGAAAATAAAAATTTTCAGATGATCAAGGCTTCCAGCGGCGAGGGCGCTTGGTACATTGTCCTCAAAGAGGCTACTTTACAGGAAATGGACGTGAATACTTTTCTCGCGGAATCAGCAAACTTAAGCGAAAAGCCTCAGCGGCGCTTGATCATTTCGCTTAATGAGCTTGATGATAATGCGCGGCTTAAGGCGCTTCAGGAAAAGATGTGGATCTGGAGCGAAAGTGAATTAAATACGTTACTTAATTTTTACGATAAACCTTATATTGTCCGATGAAAATAGGCATTATTTCCGATACGCATTCTAAACCGATCCCAAAACAGCCATTGGAGGACTTTAAAAAAGTCGATTTTATTATCCATGCGGGAGATTTTTGTTCGGTTGATGTCATTGAACAATTAAAAAGCATTAAGGAATTAAAAGGCGTTTACGGAAATATGGACGGCGCTGATATCAGAAAGATCTTTCCGCGCAGCCAGATCATCAAATGCGGAAAGTTTTCTATCGGGCTTTTTCACGGGGAAGGGGCTCCGGCAGGTTTATTGGATGTCGTCAAAGAAGAATTCAAAAATAAGAAAGTTGATGTGGTTATTTTTGGCCATTCGCATCGCTCGATGAATGAAAGAATCGGCGACGTTTTATATTTTAATCCGGGAAGCCCCAATGACCATGTTTTTGCTCCGTGTTGTTCTTACGGCATTTTGGATATTGATGAGGAGATCACCGGGAAGATCATAAAAATAAAGGATGCTGCGCATGGATAAACTTTGGGCGCCTTGGCGCCTCAAATATGTTTCAAGCCTAGCTAAGAAAACGAAGGGTTGTGTTTTCTGCCGGATCCAGCGCAGCAAAGATGATAAGAAAAATTATGTATTTTTGCGGACGAAGCATTCGTTTAGCGTGCTAAATATTTATCCGTACAATAACGGCCATGTCCTGGTCATGCCGAACCGTCATGTCAATGATCTTTCAAAAATGACTTCTGCGGAAAAAGCAGACCTATTTCAGCTAATGGAAAAAACACAAAATGTTATTGCCTGCGCTCTTTCTCCCCGGGGATTTAATATCGGCATTAATGTTGGGCGCGCCGCTGGGGCAGGTTTTCCGGGGCATATTCATATTCATATTGTTCCCCGATGGATGGGCGATATGAATTTCATGCCGATTACAGGAAACACAAAAGTTATTTCTCAGTCACTAGATATGCTTTATCAAGTTTTAAAAAAATGCGCACACGCCAAGAAATAGAAGCCTTAGAAGAAAAGAATCTCGCCTGTTTTGCGATGAAAAGCAAAGACTCTGCCGGGCGCGTTTATAAAGAGCCAGATCACCCTACCCGAACAGCTTATCAAAGAGACCGCGACCGAATAGTTCACTGCGAAGCATTTCGCAAGCTCGAATATAAAACTCAAGTATTTACTATTTTTGAAGGGGATTATTACCGCACTCGTTTGACGCACACGATCGAAGTGGCGCAGATCGCGCGCACCATTGGGCGCAATTTATGCTTGAATGAAGATTTGATCGAAGCCATCGCTTTGGCGCATGACCTGGGCCATCCGCCGTTCGGCCACGCAGGAGAAAATACGTTAAACGATATTATGGAAAAAGCTAAGGCGGGGAGCTTCAATCATAATTTACGCAGTTTTGAAATTGTGACGCGTTACGAAAGAAAATATCCTGATTTTATTGGGCTTAATTTAAGTGAAGAGGTTCGTGTCGGGATCCTAAAGCACGAAACCAACTATGATAAAAGCGAAGATATCGCGCATTTAAAGCATGTTGGTCCGGTCTTGGAGGCGAAGGTCGTTGATATTGCGGATGCCTTAGCTTATTTATCGCACGATATTGATGATGGATTAACGTCCGGGTGCATTACGGCCGACGACTTAAAAGAAAGTACTCTATGGCAAAAGGCTTCAAAATTAGTTCCAGTAAACGTTGATAAAGAGATGTTCAAGTATCAGATTGTCCGGGCTCTCATCGACGTCCAGATGAAAGATCTCTTGACGCAGTCACAGAGCAATCTTGAAAAATGCTCTTTTGCTTCATCCGGTGAAGTCAAAGAACATCATCTCAAGAATAAGCACACGCCGGTTATCGCATTTAGCGATCTTATGAAAGAGGAGCGCGACAAACTTCAAAAGCTTTTGCACAAGAAGTTGTATGAGCATTATCGTGTTGTGCGAATGACCGATAAGGCGCGACGGATCATTGAGGATCTATTTCGTGTTTACGAGAATAATCCCCAGCAACTTCCTTATTCGGTTTACAATAGAAGCGAAAACTATTCAGAGATGGAGAAGTATAAGATCATTTGTAATTATATCGCCGCAATGACAGATAGGTTTGCTTTAGATGAGCACAAAAAACTCTTTGACCCATACGAAAAGGTATAAACTCGTTTTATCGGCCGTGCATATGGTTTACCGGCTGGTTAATTCGACGTTTAATACAAAAGAACTTTTACTGCGCTTAACGCGGTTGGTTTGCCAGCTTATCCGTGCCGACGCGTCGTATATCTATATCCTTGATCCCATCAAAAGAAGGATCGTTTTGATCGCGGCGTTCAATAACCGCATCAATATGTGGATCGAAGAAAAAAGAGAGATCGAAAAAGTCCCTCAGGAAGAAAGTGCTGTTGCTCTCGGAGAAACGATCATCAAGAAGCGTTTGATCGGTTTGCCTTTAGTCGGTGAAGATAATATCGGCGCTATTTTTATCCGCCGCAATAATCGTCAGCCGGCATTTAATGATTTTGACAGGGAAATATTATCTGTGATCGCCGAACAGGCGGTTACGGCGATCAAGAATCTTCAGCTTTACGAAGGCCAACAAAAGATCATCTTGGGAAGCATTCAATCCATTGGAAAACTTTTGGAAAAACAAGGGCACGTCTCTTTGCAGCATATTCCGGGATATTCGTCCATTGTAAAAATGTTAGCGCAAAAACTTAATATGCGTCACGCGGATATCCAGTGCCTGGAATACGCCGGCATGCTGCATGATGCGGGTTCCATGGATGTTCCGTTTGAAATTCTTTCAAAACGCAGCCGGCTTACGGCCGAAGAATTTAAAGTTATCCGTAATCATCCCGCCCAAAGCGCGGAGCTCATCAAACCCGTCGAGTTTCTAAAGCCTGTTTTGCCGATCATTCTTTATCATCGGGAACAATACGACGGGACCGGATATCCTTCCGGGCTAAAAAGGGAACAGATCCCGCTGGGTGCTCGCGTGATCGCCGTTGTTGATGCTTTTGAGGCGATGATCTGCGGGCGTCCTTATAAAAAAAGGCTGTCGTTGGAAAGCGCCTTGTCCGAATTAAAGAAAAACAGCGGAACGCAGTTCGACCCCAGAGTTGTTGAAGCCTTCCACGAACTTTCTAAGCAAAAAAAGTTTAGAAAGTACTTGAGTTTGATCCGGAAATAAATTAATAATAGACATATGAATATTAATTATAAGCAATCGCAATTCGAACTATTTCCGGCTTCTGCGGGACATACGGAAAAAGAAGAAAAACCTAGATACTTTTTTTCCAGCCTTACGCTTTCTTTAGAAAATGTTGCGGTCGTAGGTATTTTTGTTCTTTTAAGCGTTATTGTTTCGTTTTCTTTTGGTGTTGAAAGAGGCAAAAGAATTGCGGTGGCAACGCCTAAAAGTATAAAAGAAATTCCCGCTCCAACACCGGCTGTTAATTCAAAAAATGTATTTTCTCCCAGTGACAATAAAGTCATAACGATGAATACCAAAGCGGTGACGACAAAACAATTAGTTGTCAATAAAACGGCATTGCCGATCGTTGCCGCCCAGAACAAAAATCAACAAATTGCAAAATTGTTACCGGCTGTTAATTCTCCGGCTGTTGCGCGTCAAGACATTAAACTTTCCTCGGGCGCTTATACCATCCAAGTGGCTTCGTATAAAAAGATCGAGGTTGCCCGCAGAGAAGCCGGACGCCTTACAGGCAAGGGGCATGATATTTTTGTGCTTCCCAAGGGAAATTATGCTATCATTTGTGTCGGAAAGTTTTCCAATGAAGGCCAGGCAAAAGCATTGCTGAGCAAATTAAGACAAACATACAAAGACTGTTTAGTAAGGAGATTGTAATGTCGATACACCCCTCTTTAAGAATTGATCCGGCGGCGGCCAAACAACGTTCTGTTTTGTCGCGCATTGAACGTATTAAAGACCTAATGAAAAAAGGGCTTTGGTCGGATAAACACGATGTGACCGGTTTACCTAAAACACGAGTTACTCGCATTAAAGCTAAAAAAGCTGCCAAAGCCGCTGCCCCCGAAAGCGCAACGGCTGCCGCTCCCGGTTCAGCTGCTGCCGCAAAAACTGCAGCCGCTGCTTCAGCCGCGGATGCAAAAACCAAAAAATAACGAATGACCCTCAGAAGCGTCTGCTTGTTATTGGTGTTGTGTTTTCTGTGCGTCAACGCATGGGCAGAGCAGCAATTTCCTTTCCTTGGCACGATCACCGAAGATAATGTTAATGTGCGCTCCGGCCAGGATATCAGCTTTGAAAAGCTGGGACAGCTAAAAAATGGCCAGGACGTTGTTGTGGTCGAGAAAAGTTACGATTGGTATAGAATAAAACTTCCGGACGGGTCTTTAGCGTATATAAGCGATAAATTCGTGAGGACAACCATCGCGGACGTGGGTGTTGTTGCCGGAAATCATGTTAACGTCCGGGCAGGAGCCGGAGAAAAATTTAATGTGATCGGCCGCTTGGATCGCGATACTAAAGTAAAAGTTCAAGCCAGGGAATCCGGCTGGTGCAAGATCGAACCAATGGAAGGCATTTATGGCTGGGTTTCTGCCAATTTTGTTGCTTTTAAATCTGCCGATATTCCTGCTCCTAAGGTCATCGCCGAGCCTCCTCGTAGTATTTATCCACGGCCAAAACCGGAATCAGAAAAACCCAAAGAGCCGGAATTATTTATTGCCGTCGGTCAGATCCAGGATCTGGGCCGGCATTTACCGGCAAAAGATCTTCGGTACAAGCTGACGGTCGATAATAAAACGGTTTATTACTTGCGCGGCGCTAAAGAAGTTATCGATCCGTTCGTGAAAAGAAAAGTTAAACTGCAGGGAAATGTCACGCCGGATCCGACCCGTCAATTCACCTATCCGATCATCTCCGTTGTTAAGATTGAATTAGCTCCATGAATTGGTTTGATTTTATAAAGATCGCGGCTTTATTTCTTGCGGCAGTCATCTTTCATGAATATGCTCACGGATGGGTGGCCAACCGCTTGGGAGATCCGACCGCAAAACGGATGGGGCGCTTGACGTTAAATCCGATCAAACACATTGATCTTTATGGGACCATCTTACTTCCGTTGATGCTTTTTTTGATCAATTCTCCGGTGATGTTTGGATGGGCTAAGCCTGTTCCGGTCAATTTCCTTGGCTTGCGAAATCCCAAAAAAGATATGGCTTTAGTGGGGATCGCTGGACCGGCGATCAATATTATTTTAGCTGTTCTCTTCAGCCAAATGTTAAGGCTTAACGTGTCGAATGAAGCAGAGATGTTGATCCGTGTATTTGTCCAGATCAACTTAGTTTTAGCGATCTTCAACATGGTCCCTATTCCGCCGCTGGATGGGTCGAGGCTGGTGATGGGGTTTTTGCCAAATCGCTACGCCTATTTTTACAGCCGGCTTGAACCTTATGGGATTTTTATTGTTTTTGTGTTATTGTATTTAGGATTATTGGAAAGCCTTGTTTGGCCTTTGGTTAAAATGGGAACTTATATTTTAGGTGTATCATGACGCGATCGATCAAAGTTAATCTTAAGAATAATTCTTATAACATTATGGTTGGTTCCGGTATTCTTGCGAAAGCAGGGCAATACATTCGCTCTCTTTCCTTGGGGACCGACGCGGTTGTTATCACCAATGCTTACATAAAAAAACTTTATGGAAAACGTTTAGCGCAAAGTTTAGAAAAAAGCGGATTATCCGTTCAGATCTTTGAGGTTGCCGATACGGAAAAAAGCAAGTCTTTGAGCGTGGCATCCGCGCTTTTAGCGAAGATCGCAAAATACGATACCGGTAAAAAGATCTTTGTTGTTGCCTTTGGTGGCGGCGTTGTCGGTGATTTGGCCGGTTATGTAGCCGCTATTTATAAGCGAGGTGTTTCTTATGTTCAGGTTCCGACAACGTTTTTAGCGCAGATCGATTCCGCCATCGGCGGTAAAGTGGCGGTTGATCTGCCTTCAGGCAAGAATTTAGTAGGAGCATTTCATCAGCCCAAATTGGTCTTAAGCGACGTTTTCTTGCTTAAAACTCTAAGCAAACGCCAGATCCGAAACGGGTTAGCTGAGGCGGTGAAATACGGGATAATCCGTGACGCTGCCTTATTTTTCTACATTGCTAGATGTTATAAACGATTGCTTAAGGCGGATACGTCTGCTTTAAATAGGCTTGTTGTCAGCTGCAGCAAGATCAAGGCGGATGTTGTATCTCGGGATGAAAAAGAAACAAAAGGAATTCGTACCATTCTTAACTTCGGCCATACGGTTGGCCATGCGATCGAATCGGCTAGCCGCTATGAAGATTATCAACATGGGGAAGCTATTAGTTTAGGCATGCGGGTTGCGGCAGATATTTCGGTTTGTTTAAAAATGTTAAACGTCAAAGATGCAAAGCGTATTGATCAATTATTGTCTTTGATCGGATTGCCGCAGCGGATCAAGAATGTTTCTCTTTCCGGTATTTTAGAAAGGATGCGCCGCGATAAAAAGAATAAATCGGGAAAGAATCGTTTTGTTTTGGCGCAGAAAATTGGTTCTGTAAAAGTTGTTCAGGGAATTCCCGAAGAAATTATCCGACAGGCAATCTTAAGCAGGATGTCGGTTTAATTTTTCGTCGTCAACGTAATGATCTCGCCCTTGTCTAAGATCTCCACTTTATCGACCGAAATATTCACCACGCGTTTTTCTCCGATATACTCACCGGCCTTATAGATCTGATTATTGATCAGCGCCATATGGCCGTCTTCCATGGTAATAATTCCGTTTAAAACAAGGGCTTCTGAGGAGGATGAAGGGGCTTCTGTGGCTGCGGGGGGCTGTGGTTGCGCGAACATGGTTACCGCGCCTTGCTTATTTGTTTCTTTAGGCTCTTCGGCTTGGGTTTCCTTGGTCGGTGTTTGGGCAGACCTAGATTTTGATGAAACTAAAATAAAAAATATTAAGCCACAGGACAAAAATCCAATTCCGACCAAAACAGCAGTTCCCCAGATCCAGGGATTTTTTTCCGAAGGCTGTTGTGAAGGGGAGGCCTGCGGGATCTTTTGCGCGAGTTGGTCCTGTGTTTTTTTAAGAGCTTCGTTAATAATGCTCATTTTTATCCGACCTCTTCAATGCATTTTTTGACCATATGGTAATCAATGGTAAATGTTTCCCCAACAAATCCGGCCAGCAAGGCGCGATCGCAAAGAATGTTAACGAGCCGGGGAGTTCCGGACGAATAAAGATATATCTCTTCAACGGCTTCCGGCGTGAATGTCAATTCCCGGGAGGCGCCGGCGACGTTGAGTCGATGGGTAATATAGTTCTTTAATTCTGCCTTAGCGAGTGGGCGTATATGGTAACGGACCGCGACGCGTTGATTTAATTGGCGCAGGGAAGAAAGTTTGAGCTTATCTCCAAGCTCCGGCTGTCCAACAAGAATGAGCTGCAAAAGTTTTTCTTTTTCGGTTTCCAGGTTGGATAAGAGGCGCACTTGTTCCAATTGACTTTCTTTAAGGTTCTGAGCTTCGTCGATGATAACGACAACATTATTTCCATGACTTGATTCTTGAAGTAGAAATTCGTTCAAAGCTTCAATAAGGGCGGCCTTGTTCTTATTTTTTGGGGTTAACCCAAAGTCTTTCATAATAAGTTGTAATAATTGAAGTTCGGAGAAATTTGGATAAAGAATGAAGGCTGTTTTCGTGCGGTTGTCCAGCGTATTTAAAAGGGCCCGGCACAACGTTGTTTTTCCGGTTCCGATCTCACCAGTAATGACTAAAATACCTTTTCTTTGCTGAATGCCGTAAGCTAAATGCGAAAAAGCTTCTTGATGGCAGCTGCTGGAATAGAAAAAACTCGGGTCGGAAGTGATGCTAAAAGGATTTTCCTTGAGTCCGTAAAATGCTTTATACATGTGCCCGATTATATCACGCGAGGCCTTTGAAGAAAAGGGCAGATTTATTTTTAGCTTAGAAAAAAAGAGTTGCCGCTAAAACAAAACATGATATACTCTAAGTGGATGAAAGCCACGGCATCCTAAATGAAACGTTAAAAGCGTTTGCATTAAAAAGGATACGTGGCATGTTTATTTCAGAGGAAGAAAAGACCGACAAAAGACAATTCAGGCGAGCCCGGTTTAACGAAGCTGTTCATTTCCAGGCCAGAGATGCCGGCAGGTCCGGTGGATGCCTTTCGTGCGACATCAGCGAAACCGGAATGAAGATCAATATAGATGATTTTGTTCCTGTCCATAGCGAAATGATCCTCCAAACGAAGCTAGCCAATATTGACACAGTGGTTGATTTGAAAGGTAAAGTAGCCTGGCTGCAACAAATTCCGTATTCCGACCGGTATTATGTTGGTGTTGAATTTACCAATGTTGACCCCGTCCAAAGAGAAGGAATCCGCAGTTACCTCAGATCACATCGGTTCTAACCAGTTTTAAAAATCACGAAGGCCTATTGATGAACTCTAGGAAAGGAGTATAATATCTACCATGGCTGAAGAAAAAAAGGAAGCAAAGCAAGAGGTAAAAGTTGTTGAAGCGGTTAAGAATTGTACTGGCTGCAACAAGCCGATGAAAAAGGTCAAGCGATATTACCGCAACGGGAAATATTATTGCAATAAAAGGTGTTTTAAGAACGCCAATACGAAAGATTCTGCGAAAGAATCCGACAAAGAGTAGGCCTTAACAAAGGAACGTTTCTTTGATCAATCATTCCCAAGAACGACGTAAACATCGGCGCCTGGATAATAACATTGCCCTTAAGATCTCCGGCTCCGATGCCGATATTGTCACGGAGACAAGAAATCTTAGCTGTTCGGGGGCATATTGCAAAGTTGATAAATCTCTTGAGCTGATGGCGAAGCTTAAGATCCATTTGCTTCTTCCATTCAAAAAAAATAAGAAAACAACAACGAAGCGTGTATCCTGCCAAGGCGTGGTTGTCCGCGTAGATCCTCAGCCGCAGAGCGATTTTTGCTATGCGGCGATTTATTTTAATGATATTTCGGAAAAAGACCGAAAGCATATTGAAGATTATATCGAATCCGTTCTAGCGCCAAAGACGAGCTAACCTTTTCCTTTTTTTAGATCACAGATCAATGTTTCTCGACCATTATATTTGCCATCTCGTTGGGTTTGATTTAAACAAAGAATCCATCGCTATTGATGGCATTGTTCAAAAGGGAGGCTAAAAGAAATTTATCATGGAAAATGCGATCAATGTGAGCGTAACGCCCATTCAGTTATTATTGTCTTTGCTGTTTCAGGTTTGGATCATTGTTTTTCCGATCATCATTATTAGGAAATTGAATCACTTAACAGCTTTGCTGCAAGAGCAATTTAGCTCAGACGAAGAATCGTCATCCGATCAATCGTAAAATGCAAAGATCGTTCATCGAATCCGGCTCAAGGATTATCCCTATTTTATATGAGGATAATTATTACGTGGTTTTTGATAAGCCGGCAGGCCTTCTGGTCATTCCCACACCCCAAAAAGAAAAAAATACCCTTGTTGATATCGTTAATTCTTGGTATTCTGCCAAAGAAAAAGGTGCTTATCTGCATCCGTGCCATCGCATTGACCGCGATACCAGCGGGATCATTCTTTTTGCCAAGGGCAAACATCATCAGCAGTTAATGATGGATGAGTTTAAAAAGCGTCATGTTAAGAAAAAATATATCGCTTTTTTAAACGGAAGACTTTTGAGAAGGCAGGCGGAAATACGCAGTGCGGTTAAAGATTTTGACCAGCAAAGGTATTCGCAAAATCTTCCGCCCAAGTTAGCCATTACGCGTTATCATGTTGTGGAGATCAGAAAGGCATTTACCATTGCGGAGGTTTATCCTGTAACAGGCCGGACGAACCAGATCCGTATCCAATTTAGCCAGATCGGATATCCGCTTTTAGGCGACCGGAAATATGCGATCGGCAAGGATTTTCTCGTTAAGTTTCGCCGCGTGGCGTTACATGCGCAAGAGTTGCAGTGGCGGCATCCTATTCTAAACAAAACGGTGAAGGTGATAGCGCCTTTGCCTAAAGATATGGAGGAATTTCTTGTCAGAAATCAAGATTAAGGGCCAGGCCCTCAATGAACTAGCGAAAATGTGCCATCAGGTCGCCGTTGAAAAAGGATTTTGGGACAAAGAACGCAATCTTGGTGAAGCTTTGATGTTGATCGTCACGGAGTTAGCCGAAGCGATGGAAGCGCATCGCCTGCAAGATCAAGAAAACTTTAAAGAAGAGCTTGCCGATACATTTATCCGCCTGCTTGATCTATGCGGCGGCCTAAATATTGATATTGAAGAAGAGATCGCTAAAAAGTATGAACGTAATAAAAAACGGCCGTATCGTCACGGAAAGATCTGCTAACGCGTGTTAACCCATAACCCATAGGAAAAAATATGCGTAAAATTCTCATTGTCGTGTGTGTTTCAATTCTTTGCCTTTCGGGAGGATGCTGCTTTTTAAGTTCGAATTGTGTTTCTTCGAGCGGGTTGGACCGAGATTTTGAAAGATTTATCAGTTTAAGAAAGAAGTTGTCGGAAGAGCGAAACGAGCGCCGCATTAAAAACATAGAATTTGCCATCGCCGAATACTATTTTAAGATCAATGATTTTGTGGATGCCAGGCTTGCTTTTGAAGACTATAAGAAAAATCGGCTTGCGGATTTGCATATCCTTTTGGCGAATTGTTATCTTTACAAGATAGCTCAAACCGCTGGCCAAGCACAAATAACGGAAGATCTTAAGAAAGAAATTTTTAATAAACAGTTCGTGCTCTTGTTCGACCGCTACAAAAGCATTAAGTATAAATCTTTGCTTGGCAGCCAGTACGAAATCCTCTATTTTGTCGACAAAATCGATGTTTTCTTAAACGGAGATGTTTTTGTCCAGATTGTCCCTTAGGGATTGCGCCAGATTTCTATTGCCGTTTGGGCTTTGCTTTTTGGTTGTTGCCCCCGTTTATCCGCTTACGAGTTTTCTCTCCAGGATAATCCTTAACCAGGTCAATGTTTCTGCCGGAAAAACGTTACAAGTCAGCGGACTGATCTTTTCTCGGCCCGGAAAAATGATTTTACAGGAAGTGTTTTTAGAATTTCCTGAAAACCGTATTTTCTTGGCCGACCGTGGATTTGTTTATTACGCCTTATCTGATCTGTGGAAAGGAGATTTGGTGATCAGAAAAGCTGTTATGAAAAACGGCCACATTGACCGCTGGAAAAAAGAAATCGTTCAAAATATACAGCAATCATTAATAGCAAAGCAAGGAATTCATCAAAAGAGAGATGAAAAAGTTTTTGATGTCCCCGAGTACCAGAATATTTGTTTTCAAAATTTTGCGGTTAAGCTTCCCGATCTTCCCGGAAGTAAGGATGCCGGAATACTTCTTTTAGATTTTTGCCTCACGGCGAGCAATTCTTACGGTAAATGCCAAGGGCAGGTGCGTTATCGCGGACCGATCGCGGAAAAAAGTTTTGCGCAGAAGATCTTTATCCAGGGTGTTAATTTCCTAGCTGATGTTGAATTTTTATCGGGCGATCTTCTGATCAATCACGCGGATTTCTCCTATAAACAATTTGTTTTTCGAGGAACGGGGATGATCAGGGATCTTGCCTATCAGCCGAATATTTCCATTAAATTCCATTCGGATCCGGTTCGCCTGGATCAAATGGCGAATTTAAAACAGCTTTCGCCTCAGGGCGGCGAAATAAGCTTAACCGGCGAGCTGATCGGAAATCTTGAACGCATTGATTTTCAGTCAGAATTATCCATGCCATCGGTAGAATTGAATATCGACAAAGATCTTTTAAAACTAGACAATCTTACAGGGCGTTTCCGATATCAATTGCCGGGTAATACGCTCGTTGTTGAGCAATTAAGCGGGATCGTAGATGATGAAACGCAATTTAATTTACGCGGGAATGTGATTAACATTTTCTCTCCGCGCCTGGACCTTCGTTGTGATATTTTTCAGCGTCCGGATAAACGTGAAAGATCAAGGAAGGCCAAGCTCATTCTTGCGGCCTTTTTTAAAGGGCGATGGGGAAAAGACGGTTTTTTGGGGCAAGTTGACATTGTCCATGATTATTCTAAGGATAAGCAATATCGATGTCGCATGAAGGATCTTTTATTCTTTCCGGGAAGATCTTCCAAGTCATGGGACGTCAAAACACATGGTGTTTTCTTTGAAGAGCTAAAAAGAGAAGAAAAATCGTCAAAGGTGGTTCAGGGTTTTGAATTTAAAACTGCCGATTTAAAGTTCCATACGAAAGGCAAAACGACATGGCTGGATGATTTTTCGATGCCGGGCTATGGCGGAGTGGTTTTGGCTAAGGGGGCGATCAATTTTCGAAATGGGCTTAGCCGCTATTTTCTACAGCTTAATTTTGAGAATTTAGATTTAAAAAATGTTAAGCTATTTGACCCTCTTACTTGTGACATTTCAGGCATTGTCAGCGGCTCGATCGAAATAAAAAACCAGGACGTATCTGTTCTTCGAGGTACAATTGCGGCGCAAAATTTTTCGTTGAAAAATTTTGCGCCCCTAGACAAGGTTTCGGAATTTATCGGCATAGATTCCTTGCGAGAGGTTCAGGGGAAAAATGTTATTATTGATTTTGAATTGACCGACCAGAAAACGCTGATTAGCCGCCTGGACCTAGACGGTGACCATGTTCAATTGCGTTCTCGCTTTGACGTTGATCAGCGTCCTTGGCTGGATGGCGTTGTGGCGCTTAGCTTACCTAGGGCTTCTTTAGAACAATCAAAAATATTCAAGACTTTGCTTTCCATTGCGCGTGAACGGGATCAATTATTAGATTTTGTTGTTCATGTAAGCGGTTTTTCAACATCGCTTCGCACCGAGCTTATCGAGAGCAATTTTCGGGACAAATTAAAAGAACAGATCGGGGTCAAGGTCCAGCGCTATATTGAACAAAAAGTTAATCAAGCTGTTGAGGGCCCGTAGGTTTTTGTCCTCTCGATTAGGGCATTGACCATCTGATTGGAAAACGATATAATGGGGCAGTTTTAATAGCTCAACAACCTAGTGACGGATTTGAAAGGGGCAGGTTTAATGAAAAAGATATTATCCATAGCGATGGCGCTTCTGCTGGCAGGATGTGTCACGGTTAAGATCCCAAAGTACCTTCAAGATGAATTTCCTTATAAAAAACAATATTTTCATAATTTTGACGATACGTTAGCCGCCACAACCAAGGCCCTGGAGAATTTAGGCTGGCGTATTTCTGAAACAACCCACCCGTCGGTTTTTGAGCATGGCCCTGACACCCAGGAAAGCGGTCCGCGACAGGTCCTTATTTTTACTGAGGTCCGCCAAACGCCTTTGATCTTGTCTTCGCGGTATATGAGCCTCAATGTTTATCTGAAGCAAGCAGATGGTAATAGCACGGATGTTGAAATTCGTTATGTCTCGGTGATGCCGGTCTTGTTTAAGAGCGTCCAAAATTATAAGAATGATTCTGTCGTCTATAAGATCTTTGATCAGATCTCAGAATTACTAGAAAAATAGCCGCGTTTCTTTTCTCGTCTCGGTTCTGGCATGGAAAAATTCATCCTGAAGTCCAAGTTTCGCCCTGTTGCGGAACAGCAAAAGGCTGCTCGTCAGCTTATGAGCGGCATAAAGCAGGGTCATAAGGCCCAAGTCCTTTTGGGCGTAACGGGAAGCGGAAAGACCTTTACGCTGGCGAATGTTATTAAAGAGCTTAATCGACCCGCCCTAGTTATCTCGCATAATAAAACCCTAGCCGCTCAGCTTTATAGTGAGTTCAAAGAATTTTTTCCGCAAAACGCTGTTGAATATTTTGTTAGTTACTACGATTATTACCAGCCGGAAGCTTACATCCCCCAAACCGATGTTTATATCGAAAAAGATGCGTCCATCAATGATCGCCTGGACCGCCTGAGATTATCAGCGACGACGTCTTTGATGTCCCGGCGCGATGTCATTATCGTATCAAGTGTTTCGTGTATCTATAATTTGGGAGCGCCTTCGGACTACAAAGAATCACTCGTGCATTTAGAGAAAGAACAAAAAATCGACCGCGATCAGGTTATCGCAAGATTGGTGGATATTCAGTATGAGCGCAATGATTATGAATTTTCCAGAGGGAAGATCAGGGTGCGAGGAGATGTGGTGGAAGTTTTTCCGGCTTATCGGCAGGACGCGCTGCGGGTAGAATTTTGCGGTGATTCGATCGAAAAGATCACCCAGATCGATCCCTTAACGTCAAAAACACAAGTTGAGCTGGAGAAGATCGCTATTTACCCGGCTAAACATTTTGTTGTTTCTTCGCCTCGCGTTGAAGAGGCCATTGAAACGATCCACCGGGAATTAGCTCAGCGCGTGGATGTTCTCAATAAGCAGGGAAAATTGCTTGAGGCTCAGCGTCTGAATTCCCGAACACGCTATGATATGGAGATGCTAAAAGAAATCGGATATTGCCACGGCATTGAAAATTATTCTTGTCCGCTTTCGGGCAGGCCGCCGGGAAGCAGGCCGTTCTCGCTTTTGGACTATTTTCCAAATGATTTTATTACCATTATTGATGAGTCGCATGTAACGGTTCCGCAGATCAACGGAATGTATGAGGGGGATCGTTCGCGCAAAGAAACTTTAGTCCAACATGGATTTCGCCTTCCATCATGTTTGGATAATCGTCCGTTGAAATTCAAAGAATTTATGGAAATCATAGGGCAAAGGGTTTATGTCTCCGCGACGCCGACAGATTTTGAGAAAAACGATAGCGGGCAAAGGATCACTGAGCAGATCATTCGTCCTACCGGTATTGTTGATCCGCCCATTGTTGTCCGTCCTTCTCGAGGGCAAGTGGACGATCTCGTTAAAGAGATCTGCGAACGCGCCAAGAAAAAAGAACGGACTTTGGTGACAACGTTAACTAAGAAAATGTCCGAAGACCTTTCCGCTTATTTAGAAGAACAAGGAATAAAGGTAAAGTATCTACATTCGGACATTGAAACGATCGACCGAACAAAGATCTTAAAAGAACTTCGTCAGAAGAAATTTGACTGCCTGGTAGGGATTAATTTATTAAGAGAAGGTTTGGACTTGCCCGAAGTTTCTCTGGTGGCGATCTTTGATGCCGACAAAGAAGGATTTTTGCGCTCCCAAACATCGCTCATTCAAACGGCCGGCCGCGCGGCCCGAAATATGAACGGCATGGTCATTATGTATGCGGATACGGTCACGACAGCTATGCGTAAAACCATCGAAGAATGCGAGCGGCGGCGAGAAATACAGCTAGCGTTCAATAAAAAACATCACATTACACCTACCTCGATCAAGAAAGCGATCCGGGAGGGAATTGAAGGATCAGAAGAAGCGCAGGAAATCGTCCTGGATGCCGTAGGGCAAAAAAGCGAAGAGTATGAGCTTTCGGAATTTGTCAGTGCATTAGAGCAGGAAATGGAGCTAGCCGCGCGCAATCTTCAATTCGAGCGGGCCGCGATCTTGCGGGATAAGATCAAAGAACTAAAGAATATCAAAGTGAAAAACCGCTAAAGGTTTTCAGAAAGCTAAAGTGAAAAACTTCTTTAAGCTCAGCAATACAAATGTGTTTTTATTTTTTGCCTGTGTTGCTGTGTTGGCCTTGGTGGTTCCTTTTTTAGTTCACGCGCGCTCAGCAGTGATCTATGTGATGAATATTTCTTTGGCGGCGGCGAATTCGTTTTTGATCTTTCTTCTTTTGACCAGCGTATTGCACAACAAGAAAACGGCGTTCACTTGGGGGATCGTGTTTCTGGCCGGTATTCTGATCGTCGCTCGGTTAGAGGCTAGCGTGACTTTAAAAGAATTTGCGTTCTTATTCTTCGCTTTAAAATCATTCTTAGCTTTTGTGAAAAGCGATAAAACCAACAAAAAGAATTATATTGTTTTAGCGGTTTTTATGTTCGGGTTTTCTTTGTTATTCAGCAAAAAAGCGCTCATCCTGCCGGCTATTTTCGCCCTCTATGATTTTTATTTCTTTTCCGACCAGAAAATACTAAGAGTTATGAAGAAGTGGATCATTTACGCGCCGTTTATTGTCATTGGCTTTGCCTATTTCTTCTTATCAAAATATCCGAATTCTTAAAGAAAATTGCGAAAGGCTGGCACAGGGAGTATAATACGAGAAACTTTTACCGGAATTAAAATGAGAATGTGATTATGGATAAAAAATATATTTTAGCGATCGACATTGGCAATACAACCGTTGCGCTGGCGGTCTTGCGTGGGGAGCGTGTTGTGAAAGTTTGGCGCGTAGAAAGCGTTTTGGAAAGCCGTGATTTAAAAGCGGAGCTAACGGTAGTTTTTAAAAGGATCAAGAACAATTATCCTGCGATCAGTAAAATAATATCCTGCAGTGTTGTTCCACGCGTGTCCCAAGTTGTCGCGTCCATCATTAAACAAGTTTTCAGGAAAGATCTTTATTTTGTCGGAGCTGACATCAAGGTTCCGATGAGAAATTGTTACCGTAATCCGCGTCAGGTTGGGCAGGACCGGTTGGTGGGCGCATATGCGGCAAAGATCCTTTACGGAGTTCCGGTGATCGTTATTGACTCCGGTACGGCCATCACGTTTGATATTATTTCGAAAAAAGGGGAATATTTAGGGGGGATGATCATTCCCGGGCTTCGTCTTTCAACGGAATCTTTATTCAAGCGCACAGCGCTTTTGCCGAAAATAAAGATAAAAACTCCCAAGGAGATCATTGGGCGTGATACCGAAAGTAGTATTTTAAGCGGGATCTTTTATGGGTACGGGGCTTTATGCGATGGCTTGATCGATTTGATCGCGCAAAAATTAAAAGCAAAACCAAAAGTTATCCTGACTGGAGGCCATGCTCGTCTCATCCGCCGTTTTATCCGCCGTTCGAATTGTGTCATTGAAGAGGATTTGGTCTTTAAGGGAATTCATCTGATCGACCAGCACTGTTCTCGGTAGCAAGGTTTGTTAGCACTCTGAATTTTAGAGCGCTAAAAAAATTCTTGACAAAATTTTTGATTTTCGGTACATTAGCACTCTGAAGTTAAGAGTGCTAACTTTGTTTAGCGGGAAATTTTGAAAAGTTTTTCAAGTTCAACATTTTAAAGGAGGTGTTTGTCGTGGAGATCAAACCATTAGGCGACAGAATTGTCGTAAAGCCTTTAGAGGCTGAAGAAAAAACAAAGGGCGGAATTGTCCTGCCGGATACAGCAAAGGAAAAGCCGCAAGAGGGCAAAGTCGTTGCTGTCGGAAAAGGAAAAGTTTTAGACAATGGCACAGTTCATCCTTTGGAAGTGAAAGCCGGAGACCGTATCCTTTATGGAAAATATAGCGGAAGTGAAATAACGACGCGTGAAGGTGACGAGCTGTTGATCATGCGCGAAGAAGATGTTTTGGCTGTCATCAAGTAATATTAGGCAATTTTAAGTTAATCAAAGGAGGAGTTTTACCATGGCAAAGCAATTATTATTTAGTGAAGAAGCCAGACGCAAGATCCTTAAGGGCGTTGAGCAGTTAGCGCACGCCGTTAAGGTAACGCTTGGCCCCAAAGGACGTAACGTCGTTCTAGACAAAAAATTCGGTTCTCCGACCATTACCAAAGACGGTGTGACCGTAGCGAAAGAAATTGATCTCGAAGATCCATTTGAAAATATGGGTGCCCAGATGGTCAAGGAAGTTGCCGAGAAAACATCTGACAATGCCGGTGACGGAACAACGACCGCGACGGTTTTAGCTGAAGCGATCTTTCGGGAAGGTTTAAAAAATGTTACCGCCGGTGCTAATCCGATGGCTTTAAAGCGCGGCATTGAAACAGCCGTCGAAACGGTTGTGGCCGAGCTTAAGAAGCTTTCCAAAAAAGTTGACAATAAAAATACCAAAGAAGTCGAGCAAGTTGCCAGCATTGCTGCCAACAATGATCATGCGATCGGCAAGATCATTGCCGAAGCCATTGATAAAGTCGGCAAAGACGGCGTCATCACCGTGGAAGAATCTAAAACCATGGCGACGGAATTAAAATTAGTGGAAGGGATGCAGTTTGACCAAGGCTACCTTTCGCCTTATTTCGCGACAGATGCCGACAAGATGGAATGTGTTTTAGAAGATCCTTATATCTTGATCTATGAAAAGAAAATTTCAAACATTAAGGATATGCTTCCGTTATTGGAAAAAGTTGCCAAGGGCGGAAAACCGATCCTTTTGATCTGCGAAGAAGTTGAAGGTGAAGCATTAGCAACTCTCGTTGTTAACAATCTCCGCAAAACTCTTTCCTGCGCGGCGGTTAAAGCTCCCGGATATGGCGATCGAAGAAAGTCCATGTTGGAAGATATCGCTGTGTTGACCGGCGGCAAAGCCATTACGGAAGACCTCGGCATTAAATTAGAAAACTTAAATCTTACCGATCTTGGTCGTGCGAAAAAAGTCAAGATCGATAAAGACAATACGACCATTGTGGAAGGTGCCGGTAAAACCGCCGACATTAACGGCCGTATCGGACAGATCAAAAAACAAATTGAGGCAACTGATTCTTCTTATGATAAAGAGAAGCTGCAGGAAAGATTAGCTAAGCTTTCCGGCGGTGTCGCTATTATTAATGTGGGTGCGGCGACCGAATCAGAAATGAAAGAAAAGAAAGCGCGCGTTGAAGATGCTTTGCATGCAACCCGTGCTGCCGTTGAAGAGGGTATTGTTCCGGGCGGCGGTGTTGCGCTTCTTCGAACAATTTCAGCCCTTGAAAAATTAAAGTTAAAAGGCGATGAGCAAACCGGCGTTGATATTATTAAACGCGCGATTGAAGAGCCTTTGCGGCAGTTAGCCAGTAATGCCGGCTTAGAGGGTTCAGTTATTGTGGAAAAGCTCAAGAATGAAGAAAAGGGTAATATTGGTTATGACATTAGCCAAGATGCCTTTGTGGATATGTTCCAATCCGGTGTTATTGATCCGGCCAAAGTGACCCGAACGGCTTTACAAAATGCGGCCAGTATTGCGGCCTTGTTGCTAACAACGGAAGCCTTAATTACCGATTTACCTGAAAAGGATAAACCGGCAATGCCTCAGATGCCCGGTGGTATGGGCGGCGGCGGGATGTATTAATCCCCGCGCAGGAAAAGCTGAAAACGGATTATTTTAATGGAGCCCCGCACCTTTTAAAAATTCATTTTTCAAGAATGATAAAAGGTGCGGGGCACTTTTTATTATTGACATTTCAAGGCAAAATCCGTATAGTATATCCCAATTAAGTAATGATTTTCCTTTCATCAATACGCAATTATAAATTTTCTTAACGTTAAGGAGGCAAAGGATTTATGGCTGAATGGGTTGGTATTGGCCGGCGCGCAAGGCGCTGTTATGGTTTTGATGAGATCGCGTTAGTTCCCGGAATGGTGACGGTAAATCCTAATGAAGTAGACACCAGTTGGGCCATCGGAAAAATGAAATTTTCTGTTCCGATCGTCGCGGCGGCGATGGACGGAGTTGTGGACGTTAAATTTGCCGTAGCCATGGGAAAACTCGGTGGAATTGCTGTTTTGAATCTCGACGGTATTCAGACGCGCTATGAAAATCCTGATGAAGTTTTAAATAAAATTGCCAGCGCAACCCCTCAAGAAGCCACCAAACTTGTTCAAAGTGTTTATCTTACTCCCGTTAAAGAAAAATTGATCGCCAAGCGTATTCGCGAGATCAAGTCACATAAAGTTCCCGCCGTTGTCAGCTGTATCCCTCAAAATGCTAAAAATTTCTGTGATATTGCCCAAGATGCCGGCTGTGATATTTTTGTCGTTCAATCGACGGTCGCGACGACGCATCATATTGCCACAGAATATAAAGTTTTAGACTTAGAAAAGTTTTGTAAGAAAGCAAAAATTCCTATTATCATCGGAAATTGCGTTACCTACGAAGTCGCTTTAGAGTTGATGGAAATCGGCGCTTCGGCGCTTTTAGTCGGCGTTGGCCCCGGAGCGGCATGTACCACGCGCGGTGTTTTAGGCATCGGTGTTCCGCAAGTCACATCAACCGTTGATACGGCCGCGGCCCGTGAATATTTCTTCAAAAGAAGGGGAAAATATATCCCTATCATCACAGACGGCGGTATGCGCATTGGCGGGGAGATCTGCAAAGCCATCGCGTCCGGCGGTGATGCGGTTATGGTAGGCTCAGCATTTGCCAAAGCCAAAGAAGCTCCCGGCCGAGGGTATCATTGGGGCATGGCGACATCGCATGCGAATTTACCCCGCGGAACACGCATTAATGTCGGAACGACCGGGGCATTAAAAGAGATCCTTTTTGGGCCGGCGCAGGTTGATGACGGTTCACAAAATCTCATGGGTGCTCTTAAAACATCCATGGGGTCATTGGGTGCTTCCAATATTAAAGAAATGCATGATGTGGAGATGATCATCGCTCCCTCAATTCAAACAGAAGGAAAGATCTTCCAGGTTGGCCAACGGGTAGGAATGGGAAAATAATATGAAAACAAAAGATGTTATTCTAATTTTAGATTTCGGTTCACAATATACACAGTTGATCGCACGCCGTATCCGTGAAAGCAAGGTTTTTAGCAAGATCGTTCCGTATAATATTTCGATGGAAGAGATCGAGAAATATAATCCCAAAGGATTGGTTTTATCCGGCGGGCCGATGAGCGTTTATGATAAAAACGCTCCGTTGCCGCACAAAGAGATCTTCAAGCTGGGCAAACCTATTCTAGGGATTTGCTATGGCATGCAGGCGATCACGCATATGCTAGGCGGAAAAGTGAAAGAAACTCCCAAGAGGGAATTTGGCAGGGCGGAATTATTCATCGATAGCAGTAAAGGGCTTTTTGAAAGCCTTCCGAGCAATCTAACATGCTGGATGAGCCATGGCGATGAGATCAAAAAGCTCCCGCAAGGATTTACCGCCATTGCGCACACCTTAAATAATCCGATCGCGGCCATTGCCAATAAACCAAAAAAGGTTTATGGCGTTCAGTTCCATCCTGAAGTTGTTCATACACAGCGCGGCCAGCAGATCATCTCTAATTTCTTATTTCAGATCTGCGGTTGTTTTCCTCGCTGGACCATGGATCGGTTTGTCCATGAAACGGTGAAAAACATCAGAGAAGTTGTCGGTAAAAAAAGAGTTGTTTTAGGTTTAAGCGGCGGGGTTGACTCGTCTATAACGGCGATGTTGCTCCAGCAGGCGATCGGCAAACAGCTATACTGCATTTTTGTCGATAACGGACTTTTGCGAAAAAACGAAGCGTCGACTGTCGAGAAAACTTTTAAGGGCGCTTTTAAGATGAACTTAGCCTGCGTTGACGCGCAAAAAAGATTTTTACAACGTCTTAAAAACGTTACGGATCCCGAACAAAAACGAAAGATCATTGGCGATGAATTTGTTAAGGTTTTTCAAGAAGCCGCTAAGAAGATCAAAGGTGTTGAATTCTTAGGCCAGGGAACTTTGTATCCGGATGTTATTGAATCCTTTTCGCCTTTAGGCGGCCCGTCAGCGACGATAAAAACGCATCATAATGTCGGCGGATTGCCTAAGGATATGAAATTAAAGCTCATCGAGCCTTTGCGCGACCTATTCAAAGATGAGGTTCGCATGATCGGCAAATACATAAACCTTCCCGAGAATATGATCAAGCGCCAGCCTTTTCCAGGCCCGGGCTTGGCAATTCGTATTGTTGGTGAAGTGACCGAAGAGCGTCTCAACATTTTACGCGAAGCTGATGAAAGAGTTTTAGAGGAAGTCAAAAAGGCCGGGCTTTATAATGATATTTGGCAATCGTTTGCGGTCTTGCTTCCCATTAAAACGGTTGGCGTCATGGGTGATCAAAGAACGTATGAAAACGCGATCGCGCTTCGTTGCGTCAGCAGTGCCGACGGCATGACAGCCGATTGGGTTAAGCTTCCGCATGAACTATTAGAAAAGATCTCCAATCGCATTATCAATGAAGTTCAGGGTGTTAATCGCGTGGTTTATGATATTAGTTCTAAACCGCCGGCGACCATTGAGTGGGAATAGGTTTGAGCCGCTTACGATATTGATGTTTTAAAGTGTAGTTACGTAAAAATTTTCCTCCAATCTGTATCCTCGCGAAGCTGATACGTTATGATGTATCATTCTGATTTTGTTCATCTGCACGTTCACACGCAGTACAGTCTTCTAGACGGTGCCTGCCGCATCAAAGAACTCGTCAAAAAAGCCGCGGATTGTAAAATGCCCGCTTTGGGAATGACCGATCATGGCAATATGTTCGGCGCGGTCGAGTTTTATCAAGCGGCCGTTAAAAATGGTGTAAAGCCTATTATTGGATGCGAATCTTACGTCGCGCCGGGCAGCCGTTTGGAAAAAGGAACGGGGCAAGGCGGGGCATCGCATTTAGTTTTGTTCGCGCGAAACGAACAAGGCTACCGCAATTTGATGAAACTCATTTCTTTAGGATATTTGGAAGGATTTTATTATCGTCCGCGTTTAGATAAAGAGATCCTTAGCAAATATTCCGACGGGCTTTTATCGACATCGGCATGTATGCGCGGGGAAGTAGCCTGGAATATCCGTCAAGGAAATTATGCGGCGGCCGTTAAGGCTGCGGATGAACTTTCTCATATTTTCGGAAAAGGGAATTTTTATTTGGAGCTGATGGAAAATCAAATTCCCGATCAAAAGATCGTCAACGAAGGATTGCTTAAGATCGCCAAAGACTTAAGCTTGCCGTTGGTTGCCACCAATGATGTTCATTACATCGAGCAAAATCAAGCCTCCGCCCATGAAGCGCTTTTGTGTATTCAAACACAAACGACTTTAGATGATCCTAATCGCATGAGGCTTAAGACAGAAGAATTTTATTTTAAAGACCCGGAAGTTATGAAGCAGATGTTTTCTCATGTCCCGGATGCCATCAGTAATACCTTGGCCATTGCCGAAAAATGTAATCTCGAATTAGAATTCAACAAGATCCACATTCCGCACTACGATCCGCCGGGTGGAAAATCCAAAGAAGATTTTATCCGCGAACTTTGTATGGAAGGAATTAAAAAACGTTTTGGCACCGCTAATAAAGAAATTTTGGCGCGCTTAGAGCATGAACTGACGGTCATTAAAAAAATGGGTTTTATTAGTTATTTTTTGATCGTTTGGGATTTTATTCATTATGCCAAGCAAAGCGGAATTCCCGTCGGGCCAGGGCGCGGTTCGGCGGCCGGGAGCTTGGTCAGTTATCTTTTGGAAATTACGAATTTAGATCCGCTAAAATACGGATTACTTTTTGAACGGTTTTTAAATCCCGAACGTTTAAAGATGCCTGATATTGATATTGATTTCTGTTACGAGCGCCGTCCCGAGGTCATCGCCTATGTGACGAATAAATACGGAAAAGATAATGTCGCGCAAATCATTACCTTTGGAACAATGCAAGCGCGCGCCGCCATCCGCGACGTCGGAAGAGTTATGGGCGTTGCCTATAGCGACGTAGATAAGATCGCCAAAATGATTCCCGGAGATCCCAATATCACCCTTGAAGATGCCGTAAAAATAGAACCGCAATTAAGCCAGCTTTGTAAAACCGATGAAAAATCCGCACGGATCATTGAAACGGCGAAAGTTTTAGAAGGCTTAAGCCGCCATGCCTCTATTCACGCGGCGGGCGTTGTGATCTCTGATAAGCCTCTAACCGAATATGTCCCGCTTTTTAAGACAAGTGACGGCCAGATCACCACCGGTTATTCTATGGATGGCATTTCAAAGATCGGCCTGCTTAAAATGGACTTTTTGGGTTTGCGCACGCTAACGGTTATCAGTGAAGGCGTGAAGCTCATCAAAAGGATACACGACGTAACTATAGAGATCGATAAGATCCCCATCGATGATCTTAAAACTTTTGAATTATTAAGCCATGCCAATAGTTTTGGCATTTTTCAGCTGGAAAGTTCGGGGATGCGCGAATTATTAAAACGCATCAAGCCGACACAATTCGAAGACCTGATCTCTATTTTAGCTTTGTATCGTCCGGGTCCTATCGGCAGCGGCATGTTGGATGATTTTATTAAACGTAAAAAAGGGGAAATACAATTTCGTTATGATCATCCGAAGTTGGAATCGATCTTAAAAGAAACCTACGGCATTATCGTTTTCCAGGAGCAGGTTATGCAAATTGCGAGTGTCTTGGCAGGTTTTAGCATGACGCAAGCCGATCACTTGCGCCAGGCGATGAGTAAAAAAGACCCCTTAGTTATGGATCAGATGCGAAAAGATTTTATTTTAGGATGCCATAAAGCGAATAATATCGCCGAAGGGCTGGCAAATAAAATCTTTGACCTTATTGACTATTTCGCCGGTTATGGGTTTAACCGAAGCCATTCGGCGGCATACGCGCTTATTTCATACCAGACGGCTTATTTAAAAGCGAATTATCCGGTTGAATTTATGTGTGCGCTTTTGACTTCAGAAAAAGATAATACCGATAAGGTCGTGGAATATGTTAAAGAATCGGAAGCCATGGGGATCAAGGTGCTTCCGCCGGATGTCAATGAAAGTTTGGCGGCGTTTAACGTTATTGACGAGAAAACTATCCGCTACGGATTGATCGCGGTCAAAAATATCGGAAGCTTAGCCATTGAATCCATTGTTGAACAAAGAAAACTCGGGAAATATAAATCTCTTTTCGATTTTTGCGAACGGGTAGATCTGCGCCTGGCCAACCGAAAGGTTGTGGAAAGCTTGATCAAATGCGGGGCATTCGACAGCTTTGGATTTTATCGTTCGCAAATGATGAGCATGGTTGATCAAGCGTTAGAATCGGGCGCAAGGTCTCAGAAGGAAAAATTATCGGGGCAGTTTTCATTTTTCGGAATGGGTAATGATGGATTTCAGAAAAATGAAGATCTTCCTCAGATCAAAGAATGGCCGCAAGCGCAAATTTTAGCTTTTGAACGGGAGCTTTTAGGTTTTTACGTCAGCGGGCATCCTTTAACGCGTTATGATATTGAAATTAAAGCATTTACAGATTACACCACCAAGGAATTTTATCGGGCAACCGAAGGGCAGGAGATCAAGTTTGTTGGGCTTATCGGATCGGTGAAGCTGACAACGACCAAGCGAACCAATGAACGTATGGCTATTTTGAAAGTCGAAGATATGGAAGGAGAAGCCGAAGCGGTTGTTTTTCCGTCCGCTTATCCGACCGTAGCGGCCCAACTTAAGGAAGGTACGGTTGTGGTGGTTAAAGGCCGGGTGAGCTTCCGAGATAATACGCCTAAGATCATGGTCAGCGATATTAAGCAAATGGATGAAGTTTATAAGTCTATTACGGCGATAAGTATTGAATTATCAGGGGTTAACGAAGAGGCTTTAAAGTCCTTAAAAGAAAAATTGGCGCTTTTTCCCGGAAAGGTCCCGGTTTATTTGCGATTAGACACCAATTCTTATAAAAGCGTGCAAATTTTGGTCGGGGAAGATTTTTTTGTTGCGCCTAGTGAAGTTTTATTAAGCGATCTTAAAGACTTGGTGGGAGCCGGAAATTTTTCCTTGACACTGTAACATATTGCTGATACTTTACTTATGATTAGGAGGAACAAAAGATGACTAAGAAAGACATTGTTCTTCGGATTACCGACATGACGGGCATTAAGCAGGTGGACGTCAAAAAGGTTGTACAAAAGACTTTTGATTCCATTGTGGAAAGCCTCATGCGGTCAGAAAAAGTTGAGCTGCGCAATTTTGGTGTTTTTAAGATCAAAGAACGCCGCGCTCGCTTTGGCAGAAATCCAAGAACGGGAGAGAGTGTTCCGGTGCCGCCTCGTAAGGTCGTTGTCTTTAAACCCGGCCTTGAAATGAAGAAAAAGATCAAGTAGTTCTTTTGACCATTTCAACTTTGCATGCGGAATTGAAAAATAGAAAATGAAAAAGGGCGTCCGCCCCGCCGTGAAATATGGCGGGGCGGACGCCCTTAAGACTAATACTAAAAGGTTATTCGTTTTTATGGCACAACAATTTTCCCGTCCCCGCGGTACCGGCGATATTCTTCCCGAAGAATCCCTTTTGTGGCAGGACATTGAACAAAAAGCCCGCAAAATCTTTTCTATCTACGGCTATCAAGAGATCCGCACGCCCGCCTTTGAAGAGACGGCTCTTTTTACCCGTTCTCTAGGTGAAACGAGCGACGTGGTCCAAAAACAAATGCTCAATTTGGAAAAAGAAGGCCTTTCTCTTCGCCCAGAGGGAACAGCATCGGTTGTCCGCTCTTACATTGAAAACTCTTTAGATAAAAAACAAAATTTAAATAAGCTTTACTATATCGGTGCTATGTTTCGCGGTGAACGTCCTCAAAAAGGACGGCTTCGCCAATTCCATCAGATCGGTGTGGAAGCCATTGGCGCGGATGCTCAGAATTTGCCCTATCTTGACGCGGAAGTCATTATCTTGAGCGCCAATCTCTTGAAAAGTTTCGGTCTCAAGGAAGACGAGTTTACGGTCAAGATCAATACTCTAGGCTCAAAAGAAGATAAAGAAAATTTCTCGGGTATTCTTCGTGAAAAACTTAAAAACCATCTTTCAACTCTTTGCGAAGATTGCCAGAATAGATTTCAGAAAAACGTTTTACGCGTTTTGGACTGCAAAAATAAAACGTGCAAAGACATTGTCGGCAAAATAGATATCGGCCATTCGTATCTTTCCAAAGAAAGTCAGGCCTATTTTGAAAGTGTCAAAGAAGCCTTAAAAGAACAAAATATTGCTTTTAGCGTTGAGCCCAATTTAGTCCGCGGTTTAGATTATTATACGCATACGGTTTTTGAGATTTCCAGCGCCGCTTTAGGAAGTCAAGACGCGCTCGGGGCAGGTGGACGTTACAATAATTTGATCACTGTTTTAGGTGGTCCGCAAGTTCACGCGACGGGTTTTGCCTTAGGCATAGAACGGATCCTACTGGCGCTCGCCGGAAAAGAAACGGCGCAAAAAACGACTTCCCAAGTTTTTGTAGTCGGCTTAGATGAACGCGGTTTTAAAACAGGATTTCAAATTGTCCATCAACTCCGCGCGTCGGGTTATCCTAGCGATATGGTTTATAAGATCACAGCGCTAAAAAATGTTTTAAGTCTTTTGAATAAAATCAATGCCAAAGCTGTTATTATACTGGGCGAAGATGAGGTCAATAAGCGGGTTTTAAGTTTTAAAAATTTAGAAACACGCGAACAAGAATCTTTAAATATCGGTGATTGGGAAAAATTATTTCCCCTATTAGAAAAGGCGGGAGTCAAGAAGATATGATGCGTACGCATACATGCGGAGAACTTAATAAAAGTAATATTGACCAAACAGCGACACTATGCGGATGGGTTCATCGCCGTCGCGACCACGGAAAACTCATCTTTATTGATATCCGTGATCGTTACGGTTTAACCCAGGTTGTTTTCATTCCTTCCGTATCCAAAGACGCTCATAAAATAGCGCAAGAGTTGGGTCCGGAATTTGTTATTAAAATAACCGGAAAAGTGGGGCCGCGTCCGAAGGGAACAGATAATCCGAAACTTCCCACCGGAGAGATCGAGATCGCCGCGACCGAATTGGAGATCTTAAACCGCGCGCAAGTTCCGGTTTTTGAGATCGATGACAGCATAGAAGTGGCCGAAGAATTACGGTTAACCTATCGCTATTTAGATATCCGCCGCCAAAAAGTTTTGCAGGCGCTTATTACGCGCCATAAATTGTGTTCGGTTATCAGAAAATTCTTAGACAAGCAGGGATTTTTAGAAATTGAAACTCCCGTTTTAACGAAATCCACTCCCGAAGGGGCGCGCGACTTTTTAGTTCCGTCGCGCTTAAATCCGGGAGAATTTTTCGCGCTTCCGCAATCGCCGCAATTATTCAAACAAATTTTGATGGTTTCGGGCATTGATAAATATTTTCAGATCGTTAAATGTTTCCGCGACGAAGACCTGCGCGCCGACCGTCAACCGGAATTCACTCAGCTGGATATGGAAATGTCTTTTGTCACCAAAGAAGACGTTTTTACTTTAACCGAAGCGCTCTTTAAAGAGATCTTCAAGGAAGTCAAAGGCATTGATATTCAAACGCCTTTTCCTCGGCTTACGCATCGCGAGGCGATGGAAAAATATAAAAGCGATAAACCCGACCTGCGTAAGCCCGGCGAAGAGTTTTCTCTTTCTTGGATTGTGGATTTTCCTTTGCTCAAATATAATAACGAAGAGAAACGTTGGGAAAGTGAGCATCATCCTTTCACGTCCATCAACGAAGAGGACATGAAATATATTGATTCTAAGGAATTTGATAAGATCAGAGCGCATTCTTATGATCTGGTCATCAACGGCCATGAAGTCGGCAGCGGTTCGGTGCGTATCCATCGCCGGGAAATTCAACAAAAGATCTTTGATCTGATCGGATTTAAACAGGAAGAAGCCGAGAAGCGTTTTGGATTCTTACTGCGCGCCTTTGAATACGGCGCTCCGCCGCACGCGGGCGTTGCCTATGGCATTGACCGATTAGTAGGAATTTTATCCGGACTTGATTCTATTCGTGATACAATGGCATTTCCAAAAACTCAAAAGGGTAGCTGTATGATGACCGATGCGCCATCAGCGGTTGATCAAAAACAATTAAAAGAATTAGGATTAATTACTATTAACAAAGGAGGAAAATGATGTTTAAGAATTCATGGAAACTTTTGACAGGAATTTTGATCGTTGTCTTTTTTGCCGGTTGTGCGGCCCGTACGTATACGCAAGTGAAAGACCGGGTTGATCAAGACCGTGCTGTTGGTAATGCCGGTTATTTAAGCGGCAATGCTCCCGCGCAAGATACAAGCAATTTAAAGACAACGCGCACGACGTATGTCTTGGAACTTCAAACACCGTCCGCCAAAAAACAAAATGCTGAAATGGACAAAATGATCAAAGAAGCCGAAGAGATCGCCCAGCGCGCTCGTCAAGCCCAGGCTTTGGAATCGAGCAGGTCAATGCCGCCACCCGCGCCTGTGGTGAGAATCCAAGAAGAAGTTTCTTCCGGCGTTGTTGAATATACCGTTCAAGAGGGAGATACTTTGCAGAAGATCTCGAAGAAGTTTTTTGATAGCTATAGCAAATGGCAGAAGATCTATGATCTCAATAAAGAAAAGATCAGCAATCCTAACCGTATTAAACCCGGTACGGTTTTAATGATCCCGAAGGAATAGCTTTTAGATAGCCTTTATGGAAAAAGTCATCAAACTCGGCAATAACCGGGATTTACAGATGTTGTTCGGCAAACACGATGCCAATCTCAAAATGATCGAAAACGAGATTGGCGTTCGTGTTATACGCCAAGGAGACGGGCTTCGCTTAAGCGGCTCCGATATCCAGATAAAAAAAGCTGTTGATCTTTTTGATTATCTTTTGGATATTATCAGCGGCGGAAAAGATCTCAAAAAAAGCGATATTGTTTACGCGCTCAAACTTTCCGGATCAGAACAAGAAATTGATTTCAGAGAACTCGCCAAAGAAAAAATAGATGTTCCCGCGCACGGTGCGATGGTCACCCCAAAAACCAAAGGCCAAGTCGCCTATATTGACGCCATTAAACATTTTGATATTGTTTTTGGACTTGGCCCCGCCGGAACAGGAAAAACTTATCTAGCCATGGCCATGGCTGTCAACGCGTTAAAAAAAGGCCTTGTCCGCCGTATTATATTGACCCGTCCGGCCATTGAGGCAGGCGAGAACTTAGGGTTTTTACCCGGCACCATGGTAGAAAAAGTTTTGCCGTATTTGCGCCCTGTTTATGACGCGCTTTACGACATGATCGAAGTTGAAAAGGTTGAGGAGTTCACGCTTAAAGGAATTATTGAAGTCGCACCTCTTGCGTATATGCGCGGAAGAACGCTTAATGACGCGTTCATCATTTTAGATGAAGCGCAAAATTGTACCTCCGAACAATTAAAGATGTTTTTAACGCGTTTAGGTTTTGATTCAAAGACGGTTATTACCGGCGATCTCACTCAAAGTGATCTTCCCGATGGAAAACCTGCCGGACTTCTCGGCGCTCAAGAGATCTTAAAGAATATCGAAGGAATAAAATTCATTTATCTGACCGGCGAAGATGTTGTCCGCCACGAACTTGTTCAACGTATCATTGAAGCCTATGAAACCTCGAGTAAAAAATAGCGATCAAATTAATCCCTTGTGGCTAGTGGCCGCCATCGGCCTTTTGTTGAGCGCTTTTTGTTTTCTAGCAAATCTTTCCCTGATCATTCCGCTTATCTTGCTTTTTCTGGGGGTTTACTTAGCTTATTTTAAAAAAGCAAGCCTCAGGCTTTTTCTAAATCTTGGGCTTCTTTTGGCGCTGCTGATTTTTATCGTCCATTCGTTCAATCAATACACCACATTCTCATACTTTTATATTCCGGTGGCCGGCATTGCTATGCTGGCTATTCTTTTATACAACGATATCCAGATCGCGTTTATCATGGCGCTTATTTCAAGCTTGGTCACGGGGCTTATGATCGGGGGAGACTTTCAGCTTTCTTTAGTTTTTCTGGTGGGAAGTTTTATGGCTATCTTTTCCGTGCGGGAAGCCAGGACGCGCGGTCATTTGATCACCGCGGGGCTTTTTATTGGCGGCGTGCAATTTTTAGGAGCCATTTTGCTCAATCCTTCCATCATAAGCCTTCCGCCGGATATTGCTTTTCCCAGCCGGGTATCATTAAATCACTTATTATGGTTATCGGATATTTGGAATTATCTAAAGCCTTTATTTTTTAACGGTTTTATTTGCGCGGGTTTAGCTATTGCCGTATCGATCATCTTTGAATCTATTTTTGGCGTTTTAACGAATTTCCGTCTTTTAGAATTAGCAGATTTCAATCAGCCGCTATTAAAGAGAATGATCTTAGAAGCCCCGGGAACTTATCACCACAGTTTAGTGGTGAGCAACTTATCGGAAGCGGCGGCTAACGCCATCGGAGCGAATGCCTTATTAACGCGCGTTGGCGCTTACTATCACGATATCGGAAAATTAGTTAAGCCCGAATATTTCAACGAAAATCAAATTCAAGACGGCGACGGTAATAAGCATGATAACCTTGAGCCGAACATGAGCCGGCTGGTTATTTTAAATCATGTCAAAGAAGGCGTTGAATTGGCCAAACAATATAAACTCAATCAACAGATCATTGATTTTATCCCTCAGCATCACGGAACAAGTTTGATCTTTTATTTTTATCAAAGGGCCCTTGAGGATCAGGACGGCCAGGGCGAAGTTAAAGAAGAGGCGTTTCGTTATCCCGGCCCTAAGCCGCAAAACAAAGAAACAGCCATTACGCTTTTAGCCGATTCTGTCGAAGGGGCCAGTCGTTCTTTGGATGAGCCAACACCCAGCCGCATCGATGAATTGGTGCGTAAGGTCATTAACAATAAATTTATTGACGGGCAATTGGATGAATGCGATCTAACGCTTAAAGACCTTGAACGCATCAGCGCTACGTTTAGCCGCGTGTTAAGCGCCATGCATCACTCCCGTGTTAAATATCCGGAAAAAAAGAATGGCAACGGACATCACGATAAAAAATCTTCAGACAGCAATTCCGATACGCCATAATCAGATCTTAAAGGCCGCAAAGGAGTTTTTGCGCGCTAAGCGTGTTGAAGATGCGCAGCTTTCCCTCGTTTTTACTTCCACAAGCACCATCAAGCAACTGAACAAAAAATACCTTAACCGAAGTTACGCGACGGATGTTTTAGCGTTTGATCTCGGAGATAAAAAAAGTTCCGCGAAAAATTTTCACGGTGAAATTATTATCTGCGCTCAAACCGCGCAGAGAAATTCTAAGATCTTTCGCACTCGCCTGGCGGATGAACTCTTGCTTTACGTGGCGCACGGCATTTTACATATTTTAGGATTTGATGATCACGAGCCTAAAGACATTAAGCGTATGCGCCGCGAAGAACAAAAACTTCTTAAACTCATTTCCGCATGATCCGCAAAGCCGAAGCCATCGTTTTAAAAAGTTTTGATTTCCGCGAAACCAGCCGCATTGTTACTTTTTTCACCAAAGATTACGGAAAAGTGAAGGGGATCTTAAAAGGTATTAGAAAAGATCCAAAAAAATTCGGCAGTAGCGTGGATAAATTTACCGTTAACGATATTGTGTTTTATCATCACGCCAATTCCGAAATTCATCTGGTCGGGCAGTGCGATCTTAAAAATTATTTCTTTCCTATCCGCGGCGATCTCAGGCGCTCTTTAGCTGCCAGCTACGCGTTGGAACTCATTGACGCCATGATGCCTTTGGAGCAGCCCAACGAAGATATTTATAAGCTTTTGACGGATTATTTAAGCAGTTTACAGGCGGCGGATGATGTGGATCGGATGGTCCATATTTTTCAGGTGAAAGTTTTATTCACATCGGGGTTTCGTCCGCATTTAGATTCCTGTCTTATCTGCGGAAAGAAGATCTTAAATATGGCGCGCTTTAGCATGCAATTAGGCGGATTGATGTGTAAAGATTGCCGCCCTAATGATACATCCGCCACCGTTATCTCAAAAGGAACCGTTGCCACCATTCTTCATATTGAACGAAATAGCTGGACTAACGGGCTTCGTTTAGGATTATCCGCTCCAATAAAAAAAGAATTAAAGTACGTCTTAAATAACTTTCTCGTTTATCATTTAGAACGCCCGCTTAAATCCACGCGTTATCTGCACGAGAAATTTTAACCTAATTTTTGTCTGAAAGGCAAAAATTACCCGGAGGGCCGATAAATTTAAATTCCTCCGGAATTTAAATTTGCATATCGGGGTTATCCCGAATTTTGTTTTGGGCAAAATTCGGGATAGGGATCAATAAGCTTGCCTGAATAGGTTTCCTAAAAGGGAGAACTGGACTGATGGCGCGAATCTGAAGATAATTTCTCTAGTGGCTATATAGAAGAATTATCTTCACTGAGCGAAAGAAGTCCAGTTCTCCCCATAGACTGATATATCTTAAGAATTTTAAGCTTTAGATAATTTTTCCGCTTGCGCCTGAATATCTTTGGCGAGAGTTTTTCCGATTTGAGGGATTTGGGCGAGTTCATCGAGGCCGGTAAGCTTAAGGTCAGAAAGCCGTTTAAAACCTTTGGAGAAAAGATTTCGAGCGCGAACGCGTCCCACACCTTTCAGGCTTACTAATTCCAAAAGTTCTTCGCGAATTCCGTAATGAACCTGACGGCGCAGGTCTTCTAAGGTAAACGTTAAATTGCGGAATTTAAAAAGGTCCGCGATCACACCGGCCGCGTAAAGGATCCATCCGGTGGATTCCACGTGACGGTGAATGTCACCGGGCCCGACGCCAAAATCATCGCAAAGCGTTTCTTCCTTTTCTTCATTGATCCAACGGTAGAGAAGTTGTGTTGTTTTAAGAGAAGCTAAATAAAAATAAAGGTCTTCTAAGGCCGCCACATCGTTTTGCGTTACGATCAGGCTGTCGTGATTGCCATCGGCGAACTGTTCCAACTTTTCATAATCATCTTTTCCGATATGGAGAAGTTCTGAATCAGGACAGCAGCAGCTTAAGTGCAAAAGCCCTATCGCGGAAAATGATCTTTTCTCTTCCGCTTTCTTTAATCCGTCGCGCAAAATAATTCCGGTCAAAGGATCAATATAAAGGCGGCTTACACATTGGCCGAACGGTGTGGCAAAATATTTAAATCCGTTTTTCTCCACAAAATCTTCCTTGTGAAGAAAATCAAAGATCTGGCTGATCATTTCGATCAAATTTCCGGTGCGTTTTTGATGCGCCAGAAAGGTGTGTGAAATAAATTCGAACATTTCATTGATATCATGAACATATCCGGCGGCAATGGACGATAAAATGTGCATACGAAGCGCTGATTCATTATCTAGCTTTGAAATGACGGGCTCAGTTTTGGCGTTGATGTAACGGTCAAACAAGGCACTTGATTCCGAAAATGTTTTGGCAATAATAACGGCTTCGCCGTATTCGTCATATTTGGGCCGTCCGGCGCGTCCGGCGCATTGTTTATATTCAAAGGCCGGAATGTAAGCGGCACCAATACCTGCTTCATAACGTTTGCAATCGCGGATAATGGCTCTTCGGGCGGGGAGGTTAACGCCCGCCGCCAAAGTCGGCGTTGAGCAAATTACTTTGATAAGATTTTTCTTAAAACTATTTTCAATAAGTTTTCTTTGACCTGGTTTTAATCCGGCGTGATGAAAAGCGGCGCCGCAAACAATAACATCGGCTAATTTCCGGCAAATTTTTGTGGATTCATCGCGCGAACCAAGAATTTCTTTGGCAATGCGGGCGAGTTCTGCTTTTTCTTCCGGTGTTAACACCATAGCGGAAACTTCACTGACCAAGCGGCTGGCGGCTTGCGCGGAACGCCGGCTATTCACAAAAACCAAAACCTGTCCTTTACCGCGCAAAGTATCAAGGGTAAGTTTGCTGACATCATCTTCGGGTTCTTCTTTAACAAGGCGCACGCCGTGTTTGTTAAAAACGATCTGCTCGTTAAAATAAACACCTTCTTTTAAGGGAACCGGACGCCAATCGCTGGTGACAAGCTCTGCTCCCAGCCAATCGGCCATTTCCTGGGCATTGCTGACCGTAGCGCTTAAAGCTAATATCTGAACGTTTGCGTTAAGCTGCTTGATGCGGGCGGTTAATATCTCTAAAGTGGGCCCGCGGGAACCGTCATTGATAAAATGAATTTCGTCTAAGACAACAACCTTTAAATTATGGATAAGCCATTTAGCCCGGAAACGTAAAAGCGAATCAACTTTTTCGGCGGTGGCGATGAGGATCTGATAGCGGTTAAGGAAATTTGTGGGGCTGTCAAAATCTCCGGTGGCGATGCCGACTTTAATTCCCAGGGGCTCATATTTTTCTTTAAATTCGTCGAATTTTTCACTGGCTAAGGCTTTTAAAGGAGCGATGTAAAGGCAACGGGCATCATCTTGCAGAATGGCTTTGATCATACACAGCTCGGCAATGAGTGTTTTTCCGGCGGCGGTGGGAATAGCCAAGAGCAGATTTTTGCCTTCCAAGACGCCTTTTTCAATGGCGGCTTCTTGAGGAGGATAAAAGTTTTTGATGCCCGAATCAGTGATGATTTTGGTCGCGGAAGCGGGGAAATTATGCTTTTGTAAAAGTTCTTCGGCGTTCATAGGAATAATAGGCATTACTTCTAACATAAAAGGGAAGCGATGTCAATGAAGCCAGCGTTATCTCTTCGTCGTTTATTTTATTGACCGGAAAATTTAAAGCTATTATAATCTTAAAGTATTGAATTTAAATATATTTAGAAATATTCTTGTCATCCCGCCGGAGAGTTTTGTGAAATTAGTTATTCAAAGAGTTAAAAGCGCCGAAGTTGCCGTTGACAAACAAATTGTCGGGAAGATCAAGGCAGGAATGCTTGTATTTTTAGGCATTGCCAAAGGCGACGGCGACAGGGAAGTTGATTATCTTACCGAAAAGATCCTTCAATTACGTATTTTTGATGACGCGCAAGGTAAAATGAACCGCTCTATTCAGGAAGCGGGCGGGGAATTTTTAGTCGTTTCGCAGTTCACACTTTTGGGAGATTGTGATAAAGGCCGCCGCCCGTCTTTCGACGGAGCGGCGGCCCCTCATTTAGCCGAATCGCTCTATAACCAGTTCGTGGAAAAACTCCGTAGCTTTGGCGTGAAAGTGGAAACCGGAAAATTCCAGGCGATGATGGACGTTTCTTTGGTGAATGATGGCCCCGTCACCTTCATTTTAGAGAGTAGAAGTTAAAAAAGTACGTGTCCCCGGAAATTCAAAATTGATATGAGGCGATGTCGAGAGATTATTCATGTGCTGCTGATCCAGCAGCAAAGTACTCAGAGGCTCACTTAAGCCGTATGGATCATTGATGTTTGCAATTTCTTGCATCTTTGATTCTTGCATCAAGGGCAGTAAGCAAAAATAGTTCTCGACGTCGCCTTAGGATTTATAATGAACATTAAATTAAATAAGTCAGCCAATGTTCTTAAAGAAAAATTCAATGCTTTACAGTCAAATTACGACCTAGCGAATTTGCTGGAAATTCCATATGCACATCTAACATATTATTTATACGGCATTAAGGAGGAAAGAAAATATACACAAATTCAAATACCAAAACGAAGGAGCGGCAGTAGAACAATTTCTATTCCTTCTGATGGCTTAAAAATAATACAGGGGAAGTTGAATCAAATTTTTCAAGCCGTGTATGTTCCGCGATTTTGTGTGTTTAGCTACATCAAAGGCGGAGATATTGTTAAAAACGCTCGAAAACATTCTGGTCGAAAATATGTTTTTAAGATAGATTTAGAAAATTTCTTTCCTTCAATTAATTTTTGGCGAGTTCGCGGTATGTTCAAGGCCAATCCGTATAGTAAAAATGATGAAATCTCTACCGCATTAGCTAAGCTATGCTGTCTCAAGGATGAACTCCCTCAGGGGGCTCCTACCTCACCGATTATTTCAAATATGATTTGCCGAAAAATGGATTCTGAACTTATAGGTTTGGCTAGAGAAAACCGATGCGACTATACGCGATACGCTGATGACTTAGTTTTCTCCACTTCTCTCAGAAATTTTCCAGTGGATATAGCTGTGGTGAAGTCAGGCGAAGTTTTTCCGGGAGAAGAGTTGGTAAACGTAATTACTGGGAATTTCTTTAAAATTAACTTGAATAAAGTTCGGCTTCAGACTGCAAATCGCCGGCAAATTGTTACAGGGTTAGTTACTAACAAAATTGTTAATGTGAAGCGGAATTATTTAAATCAAATTAGGGCAATGATTCATGCTTGGGATAAATTTGGATTTAACGAAGCCGAAAAAGTTTTTCAAGATAAATTTGATAAATATCGAGCTGTATTTAAGGCTCTTCCCTCATTTCGCTGGGTCGTAGGGGGGAAAATTGAATTCGTTGGCTTTGTGAGGGGCAGGGAAAGCAAAGTTTATCGATTGCTGAAATATCAATTTCGCAAGCTAATTGCCAGAGATTTTCCAGGAGAAAGAGAGAAAATAATGAGTCATGAGTTTTCTGCTTTTATCTGTCATGCTAGCGAGGATAAAAAGGCCATTGCAAAACCACTCGAGAAGCGACTTATCGGCAAGGGTTTTGATGTCTGGTTTGATGAGAGTCAGCTTCGAGTGGGAGATAGTTTGAGGGCAAAGATTGATGGTGGATTGAGGAAATCGAAATATGGAATTGTTATTTTATCTAAATCTTTCTTTGAAAAGAAATGGCCACAAGCGGAGCTTGATGCGTTAGTCACCTTGCAAAATACTGATGGCAGGAAGAGGATACTTCCTATCTGGTATAATATTGAGCAAGCTGATGTTGAAGCGTTTAGCCCTATGTTAGCAGCGCTTGTTGGCTTGCGAACTAAAATTCTACATCTTGATGAAATTGTTGAAAAATTAGCGGACGAGCTAAAAAACTAATAATCTGCTAGTAATTTCTAGGATGCGCGCTTAATTCATGGCTAAGTTTATCGACACTCACGTTCATCTTGATCAAGTCGAAAGCATTACCGAAGGAAAAACTTGGCTTAGCCGCGTCGAAGGGTTTATTGTGGAGAGTAAGAGTTAGCAATTAAGCAAAGTGTCCGTGAGGTTGCCTCACGTAGAGCGTTATTTTAAATTCAAGGAATGACGAGAAATAATACAGGGGTAGCTTAAAATGGAATTAATATTCTTTATTTCAATTGTTATTGTGGGCGTTATAACTACCGTAATTAGTTTTATCCCATCAAAGAAGATGCTAAAAGGTATTAAAATTACACTTTTTGTCGTAATAATCCTATGCCTAATATTCCAAGCTTGGTATGGATGGAACGACAAAAAAGCATCTCACGTTAAAGATCTTAAAGATGCATGGTACCAAGATGAATCCTTGCGGGGTCAAGCATTAATTTCGGACGATATCAGGCAACTTAAAGACAAGGAAAAGAAGGGGCTGTTAAGCGGCGATGATTATTTGTTATACATAGCAAGGTATTTAGAAAGCATTGATCAAACTTTAAAATTTCGAGATGGGAAGAATACTTGGGAATGGATTACTGCATATTATAATGAAGTAAGTAAAATTCCTTCATATTTTTCTTTGGCGGATTGGAAGGAAGCGGAGAAGTTAATTTATGGTTCAATGGTTAATGAGATTGATGATCATTTTGCGGCCAGAGGAAGATCCGGAGGTGGGGTACGACCGAAAGTACTAGAGATATTTAAAACAGAACGCGAAAGAACTATAAAAGCAAAAGAGCTGGAAAAATGAGAGTAACAGATTTTGAATTTTGGGAATGTATACCTAACTTATGTTAAAACTCATCGACACTCACGCCCACTTGGATCAGATTGAAAACATTACCGAAGAACTAAAGCTTGCCGTGCAGGCGGGGGTTGAGGCAGTGGTGGCGGTTGGCGTTGACTTAAAATCCAATCAGAAAAATTTGGAGCTTAAAGGCAAAGCACAAACGCCGAAAATATTTACCGCGCTGGGCATTCATCCGCAAAGTTTGGAAGTTTTTGATGAAGAGGAAATTGAAAAAGGCATTCGGTTTATCCGCGAACATATTAAAGACGCGATCGCTATTGGCGAAATTGGTTTAGATTTTTGGTATAAGTGGGCCAAGAAAGACGAAATAAAAAAAGAACAGCAACGCGCTATTTTTAAACGCCAACTTGAAATTGCCGCAGAATTTAATTTGCCCGCTATTATTCACAGCCGCGGTACGTGGAAAGAATGTTTAGATATGGCTCAGGCCGCCGGCATCAAGAAAGCCAACTTTCATTGGTATAGCGGCCCGGAGGATATTTTGGATGAAATTATAAAGTGTGGGTATTTTATCTCCGCGTCTCCCGCGGTTGCCGGCAGTCCTCAGCATCAAAAAGCAGTTTTGCATGTTCCCATTGAACAGCTGCTCATTGAAACGGATTCGCCCGTATTCTACAGAGAAGGCGAAAATGGTTTTCGTGCCGGGCCTAAAGATGTCGCGCGCACCTTAAAGCATTATTGCGCGCTGACGAGTATGGCACCGGACAAAGCGGCGGAAATCTTTTATCAAAACTCAAAAAGGTTTTTTGCGATATAGGTGAATGATGAGAAATATTCTTAGCAATAGAAAAGCTTTTGTTTCTTTGATCGGGCTTTTTTTAGCGATCATCATTATCGCTTTTGTCGGTTATAAGGCTTACGGAGTTTATTTGGGGAAACCTTCATCCGGCCAAAGATCGTCAGGGCAGGACCATAGCATCGCAACGCAAGCAGGAACTTTTCAACATACAAAGGAAAGAATAAGAGATATTAATAAAATGCTTCAACAGCAAGCGCAACAATTGCCGGAATAGGCATTTTGCGAGCCTTTTGCTCATGGGCAGGCCCAAATTCGCTTCAAGGCTCACAAAATGCCTCTTAATGATCGTTCACTTTAGAAAGGAACAAAATGTCCAACGCTATTTTACTGATTTCCTGCAAAGACCAAAAAGGAATTACCGCCACCGTCACCAATTTTGTTTTTGAAAATGGCGGCAATATTGAACATGCCGACCAACATATTGATAAAGAAACCAATACGTTTTTTATGCGCCTCGAATGGGCGCTAGAAAACTTTAAAGTCCAGAAATCAAAGATAAAAACCGCCTTTGGGCCGATCGCTCATCAATTTGCCATGGAGTGGAGTATTTATTTTAGCGACGATATTCCGCGCGTGGCCATTTTTACATCGGCTCAGCTGCATTGTTTTGAAGACCTTTTGTGGCGGTATAAATCGGGACAATTTAAATGCGAAATTCCGCTGGTCATTAGCAATCATACCAACGCTAAGGGAATTACTAAAAGTTTCAGCATCCAATTCCATCATTTTCCTATTGCCAAGCAAAACAAGCTTGCGCAAGAAAGGCTTGAGGCTGAGCTTTTGAAAAAAGAACGCATTGATTGCATTGTTCTGGCGCGCTACGGGCAGATCTTCACCAAATATTTTGTGAATCAGTACCGCAATAGGATTATCAACATCCATCATTCCTTTTTGCCGGCGTTCGCGGGAAAAAGCCCTTACGCGCAAGCTTATCAAAAGGGTGTAAAAATTATTGGCGCCACCAGCCATTATGTGACCGAGAAATTAGACGAAGGCCCGATCATTGAACAGGATACGGTTCGTGTCAGCCACCGCGACGCCTTAAACGACTTGGTTTTAAAAGGCCAGGATCTGGAGCGAGGCGTTTTAAGCCGGGCACTGCGCTGGCATTTAGAACATAAGATCCTGGTTTATAATAATAAAACGGTTATTTTTGATTAGCGGCTAATAGAGGCAGTTTTAGAAAGCGAGGCTTGAATGATTGTTTTCTTGATCTGGGTTCTTTCGGTCATTATTTGCGCTGTCATTGCCAAAGAAAAAAAATATGGCATGGGAAGTTTTATCGCGCTGGCGATTTTCTTTGGGCCGCTGGCTTTAATTATCGCTCTTTTAGTTCCGGTCAATAAAACGCCGCAAGCAGTTTCTGGAATTCATTCTTTAGGTGATGCCAAAAATGAATTGGAAACGCTCAAGCGGGTAATGAACCGTTTGCAGGGAAGAATAGGTGAGTTAGAAGCGGGCATTGCCCGCCTATCAGGTTTTTCATCCGAAGCGGGCAATGCCCAGCCTCCGGCGCCGGTGCAGGATGAACCTCAAAGCGTTGTACAGGAGAAAAAACAGGAACGGTTCGAACTTGTCTTTGGGCAGTATTGGCTTAGCCGTATCGGCATTATTGTTTTTGTTTTAGGCATCGCATTTTTTATCAGCTACACGTTCCAATATTTAACCGCCTCCGCGAAGATCGCCACAGGATTTTTATTATCCGCCTGCCTTTTATATTTCGGCAATAAATTAGAACAAAAAGAAAAATACGTCAAGATCGGTTGGGCGGTTTTAGGTGGCGGCTGGGGGCTTTTATATTTATCCGCTTATGCCATGCATTATATCGACGCGACAAAAATTATTACAAGTTCTGTTGTCGGCATTTGGATCTTGGCTGTGGCCAGCGCCATTGTCGTTATTTACAATTTAAAATATCGTTCTTGGGTCGTCTCATCCGTCAGTTATTTATTGGCGTTTATCACCGCGGGCTTGGGCGCGATGGAATATTCCACTATTCTTTATTGGACGTTTTTAACGGCAAGTGTTGCGTATCTGGCGTATCGGTTTCAGTGGCATAAATTTTTATTGTTGGGTATTTGCGGCAGTTATTTGACCTATATTTTCTGGATCCATCCGCAAATGCTTTTGGATTTTATGGTTCCCTCAAAAGCAAGCGTTCCTTTGTATCAATTTCATCTCGGAATTTCCATCCTTGCGGTTAGCTGGATCATTTTTTCGGCGGTTTTATTCTTTTTCGATCTTAAGGAAAAGGAAAGGTCAAAATATATTTTGGGAGCGAACTTGCTCAACGGCGTCTTTTTCGCCTTTTTGGGATTAAATGAGATTTACCGCGCGCTTCCTCATCTTGTCCTTAGCTGGGACGCGCGTTTTTGGTTCATTTTTACTTTAGCGCTTGTCTATTTTGGCTTCGCGTATTATTCAAGGCATTTGGGAAAAAGCAGGGGCGTTGTTCTCAATGCCGGCTTGGCTTTGTCTTTTGTGGCAATGTCTATTTTGATCAAAATTCCCAGTCTAAATATCGGGTTTTTCTGGCTTTTGGAAATGCTGATCATCTTCGCTTTAGGTTTTTATTACAAAGAAATGGTTTATCGCATTTTGGGAAGTATTTTAGGATTTCTTGTGTTTATCCGTTTATTTTGCGTGGATTATTTTTCTTATAAGACATACGCACTTTTTGGCTTTGATATCAAACATCGCATTCTCATTTTCAGTTTCGCGGCCCTTTGCTTTTTTATTTTGGGCGCTTTTGTGAGAAGAAAAGCAATTGCGCAAAGTCTTGCAAGAATAGAGAAGGACTTCTATAATGCCTTTGCTGTCATTGGAACAGTTTTGCTTATTTTCCTCTTAGAAAAAGAGGTGGCCAGGAAGTGGCTGACCTTAAGCTGGACTTTAGAGGGAATTAGCATTTTAACGGCGGGATTTCTTTTACGGAATCGGATTTACCGGTTTTGCGCGCTTAGCGCCATCAGCCTTGCTTGCGTGAGGCTGGTTTTGATCGACATGGCCGGGCTTAACGCGATCTATAAGATCCTGACCTTTATTTTGTTCGGTGTTGTTTTGGTGGCGGTATCTTTGGTTTATTCGAAGCTTGTCAGTAAATTAGAAAACGAGAGCGAATAAAGTATGGCAAAAAAAATCCAAGCCTCTATAGAGAATGCGTCGATTTTAAGAAAATTCACCATTCTCTTTCTTCTGATCTCGGTTATTCCGGTGAGCATCTTGTATTATCTCTACGTTCAGCTTAAAGATAACGGAAAGCTGGATATGACGGCCAGCAATTTGAACATGACGCTGATCTTTGTTGTTCTGGGCGTTGCCGTCGGATATCTGGCGCTGCGTTCATTATTGGCCAGCGTTGTTGAGATCGCTCACTCCAAAAAAGGCCAGCTTAAAGAAATGCTGGGTTCCGAAAAATTCCAGGAAATAACCTCCGGCAATCAAAATGAAATTGCCATTTTAGCAAAATCTTTCAATGAAATTACCTCACGTTTGGAAGCGAATATCCGAAGCTTAGAAGTCGCCAAAAAAACCCTTCATTCGGTTTTGGCCAAAGTGGGCGAGGGGATCTCGTCGATGCAAAACATTGATAATTTCCTTACGCTTATTATTGAAACCGTGACCGATGCTCTGCAAGGGCGCGTTGGTGTTTTGATGCTGGTGGATGAATCCCAAAAAGAGCTTTTTGCAAAATCTATTTACGGGCATACGCTAGCGGCGGGAGAACAAATTCGTATTAAGTTTGATGAGGGAACAGCCGGGCTCGCTTTTAAAACAAAACGGGCTATTATTATTCCTCGCTTGTCATCGGACCATGAAAGCGGCGCGCAAAATATTTTATTCCAAGAACCGCTTTTATGCGCGCCGCTTATTTTGCGCGATAAAGTTGTGGGGGTTATTTCGGTCAGCGGCAAAAAAGACGATAGCAATTTTAACGAAGAAGAGTTGAATTTGTTGAATAATTTAGCCATGCAAACAGCCGTGGCGGTAGAAAATGCCAACCTCAACCGCGACGCCGAAAAAACATATTTTGAAACGATTTCCGCTTTGGCTTTGGCGGTGGACGCCAAAGATCATTATTCGCGCGGGCATTTAGACCGCGTGGCGAAATATGTCGTTCAAATTGCCGAGAAGCTTAAATTAAGCCAGGAAGAAATTCGTATTTTACGCGACGCGGCTCGCCTGCACGATATTGGTAAAATTGGAATTTCCGATGATGTCCTCAATAAACCGGGGCCGTTGGATACCGACGGCTGGTCTATTATGCGCCGCCATACCGAGATCGGAGAGGGCATTATCAAGCCGATCAGTTCACTGCGCAATCTTTGCGATATTGTCCGTCATCATCATGAAATGTTGGACGGCAGCGGCTATCCCGATGGGCTTAAAGGTGATCAGATCAAACCTTTGGTGAGGATCTTAACGGTGGCGGATATTTTTGACGCGCTGACTACTGACCGGCCTTATCGTAAAGCATTTTCTTTCGCCGAAGGGGCGAAGAAACTTCGCGAAATGAATGATAAGATCGATCAAAAAATCGTCGATGCTTTCTTAGAAGCCTTAAATGCCGAACGGCAATTATCATAAGCTTTCAAAAGTTTCTTGATGTGCCCGCAGGACAACTTAGATATTATCATGCATAAAATTACCAATAAACAGATGATCGGGGAAAACTTCAAGCGCCTGGAAGTGCAAGCGCCGAATATCGCGCGCACGGCCAAGCCAGGCCAATTTGTGATGGTGATGGTCGATGAGGACAGCGACCGAATTCCTTTAGCGGTCGTGGAATCTGACGAGCGCAGAGGCGTGATCACCTTGGTTTTTGAAGAGGTTGGGCCGGTCACGAAAAGTTTAGGCGAAAAACAGATCGGTAGCTTTTTATTTGCTTTGACCGGCCCCTTAGGGATGCCGATCGAAGTTAAAAAGGTTGGTACCGTTGTTTGTATCGCCGAAGGCGCCAACACGGCGCAGATCCTTCCTATCTGCCGTTCCTTAAAAAAGGCCGGCAATAAAGTGATCAGCATTGTCGGCGTTAAAACAAAAAAGAAACTTACCTTAGAAAGCCATTTGCGTTCGGCCTCGTATAAACTTTTGGTTCTGACTGAAGACGGTTCCTATGAAAAACGGGGAATGCCGATCAACATTTTGGGAAAAGTTTTAAAAGAAGAAGACGTTGATCTGGTCTATGTTTTTGGATCTGTTGAATTATTGCGATCAGTCACGGCGATAACGAAAAAAGAAAAGATCAAAACTCTTGTCGGGCTTAGCCCGGTGATGGTCGATGGTTTGGGTTTATGCGGTTCTTGCCGCGTGCGCGTCGGTGATAGGGAAGTTTTTGCTTGCACCGATGGGCCGATCTTTAACGGGCACGACGTTGATTTTGATTATTTAAAAGCGCGAATGGCGTAAATTCTTATGCAAAAAAATAATATTCCGGCTTTGCCGGCGCAAAAAAGGATCAAGAGCTTTGCGGAAGTTTCTTTAGGATTTAACAAGAAACAAGCTTTAGATGAAGCGATGCATTGTCCGCAACCTTCTGATCCGGCGCATGTTCATCGTTGCCCTTTGGGCGTGGATGTTCTAGGATTTATCCGCTTTATCCGGGAAGGAAAAATGCGGGAGGCTTTGCTTAAAATCAGAGAGCGAAATCATTTTCCGGGTGTTTGCGGGCGTGTTTGTTCGGCGCCATGCCAGAAAAATATTTATGAAGGCGAAACATGGGTAACGGATATCCGCGCTTTAGAACGTTTCGCGTTTGATTTTGGTGATAAAAAAGAACATAAAGCTCAAAGCCCAAAACAGACGGAACAAAAGATCGCGATTATCGGTTCCGGCCCGGCGGGATTGACCGCTGCCGCGGATCTGGCGCAGCTGGGCTACGGAGTTGTCATTTTTGAAGCAATGCATAAAGCCGGCGGGGCTTTGTGGTATGGAATTCCGGAATTCCGTTTGCCTAAAAAAGTTCTTAACAGTGAAATTGATTATGTGAAATCTCTTGGCGTTGAAATTAAACTCAATGCAGTCATCAATCAAAATTATTCTGTTGAGCAGCTTTTATCGGAAGGTTACGAAGCTGTTCTTTTAGCGTCCGGCAGCGGGTCGCCTAAAATATCCGGCCTTCGCGGAGAACATTTTAAAGGCGTTTACTTAGCCGAAGAATATCTGATGCGCAGCAACTCAAGATCCGCATCCCTATCATTCAAAGGGAAAAAGGCGGTGGTGATCGGCGTTGGCAATGTTGCTTTTGATTGCGCGCGTACCAGCGTTCGTTTAGGCTGCGATACAACGCTTGTCTGCGAGGGAACCGAAGATGATCTGATGATGGCAAAAGCAGAGATCGAATTTGCAAAAGAAGAAGGCGTTAAGCTGGAAGTCTTGACCAAGCCTTTAGAAATTCTGTCACACGAAAATCATTGTACCCGAGGTGTGCGTTTTATTAAATTGGATTTTGCCGATCCTGGCTCTTCCGGAGAATGGAAGCTGACGCCTGTGCAGGGTTCGGAATTTGTTTTGGATGCCGACATTGTTATTATCGCGGCGGGGCATAAGCCGAATTGTTTGGCGGCAAGATCCACAGAAGACTTAAAAGTCAACAAAGACGGAAGTATTTGGACCAAGAAAAATAGTTTTGCGACATCCGTAGAGAAAGTTTTCGCCACCGGTGCCGTAGCACAGCCGGGCAATCTTATTATGTCTATGGTTTTAGCCAAAAGAGCCACCCAGGAAATTGACTCGTACCTAAAAGAAAAATTATCCGCAAAATAATGAGCGACAAAAAGAAGATCACTCTCGCATATATTAAAAATTGCAAAAAACGCCGCCAGAAGATCACGGTGCTGACGGCCTATGATCACCCCTTAGCGTCTTTGGTGGATCAAGCCGGCATTGATATTGTTTTAGTGGGTGATTCTTTGGCGAACGTGGTTTTAGGTTTAGCATCAACGCGCGAAGTTGGCATGAGCGAGATGATCTATCACGCGAAGGCCGTTCGCCGCGCGATTAAAAAAGCTTTTTTGATCGGCGATATGCCCTTTGAATCGTATCAAATTGACGCAGGGCTGGCGGTGGGTAATGCCCGGCGTTTCGTGGAAGAGGCCGGCTGCGACGCGGTGAAATTAGAATGGTTCGATCAGTGCTTAGAGGCGACCAAAGCGATCGTTGGTGAAGGAATTCCGGTGATGGGCCACGTGGGTTTAACGCCACAGACGGCCGACAAGTTAGGCGGGCTTAAGGTCCAGGGAAAAGAAGCTGGATCAGCCCGGCAGATCATCCGCCAAGCGATCGATTTTGAAAAAGCGGGTTGTTTTAGTATTGTTTTAGAATGCGTTCCCGCTCAAGTTGCCAAGATCATTAGCGAACGATTGACGATCCCGACTATTGGAATTGGCGCCGGAAAATATTGCGATGGACAAGTTCTGGTAACCTATGATCTTTTAGGGTTACTAACCGGTTTTCAACCTCGTTTTGTGAAGCGTTACGCCCATCTCGATAAAATAATTCTAAAAGCACTGACAAAATACCGTAAAGATGTTTTGCGCGGAAGTTTTCCGGGAAAAAAGCACAGCTTTGAAATTTCCAAAGAAGAACTACGCAGCCTTAAGGGATCAGACTAAAAACTATTATGAATTGTAAAAATCATCCCGCAGAAAAAGCGAATTACACCTGCGAAAGCTGTAAGGCCAATTTTTGCACGCCTTGCATCACCGCGCGTCAGATCACGCCCGGATTTACGGCGTATATTTGTAAAGAATGCGGAGGAAAATGCAATCCCTTTGGCGACGAAAAGGCAAAACCACCCGTTAAGCCGCGCAAGGTCATCTTTCTGGAAGAAACAAAGATCGACGAGAAAAGCGTGAAGAAAGAAAAAGCTCAAGCGCCGGCCGCGCAAATCCCAAAGAAAGCTGGCCAGCCGAATTTTTGGAAGAGCTTGCCGGGAACGCTTATCTTTCCTTTAAGAGGGAAAGGGGTTTTCGTTGTTCTTATTTTGAGCGCTATCGTATTTGCCTCGGAATATTTTGCCGAAATCGTTCATACAAATCCGTTTTTACAAATTCTATGGGTTATATTTTTTACTTATTCTTTTGTCTATGGCCTTAAAGTTTTGGATGACGCCATTAAAGGAGAGCCGCGTTTAAGCGCCTGGATCGATCTAAAGTTTTGGTTGAATATTATTTGGCCGATGGTGTATGTGATTCTTGCTTCGCTCTTGTGCTTTTTACCGGCCGCTGCGTATTTTCTACTAAAACAAAAATTTGACGTGATCTTCTTTCCACTTTTGGGAGGCGGCGTATTCTTTCTGCCTATGTTTTTTGTGCGAGTGATGGCCTTTAAGAAACCGGCGACGATAAATCCCATAAAAACAGTGACATCGATCGCGCGAACATTTTTTGCTTACTTGATCTTATGCGTATTGATCTTTGGGTTGACATTCGGCTGGTTTTACTTGACGATGGATTTTTCTTTGGATTATCTTACCGGCTATGAACAAATTGTTTCCGTGCTGAGCAGCTTTGTTTTTGTTTATTTTCTTTTGATCGTGGCACGGCTATTAGGGATTTTTGGGCGGTTTTATCAACAGAAGATCGGTTAAAAAGGAAATTTATCCAAGATGAAAAAATGCCCGTTTTGCGCGGAAGAAATTCAGGACGAAGCGACCAAATGTCGTTTTTGCGGGGAATTCTTAACGCAAGAAGCGAAAGAGCAAAAGCTCAAATGGTATTACCGCACGCCTTTTTTGATCTTTGGGTTTTTCATTGCCGGGCCGCTCATTTTGCCGGTTGTCTGGACCAATCCCAAATTCAGCCGGACGACGAAAATTGTCATTACGGTGCTTGCGTTGGGCGTTACGGGGCTGTTGATCCAGTTGTCCGCGGTAACCATTGACGCGATGCTAAAACATATTCAGGATCTCGATAGCACCTTTAAGGGAATTTTGTAATTCTTGCAAAAAAGGCAAAGCAAAATCCTTGCTTTTTAAAAAACTTTCAGATAGAATAAGCCCCAATTGATTTGCCGTGTATGAAAATGGCTAATGGCAGTATCACGACGTGAAGGATATTTCTTGAAACCGAACTCAATAGTAGATATGGAAAAGATTGTCGCTCTTTGTAAACGACGGGGATTCATTTTTCAGTCTTCAGAGATTTACGGAGGGTTGTCTAGCGTTTGGGATTACGGCCCTTTTGGCGCGGAGCTTAAGCGTAACGTTAAAAATGCCTGGTGGAAGACGGTTATTCACGAACGCGATGATGTGGTCGGGCTTGACACCGGAATCTTAATGCATCCTTCGACCTGGAAAGCCTCAGGGCATATTGATACCTTCAATGACCTGGTTGTTGATTGTAAGAAATGTAAAAAAAGATTTCGCCCGGATCATTTAAAGGGTAAATGCCCCTCTTGCGGCGGAACAGATTTTACCGAGCCTCGCGCGTTTAATCTGATGCTCAAAACTTATTTAGGTCCCATCGAAAATGAAGAAGGGCTAACCTATCTTCGACCCGAAACAGCCCAAGGTATTTTTGTTAACTTTCTGAATATTTTAGATACGACCCATCGCAAATTACCTTTTGGCGTGGCGCAGACCGGAAAATCATTCCGCAATGAAATTACTCCCGGAAATTTCACATTCCGCACGCGTGAATTCGAACAAATGGAAATTGAATATTTCACTCATCCTAAAGACGCTGAAGATTGTCATAAAAAATGGATCGAAGAACGTTTTAATTGGTATTTGAAATTAGGGCTTAAGAAAGATAAACTGCGTTTACGCGCGCACGACAAAGATGAATTGGCGCATTATTCAACCGCTTGCACCGATATTGAATATGAATTTCCTTTTGGATGGTCTGAATTGGAAGGCATTGCCAATCGCACCGATTTTGATCTGAAGCAACATTCGCAGGTTTCCGGAAGAGATCTGCGTTTTCAAGACAACATCACTAATGAGAAATTCTTTCCCTTTGTGATCGAGCCTTCCGGCGGGGTAGACCGGGCGACATTGGCATTTTTAGTTGATGCGTATCATGAAGAGCAAATTCAAGGCGCCAATAAAGAAGAAAACACGCGCGTTGTTTTAAGGCTCAGTAAAGAATTAGCGCCGGTTAAAATTGCGGTTTTACCGCTTCTTAAGAAAAATGCCGATATTGTTACCTTGGCTAAAAAGATCAAGCAAGATTTGCAAAAAGATTTTGTGACAGTGTATGATGACAGCGCGGCCATAGGAAAGCTTTACCGCCGTCAAGACGAAGTAGGCACTTTTTATTGTATTACGGTTGATGTCCAATCTTTAGAAGACAAGCAGGTCACCGTTCGCGATAGAGATACAATGAAGCAAGAAAGAATTTCCGTAGATCGTCTACGAGAATATTTAGCAAAACAGTTTCTCACTTAATAATCAGTAGAAAGGATGGTTTTGAAAGCAATGGCTAAGAAATACGTGTATTTTTTTGGCGGCGGAAAAGCCGAGGGCAAAGCGGATATGAAGAATTTATTAGGCGGTAAAGGCGCTAACCTGGCTGAAATGGCAGGGCATAAAGATCTTAAATTACCCGTTCCGCCGGGATTTACGCTTTCTACGGATGTCTGTACTCATTATTACGCGAATAAAAGGAAATACCCTACCACGCTTAACGCGGAAGTTTTAGCAGCCTTGAAACGCGTCGAGCAGGTTTTAAAGAAGAAATTCGGCGATGTCAATGATCCGCTGTTAGTTTCTGTTCGTTCTGGTGCTCGCAAATCCATGCCGGGTATGATGGAAACCGTTTTAAACGTAGGTCTAACCGAAAAAACCATTGTCGGTTTAGTGAAGAAGACGAAAAACGAACGTTTCGTTTATGATGCCTATCGACGCTTAATTACCATGTATTCCGACGTTGTTATGGAAAAAGCCGCCGGTATCGAGCCTGCCGAAGGCAAAGGTGTGCGTCAGCAATTAGAGCATATTTTAGAAGCAACAAAAAAACAACGCGGCGCTAAGACGGATTCTGATCTGACCGCTGATGATTTGAAGAAATTATGCGTTCAGTACAAAGCGAAGATCAAGGAAGTTTTAAAGAAAGAATTCCCCGAAGACCCCTTTGAACAACTCTGGGGCGGTATCGGCGCCGTATTCGCGTCATGGAACGGCAAGCGCGCTATTTCATATCGGCGTATTGAAGGCATCCCGGATGAATGGGGAACGGCCGTCAATGTTCAGGCGATGGTGTTCGGTAATATGGGCGATAGTTCATCGACCGGAGTTGCTTTTACCCGTAATCCCGGAAATGGCGATAATCATTTCTACGGAGAATATTTGGTCAATGCCCAAGGCGAAGACGTTGTGGCAGGTATTCGTACACCCGCGCCTATTAACGGATATTCCAAAAGCGATCACAATAAAAATCTCAAAACTTTGGAAGAAACAAAACCCAAGGCCTATAAACAATTGGATGATATCCGCAAACGGCTAGAAAAGCATTATCACGATATGCAGGATATTGAGTTCACCATCGAAAATGATGAACTTTTCATGTTGCAATGCCGTTCCGGAAAACGTAACGGCCCGGCGGCCGTTAAGATGGCCATCGACATGGTGAAAGAAAAATTGATCACCAAAGAAGAAGCCGTTATGCGCGTGACTCCGTCGCAGTTAGACGAATTGCTTCATCCTATCATTGATCCGAATATTGAAAAAACAGCCAAGGCTTTAGCTAAAGGCCTTCCGGCCGGCCCGGGCGCTGCGGCAGGGCACATTGTGTTTACCGCCAATGACGCGGTCAATTGGGTGAAAAACGGAAAGAAAGTTATTTTAGTGCGTGCTGAAACAAATCCGGAAGACGTTGAAGGTATGCGCGCGGCCGAAGCTATTCTGACCGCCCGCGGCGGCATGACCTCTCACGCGGCTTTGGTTGCCCGCGGTTGGGGAAAATGCTGTATCGTCGGATGCTCTGATCTTGACATCGATGCTCACACGAAGACAATGAAAATCGGCAATGAAGTTCTTAACGAAGGCGATGTCATTACGCTTAACGGAACAAAAGGCCGTTTCTATAAAGGCCAGCTTCCTATGATCAATGCGGCGGAAGACAATAAGGAATTCAACGATTTTCTTAAGATCTGCGATACGGTGCGCACATTAAAAATTCGCACCAATGCCGATACCCCGGAAGATGCGGCTAAGGCGCGCGCGTTTGGCGCAGAAGGCATTGGACTTTTCCGTACCGAACATATGTTTTACGGCAAAGGTTCCGAAGAGGCTCTTTTTAAACTTCGCAAGATGATCGTTTCTAAAAGCCTTGATGAACGTCGTCGGGCTCTGGATGAATTATTTCCGCATGTGAAAAAGGATATTAAGGGAACCTTGGCAGCTATGGACGGATTTCCGGTCACCATTCGTTTATTGGATCCGCCATTGCATGAATTCGTTCCGCATAATCCTGACCAACTGCAGGGTTTGGCCACCAGCTTGAATATTTCTTTAGATGAGCTGGCAAAACGCGCTAATGCCTTGCATGAAACAAATCCCATGATGGGCCATCGCGGTGTCCGTTTAGGCATTACTTATCCGGAAGTTACCGAAATGCAAGTTCGCGCGATTTTAGAGGCGGCGGCAGAATTGATCAAGGAAGGTAAAAATATCATTCCGGAGATCATGATTCCCGTCACTTGTGATGTCAGCGAAGTGAAGCATCAACAAGAAATCGTGAAAACTGTTTACAAAGAAACATTGGCGAAATATAACATTAAGAAGATCTCCTATATGTTCGGAACGATGATCGAAATTCCGCGCGCGGCGCTTTTAGCCGACAAAATGGCGGAAGCGGCCGAGTTCTTTTCGTTCGGGACCAATGATCTCACGCAGATGACTTTTGGTTTTTCGCGTGATGATATAGGCGGTTTTCTTGGCGAGTATCTTGAAAAACGTATTTTACCCGAAGATCCATTCCAGTCCATTGATTTGGCTGGCGTTGGGCAACTCATAGAGTACGGCGTCCAAAGAGGGCGTTCGGTGAAAAAAGACCTCAAAGTCGGTATCTGCGGTGAACACGGCGGAGATCCTGCTTCCATTGATTTCTGTCATAAGGTTGGCATGACGTATGTCAGCTGTTCGCCTTACCGCGTTCCGATCGCTCGCTTAGCATCTGCGCAAGCGGTGGTTAACAATAGAAAGAAAAAATGACCGATTCCGTAAAGGCATATCTTAAAGACATCAGGCATATTCCGCTTTTGACGGCGAAAAGTGAGATCGAACTCGCCAAACGGATCAAGAAAGGCGAGGTGGAGGCTCGAAACGAGATGATCCGTTCGAACCTTCGCCTCGTCATTAGTATTGCCAAAAGGTATATGAATTTAGGTATCCCTTTTAACGATCTTATTGAAGAAGGAAATATCGGATTGATGCGCGCGGTGGATAAATTTGATCCCAGAAAAGGGTTTCGATTTTCCACGTACGCGGCCTGGTGGATCAAGCAGGGGATTTCCCGCTCCATTATTGATCAGGGAAAGATGATCCGCATTCCGGTTTATATGAATGAAGAAATATTCAAATGCAAAAAAGTGACCGAGGCGTTGACGCACAAATTAAAACGCAAGCCGCGCGCCGGGGAGATCGCTAAAAAACTTAAAGTGAGCGTTGATAAAGTGCGCGAACTTAATAACTGGATCACCAAGATGTCAAGCTTGGAGGCGCCCATCGGCGAAGACGGTGAAGGCCAAGTCAAAGATATGATCGAAGATGACAGCCTGGCCGCGCCCGATGAAGAGCTGGACGAATTTTTTAACAAAGAGCGCGCCGCGGATTTACTGAAGATGATGAGCGAACGCGAGCGAGAGATCCTGGAGATGAGATTCGGCATTACCGACGGGACAAGCCGTACCTTAGCCGAAATCGCCAAAAAAATGGGTGTTTCGCGCGAACGCATTCGGCAGGTGGAAGCCGCTGCCTTAAAAAAATTACGCAAAATCCTTAAACAACAAGAAAGGGTAAAGAAAATTGAAGAATAAAAAAAGAAATCAAACCTTTGCCTTGGTGGTGCCCCGATTTGAAGATATCTTTCATTCATTTTACGCCGGAGAGATCATTAAAGGCGTTGGCCTGGCCGCCAGCCGTCTTAAGGTCGACATCTTGATGCATATCACCGATCGTTTTGATCATCACGAGTGGATGGATTCAGCCATGATGGATGAAGATTATGTGGACGGGATTATTTTCGCGGATATCAATAATGATGTCACGATGTTGCGGCGGGTGATCAACAAGGGTATGCCGTATGTTGTCCTTAATAATACTTTCGTTGAGCCGATCAACTGTATTTCCATTGATAATAAAAAAGCCGCTATTCAGGTTGTGGAATATTTGATCCGCATGGGACATAAAAATATCGCGACCATTGCCGGAGACCTTTCGACGCAAGCCGGAAAACAGCGTTTGGAAGGATATAAGGAAGCCTTGACGCTTCACGGCATAAAGTTGATGGAAGAATATTTAACCACCGGAGATTTTTTAAGGACTCCCGCGCGCAAATCTGCCGAAAAACTCCTTAAGCTTAAAAACCGTCCCACCGCTATTTTTGCCGCCTCCGATGTTATGGCGCTGGAAGTTATCGATGAAGCCAGGGCGCAAAAGATCAAGGTCCCCGAAGAGCTTTCTGTGGTCGGTTTTGATGACAATCCGCTAAACGTCTATAGCCCTATCAAGCTGTCAACGGTGGCACAGCCTCTAGTCGAGATGGGCCGTTTGGGTGTTGAACAATTAGGCCAGATCATCGCCCGGACCGTTAAAATTCCCTTAAAGACAACTTTGGGAACTAAATTCATGGAGCGCGATTCGACCGCTGTTTTGCCAAACGCAGATTTTAATAAATAGCGAAAAATAAAAAGGGGAGGCCAATGCGTAAATCTGAACTTAAAAAATGCATTCGCGATATTCCTGATTTTCCCAAGCCCGGAATTATTTTTAAAGACATCACCACGCTTCTTCAAAACAAAGACGCCTTCAAAAAATCCATCGATCTGATGGCTAAACAGTTTAAGAATGAAAGCATTGATTGCGTGGTGGCGGTTGAATCCAGAGGATTTATTTTTGGAGCGGCTTTAGCGTATAAGCTAAAAACTGGTTTTGTCCCGGTGCGCAAAAAAGGAAAACTTCCCTTTAAAACAAAAAGCATGACGTATCAATTAGAATACGGCACAGATTCTTTGGAGATCCATGAAGATGCCGTTACGCCGCAATCAAAGGTTTTGGTTGTGGATGATCTTTTGGCGACCGGAGGAACGGTTAAAGCGGTCACGGATCTTTTAAAAGAGCAGGGCGCTCAAATTGTCGGCATCGCTTTTCTTGTTGAATTGGGTTTTTTAAAAGGCAAAGAGAAGCTAAAAGAATTTCCCATCTATTCTCTAATAAGGTTTTAATAGAAATTGAGCCGCAGGCATATATGCCTGCGGCTCAATTTCCCTAGTATCAAAAATCAAGGCTTCCCCCATTTATTATGTTGTCTAATTTTTCGTTTCACAAAAAATTATTTGTCCTATTAACAGCCGCTTTTCTGATAGCGGTTGTTTTTTTGCCGTACAGCTCCGTTTTAAAAAATGGACCTGTCCACTTAGGCGATGAGGCGCATTTGACGACGTTCACTTCTACCATCGAGAATAAGATCCTGGGAAACGATCTGTTCTTGCAGCACGCGGGCAGCCTTGCTTTGCACAGCGCGATTGTTCTTTTGATATTCTTTTTTCTTTTGCGTTGTCTGAAGCTTCCGATCGGCGCGGCGACGATAGCGGCTTTGCTATTTGGGCTTCACCCTATTCATGTAGAACCGGTAGCTTGGGCTACCGGCCGCAAAGATATTTTGTATTCCTTATTTTATTTAGCCGGACTGTATTCGTACTGGCGGTATTTGGAAACAAGAAAACGATCGCTTTACGCGTGGACGATCGTTTTTTGTGTTTTAGGCATGTTCTCGAGCCCAATGGCGTTCAGTTTTCCGTTTATTTTGCTTTTATGCGATTGGCTGTTCGGGCGAAAGATGACGCGAGATGTTCTATTTGAGAAAATTCCGTATTTTCTTTTTGCTATTTTTGTTTTTGGGATAACGCGTTCCTTTAAATTCTTTGTCCTATCAGAAGCGGGGAACTTAACTGAGATCGTTCTCGTTTGGGTTTGGGCTCTGGTATCTCATCTTCGCCATTTCTTTTTTTCGTATCTTTTTGTTCCGGTTTATCCCGCACCGCAACCAATTTCACTGTTTAATCTAAGCTATGCTTTTTCGATAGCGGCTTTTTTGTTGTTCGCTCTAGTTATTTTTATTTTCCGAAAAAATAAGTGGGTCGTTTTTTCTTTTGGATTTTATGCTTTATCGGTATTGTTTTCTCTAAAAATTAAATACGCGCCGGATGACATTATTATTTCTAACCGTTTTATGTATTTGGCGAGTTTGGGATTTTGTATTTTGATCGGTGTTTATTTTGAGCAGGTTATGGGGCGCGCGAGAAATAAGGGGGGTATTATTAAACGCGCGGCTTGGTTTTTGCTCATCTCTTTCTTCCTCGTGCTATCCGCTAAAACATTTTTTCAAACACGGATCTGGAAAAACAGCGAAACGCTCTGGAGCTATCAGCTGCGCCATTTTCCTAACACGCCGGCTGCCTTAGTCAATCTTGCGAGTTTAAAAAGCAGCCGGTCAAAGTTTGATGTTGGCGAAGTAATTGCCCTGTATGAAAAAGCTATCGTTGTTTCGCCAACGTATACGCAAGCCTATTATTGTTTGGGCAATTTGTACAAGGATATTCACGAGTATACCAGGGCGGTGACGGTTTATCGAAAGGTTTTAGCACTTGATTCAAGCTACAAAGACACTAATTTTAACTTAGGATGGATTTATTTGGAAATCGGGCAGGTTTCTGATGCCATTTTGGCTTTTGAGAGAGTTATTGCGCAAGATCCCCTGAACGAACAATCCTATATGGATGTCCTGGGGGCTTATTTTAAAGTCATTAAAAAAGGGCAAAATGATGCGCGATACAAAGAGGCGCAAGCGAAAGTGGCTAATGCTTACATTTATCTTATCCAAAAAAAATCTCCGGCCGCGGCGTCCTATTTTAATCTAGGCTATATTTATGGAGAACAGGGAGACTTGAAGACAGCCATTGATTTCTACAAAAAAGCCTTGGAGATCAACCCTCAGTATGCAAAAGCGCTTTATAATTTAGCCAATGCGTATACGGATATGGAGTTGTATAATGAGGCGGTTAATCTTTACCGAAGAGCCATTAAAATTGATCCCAAGAATAGTGATGTTTATTTGGGTCTGGGAGTTGCCTATACAGCGCTCGGCAATCATCAGGAGGCCGTTTCTTGTTACAAAAAAGCTATTGAGGTCAACCCGAGTAATTCAAACGCCTATTTCAACTTGGCATTTAGCTATGAGACAACAGGGCAAATCCGGGATGCGATTGAAAATTACAAGAAAACAACAGAGATCGATCCTGCCCATGCGGAAGCCTATTATAATTTAGGGAACTTGTATGTTCACTTAGGGATGACCGAAACTGCCGTTAAAAACTATGAAAAAGCCATTGAGGTCAGCCCGGAGCATTTGAACGCCTTGATCAATCTCTCTATTGTTTATTCGCAAGAGGGGGAATTTGCAAGATCACTTGAGTATTGTAAACGGGCCATGGCTTTAGGCTATGAGCCGGAAGCAGAATTCTTAAGGATTTTGAAGGAAAAAACCGGGAATTAGTAATAGCTTTATGCGCCTGTAGCTCAATTTGGTTCCGACGCTCCGACTTTTAAGCGATTTATAAATAGGAAGCGTCGGAGGCCGGAATCCCGACTTCCTAAAATGTTTTAACAGGGAACGTCGGGAATAGAGCAATTGAAAAACAGTATGGCCTACATTTACATTTTAGTGAGTCAAAGTAGCGGAAAATATTATATTGGCTGTACGGCCGGAGACATTGAATCAAGAGTCCGGAAGCATCAGCGAGGGGAAGTTTCATTTACGAAGCGTAATTTACCCGTTAAGTTGGTTCTGGCGCAAAAGTGTTCTAATATGCTCATTGCTCGGGCGGTAGAAAAGAAAATTAAAAGCCTAAAGAGAAAAGATTACATAAGCAGGATGGTTTTGGAAGGAAGAATCAAGATTTTGGATCGATATTTGAAAAGTGAATAAGTAGATAGCGTTATGCGCCCATAGCTCAATTTGGATAGAGCGCGGCTCTCCTAAGGCCGTTGTTGGTGGTTCGACTCCACCTGGGCGCATTTATTTTTTTAGCAGCACAGGAGACCTGTATCAAAATTTTACCATTTTTCCTGAATTGTGCCTAATGGCTGCAAAACACTATGGTTACAAAAATTCTTTAAAAAAATGTTGACTCTGCACAGCAACTATGGAAAAATGACAATACTTACTTAACCCAGAGATGATTTCAATCTGACACGAAAGGAGGGGATGGACAAAAGCCGTCGGAGGTCATCAGATATCTGGAATTGAATCGATAAATACTAGACCATTATAATAAAACTAGATCAACCTATATAGCACAACAGCAGTAAAGCAGTACACAAAGTATCATAACGAAAGTTAACTCTTAAGGAGGAAACACAAATGAAGAAATTATTATTAGCCGTGTTAGTGGTCGCTTTAGTGGCCATGCCGGCATTTGCCAGCGTGCAAAACGTTAAGGTCAGTGGTTCCATTAACTCCACCTACCTTAATCGTGATCAGTTTGATTTCGGCAGTACTGCCGGTCAAGTTGGTTGGGAACAGTCACTTTTACTTACCCAATCAACGTTGCGTGTTGATGCCGATTTAACCGACAATGTTTCAACGACCGTTAAATTGCTCAACGAAAGAGTTTGGGGCGAATCGGATGTTTCTTCTCCCGATGATGCCAACGACATCGATATCAATTTAGCCTATGCCACCATGAGAGAAATGCTTTATTCTCCCTTGACTGTTGTTATCGGTCGCCAGGAGCTCTTTTATGGTAATGGCTTAGTTATCGGTAACGGTACTAACAACGTTACAGGCCAAGGTGGTCTTAATGGCGTTGCTGAAGATCTCGCCATGAATACCGCATTCGATGCCGTTAAGTTGATCCTTAACTATGATCCTCTGACCATCGATGTTGTTGCTTCCAAAGTTGATAGCAATGTTTCATTAGGTGCCGGTGAGATTAAAGATGATGTTAATCTTTTCGGTACCAATGCCAATTATAAACTTGGCGACAGCAAGAATACCGAAGTGGAAGCGTATTTTTGGACCAGAGTTGATAATTCAACTGCAGCAGCTGCTGCTGGTTCTAAGGCTGATACCGTTTACAACCCAGGTCTTCGCGCCAGCACCAATCCTATCAAGGGATTGAATGTTCAGGGCGAAGTTGCTTGGCAAAGAGGTAATAAAGCTGAAACAGTTGCTGGTGGTGTTCGTGATAATCAACAAAGAGAGGCTATGGCCGCTCAAGTTATCGCTAGCTACGCCGTTAGCCATGATTCAGTGGCAAAATGGAACCCGGTTCTTAGCTCATGGTTTACCTATCTATCAGGCGATAACGATGGCATGACAGCGAGTCTCAACCCATCAACAAAAGAAACATATACCGCATGGGATCCTATGTTCGAAGGTCAAGCGGGTGGTACAATTTACAACACCTTATTTGACTATTCAAACGTTCGTCTCGTGGGTGGGTCTTTGCAGGTCAATCCTATGCAAGACGTAACCCTCAAGGGTACGGTTACCGGCCTCTGGTTAGATAAAGATCTCGATCAGATAAGTACGGGAGATGGCAATGGATCTGCGGCAAGCGTATTACGTCAACCGGACGGAACGTTCTCAACATTGAACGTTACCAGCAATCGTCATCTCGGTAATGAGTTTGATGTTGCCTTGATGTATGATTACACCGAAGATGTCCAACTTGGTTTAAATGCCGGCTGGTTTTTCCCTGGTGCTGTGTTTGTAAACGCGTACGGCCACAATGGTCTTGATGACAATCATCAAATGGCTTCACAGTTGATTGCCAACGTGAATGTAAACTTCTAATTGATTTAAAATTAGGAGTTGTTTTAAAGGCGCCCCGATATTTTGTCGGGGCGCCTTTGTTTTTGGCTGCCTTTTATCCGCATCTGCCATCTTGTTTAAAAGGCAGCCAACCCCGATGAGTGCAGCGAAATTATTGAAAAGAATTTCGCTGTAGCTGACGAATCGGGGTATCTTGGCCTTGTTTCCTGTTCCCACAATGTTTTTAATCACCCCCGTTATTTCATTGCGCAAAATTATTAAAAATAATTTTGCGCAATGAAACAGAGCACGGGGGTTATTCATTTTCCTCTAATAAAAGCGAGGTAAAAATTGCCCCATCATTTTATTCCTCGAAATTATTTTCAACAATTTCTCGGAACAAAATAAAACATGGGGCTTACTCGCTTTTTCCCAATAAAAATCCTGGTAAAGCTCGTAAAATAATCACAAATAATATTTGCATTTAGTATTTTTCTGCTATGATAAAAATTAAGAGAAAAATACTACATCTTGTGGTATTTGAACAGATTAAGGCTTAAGTAAAACTATTCGTATTTTTAAAGAAATAAGGATTTCCGACGCAGATGACCAAAGATGAGATTTATGAGCATTTAGCTCAAGTGTATCTCGGCAAGCAAAAGAAAATTGACAAGAAAAGAAAGCGCTCGTTAAAGCCGAAGGTATTAATTCAGGGAATTGTTTTAGTTATTCTTTTGGGCTCATCCTTTTACGGTCTTACCGCATTCTTTTCCAAAAAAAATACTTACACACCGACGAGCATCATCTTCGCGCTTAACAATAGCCCCATCCGCGTTAAGTATAATTTTAATCAGCCGTATCCGCAGCGAGAAGACTTTGCGCTTCCTATTCCAAAGATTGACGCCACCAAGTATAAAAAAATAAACTTTTCTATTCGCGGTACCGATGATGGTTTTCCGGGGATCGTTAAAGTCGTTTTGCGCAACCGCAAAAATGAAAATTCTTTTTATTTTGTCCAGAATGTCGGCCTCAAATGGCAGAAGCTTAGTATTCCCTTGGAAGAATTTAGCGCTATTACGGACTGGACAAATTTACGCGATATCTCCTTTGTTTTAGAATCTTGGAATGTTGAGCGTAAACGAGGGGCCGTACTGATCGATGAGATTTGTTTTACGAATTAACGGTCTGACCCTAAGACCGTTTATAAGATAAATTAAAAGCGAAAGACTTACTAAAAGGAGGATCAAGAATATGCGCGTCATATCCATAGCGAACCAAAAAGGTGGTTGCGGGAAGACGACAACGTCCATTAATCTGGCGGCGGCTTTAGCTGCTCAAGGAAAGAAGGTTCTCCTTTTAGATCTAGATCCTCAGTCGCACGCGTCATTGGGATTAAATGTTGAGTCGCAAAATAGCATTTACAATGTCATCTCGCGCTTAACGCCGCATAAATTGGGCATTCAAGACATTATTATCAGTTTGCCTGACAGCTTTGATATTCTGCCGTCCAATGTTTTAGTCGGGACCCTGGAACAAGAATTGGCGGATGAGATCGGCCGTGAATTAAAGTTGGTGGAAGCCCTTTCACGCTTAGAAGGGCAGTATGACTATGTTCTTATTGATTGCCCTCCCAGCCTTGGGTTTTTAACGGTCAATGCTATTCGTGCCAGCCAAGAGATCATTATTCCGGTTGAAACAAGCCGGTTTTCAATGCAAGGCGTTGAGCGGCTCATGGACATCGTCCATCTTATCAAAGATAGGCTAAATCACACGGTTGTTGCTAAAGTTTTAGTGACCATGTTCGATTCGCGTTTACGGCATTCGTTTCTCATGCTCGCTAAGATCAAAGAACGGTTTAACGCGATGATCTTTGATACGATCATTCACGTGAACGTTAAGCTGAAGGAATCCATTGTTATGGGCCAAACCGTGGCAAGTTATGACAAATATTGCCGCGGGGCTAAAGATTATTCAAGCTTGGCCAGAGAGCTTTTGCGCGCCAACAATGAGGAGGAAGTGATCGCCTCCTCCATTGCTCGACGGGTAGCTATTGAAACAGATGCGCCCATGCAAAACTCGTCACGGATACAGCAGTTTATGGAAGAAAGCGCGGCAGAAAGCGCAACAGAAGCTGCTATAGAAAATATTTCAGCACCCGAAGCGGTCTTCTCGCTGGATGCGCCGTTTGCCCGCTCAGTTTATGTTGTAGGCAGTTTTAATGAGTGGGGTATTGATGAATCGTTTCGCATGCAAAAAGAAAACGACAAGTGGATCTTAAAGGCCTCATTGAAACCGGGCCGTTATCGCTATCGTTTTATCGTCGATGGGAAATGGCAGGAAGATCCCGAAAATCCGCAAAACGAAAAAAATCCTTTTGGTGAGATCGACTCTTTAGTTGAGGTTGGACAATGACAGAAAATGCTCCGATCAACGAAAAAGAGATCTTAGATGGAAAAATATACGCCGTTTTATCCTATATCTCGATTTTGTGCATTAGCCCGATCATATTTAAAAGAGAAAATGCATTTGCGTTATCACACGGAAAACAAGGCTTGATCATATTCGTCGGACAAGTTGCGGTTCTTATCTTGAGTATTGTTTTTCCCTGGGTTCTCCGTCCCGCGATGTTTTTGCTCTTCTCCTTGGCATTCTGGGGCATTATTGAGGCTTTGCGAGGGCATTATGTAAGATTGCCGCTCGTATCGGATATTGCGGATAAAATCACATTATAGCCAGAAATTCTTGGCGTAATGTCTTTCAGAATATCTTATGGCGCTATTTCGTCGGATCCTGGAGTCACTCAAGAAAAAATTCCGTCTTTTACCCTCACGACGACGTTTAAAGCGCCGCTCTCCCGCCAAAAAAACAAAAAAACGATCGGCTCGCCCCCCAAAGAGTTCTTTAAAACGGGTTTTAAAATCATCCAAGTCTAAAAAACGCATACGAAGACCTGTCGGGCCCAAAAAGGTAAAAACTTTTAAGGCCAAGGTTCGTTTTACTAAAAAGAAGCCTTCGAAGAAGCTTTTAAAAGGTCGTTCATTGAAGCCCAAAGAAAAGAGCTTAGCGCAAACTGAGGGCTTTTATGTAGGCGAAATAACGCATTTCTTCTCCAAAATAAAAGTTTGTGTTGTGAGGATCGATAACGGCTCAATTATCGTCGGAGATAAGTTGCGCATTGAGGGCGGTTCCGGCCATTTTATTCAAAAAGTAATTTCGCTTCAAATTGAGAATAAAGATGTTAAAATAGCAAACAAAGGCCAGTTGGTCGGCCTAAAGGTTAATAAGAAAACACGTCCCGGAAGCAAGGCCTATAAGATCTCTTAAGAGGTGCCGTATGAAAGACAAAGCTGGACAAAATACGTTTGAATATATTCTGCTATTGGCGGCAGTTGTCGCTGTTTTTATTGTTTTTCTAAATCCTAGCGGGATATTTAGGGGGAAAGTGGAAAGAATTCTCAATACGATCCCCGATCAAGTTAATTCAATGGCGCGCAATATCCATTTTGAAGAATAATACATTTCTATGGCTCTTTTAGATAAAAATGATAAGAAGCTGGTCAAACGCTATTTAGTATGGTGTTATAAAACGACTAAAGAAGAGCTTGACCGGGTTGATAGGAAGTTTACTCAGCTCAAAGTAGATGATTTTATTTTGCGTCAGCTGACGGATAAATCAGCGCAGTCGCAATACAAGAAGCTTCTTAATGATTTTCGTTTGTATATTGCCAAAAAACATGGGGAAGCGCAGGCTGATAAGTTTTCTGGCAATGGGAGTAAGGCTGTTCGATGCGAATATTTATTTCTAAAAAATCGTTTTGCGGCTATTGAAAAAGCGATCGCATTTTTCTTAGGGAAAAAAGAACTGAAAGTCATCGCCGCGCTTTACGAACAAGAAATGACGGCGCGTATTTTGCAGTCACGGGAACACACATAATTCTTTTTAAATATGTCTAACTCTGAAATCATAAATCGCAAAGACCCCTTAACCGGATTTCACACCAAAGACGGGCTTTTCGAATATCTTAACTCTAAGATCGTCTCTGTTTATGAAAAAGCCGGACGCCTGTCTGTTATTATTCTCGACATAGATAAATTTAAACACATCAATGATACCTATGGCCATCCCGTCGGAGATGATGCCTTGCGACATTTTTCCGCGATCATTAATAAAGCCTTAAGAGGCCAGCATTTTGTGGCGCGTTATGGCGGCGATGAGTTTGTTATTGTGATGCCGGACAATGCAGAGTGCAAAGAGAGCTTGGAAATTGCCGCGCGTATTAAGTCGATGCTCAGCAAAGAGCAGTTTTATACAATCCGTGATCACATCAGGATGAACTCTTCCATTGGCATTGCGACTTATCCGACTGACGCGAAAACAGCCAAAGACTTGCTTTCTATGGCGGATGAGGCGCTCTATTATGCCAAGCGGCATGGCCGCAATAAGGTCATCATGTCAAAAAGCCTTCGCTCGCGCTCTACTAAGGACACTATTTTCAAATTTATCGGATTTCTTGTTCTTGTCTTTTTTGGGGCTGTTGTCTTTTTCTCGTATGCCGGAACGGATTCTCTTAAGGGAGTTGCGGCCTATTGCCAGGATATTAAAAACTATACGGCCTATTTTACTTATGTAAAAACAAAGAACCGCAATTATTGTTTACTGGAATTAACCGATGGGAAAAAGATAGAAGGCTGGATCATTGAAGAAAGCGGGGGGTCTCTCGTTATTAGCTTAACGAAACCGGAACTCAACCTTAATCCGATGCGGAAAAATTTTACAGCGTTGATACAGACGATTAGAATCCCGAAATCAAATATCGTCTCATCAGTAAGAACAATGAAATAATAAAATTAGAATTTTGTGGTACGCGGCTGATCGTTGAAGGTATTGTGATAGCGTTGAATTTGGTGCTGGGAGTCTTCGGTAAATTTTCTTTGGGCAATTTCGCTATTTTGGATGATCGCATCTTCTGCTTTTTGCAGTTGCTCAAATTCAAGCGCCGGGTCGTTACTGGTCGTGGCGGAGGTTGATTGAAAGGCCTTGTGAATACTTCCTAAATACGAAGAAAACATGCCAATGCCCCAGCCAAGGATCAAAATGAACATAAAGGGCAAGTAGAACTTTTTCATAGGGTTATTATAGGAAGAGAACTTGAAATAATAAAGGAAATTATTTTTTACTTCAAAGGTTTTAAAAAAGAAATTATTTCTACTCTGCATGATTCTTCAACAAAAACCACGGCTAATTGATGTCCTTCTCCTAGGATTCTTTACTATTCTCATTACATTCCAGCCTTTTTATCTTCACGATGATATTATCATGATGGAATCAGGGATACATCTTCCGGTTATCAACGCTGTTTTTCATGGTTTGGTTCCTTATCGGGATGTTTTCTTTTTGAGAGGTCCTTTAGAGCTGTATGTGCCGGCGCTAGGAATGCTGTTGTTTGGAAAAAACGCAGCAATTTTACCTACATTTTATTATCTTGGGACAATTGCAACACTTTTGCTTTGGGTTTTTATGGCAGCGCAGATCTTCCGAACAAGACTTATTTTGTATCTGGCAATTCCTGTCCTTATTGCCAGGACATTCCCTCGAGTATCATTCAACTATTGGGGCGGAATGCGGTATGCCATGAGCCTTTTGCCGCTCTTACTCTTTATTATTTTCCTAAAGCGAAGAAGATTTCGATGGGTGTTTTTCAGCGGCGTTATTTCCGCTGCGGCTCTCCTGACAACCATTGAAGCTGGTTTTTGTGCCACTGTATCCGTCAGCTTCGCTTTTGTTTTTGCTCTAGTTTTTAAAATAGAAGATCGGCGTTTTCTTCTGAAAGGGATGGCAATTTATGGATTTGGCGTTTTGTGCCTGCTGTTTCCATCTGCAATTTATTTGATATGGACAAACTCGCTTGTTCCTTTCTTTGACTCAACCCATGCTGTCATCAGGAATCTCTACATTGCTTTTCCTGATGCTCCTGGTAATCATCCTGAAAGCTTTGTGGAATTCTTGTCAGCGTTGTGGCCTGGCAGTCGATTCTTCAAGTTTATGACGCCGATTTATTGCTATCTTGTTTTTCTTGTGTTTTTTGTCTATGTGTTGCGTTTCAAAAAAATAAGCCAGGAACGAATCATTGCTCTTTTTAGCTTGATGGTTTATGGAAGTATCTTGTATATTTCTGCGTTTCGTAAAATTGAAGGACACCATTTTGAAATGGCGTTGCAGCCAGAAAAACTTTTGTTGTTTTTCATGCTAGAGGAAGTATTTCTATTCTTTAAGGAGAGAATTTCTTTGATTAAAGCGGCCAGTGCGCAACAAGGGCAGAAATCCAGATCTTGGAAAATCGTAGCAATGTATTGTTTTATTGCGTGTCTTATTCTGTCATCGGTGATTTATTCAATCGAACGTTACAATAAGCGATTTGTCATGTCCAAGGTATTCGGCAGGCTGCTTGCGGGTAAGCCCATCTCTGACCTTTCTCCGCTAGCTGGAAGATCAAAGATGCTGGCGATTGATCGAGCCAAGGGGATGGTTGTCCCCAAGGAGCAAGCGGATGAAATAACAACCGTAGTTGATTTTATATCCAGAAATACCAAATCAACAGATGTTGTTTTTACGCCTCCGGAGCTTGGTACATATAATTTTCTTTTTGATCGCCCTTTTGTTGGGCGCTTTGCGGTTGTAACGGCATCTTGGCTAAAAGAAGATTGGTGGCAAGAACTTATTAACGATTTTAAGGAAGTCAATCCGGAATATGCTGTGATGACCAATGTTGATGATGTAAGTTTCCCCTCGGAATGGTATTTTCGTAATCCGCGTAATATTGAGCGATATGAAGAACTGACCCAGCTGGTTTTGGGTCGTTATGATGTCGTAAAATCGTTGCCGTCCGTTTCGATTTATCGCCTAAAGCATTCGTATCGGTTGGCTGAATAAAGGAGTAATGTGAACACCGAAAAAAGACTAGGATTTCTTGACGTTCTTTTGCTTTCTTTATTTATTGTGGTCATTACGTATTATCCGTATTATTTGCACGGAAAAATTAATATTTTTGAAATTGGACTATATTTGCCGGGAATTAATGCCGTTTTGCACGGGCTGGTCCCTTATAGGGATTTCTTTCAATTGCGGGGTCCTTTGGAATTGTATGTTCCGGCGGCAATGATGTCCGTTCTTGGCGTGAATATACCTGTCTTGTCAGTTTACTTTTATGTGGGAACGGTCTTAACTCTTATTATTGCCGTTTTGATCGCCAAAGAAATCTTTAAGACAAGATGTGTTCTTTATTTATTTGCCGCGGTTTTAGTCGCGCGGACGTTTCCCAGGGTGGTTTTTACCTATTGGGGAGGAATGCGTTATGCGCTTGGTTTATTAGCGGTTTTTTGTGTTGTGAAATTTTTCAAGCGAGAAAAACCGATTTGGATGTTTTTTGCAGGCATCGCGTCTATTTGCGGATTGTTGACGAGTGTTGAGATCGGCGTATATTCTGTTGCGGGAGTTCTTGCGGCGATCTCGGTTTCTTATGCCTTTCGCCTTCAAGACAAAAATATTATTTGGCGCGCCGGTTTATTTTATATTGCCGGCGCAGCGGTCATCATTGTGCCGTATGTTCTATATCTTGTCTTTACTAATTCTTTCATTCCTTTTGTGGATACGATTTATGCGGTTGTGATCAGGAAAGAAACCATCATTAACCAGCATGCAATCTCTAATATTCCCAGTAATCTTTTTGAAGCATTAGCGGCCATGACCAATCCGTCAGCAAAGAATTTCCGGCATATGACGCCGGCCTATCTTTATCTTTTGCTTGCCGGGTATTTGATCGTTGAAATGCGAAATAAAAAGCTTTCGCGAGAATCAGCGATGCTCGTTTGTATCGGGATTTATGGTTTTGTTATGTACAATACGGCCTTTCGCGGTATTTGGGCGCAACAGTTTGAAATGGCGCTGCAGCCGGAAAAGATATTGTTTTTCTTTCTTTTAGAGCGGGCATATTTTTACTTGAAGGACAAGGAAATTAGAATTTCTAGAATTCAGGTAAGCGTAGCATTTCTAACTCTGATTGTTTTTTCATCCCTCGGTTATTCGATCGCGAGATATAATCATCGTTTTTTTGCGTTTCAGTATGTTAGAAATCTTATTTCGGGAAAAGACACAAAATCGTTGGTTCCTTTGAAAGATGTTGCACTGCGGCCCATCCAGATTGAAAGGGCCAGGGGAATGGTTGTTCCGGTCGAGCAGGCACATGAGATGGAGTCGATCGTTAATTTTATCGACGAGAAATCGAGCCGAGAAGATATCGTTTTTACGTATCCGGAATTGGGGACGTATAATTTTCTTTTTGACCGCCCGTTTTTAGGCAGGTTTCCTATCGCAACGTTTTCTTGGTTTAATGAGCGTTGGCATCGGGAACTGATCTCTGACCTTGAAACTATCAAGCCACGCTGGGTTATCTTTGGAAAAAAATACGATCCAAATTGGCAGGCTGTTTATTTAGGGCAAGAAGAAAACGTTAAGAAATATAATGACGTTGTGCGTATTATAGAAAATGATTATGTTTTAGTTAAGGAGATGCCTGAATCCGGCACCTATATTTATAAACATAAATAAAACCTATGATGTTCACTCATATGCGATAATCATATTCGAGGATTGATAATGGGAAGCCAGAAAATCAAAAAACGATTATTTAAGATCAGGGCATTATTTTGGAAAGTTTATTCTTTCTTTTTGTTGCGCTATGCGTCATTTACGACCAATCACCTCAAAGCGCGGATAAAGTCCTTTTCGATTGATAAACTGCATATTGGATGCGGGCATATTCTTGTTCCCGGGTGGCTTAATATAAGCCTCGAAAAAGACAGGGAATACGGGCGCCTTATTAGAATGGATAATGGCGCTTTCTTTTTGAACTATAATTTGCTTAAAAGTTGGCCGGTAGAAGAGGATTCGGTTGTGCATATTGCCGCAAGTCATTTTATTGAGCACTTCGACTTAAACCAGGGAATGAATTTTACAAAAGAATGTTTTCGTGTCCTTAAAAAAGGCGGAGTTATCCGCTTGAGTTGCCCCGACCTGGAAATTTACGCGCGTAATTATGTTGCCAACAATCAGAAATTCTTTGATCATGAGCTTATTCGAGAATGGTGTTGTTTCAAAGCGGCGGCAACACCCGGAGAGGTTTTTATCGCCAAAGCCTATGACAGCGGCGGTAGTCATAAGTGGTTTTATGATTTTGCGTCGCTCAAGCACATTCTAGAGACGGCCGGATTCCAGGATGTTGTCCGACGAGACCGTTTAACGGGGACAACGCCGAATTTAAGCATTATTGAACCGGACAAAAGAGAACTTGAGACCGTTTACGTTGAAGCAATTAAGAGGTAAAATATCTTTACGCGTGTGTAAGGCTCTAAAAGCAGGAACAGCTTATTAAAGGCAAGTTATGACATCCAAAAAGACACATCTTTGTATTCACGGACATTTCTATCAACCTCCCAGAGAAAATCCTTGGATCGAGGAAATTGAAGCTCAAGAAAATGTCGGCGGAATTTATCACGACTGGAATGAGCGTATTTCTTCTGAATGCTACCATCCTAATGCGTTCGCGCGTGTTTTAGACGGTGAACAGCAAATCGAAAATATCGTTAATAATTATGAGTCTTTGAGCTTTAACTTTGGCCCAACGCTTTTAAGCTGGATGGAAAAGTATGATCCGCGGACTTACGAGCGCATTATCGAAGCAGACCGTAAAAGCATCAAAGAACGCGGCGGCCATGGCAATGCCTTAGCGCAGGTTTACAATCATATTATTATGCCGCTGGCGAATCGGCGGGATAAAATAACGCAAGTGAAATGGGGTATTGCTGATTTTAAGAAACGTTTTGGTCGGACCCCCGAATCAATGTGGCTTGCGGAAACAGCTTGCAACGAAGAATCTTTGCAGGTCTTGATCGAAGAGGGAATGAAATTTCTTATTTTGGCGCCGCATCAAGCCGAGAAAATTAAGCGTTTTTCGGATGCCCATTGGAGCGATGTTTCCGGTGGTAACGTAGACCCAACGCATCCTTATCGATGTTTTTTAAATGATAGTTCCGGTCGTTATATTGACATCTTTTTTTATGATGGCCCTGTTTCAAAATCAGTTGCCTTTGATGATCTCGTGAATGATGCCAGGATCTTTGCGCATCGCTTGGAAAATGCCCGGCGTCCGGACCGGCGCCATACCGAGCTCATCCACGTTGCCACCGACGGAGAAACATACGGGCATCATAAGATCTTCGGAGATCGTGCCTTGGCGTATTTGTTGAAGACGGAAGCCGCAAAACACGGATTTGTGATCACCAATTACGGTGAGTTCTTGGAAAAGTTTCCACCGGAATATGAGGTTAAAATTAAATCCGGCGAAAATGGCCTAGGAACTTCCTGGAGCTGTGCGCATGGCGTGAAGCGCTGGAGTGATCATTGCGGTTGCCGGGGAGACGGCCCGGGGCATTGGCGGCAGGATTGGCGCAGGCCCTTACGCGAAACGTTCGATTGGCTTCGAGACGAGCTCGCTCTTATTTTCACGAAAGAGGGAAATAAGTATTTTCACGATGCCTGGGAAGCGCGCAATGATTATATTAACGTGGTTTTGGACCGCAGCCATAAATCCAGGGAAGATTTCTTTCGTAAGCACGCGAAATATATTTTATCCAAAGATGATGTGGTGATTTGCTACAAGCTTTTGGAAATGCAGCGCAGCGCAATGCTGATGTATACAAGCTGCGGATGGTTCTTTACGGAAGTTTCTGGGGAAGAAACGGTACAGGTGATCAAATATGCCGCGCGCGCTGTTCAGCTCGCCGAAAGTGTTATCAAGGCAGACTTAACGACAGAATTCAGCAGCCGTTTAAGAAAAATCAAAAGCAACATGGAATATTTTGGCGACGGAGAAGGCGTTTATGAGCATTTGGTTAAGCCTTCCATTGCTACCCTAGAGCGGGTGGTCAGCCATTTTGCGATCAGTTCCTTATTCAAGAATTACAATGATCAATTTACGATCTATGGTTATGAGTTTGAGAATTTGGATTATCGCAAGGAGAACTTGGGGGATTTGACACTGTGCTTGGGGCGGGTTAAAGTTCGTTCCATTGTAACGTTTGAAGAAATCGATGTTGTTTATGTTCTTTTGCAATCTGAAATTTATGATTTTTATTGTTACGTGCGGCCTTTTTCGGAAATTTCCGATTATTTAAAATTCGGCCATGAACTTTTTGGAGAATTTCTTTTAGGGCATCGTAATTCCATGGGAAAGATCATTTATGAGCGTTTTGGCACGGAATATTTTTCTCTGAAGGATCTCTTTAAAGAGGAGCGCAAGGAAATTCTGGCCTTGCTGTCTCGGGATGCCATTGAGCGGTTTAAACATTTGGCGGATGAACTTTTGCAAAAGCACCGCCGCATGATCGATGTCTATCGGATGACCAAAATCCCATTACCGGATGAATGCCGTTTTGTCGTCGAGCAAAAGCTTTCCGGGGATTTTAATGACCTGATTAATAAATCGATCCTATCTGATTCTGAGGTCTTTGATCGAGCGCATGCGATACGCGTTTTAGCTAAAGAATTGGGGTTAAAACTTAATCGTAGCCACGCAGAACAGTTTTTAACAAAGCAGCTTAACGAAACGATCGCTGGTTTGCGCATTAAGTGGAATGATGGGAAGATCAAAGATTGTTTAAGTATGGTTAAAGTGGCTCAGCGCTTAGGCATTGAGGTTGATTTCCGTATGTCTCAAGAACATTATTTAGCGATCGCGGAAAGGCTAGAGCATGATAAAACCTATGCGGCGACTGCCGGTGGCCAGAGTATTTTTGATTTTATTGATCTCGGCCGAAGGCTAGGGATCAACGTGGAAGCCATTAAATTAAACAGGGAAAGTCCTTTATTTAAGGCTGCGTTTTTTCCAAGCCAACCTGGCAATTAACAGCGCAAAATAGGATTGTTTAGTAGTAGTTCAAGGTCAAAGTTAACAAAAAGGAGGAGCTACAGATGGCAAAGGGTAAGGTCAAGTGGTTTAACAACCAAAAAGGTTATGGTTTTATTACCCCGGAAAGCGGCAGCGACGTTTTTGTTCATTACACCGCCATACAAGGCGATGGGTATAAAACGCTTGCGGAAGGCCAGGATGTCGAATTTGAAATTACCAAAGGAGACAAAGGCGAACAGGCTACTAATGTTGTAAAATTATAATACGAAAAATTGAGGGGCTGTTTTGTTCGCTATCGGATTACTAGCGAACGAAACAGCCCCTTTCATTTTAGTTTTCCTCCCGCTTCCTGGCGGGTTTTTTGTTTGACGAAAATCATATTTAGCGATAAGCTATAGCCATTATTATGGTTACAAAAAATATCCCTTCCAGGAAAACCACATGGGAAATCAGCATCGATTGCAGTCATTACGATCTTTCCGCTCAAAAGATCTTGAAAAATCTCCTTATTAACCGTTGCGGCGTTGACCCCTTTAAGGTGATTGAATATAACACGAATTTATCTCGGCAAATACGGGTTTACCCCGGATCACATCAAGAAGCCAAAAAACTTAGAAGAATAATTTCAAATTTTCAGCTGAACAGTATCAAAATCCGGTTGCGATGTCTTAAAGTTGTGCAGTGGCGCGACCGATGGAAGAAAGATTTTCATATTTTTGCGCTTACGCCGCGCATTGACATTGTCCCAACTTGGCAAAAAAAGATCTATAAACCAAGCACTCGCCGCCCAATTTTTATAAATACCGCGACGTCCTTTGGGACAGGGTTGCATGAGACAACAAGGTTCATGGCGCATTTAATTGAATCTTGCCGCGGCCGTTTTGAAAGCTTTCTTGATATCGGTACCGGAACCGGGATCCTTTCTTTAGTGGCGTTTTTATCCGGAGCTCAAAATGTTCAAGCCATTGATATTGATGCAAACTGCATTGAGACTGCAAAAGGAAATTTCCGTTTGAATCGGCGTTTGCCCGACAAAGTCCAAGCGGTTGATTTTGGAAAAATGAAAACCTTAAAACAATTCGACCTTATCGCGGCAAATTTGCTGACGGATGACCTTATCGTCATGAAAAGAAAGATCGTTTCCAAAGTTAAGCCCGGAAAATTTTTGGCGGTTTCCGGCATCTCACTTGAGAATCTGCCGCGTCTTAAAAAGACATTTTGTGGCTTGCCATTACGCTGTTTAAAAATTAAAAAAGGCCGCGCCTGGGCCGCGCTTCTTTATCAAAGAAAAGGGAAAAACAAATGAATCCTTTTGGCGTTTCTGAAGAAAAATATTTAACTCAATTAAAGAAAATGGCCCGCTTAAAAGTCCTTGAGCGTGATCTCGAAGAATCCTTTATTCGTTCATCCGGGCCAGGCGGTCAAAATGTCAACAAAGTCGCTACCTGTGTCGTCTTGCGCCATCAACCGACAGGCATTGTTGTCAAGTGCCAGCAAGAGCGTCAGCAAGCCTTGAACCGGTTTTTAGCGCGCCGCTTGCTTTTAAATGAAATTGAACGCCGGCAAGCTGATCTTATTTTAAAAGAAATGAATCAGCGAGAGAAAATACGGCGTCAAAAGCGCAAGCGCTCAAAAAATTCTAAAGAAGAGATCTTGAAGCGAAAACATATTCACGGGCAAAAGAAGAAAGACCGTCAACCGTTAAGCCTTCATCGATTTAAAGAATAAAATGCAATTGATCATTAATGCGGATGATGCCGGTATCGATATTGGAAGAAACCAGGGGATATTTGAAGCTGTCCAAAAAGGAGTCGTTACTAGTATTTCGCTGATCGTAGGGCAGGCTGGCTGGCAAGATGCTTTAAGTCAAATCCGAAAAAATTCGAATGTGGGCGTCGGCTTGCATTTCAATCTTACAGCCGGAAAACCAATTGCCCAAGGATTAAAAACTATTGTTAAGCCTGACGGCTGTTTCTTTAATAAGTTTGAACTGTGGCAACGGTCTGTCGATGGAGTGATCGACTCGGATGAAGTTGCCAGGGAATTTTACGCACAGCTTGATGCTTTTAAAAAGGCCGGGCTTAAGCTTTCGCATGTGGACGGGCATAACCATGTTCATCTTTTACCTTGTGTTCGGGATGGATTCTTAAAGGCTGCTCCGGCGCGTAGTTGGGTTAGGCTTCCATTTGAGCACAGCAAGGATTCGCGAAATCCTCTTAAGGAAGACGCTTATTCTGTGTATAATAATGCCGAATTCTTAGTTCCGGCGGCGAACTTTTTATCACAGGAAGCTTTTGGGATTTGGAAAGACCGTTTTCGCTATATTGATGATTTTTCTGGAACGCTTCTAACGCCTTATCCGACTCTGGAAGGTTTTAAAAAGGCTGTAACCGAATTGCGTGGAAATGTTTGTGAATTAATGTGTCATCCCGGGGGAAAGCCGCAAAGCGATGCGGTTAATTTCTCAAAGCTAATGGAACGTCAAAAAGAATTTCAAATTCTCACAAGTACGTCGTTCAAAGGATTTCTTAATGAACAAAACATCCACCTTATTTCTTATCAAGATCTAAATTAATATGATTTCCGTCGATAAGGCATTGAATATTATTTTGAAAAGACTGAGGCTTGTTTCTCGCGAGCGAGTATCTTTTCAAGAATCTTTAGGCCGTGTTTTGGCTAAAGATATTAAAGCGACGATCAATCTTCCTCCGTTTAGCCGTTCCTCCGTGGATGGTTTTGCCGTTCGCAGCATTGATGTGAAAAAAGTTCTGGCAGAGAAAAGTGCTGAGTTTAAGATCGTCGGCAGAATTCAAGCGGGGAGCCATCCGTTAAAATGTTTAAGAAAATTTGAGACAATGAAAATTATGACCGGGGCTATGATCCCCGCTGGAGCGGATGCGGTTATTATGAAAGAATATGCTCAAGAATTGGATGGGCAAGTTAAATTCTTAAGGGTTGTGCGGAGCGGTGAAAATATTCGATTTAAGGGAGAAGACACAAAGAAGGGCGCAACTGTTTTGAAAAAGGGAAACCTCGTCACTTCGGGTGTTGTTTCGCTTTTAGCCGCATTGGGGACCAAAAAGATTGCGATTTATCGGAAGCCAAAAGTAGCTGTTCTTGTGACAGGCAATGAACTGTTAAGTATTGGCAGGCGGCTAACCCCAGGAAAGATCTATAGCGCTAATGAGTTTGGGCTTTTTGGGCAAATTAAAGAAGCGGGAGGCAAGCCTGTATTGCTAGGCGTGGCGGCGGATCGCTTAAGTGTTTTACGCAAGAAGATTTTGCAGGGATTTAAGTACGATTGTTTTATTATTTCCGGTGGAGTATCGGTGGGAGATTTTGATTTTGTTCCGCGGATTCTGAAAAAACTAAGCGTGAAGATACATTTTCACGGAGTATCTGTACAGCCGGGGAAGCCTCTTTTATTTGGGCAAAAAGGCAAAACGTATGTTTTTGGCCTTCCGGGTAATCCGGTTTCTACCGCAATGACTTTTTATAAATTTGTTCGGCCGTTGCTCCTTAAAATAGGCGGGCAAGATAATATTTTATTGAAAAGCAGCATGGCAATATTAGCGGAAGATGTTAAAATGCAGGCACGACGTTCGAAGATTTTTAGGGCAGAAAGTTTTTGGAAGAACAATGATCTTTTTGTGCGATTGGCGAGCCATCAGGGCTCCGGTAACGTTGTGTCTTTAGCAAAAGCAACTGCGATCTTTGAAGTTCCGGAAGACGTTTCATTCTTAAAGAAAGGGACAAGGCTGAGGATTTTTTACTTACCTTGATCACGGTTAAAAGAATTAAAGCGATGACGAAAAAGAAAATAAATCATCAAAAATTGGGAATGGTTGATGTAAGCCATAAGCCGATCACAAAAAGGATAGCGATTGCTTCAGCAACCATTGCAATGAGCAAAGTTACTTTTATGGCTCTTATGAAGAATCGTTCTCCTAAGGGTAATGTTTTGGAAGCCGCAAAAATAGCCGGCATTATGGCGGCGAAGAAAACACCGGACATTATTCCTCTGTGCCATCCTTTAGAAATTCAGAAAGTAAATGTGGAATTTGAATTAAGCCGATTAGATTGTTCCGTTTTAGCAAAAGCAACAGTAATTTGTTTGGGGCGAACCGGTGTTGAAATGGAAGCGTTAACGGCAGCGACGGTAGCTGTTTTAACGATTTACGATATGATGAAGTGGTCTGATAGAACGATGGTTATTAAAGATATTATATTATTGCATAAAAACGGCGGAAAGAGCGGATCGTATAACAGAAAGAAGAAACAATAATGGTTAATATCGGTTTGATCGGTTGTGGTTATTGGGGACCCAATCTTCTTCGCAGTTTTAATAGTATTTCTGATTGTCGTGTCCAAAAAGTAGCGGAATTAGATGCTGCCCGTCTTGCGTATATTCAACAGAATTATCCGACTGTTTCTATAACAAAGAATTACAAGGATTTATTAGGAAGCAAGATCGATGCCGTAGTGATCGCGACGCCGGCGCGCACTCATTTTCAATTTGCCAAAGAAGCTATTCAAAATAAAAAGCATGTTTTGATCGAAAAGCCAATGGCCATGACGGTCAAAGAGGCTAAAGAGTTAATGGCACTTGCCCAAAAAAACCGATGCAAAATCATGGTGGGTCATACCTTTGAATACAATGCGGCAGTAAGAAGTTTAAAAAAATATATTCAAAACGGGACGATTGGCCAGCCGTATTATCTTTACGCTCAGCGGCTTAATTTTGGCATCGTACGTAGCGACATTAATGCTCTATGGAACTTAGCGCCGCATGATATTTCGATTCTACTCTATCTTTTAGAAAAAATGCCTTTAGCAGTCTCGGCCAGGGGCGATGATTTTATCCAAAAGGGAATTGAAGATGTTGTTTTTGTCGTTTTATATTTTCCCGGTGATATCATGGCTCATATCCATGTCAGCTGGCTTGACCCGAACAAAACCAGGAAACTAACGGTGGTGGGCAGTGAGAAAATGATCGTTTACGATGATGTCAGTGATGCCAAGATCCAGATCTATGATAAGGGAATTAAGAAAAAGAATATCAAAGATTCTCTGGGAGAGTATGATGACTTTGCAAAATTTCAAACGGCAAAAGTTGCCGGAGATAAAACCATCCCGAAAATTGATTTTATCGAACCTTTGAAAACAGAATGTGCTCATTTTATTGATTGCATTTTGAATGATAAAACTCCTCTTACAGATGGATTAAATGGCTTGCGTGTTGTACGCGTTTTAGAAGCGGCGCAAGAATCCATGAAGCGCAACGGACAATTAATCAATGTGAAATAAATTTCTTATGATAAAAATCCCTTTAGTTGATTTAAAAAGACAATATCAAACGATCAAAAAAGAGATTGACCGAGCACTTTTAGATATTGTTGAGCGTTCGTCTTTTATATCAGGTCCGGAAATAAATACTTTTGAACGATCTTTTGCAAAGATGTGCGGCGCGGATTGTGCGGTTGCCGTAAGCTCGGGCACAACGGCTATTTATTTAGCGTTGATGGCGTTAAAAATTGGAAAGGGTGATGAGGTTATTACGGCGCCGAATACTTTTATCGCGACAACGGAGGCTATTTCGCAAACCGGCGCTAAAGTTGTTTTTGCTGATGTGGATGACCGAACGCTGAACATTGATCCAGAAAAACTTAAAAAAATGATCACACGGCGGACAAAAGCCGTCATTCCGGTCCATCTGTACGGACAAATGTGTGATATGGATGCGATCATGAACATCGCAAGGCGCCATCATTTATTAGTCATTGAGGATGCGGCTCAGGCTCATCTAAGCGAGTTTAAAGGAAAAAGAGCCGGAAGCTTTGGCGCGGCGGGTTGTTTTAGCTTTTTCCCGGGTAAAAATCTGGGAGCTTACGGTGATGCCGGAGCCATTGTTACTAATGATAAAAAACTGGCAAAAGAGATGAAAATGCTCTCTGATCATGGGCGCATTGCCAAATATGAGCATCTCAAAGAAGGTTATAATTACCGCATGGATAATATTCAGGCGGCTATTTTAAATATCAAATTAAAATATTTACCGCGCTGGACAGAAAAACGCAGAAAAATTGCTCAACGATACAGTGAATTATTTGCAGGAACCGATATAAAAACTCCTTACATTGATCTTCGCGCCAAGCCTGTTTATCACCAGTATGTTGTCCGCATAAAAAACAGAGATAAAGTTCAGGGTTATTTAATCGAGCAGGGAATATCAACGGGAATTCATTACCCCATTGCGCTTCATTTGCAAAAGGCGTATCGCTATTTGGGCTATAAAAAAGGTGATTTTCCAATTGTGGAAAAGGCTGCCAGCGAAATCTTGTCTCTTCCTATTTTTCCGGAATTAACCGAGAACGAAATGCAGATCATTGTGCGGGCATTAAAAACAGCCTGTGCGAAATCGTTCGGAGCATAAAATATAAACCTACCAAGAGGATAAAATATGTACCGAAATAAAAAGATTTCCATTGTGATCCCGGCCTACAATGAAGAAAAGCTGATCAAGCCTACCTTGGAACATATTCCGCCGTTAATTGATAAGATCTATGTTATTGATGATGCAAGCACGGACGGCATGACGGCCATTGTTAAAGAAATAGCCAGGAAAGACTCTCGTGTCGAGCTTATTTCCCATCCCAAAAACGAAGGGCCGGGGCAAGCCATTATTACGGGGTATTTACGGTCGTCGAAAGATGGATTTGACATTACAGTTGTGGTTGGTGGGGATTTTCAAATGCCCCTAGAACAAGTTGAGCAATTTTTAGATCCTTTAATTGACGGACAGGCGGATTATGCAAAGGGAAATAGATTCTTACTCTGGGATATTACACGCGAACAGATGCCGAGAATTAGGATTTTAGGAAATATCATTATTACGGGATTGACGAAAATTGCTTCCGGCTACTACAAAGTGATGGATGTGGTGGATGGTTATACGGCGATTACAAAAAGAGCCATTGAGACGATCAACTGGGATAATGCTTGGAAAAAATACGGATATCCAATGGATTTTCTGATTAGGCTCAATGCTTACGGGTTTCGGGTCAAAGATATTGCCCGGACGCCCATTTATTTAAAAGGCGAAAGGCAGTCGCAGATCAAGGGGTTTCGTTATGCGCTTAAGACATCACCGATGCTTATCCGGGGATTTATCTGGAGAATGCTTTTTAAATATGTTTACCGCGATTTTCATCCGCTTGTTTTTTTCTTTTTTTGCGGGTTAGTGTTTTTGCCTTTGGGGTTATTATTTGGGCTTTATTTAATATATTTATCTTTGGCCGGGATCGGTGTTTCCGGGCCCAAAGCGATCCTTTGCGCGCTGCTTGTTTTGACGGGACTGCAGTTTGTTCTGTTCGGCATGTGGTTTGATATGGAAGCGAGCAAGTAGGCAAACTTTTTAAAGAAAAAATTTGAGGAACAATGAATTCTGGTGTTTGCACGCGATGCGTCTTGGATACAACCATTCCCGAAATCCGTTTTGATGAAAACGGTGTTTGTCAGTATTGCAAAATCCACGATGACCTGGAAAAAGAATATCCGCTCAATGACGATGGAAAACGCAAGCTTGATCGCTGGGTTGAAAAAATAAAAAAAGATGGGCAGGGGAAACCGTACGACATTATCGTGGGAGTAAGCGGCGGGCGGGACAGTACGTTTGGCCTGTATATGGTTGTTAAGTTAGGACTACGTCCCCTAGCTGTTCACTTTGACAATGGATGGAATTCGGAGATCGCCGTTACAAATATCAAGCGGGCAACGGAAAAATTAAATGTTGATTTACATACCTTTGTGGTGGATTGGGACGAATTTAAGGATCTGCAGATCTCTTTTTTAAAAGCATCAACGTCTGATGCCGAAATTCCCACTGATGTTGCCATTCATGGGATTTTGCACCGCGTTGCAGCGCAGGAAAATATTAAATACATTCTTTTCGCGCATTCTTTTCGAACGGAAGGGTTTTCACCCATTGGCTGGACGTATATGGACGGGCGGTATATCCGCGAAGTTCAAAAGAAATTCGGCACAAAAAAATTAAAAACCTTTCCAAATCTGACCATTTCAAATTTCTTTTATTATCGCCTTATCAAAAAGATCCAGGTTGTTCCTCTTTTATCATTGATGGAATACCGCCATAAAGAAGCCCAAGAGTTGCTAGAAAAGGAATTAGGCTGGAAATATTACGGCGGGCATCACCATGAGTCGTATTATACGCATTTTTTTCAGTCATTTTATTTGCCGCGAAAATTTAACATTGATAAACGCAAACTTGAATATTCAGCGCTTATTCGTTCGGGGCAGATGACCCGCGAAGCCGCACTTACGGATATTACGCAAAACGTCTATCCTTATGATGAAGAGCTTGTGAAATACACCATGAATAAATTGGGATTGAGCAAAGAGGACTTTGAAAGCATCATGAAAGCTCCCCGAAAAAATTTTCAAGACTACCCGACGTATTTTCCGCTTTTGAAAATTCTCAAATTTCCGATCCTTTGGGCGACAAAACTCAATATTTTCCCAAAACATCTTTATATGAAATATTTAGGCTGATCATTTCATGCTAAAAATTCGCGTCTTTCCATGTCTTTTGTTGCAAGAAACACGGTTGGTAAAAACAGTCCAATTTAAGGATCCCACATATATCGGCGATCCGATGAATGCTATTCGAATCTTTAACACTAAAGAAGCTCACGAATTAATCTTGTTGGATATTTTGGCAACTTCTCTTAATCGTAAACCGGACTTTGAATTGATCGCCCGGGTTTCGGAAGAATGCAATATGCCGTTAACCGCCGGAGGGGGCGTTCGAGAAATCAGCGATGTTCATGCTATGCTCGATGCCGGAGCGGAAAAAGTTGTGATCAATAGTTTTGCGGTTGAAGATCCAGATTTTATTGCGCAGGCGTCGGAAAAATTCGGTAGCCAGGCAATTGTTGTCTCAATAGATGCGAAATGTCATTCGGATGGCGCCTATGAGGTTTTTACTCATAACGGGCGAAAACCGACAAAAATAAGCCCCGTTGATTTTGCCGTTCAAATGGAAAAACAGGGGGCCGGCGAAATCTTTTTAAACTCTATTGATAAAGACGGCACTATGTCAGGTTATGACATTGCTTTGATCAAAAGCGTTACTCAGGCAGTCAATATTCCCGTTATCGCTTGCGGCGGGGTGGGTAAGCTTGAAGATTTTCGTGATGCTGTTGAAAATGGCGGAGCTTCAGCGGTTGCCGCCGGAAGCTTTTTTGTTTTTCACGGCCGCCGTCGGGCGGTTTTGATCAATTTTCCAACAAGGCAGGAGCTAGAAGTAACCTTATCAGGAAGATAGGGTTTATTTTTTAAGGAGTCAGCTATTAAGATTGTCATTGATATCAATCATCCGGCGCATGTCCATTTCTTTAAGAACCTGATCTGGGCTCTTCAAGAAAAAGGGCATCGGGTTTTGATCACGGTTAAAGATAAGGAAATTGCCTGCTATCTTTTGGACGCGTTAAAATTCCCTTATATCAAATTGGGAAAGCATTCAAAAACGCTCTTAGGAAAGCTTATCAGTATTCCGGCCATGGATTGGCGAATGTACCGGGCGGTTAAGGATTTTAAGCCGGATCTTTTTTTGGGGCTCGCTTCGGTGCGCGCGGCACATGTAGCGAGTTTTCTTAAAAAGCAATGTATCAACTTTGATGACACGGAAAATGGAGTTGCCGAATTACGGCTTTATCTGCCGTTTGTCAGCTTCGTGTGCACGCCTTCCTGTTATCAAAAGAACTTAGGCGCGAAACAAATTCGGTATGACGGTTATCACGAGTTAGCATATCTACATCCTTCCCGATTTAAACCCGACCCAGCTGTTTTAAATCTACTTGGCGTTAAATCCGACGAGAAATATGTTATCGTCCGCTTTGTTTCTTGGCAGGCGGTTCATGATATTGGACATAAGGGATTTTCGCTTGCCATGAAACGAAAAGCCGTGAAAGAATTCGCAAAGTACGCGAAAGTTTTTATTACATCCGAAGGGCCGCTTCCCAAAGACCTGGAATCATTTCGCTTGCAAATTCCTGCAGAAAAAGTTCACAGCGCATTATATTACGCGACACTTCTTTTTGGCGAGAGTGCCACGATGGCTTCCGAAAGTGCTGTTTTGGCAACGCCGGCGATCTATTTGGATAATGAAGGCCGCGGATACACAGATGAAGAAGAAAAAACTTACGGATTGGTTTTTAATTTCAAGGAATCACCAGAAGATCAAGAGCGCTCGGTCCAAAAGGGAATAGAAATTCTAAAGCAAGATTACGCTAGCGTTAAAGAGGTTTGGCGTAAAAAAACACAAAAATTGCTTCAGGACAAAATTGATGTGACCGCTTGGATAGAAAATTTTATCAATCAAGCTTTGAGGCCATGATATGTGCGGGATAGCCGGAATTTATTCTAAGCGCCAAGAGATTAGGGAATCGGATATAAAAGCTGTTCAAACGATGAATGACATTCAAAAGCACCGCGGCCCCGATGACCAAGGATTGTTTTCGGATAAGATATGTGTTCTAGGGCATCGCCGTTTATCCATCATTGACTTATCTAAAGACGGGCATCAGCCGTTCTTTTCTGATGATGGGCGATATATTCTCATTTTTAACGGAGAGATTTACAATTATATTGAACTTCGCGATGAACTTGTGAAGCTCGGATGTCGTTTTAAAACCAAGACAGATACGGAAGTTTTATTAAAAAGCTTTGAACAATTCGGTTCCCGTTGTTTAGAAAAGTTTAACGGGATGTTCGCCTTTGCTATTTACGACAAAAAAGAAAACTCTCTATTCCTGGCGCGCGACAGGGTTGGGGTTAAGCCGCTCTATTATTGCGTACATAACGGAAAATTATATTTTGCTTCTGAAATTAAGGCGCTACGAAGTATTCCGGGCATTCACTTTTCAATGAGCAGGCAAGCGGTTTTTGATTATTTGGTTTTTAACCGGACAGATATTTTTGATGAAACATTTTTAAATGAGATCAAGCGTATTCCCAAAGGGCATTATGCAACTTTTCGTGATGAAAAATTGCAATTGATCCAATGGTGGGATCCTGAAAGTTACTTTAACCAAAATATTTCTGTTTCTCTCGATGAGGCATCTAAGCACATAAGAGATCTTCTTGTTTCTTCGGTCGATTTTCGATTACGCAGTGATGTGACGGTGGGGTCTTGCCTTAGCGGAGGGTTGGATTCTTCGATTTTGACGGGAATACTTTTTTCGCATCATGCAATTGAGCAAAATTATTCAACATTTACCGCTTCAATTCCCGGGCATAAAATTGATGAGACAAAGTATGTTGATGCTTTAAATCAAAAATATCCTTTTAAAAATTACCGCACTTTTCCGGACGGGCAAAAGGCTTTTAAAGATTTACGTGATTTTGTTTATGCGATCGATGAACCATCAACCGATGCGACCTATTATGCGCAATATGAAGTGATGCGACTAGCCAAAGAACACAATGTTACTGTTTTATTAGACGGGCAGGGCGGTGATGAGGTTTTTGCGGGCTATCCCTATTTTCTGGGATTTTATTTGTATGGATTGTGGAATAAAAAAAGGATTGGGAAATTTGCCTACGAATTAGGAAAGAGCATTTTGCGCCGTCAGGAACGCTTGGCTTATGAAACTTTTCTCTTCCAGGTATTGCCGGATGTTGTAAAAAAGAAAATCCTTATGAGGCAAGCTTCATTCATAAATCCTGATTTCTTTAAGGAACATATCGATTCAAGTCTTATTTATAAGAAATTCTTTGACGCGAGTAGTCTCAATGTCAGCCTCTTGCGGCATTTCCAATATAAACTTGAACATCTTCTACGGTTGGAAGACCGTAATTCGATGATTTTCTCACTTGAGGCGCGCGTACCTTATCTGGATTACCGGCTTATTGAATATGTTTTGGGCCTAAGCGAGGATTTAAAAATCAGATCGGGAGAAACAAAGTTTTTACAAAAACAGGCTGTGGGGCGATATACGGTTGATGAGATATTGAATAGAAAAGACAAGATAGGATTTGGCGTTCCGACGCAAGAGTGGATGAGTATACCGCAGTGGCGGCAGATGACGGAAGAAAGCTATGAGCAGCTGCAAGAATCTTTTCCAGAAATCTTCAGAAATAATTCTGTTTTGCCTGAAGAAAATTCTTATCGCTGGAAGATTAGTCAGTTAAATACCTGGAAAGGCATTGTCTCGATAAAATGATCAAAACCGCAAACTATGAACCGGTGTTGTTGGGCGCGCTCAAAAGCGCGCAAGCCAATGATTATAAAGGCTATGATAAGTTTGATGCGCTTAATAGCCCGTTTTTGCAGCAGCTTTCGTTCGGCAATCCATGGCTGCGTTTTATTTTGATCCAATTGGTCAAAGAATCTCCTTTTAATATTCGTCCGTTTTTAGGCGTTCAAACATTCCGTAATCCTAAGGGCATAGCGCTTTTTGCGCGCGCGTATCTGTTCCTTTACCGGAAAACAAAAAACGAGGAATATTTAAAAGAAGCAAAGATTCTTTTGGATTGGCTGTTAGAAAATCCTTCGCCGGGATATAAAAATTTATGCTGGGGCTATCAATTTGCCTGGCAGGATATCCCGCCATTTTTTCAAAATAAGGGCGAACCGAATTGTGTGGTAACCGTTTTTACCGGGGAAGCCCTGATCCATGCATTTCGTGAAACACGCGACAGAAAATATCTGGATGCGGCATGCTCGGTTGCCAGGTTTTTAACGGAAGATTTGCCCGTTATCTATGAAAAAGGCGAAGAAAGAGCTATTTCTTATATTGCGCAACCGATCAATTTGATCGTTATCAATATTCAGGTTTTGTCGGCGGCTTTCTTGACGAAGATCTTTTGGCACAAACAGGATCAAAAAATCCTGGATATCGCCAGAAAACAATTGAATTTTGCGTATCATCGTCGAACATCGTATAATGCCTGGTATTATACCGAGCCCAAAGGAAAGTCGTTTATCCGCCATGATAATTATCATACGGGTGGGATCTTGGACGGATTTTTAGAATATTTTGAAGAAACAAAAGATGAACGGTACATGGATGTTTACTGGCAAGGCTTAGACTATTATCAAAAAAACCTTTTTGAGGATAACGGAGCGCCACGCTGGATGAACGACCAGAAATATCCGCTTGATATTCATGGCGCGGCGCAAGGAATTATAAGCTTTGCTAAAGCCGGACGATATAAAAAAGAATATATAGTGCAGGCTGCTCGTATTGGCGAGTGGACGATGAATAATCTTTATCGGTCTCGAGCTCAAGATTTTATTTACCGTCAAGGCAGGTTCTTTAAGTGTGATTTTTCGCTGATGCGCTGGTGTAATGCCTGGATGGCCAGGGCCTTAGCGGAATATGTTTTAGCCGATTCTGATCCTGTGAAAAAAGGAATTTAATTATGCTGGGCCAGGAATTAATTTACGATCAATCATTATCTGGGGCAGAACGATTTTATATCCGGATCTTTGGAATTCCGATCAATGGCTTAAGAATTCGGGCGCGGCGCATTCTACCGCTGATTACGGCAAAATACAGCAAAATCCTTGATGCGGGCTGCGGGCAGGGGATTTTTACCTTTGAGATGGCGCGGCGCCTTCCTAAAAGTCAAATTACCGGCATTGATATCGATAAAAAACTCTTAGAGCGCAACGAGAAAATCGCAAAAAAAGTCAGTCTTGTAAATTGTCAATTTCTCTATCAGGATATCAATCATTTAAGTTTTAAAAACCAATACGATCTGGTTCTCAATGTTGATAATCTAGAACATCTTGAAGAGGATGAAAAAGCGTTGTGTAATTTCTACGCGGCGTTAAAGCCTGGAGGAGAGCTGATCCTCCATGTTCCGGCATATTATCGGCGCTGGATTTTCTTTGGCTGGAAAGTTAACTTTGATGTGGACGGGCATTATCGTCCAGGATATACTATGGAAGATATTTTGGAGAAAATCAAGAGAGTCGGCTTCCAGGTCGTAGAAAATTATTATACATACGGCTGGCTTGAGACGATCACGAATAATATCTCCTATTTAATTACAAAAGCCCGCATGAAGAATAAATGTCTTTATGCGGCTGTTTTTCCTTTCCTTTTAATCGTTTCTTATTTTGGCCGTAACAGTAAGCCGGCACGCGGAGCAGGTGTGTTGGTGATTGCAAGAAAATAAAAATATGAAACAGCTCATACGCCGCGTTATTGACCCAAAAGGTATTATTCGTATCGAAGAAATTCCTACTCCTCATGCTGGAGAAAACCAGGCGCTTATCTCTTCTCATTATTCGCTTATTAGCTCGGGAACAGAGCTAGCTGAAATCAGCAAGAATCCCATTGAATTGGCCAAACTTGCTTTGACCGATCCGTGGATGCGTAATGCAGTTAAAGATCTTATTTTTTCCGGAGGCCTAAAAGAGACAGCGGATACCATCACGAATGAATTGTTTCTTTATAGACTGATCGGTTACAGCGGTTCAGGGATCGTTTTGGCAAAAGGAAAAAATATTACTGATGTCCAGGTCGGAGACAAGGTTGCTTTTGCCGCTCAGGGTCATGCCGAACAAGTTGCGGCTTACGCCAATCATGTTGTAAAAATTCCCGAGAATCTTGATTTAAAATATGCTGCTTTTGCGACAGTTGGCGCGGTTGCTTTGCAGGGTATTCGTCGGTCTCAAGGGCAGATTGGCGAGTGGGTTGTTGTTTACGGTTTAGGGCTATTAGGACAGCTTGCGGCTCAAATTCTTCTGGCTTCGGGAATGCGCGTGATCGGTATTGATCTTAGCGAGCAAAGAGTTGAATTGGCAATGAAGGCAGGGCTAAAATACGTCGTTAATCCGGCAAAAGATGATGCGGTGGATACAGTTTTGCGCATAACAGCGGGCAAAGGAGCAGATTGTGTGATGATCTGCGCTGCTTCTCAAGATTCTGTTATTGCGAATAATGCGATGAAAATGGCAAGAAAGCAAGGGAGGGTTACTTTTGTCGGGATTGTCAAAATGGACCTTGAGCGTAAACCGTTTTTCTTAAATGAACTTGATTTGTCGTTTTCGCGGGCGTATGGGCCTGGCAGTTATGATCCTTCCTATGAGAAAGGACGGATCGAATATCCGTATCAGTATATTCGATGGACGGAAAAACGGAATTTAGAAGAAGTGATCCGGCTCATGGCTGAAAACCGCCTGAATATTGAGCCTTTAATCGATTCAATTTTTCCGCTTGGTGAAGCACAAAAAGCATTTGATAAAGTTAAAACTTCCCAAATGAAGTCTGTAGCTGTGCTTCTTTCGTATCCCAAAAATGAGAAAATAGAAACGAAAATTGTTAGCGCCGTACCTCGTAGGCATGTTTCTAAGGATGTTATCAATATCGGCGTTATTGGTTCTGGGAATTTTACCCGCAATGTCCATATTCCGAATTTATCAAGATTAAAGAAATTTAATATTAAGGCTATTTGTTCTGCTTCAGGTATGAATGCGGCCGCGATGGCCAAACGCTACAATATTGAGTGTGTGACGACTCAGTATCACGATATTTTGCAAGACCCGAATATTGACACCATTTTGATCGCAACACGCCACGATCTGCATTCTTTGATCGCCATTGAGGCGGCAAAAGCCCAAAAGAACATCTTTGTAGAAAAACCAGTGGCGATGAGTCTGCAAGACCTGGATGCTGTCCGGCAAGCAGTAAAAGAGAACGATGTTTGCTTTATGGCTGGCTATAACCGGCGATTTTCACCGATCGTTCAAAAAGCAAAGAAATATATTACTCAAAAACCTATTGTGATGAATTATGTGGTAAATATAAAAAATCTTTCCGATTCTCACTGGACACTGGATCCTGTTGAGGGTGGTGGTCGCTTGTTAGGGGAAGCGGACCATTTTTTCGACCTGATGAATTGTTTTGCCGGATCGCGACCAAAAGAAGTTTCGGCAGCTTCCTTTCCGATATCAACAGATACCAAAGAAGGGTTGTTCAACTTTGCAGTTCAAGTGAAATATGAGAACAATAGTCTTGGACAGCTTATTTATACAAGTTTGGGCGGCCCAAAAATTCCTCGGGAAAGGCTTGAAATATTTTGTGGAAGCAAGACTTTAGAAATCATTGATTTCAATACGCTTCTCATTAACGGGAAGATTCAATCGAAAATGTTAGGGATGGGGCATTTTGAAGAGTTGGAATATTTTAGCACAAAAATATCCGGACATTGTTCAGATGAGGATTTGGATGATGCATTATCCGCCTCTTGGGTTTGCCTTAAAGCTCACGAACAAATAATCCATCGTTGATCATCAAGAAAATCTTAACATCATGAAAACTCCTTCTAAGCTGTCGGATTCTTATGCCGTTATATTATGCGGCGGGCGGGGACTGCGCATGGGAACATTAACTCGCCATGTTCCAAAACCGTTGGTCTTAATAAACGGCAAACCGATCCTTTGGTATATATTTCGAGAGCTTTATAGTATAGGTTTTCGAAAATTTATTTTTCCTTTAGGGTATCTTGGGAATATGATTAAATCTTATGTCGATAGGAATTTCGCGCAACTTAATTGTGAGATCGTCCTTGTTGATACCGGAATTAATACCCCGATTGCGCGGCGTTTGGCGAAGATTGCTCGTTTTATTCCGGACGGAAAAGATTTTCTCTTGCTTAACGGCGATGCATTTTTTCGCTTTGATCTGAAAGAGATGTATAAAAAACATTCAAGAACAAAATCTTGGTTGACCTTGGCGTCGGCCGAGATCGTTTCAAATTACGGTCTTATTTATGAGAAAAATGGACGGGTTATTAATTTTGACCGTGATGCAAAAATTGATCGGTATGGTTTGTCCGGAAAGAAAAATAATTACGGTTTTATCTATTCCGGAATTGCTTTTTTGAATAAAAGAGCGTTGACCGCCACTAACCTTCGGCAGTGTGATTCGTTTGAAGAAAAGCTGTATCCATTATTGATCCGAAAAGGGAAAGCCACTCATTGGGCGGCGAAAGGCTTTTGGCATTCCGTAGATAGCCCCAAAGATATTCAGCAGGCGGAAAATATTGTTCGAAAATTTAAACTAACGACGTTACGGGAAATTAAATAATGACGCCTGATCTACTTAAGAGATATTCCTATCAAAATCGCTATGTCAGCGATGTTGATGAAGTCATAAGAAAAATCCTTAATAAAACGATTATCCCCCATCAACTTGAGATCCAGCCGGGCCGTCTTGGTGGGGATAAGCTTTGCTGGTTAAGCTGTCCTTATTGCTATGGAGGCACATCAAAGAATACCCAAGAGCGCTTAAGACCTGAAAGATATGTCGAGATCTTGCGCCAGGCGGCGCAGGGGCCGAACGGCGGCATCAATAAATTTATTTTTGCAGGGTATGCCACGGATCCTCTTAATTACGAGCATATCGATGACCTTTTGCAAACAGCGCGCGATAACAATGTTATTTTCGGTTTTCATACTAAGTCGATTAGGTTTTCTGACCGCTTTCTCGGGCTATTGACGGGATCAAATATCCAGAAACTAAGTTATTTCAGCATCAGCGTTGATGCGGGGAATCCAGAAAGTTACAATCGTACTCATGGAGTAGGGCATTCGAGTGGAGATATCTATCATAAGGTCTTAGAGAACATTCGCCGTGTTACAGCGGCGCGCAAACTGACAAATTGTCCGCTAGATGTCAGCGCAACATACTTGGTAACCCAATTTAATAATTCAACAGAGGAAGTTGTTTCGGCCATTAAAGATCTTACGGCGGCGGGGGTTGATATTATTCGCTTTACGTTTCCGCAAGTGCCGCGTGGACATGAAAAAGCGGACCAGGATGTTATGGTGCCCGGGCGACAAGAAATTCTTGATAGTTTTAAACGCCTAAAGCCGGTCATTGACAGCTTTACTTCGGATCAAGTGCAGGTCGTTATTTTGGATTTTGACGCGGACTATGGGATCGCGGAGCAGAGGCGCACGCATCCGTGTTTTGCCAGATTTGTTTTTCCGACCATAGGTTTTGACGGATATTTGGCGCATTGTTCGGAGTCGGCCGCTCCGCATTTTCGCGATATGAGCTTGGGCAATTTAGCTCAGCGTGATTTTTGGGACCTCTTTTATGATTATGATGTAAAGAATTTTAAGAAATACGTCGAATCCTTCTTTGTTAAGATGTGCAAGAATGATTGCCGTTGTGACCGAAAAGAACACGTTGTTAATAGCCTATTTAAGCAATCAGGAATCATTGAAAAAATCTGATCAATTACAGGTTGCGGTTTTAGGAGCGAGCGGTATCGGGCGGGCTCATGTTCGAGAATTTACAAGAGCCGGTGCTTTTGTTAAAGGCATTTTGGGACGCTCGCAAGAATCGGCCAGCCAAACCGCTGCCCGGCTTAACAAGGAATTTCGCCTGTCCCTTAAACCGTTTTGGAATATTGAGGAATTGCTTAACTGCGGCATTGACGCCGTTAGCATCGCGACACCGTGGGATATCCATTTCGAGCAGATCAGAAAGTCTCTGGATAAAGGTTTATTTGTTTTTTGTGAAAAACCTCTTTTTTGGAACAAGGCGGTCACGCCGGAAGGAATTAAAAAAGATTGCCGGTATCTTTTAGAAAATGCGCAAGAAAAACTAGCTCTTAATATCTGCAATATTGCTTACCTACAAGCCTATGAAAAACTTTATGGGCTTCCTCCAAAAATTGAGTCTTTTGAATTTTCTTATTTTGCTCAAGGGAAGCACAATGGCGATGAGATCGGCGTTGATCTTTTGCCTCATGGGATCTCGTTAATAAATTACCTCGCGCCTCGTGGGGTGCTCTCCTCATTAAAAAAAGAAATTACACAAAATGATTATCATTGTTGGTTCCAGTATACGGGCATCAAATGCCACTTTCATTTTAAGGAAGATCCAAAGGGGCCTAAAGAATTCAGTTTCAAGATAAATGGCTTAAAAACATCGAGATCCTTTGAGGTCCGGGATAATCAATATTGCCCATCGCTTATTCGGGACGATGAGTTAAGGCAAGAAAATCCAGTTGCAGATCCTTTTTTTGTTTTTATCAGCGACTTTGTTAATAAGATTAAAACAAAAGAGAAGTTTCTTTGTGACACGAAGGCAGCGGTTCAAAATATGCAGATGGTTTCAGATATTATTCTTGCTTAACAAAAGGCCAGCATGAATATTGTTCATATTTCTTCGAGTGTTTTTCGCATCCATGGCGCAAGCAAGTGGCTGTTGCTTTTTACGACAACCTTAGAAGAAAAAGGGCATAACAATACCATTGTTTGTCCAAGGTTTTGCATCCCTTTGCCATTTTGGTTTAAAGGGTCCATTCAGCCGCTTTTCAAATCTAAAACTAAGGTCAGAGAGAAATCCGGATTTGTTAAAATTTGTTCGATCTTTAGCCAAATAGCAACCATCATATTCTTGCCGATCATTATTCCTCGAAAAACGGATGTTATCGTTTTGCATTCCGAAGAGAGCCTTTTTGCGGCTGTATTATCCAAGATACTTTTCCCTAAGGCTAAGCTGATTTATTATTGTTATCAGATCCCAAGGGAGTTATATGACCTGCGTGATTGTACGAAAAAAACATATGGTATTTGGATGACGGTTTTTTCGCCTTTTATCGCTGTTTACAAGGTTTTACACAAAAGGTTGCCGCGCTTGGCCGATGGTGTTTTGGTCTGGAGCTCTCAGGAAATAATTTCCGCGCGTTCGTTATATGGCGACTTGCGTTTTTGCGTAGTGCCGGCCGGTGTCGATTATTTACGCTTTGAGATCACGGACGATGCAGCAAAAAAGGTTGAAGCATTCAGGAATCGTTTAAGCCTCGGAAAAAAGAAAATACTGCTTATGAACGCCTCCTTAACGAAAAAAAAGAATATCCCGGAATTTTTAGATCTTATCTACCGGTTGACCCATGAAAGACAGGAAATCCATGGCCTTATCATCGGTGAGGGGCCGGAATACGGGCAGCTCCAGGATACCGTTCGCCGCTTGGGCATTGAAAAAAGTGTAACGTTTTTGGGTTACGTCGCCCAGGAAGATCTGTCGACCTATTATTTTTTATGTGACATTTTATTTTTTATCGAGTTTAATCCACCGTGGACCATGTCGATCATAGAGGCCGCGGCCGCTAAAAAGCCGGTTATTGTTACTACCGGAGGCTCGATCCCAACTTTGGTGAAAGACAAGGAAACGGGATATGTTGTTCAGGATCTTGCGGATGATCTGTATCAACGTACGAAGTTCCTATTAGATGATCCCAGGCGGTGTCAAGAGATGGGAGAAAATAATTTTCAGCATTGTCGTCCGTTTTCGGCAGAGGAAAGCGTAAAAAATTTCTTAAAGATGCTTGAAAACCTCTAAGGTAACCCATATGAAACGTTATAGCTTAATTTTTTCGGGAATTGTTTTCTTCATTAGTTGCTTTTATCTTTATGAAAACCGGGATCAGTTTTTCTTATTCAGAAGCATAAATATTTTGAATATCCTTTGCCTGCTATTCCTGATCCTCGCATTTTTCTTTGTCACCGGATATACCTTTCGTCTTGTGGTAAATCTCTTAAATGTCGAATTAACTTTAGCGGAGACATTTGGGCTGTCCATCTTAACTAATTTTGGCAATTATTTAGGCCCGACCAGTCCCGGTTCAATTATTAAGGCCGTTTACTTGAAAGCGGTGAAAGGGCTAGAGTATTCGAAATTTACGTCTGTTTTCTTTGCGAGTGCTTTCTTGGGGGTCTTTATGACCGGGATTTTTGGGGTCATTTTATTTTTTTCTCTCAAGATCGCAGCAACAAAAGTTTCCATGATCCTTCTTGCGGTTTGTTGGGCATTCGTGATCGTGGCCATTGTTCCGTTTGTTTTACATATACCCCAAATTACTTCTCAACGGCGCATCGCGCAGATGTTGAAGCTGGCCCTTGAAGGGTTTGATGCCATTCGTAATCAGAAAATGGGCTTGATGCGCATTGGCATATCATATGTCGCGCAGTTTGCCCTAAGTGCTTTTATTTTTCAATCAGCATTTTATGCCTTGGGGATCTCGGTATCATATGAACAGGCACTGGCGGTCGGTGTCTATACGACAATCGTAAATTTCGTTAGCATCACGCCAAGCAACTTAGGCATTCAAGAAGCTATGATCGCGTTGATTTTTTCGGTTCTTGGGCAAAGTTTTTCTGTGGGGGTTATGGGCGCGGCGCTTATTCGGGTGGTACATTTGTTGATTACTTTTAGCTTAACGCCAATTTTCACATATCTTTTGTTTAAACGTAAAGGTCTTTCGCTGGCAGGGTTAGATAAAAAATAATGATAACTGCAGGATTTAAGAAAATATTCTTATTTTTTAAAGAGAATATCTGCATTCTTCTTCCCGTCGCAGTCTGGATTTTCATTTTTCGAGGATATTTTTTTGCCGAGCCCTCCATGACCCGTCATGGGATCGATTACTACCATATTATCAAACACTATATGGACAATCTTTCGCGCGGTGTTTTTCCGATGTGGGATCCGTTTTATTCATGGGGCAGGCTTGATAATATTGATCTGCGCTTTATTGGCGAATTTAATCCTTTTCTATGGGTCTATGCTGCTTTAAGCCATACAAGCTTATCACCCATGTCGTCTTTTGCCGTGTATTCGACATCGTATTATTTTCTGGGGTTGTTTGGGTTTTATCTCTTGGCTAAAAAATTTCTTGGCAGGGTAGATCTGGCGGTAATTTCTTTTACGCTTCTTTTGTTCTCCTCTTTAACGTTTACGATCTTCAACAATTATTGCATCCTGCTTCTTTTTGTTCCGTCGGTATGGTTTTTCTATTTCTTAGCGGTGTTTATGGGAAGCCCTGAAAAAAAGTATTTATTGGGCTTAACATTTTCGTTGATGATCGTCACTACGACATATATGCCGTTTTATTTTGTAACGATCTCTGCCGCCGTATTCCTTGTTTTTGTTTTGCTGTTTTTTCCTGAAATAAAGCGTCAGCTTCCTAAAGTTTCTGCTTTTCTAAGAAAGAACAAGGCATTATCGATTTTTTGCATCGCATCTATTTTGGCTTCTCTTATCCCGGGCTTACTTTGGTATTGGGAAGGTTTTAAGGGAGACCAAATTTTATCTTGGCGCCATGAAGGAGCCGGCGACGCGCATACGGCCAGTATGGATATTGACACGATCAATACAGGATCTATCATTGGCCCTGTTACGTTTAAGTGGTTATTTTCGGAACTTGCTTTTCCGGATCAAACTTTGTTTTACATGTCGGTGTTTATTTTTATTATCCTTCTGCTCTCAATGGTTAACTATTTAAATCGAAGATTGCTCGCGTTATTCATTTCGGGATTTATTGTGCTTCTTGTCATGTTGACGGACGCAACGCCGGCACACCGATTTCTATATGACCACATCTATTTCTTTAAGTTGTTTCGAAACATCTTTTATCTTCTCTATTTGTGTTTCCCAATTCTTATTTTGTTTTGCGTTGAGCAGCTGCGGATCTTTCTTGAACATGATCCCAGATCCACAAGAAAGAAAAATATTCTTCTTGGATTTATTACGCTCGTTCATTTATTTCTTATTGTGTTTTTATTTAGACAAGGCGATATTGTCATGGCTTCGTATGCGGCCGTTGTTTTAAGCTTCGTATTTTTCTTCGCGCATTTTTCCGGACTCTTTAAGGGAAGAAAAATCCTGCCTTGCTTTCTTTTGCTTGTTGTTGTCTTGATTCAGCCGGTGGAGGTATTTTCCCACTACATAAAAAACAAAAGCGGGGTTGTTGCATGGTTTCCGGTGGATCGTTTTTATCCAAAGTTTTCTTTTATTCGCCCGGCGCGTGAAAACGACAGTTATTTTAAAGGGCGAAGCCCGAAAGAGATGCAAGACGGATCCGGATTTGACGGCACTAAATACACGGGGTTGAGCTATCCATATGTACTGCAAAAAAATATCAAATATGATGTTTTTGAGAATTACGCGCGCAATAAGTTCATTGTTTATGATACGGTCGAGCATGTAGATACGAGTGATATTGATTTTAAACGCATGGAAGAGGTTTTTCGCGCTGAAAGAAACCTTGCGTTCATTTTTGATGATGTGAATGATTTTTCTGCGGCCGGCTTAAGCAAGCATCCGGCAGATCAATTTGAGAAGATTGCTCAAAATTCACCGCAACTGACGGTTTTGGACTTCGACCTCAACAAGATAAAATTTCGAACGAATTTCTCCGAAACCAAATTCTTGGTTTACAACGACAGCTTCCACAATGAGTGGAAGTGTTTTATGGATAACCAAAAGATAGATATCCATCGGGCGAATTTTGCTTTCAAAGGGATTTGGATCCCGGCAGGAGAGCATATCGTTTATTTTCATTTTGGAGTTGCGTGGCGATATTGGCTGAGCTATTTCTTGCTGGCATTTTACGCTCTGTTTTTTGTTTTTGTTATATATCTTTTCATCAAACAGGATCAAAAACAGTATGTTTAATTTTCTTAAGGACTTCTTGAAGAATGTGACGCATTCGATGCTTAAGATAGGAGGTTTTTCTTGGGCCTTGTATCTTGCCGCGTTTTTACTTTTGTCTGCGATCCTTGATCAGGGCAAGATCCAGGCAAGGCTTTTGAATTATTTTAAGGTTCCTATGGATTATTTATTGGATTTGTCCGCTGCCAAGGTTCTTCCTAATGAGTTTCAGCTGCGCGAACAAATTCGGTATTATGAGCGATTAGCGCAATATGCGCTTCATCAGCCCGAACCGCCGTATCTTTTAGGATTTTGTTATTACTATTTAGGCGATCATAAGAAATCTATTGAATTCTATAAAAAAGCGGTTGAAAAAGCTCCGCAATCGTTTTGGACATATTACAATCTGGGAGTTGTTTATTTTAAATCCGGGCAATTTGAGAAGGCTTTGTCTTCCTGGCGCAAGGCCAAGGCCGTTGACTTAAGAGAAACGCTGAGATTTGTATTTGCATCCGTATTTTTTGAGAAGAGATATTTTGGGTCAAAAGAAAACTTGATCCTAGCCGCGGAACTTAATCTTAAAGAAGCTTACGATCAATGCCAAGAAATATTGATGCTTTGCGACGCTCAAAATGGCTTGTCCTCATTAAGATTCTTAGAACGTGCTCGTGTTTTACAAAGAGATAAAAATTTTAATCCAAAAATCTTTTAATGATAATATGAACGTTGGAGGCGAAGCATGAAAACACAAAAAAATGATTATTTTTGTCACCCAACATCCTGCGTTGAAGAGGGCGCTACAATAGGGCAAGGGACAAAGATCTGGTTTTATTCGCATATTTTAAAAGGGGCGAAGATCGGGCAGCGCTGTCATTTGGGGCAAAACGTGGTGGTGCATCCGACGGCTGTGATCGGAAATGGCGTCAAGATCCAAAATAATGTTTCCGTGTACGATGCGGTAACACTGGAAGATGATGTCTTCTGCGGGCCGTCTTGCGTTTTTACAAATGTAATAAATCCCCGGTCTGCTATCTCGAGGAATTCCGCTGAATTCTTCAAGAAAACTTTAGTGAAAAAGGGGGCGACCATTGGCGCGAACGCGACCATTTTGTGCGGCATTACTATTGGCCGTTTTGCTTTTGTCGGAGCGGGGGCGGTGGTGACGAAAAGCGTTCCTGATTTTGGGCTTTTTTTCGGTAATCCGGCACGTTTAATGGGGTGGATGTGCGCTTGCGGCACAAAAATAAAGTTCTTGGCCGCGAAGGGAACTTGTGTAAGCTGTAAGGCCGTTTATAAAAAATCAGGGAAAGTGGTTGTTGCCGCTTTAAAGAAAAGTAAAATTCAAAATCAATGAAGATCCTGTCTTTAATATCGAAGACTTTTAGCCTTGAGAAAAAACCGGTTAAGTTTTTAGCGCTGGGAATTGCTCTTCTGATCGTTCTTGTTTTCGCGTATACCGGATTCTTAAAGGCATCAACACAAATTGATTATGCGCTTTTTAGCATTGATCAAACCTTTTCCTGGCGCAGCACGCCCGAAGGGATCTTGCGCACGGATGCGTTGGCGGATTACGACACCCTTCTTTTGTCCAAAGATTCTTGGAATGATTTTGATCTGTCGTTTTTGTTAATAAATCCGAAAGATTGCGGCGTGCTTTACAATTTTAAAGATGATAAAAACTTTCATTTTGTATATTTTAACAAAGCCCAGCAAAAGATATTTATCGGCCTTAATACCCAACAAAAGCCCTACCTTATTAAATCCTTTCCTTTTGATATTTCCTTAGTGCTACGCGTTAATTTAAAGGTGGATCAAAATACGGTCCATATCGCGATCAACGATAAGCCGTTATTCCAATTTAATATTCCGCAAGCGGAAGGAAAATTAGCTCTTGTTTTAAATGATGCCAAGCTTCCTAAAACCGCTTTTAGCCAGATCTCAATGAGCGGTCACACGCGTGACGGCAGGCACATTGTCCGTCGAGCAAGCCCGGAATATCTCTCAGGATCTCATCTTATTTCTTCATTCTTTCTTTTAGCGGCGATGCTGGCGTTCAGTGGTTATCTAGCCAAGGTCTTTGAATATTTGTCAAAGAATGCTCTAGCGCATCCAACTCAGAAAAACTCTTTTGGGATCCTTTGGGCGGTTTTTATCCATTTGCTAACTGCGACTTTTGTTTTTTGGCCGTTTCTTTTAAAGGGAAGTGTTTTGGTGTCTAGCGCCGACAATTTTGGAGAAATCTTTCCGCTATTCTTCTTATCAAAACATAACTTTATCGATATCTTAAGCGGGCAATCTTTGTCTTTGTGGAACCCATATACGCACAATGGAATGCCGTTTTTTTCCAGCCATTGGAATATGATCTATTATCCGCTGAATTGGGTCATTTTCCTATTTGACGATAAGAATGTTTTAACCGCGTTAACGGCGCGGACATTTTTAGAAGTTTTCTTGATCGGAATTTTTGCTTATCAATTCTTTCGCCGCGAACTAAGATCTCAGGGTTGGGCGCTTTTTTCTTCAGTGGTATACCAATTATGTTCTTTGTTGATCTTTACATTGACGGTTTTTCCGGCCATATCGCTGTATTTTGCCATGACTTTGTATCTTTATTTGATCTGGTCACTCAGTGAAAGGACAAAGATATGGAATTATCTTTGGGTAACCGTGTCTCTTATTTTGATCTTCACATCGGCCAACATGGCGTTTATTTTTTATGCCGGCATTTCGCTGGCGATCTTTACAGTGTATCGGCTGATAAGCCAGGAAGTAGGACAAAAAGCCAGGAATGAGAACTTTGTTTTAATTTTTGCCAGCGTGATCACGGCTATTTTAATTTCTGCGATTCGCCTGATCCCGTGCGCGCTGGGCATTTTAGCCAGCAATCGAATTGTGGATAATTTTTACACTCTCCACGATCGTTCGGCAATGCTGGTGAGACTTTTTGTTCCGGAAATTGCCGGATGGTTCGGGTCTCATTCTTTTAATGCCCTGACATCAAGGAATTTAAATCTGATCTTTGAACGCAGCGACTTACCGTCTAATTCTCAAAATATGTTTTTTGTTTATTTTGGGATCGTGGCGGCGCTATTGCTTGTGTGCAATTTATTTATAAAGGCCAAAAATCAGCATGGGTTTTGGAAACTTTATTCATTTTTGGCGGTCGCGGCAGCACTTTTATTCCAGCCGATCTGGGGGATTTTAAGCATTTTGCTTTTTCCTCTTAATCATTACAGCTATCACTTGATCATTCTTCCGGTGGGAATTTGCATGTTGGCGGGGTATACCGGACTTTATTTGGAACAAGGCAAATTTGATATCTTTAAAAATCTAAATCGGCTTACCGCTATCTTGCTTTTGTTGCAGGCTTTGCTCATCGTGATCCTTACGTATCTTTTTCCGTCGTTGACCGTGCTCTCTCGGATTATTTTCTTAAGTATGATCGGTTGGTATGTGATCTTACGTTTTCATGTTTCTAAAAATCAGCATGACCGTAATGCATTTCTAGTCAAAACTACTTTAGCGATGACTGTCTTTGCTTGGATAGCGATGTTCCTAACCGCAACGGCAATCTTTATCCGGCCCATTGATGAAAAAGAAGGCGCGGCAGCGTTTATTTTCATTCCGGCCTTGATCATTTTTGCGGTTATTGCGGCCGCATTTACGATCTATATGAATTTTATAAGGCGTAAGACCGTTTTTAACTTAACGAAAATGATCATTTGCTTCCTGGCAGGATTCATGATTATTTTTGCGATATTCCTGCGGCCTTTTCTTTTGAGCTTATTTAATTTGGATGCGCCGGTTTTAACTTATGGGCTTGATATCTTTTTGGGCCATTTACGGTTTTGGTTGATCGCCTTGATCTTTTTCTCGGCGGTGGTCTCTTTTTAAATTAGCTGGGTTTCGGCACGGCTTTTGATAGGGTTGTGTATTTTTGTCACGATCTTTGACCTGTTTTGCTTTAATGCCCGTTTTGACAATGTGGTCGCACCGACACCTCTCAAGGAAGCGTATTACAAAATACCTTTTCCATACCAAGACCTGGATGTGAAATTACGAAGCAGTATCGATATTGTTAATTATCGCTGTGACGCGATCCATACCGGCGGGATGCTTTCCAACAAAAATCTTATTTTTGGCGTTCCAAGCTACAGCGGAATTATCGGCTATATGCCTAAAAGATTCTCGGATCTGATCAATAATTTTGGCTATCCAAAAGGAACTGTGCTTATTTATCCCAGCGATGTTGCGCAGAGTGAACGTTTCCTTGATCTGTCGGCCGCCAAATATACGTTTAAAGACCTGGCATCCGCCCAAGTCCGCCCCAGCGCCTTATCCCGACTTATGCTGTTTTACAATTATTCGATTATTCCTGATGACCGCCGGACACTTGAAATATTAAAAGATGAAAAATTTAATCCACAAGCAGAAATTTTGCTGTCGCAACCTCTTCAGGAAAATTTTACAGCAAGTCCGGGTTTGCCAGGGAAGGCCGTTTTTATTAGTGCGGCAACTTCTGATGCGGTTGCCGCGAATGTCGAGACTCCTACGCCGGCTTTGCTATTGTTTTCTGAATCTTACTCAAACGGCTGGAAGGCGTATGTAGATGATAGGCCTGCTCCTGTCTACCGTGCGAATTTTAATTTTTTAGCTTGTCCCATTCCCTCAGGCGAACACAAAGTCATTTTTAGATTTGAACCGAAAAGCTTTTTTGTTTCCGCTTGGATCAGTTTGGCAGGGTTGGTGATGTTTTTTGCCGCATCCATTTATTTGATCTCGCGCAAAAATAAAAAAGAGAAAATTCTCTCCTAAATTTCATATGAAAGAATACTTAGTTGGAACCTGCGTTCTTAATGAAGGTGAAAAGATCAAGCGAATGCTTTCTAAGTGTGATCGGTACGATCTCTATGATGTTTTAGTGATCGACGACGGATCGACCGATGGCTCTCTTCTTGGCTTTGACAATCATTTATCCATTAAAATTATAAGAAATTCAATCAATCAAGGCGCGGGACATTGTGTTCGGCAAATTTTCAATTATGCCAAAGAAAACAAATATACGGCCGTGTTTTTTGTTTCCGGAAATGACAAAGATGATCCGCAGGATATTTTGAAACTAAAAGATGCCGTTGAACAAGGCTTTGACCTGGTGCAGGGCTCAAGGTATTTGTCAGGAGGCATTTCCGGAAAGATGCCTTTTTATAGAAAAATAGCAACTCGCCTTATTCATCCCGCCCTTTTTTCTCTGGTCTCCGGGCAAAGGATTACTGATTCAACAAATGGCTTTCGAGCTGTTAGGATCTCTATGCTTTTAGATAAGCGCATTGATCTTGACCAACCGTGGCTTAACCAGTATGAATTAGAGCCGTATCTTTTTTATAAAGCGATCAAGCTTGGTTATAAAGTAAAAGAAGTTCCGGTCAGCAAAATTTATCCCGACAAAAAAGAGGGGTACACCAAAATGAAGCCTTGGGTTGGATGGTGGAGCATCTTAAGACCCTTGGTGTATTTGGGGTTGGGAATTAAAAAATAGCTAGTGAGTGCGCTATCAAGAAGTTTTATTGAAGTGGTGCAAGATGTAGTTTTTTTCGTAGGAAGTCAAAAACTGGTGAACAGGAAAGTAGAATCCGCTTTGTCCATAGTATTCCGTCGCTTCAACGCCTGCCTTAATTAAGTTTTGTTTTCTAATAGAACCTCTGAAATTCTTTGTTGCCTTCATTAAGAAAACTCCCGGAATAATTTTCTCGCTTAACGGAAAATAGGGAACAATGCCTTGCTTTTTTAATTTCTCGGCAAAAAAATTCCAATTCGATCGGCGAATTTCATTCCAGCCGTAGCAATAAAGCAAAGAATTAATAAGCGTTGTTTTGATCAAAGCTTGGTCGTGAGCTGAAACTTCTTTGACAGCGCCAAGAGGTTTTTTGGAAGCCAAGATCCCGCCGAAGGGAATTGGGTAATATTTTGGGAGGCTATAAATGGCATAATCGCCGAATGTTCCCACGGATTCTCCCTCGAGCCTTGTTCCGATGGAATAAGCCCCGTCTTCAATAATAGGTAAACCTTCTTGACGATAAGGCTCGATAGTTTCTTGCGGGCAGGGAAAACCAAATTCATGAATGGCTAAAACAGCGCGGGTTTTTAAGCTCAGTTTCCTTGACCACTGACAGACCGATTCAATTGTTTTTGTAACGCAAGAACTGATGTAGGGCCCCGGTGTTGTTTTGACAATGAGAACTTCATCAGCAGGTTTAAGCCGAAGATGTTTTAAAGAAAAATAAATAGCCTGACGGCCGCTATTTAAAAGCCGGATATCGCGGGCATTGTCGAGCCAGAATTCCGGCTCTATGATCGCAGAACGGTTTTCGTGTCCTTGTTGGCCGGTAAGTTTATCCCACTCGATGGCGCTAAAAGGCGAAATGCGGATGTGAGCTGTCATGTGCGCCATAAGCTCGAAGGAATTAAGCATGGATCGATCGATCGATTTTCTTGTCGTTTTCATTTTACGTTTTTTCTAAGATAACATCATAACGGGAAATGTCGGTTAATTTCCCCGGAATATTTTGCGATAGAATATGGCAGCAATAACCTTTTTTCTGTCCGTATTTCTTAAAAAATGACGGCGGAAATGTCAGTTTTTTTAAATTGTGGTTTAAAAAAGAAGGCCACCATGATTTGCTTGACGGATTCTTCTTCAGTTCTTTTTGAAGTTTTTGTTTTAAAAGTGATTCAGGCAAGAGGACATCTCCAATGAAAACACGCCCTTTAGGCTTAATAGTACGCATAAATTGATTAAGAACTTTTTCTGCTTCTTTTTGGCCCGATAAATAATGAAAAACGCTGTAACATAAGATTTGGTCAAAAGCGTTCGCCGCAAAGGGAAGTGACGCGGCGTTACAAGCAAGAAAAATTCCTCGCGGATTTAGTTTGCGGGCGTCGAAGAGCATTGCAGGGGCAATGTCGGTGCCGATAACTTTTCGTAAGCGCTTTTGAAAAACTTTTGAAAAAAGTCCGGCCCCTGCGCCGACATCCAAGAGAACAGAATTTCTTGAGGGCTTCAGTTTCTTCCAAACATCCTCATGGATCGCTTTCATAACTCTTTTTGAAAGCGGTCTTCCTTGTTCATAATAAGCCATCTTCATGCGCGGGTCTTTGTAGTGTTGCGCGCAACGGTTGAACCATTCGCTCCAGGAAGACGCTTTAGATCTTTTAGATGATATTTTCATTGGTGAACGTTTATAAACATATTATCGAAGGCGGGCATTGATAAAGATTTCATTGGCAAGTTCCGGATATTTTCTTCCTAGAATAAAGAGACCTTCCATGACAGGGGCAGTGAGGACTTTTTTGATGGAGTCCATTTGGCTATTGCTGAAAGGCTTTAAAAGGCATCCGCCCGATCCGGCAATGGCAAACCCTTGGCTAATGACAAGATTTGTCAAAGAGCGAAGATCAAATACGTGGTGTTGCATAAGTTGTTTGTTGCGCCGGCTAAATGCCTTGACATCTTTGATGAGCCCCATAGCTTTAGCCAGGCGCCGGTGCAAAGAATTTCCATTGGAGACATTGATGTGGATCGTTCCTTTCCTGCTGAGAAGAGATCGGGCGGCTCTGAGAAGTTCGTCGGGATTTGGAACTTCGTGCAAAAGCCCGGTGCAAACAATAAAATCGATGGGGCCGTGAGTTATTTCGCGAATATCTTGGGCGGCATCTTCAAGGAAATTCTGGATGACAAAAAGAGGAATTTTCTTTTGAGCAGAACGCTTGGCAACTTGAGCAAATTTTGCCGATGGTTCCACAATGATCCATTGCTTTATAGACAGACGGGCTTTGAGTGCTTTTTTGTAGAGCAGATCGGCACCGCAGCCGACTTCAACGACAATGACCGGCTTTTTCTGTTGCAGGGTTTCTAAGGCAATTCTTTGGCGGCTGGCGACGGCGTTTTTTTCAAATCCGTAGTCGGCAAGATAAATTCCGGGGTAAAGTTTGATTCGTTTTTGCTTGTCCATGCTCGATTTTCTAGAAATTATTCTAATAATGTTTTGACGACTTTCTAAAAATAACAGGTGATACTATAGCATAATTTTTACCTGTTCGTCTAATAGTAATCACGTAGTTTTGCTGCGAAGGCGGAAGAAAAGAGTTTTTCCTTGCGTCAAATTTTTGATGACTGTAGAATAACACGATATATTCACATTTCTTAAAGGTCAATAATGGCAAAGCAATTTCCAACGCAAAAATATCTTCTATCGGCTCCGGTCATTTTTTCTTTACTTATTCTTGGGCTAGGGCTTGTCCTCCGTTTCGCAAATATCAATAATGACAACTTTTTTCTGTATGATGAGGGGTATTATCTTAATTACAACCGGCCTGTCCTTGAGTTGATCGACGGGCATTTTCCGGTGAAAATGCCCGACATGATCCAAGCGGTCTATCTTTCTTTGCGCGCGGCGTTAGCGACGGGAAAACCATTATGGTTCTTTATCGTTGACGCGCGCGTTTTCTTTGGAGGCGTGCATCAATGGTTTTTTCCTCATCTTGTTTCGGCGGTCTTTGGCACTTTGACTTTGGGGCTTGTGTTTTTATTTGCCAGAAAGCTTTTCAACTCCACAACGGCAGGGCTCTTGAGTTTAATGATCTTAAACGTTTTGCCAAGCCATGTTTTTTATTCACGCTTAGCGTTGCAAGAGGGTTTATGCGCTTTTCTTTTCTTGGCAGGTTTTTATTTTTATCTTTTTCCCGCCCGGTTTGGCGCTAAGACTTTTCTATCATCTTTTCTTTTAGTGTTGGCGTATTTCTCAAATTATCGCCTTGTCATCCTTCCGGGTTTGGTCTTGTTCGCCGAATTTTATATAAGCCTTTCCTCGGGTCAAAAGCCTAATTTCAGGAAGTATTTTTGGCATACTTTAATTTTTATCTTCCTTGTGCTGATGATCGGAAGCATTGATAAGGGAAGATACATAACGGTCGTTTTCGCCTGGATGTTCCATCAGGCAGATCTGGCGCAGTCTCAGCGTCATTTTTTGGATCTATTTTCCTATCCTTATTATATTTTCCGCCTGGAAGGAATTGTATTTGCGACTTTGTTTTTCGCGAACGGATATTACCTGATGAAGCGGCAATGGCAAAGGGCTTTTTGTTTTTCCCTCGCTTGTTTTTATATGCTCATCTTTTCTCTGACCGCCGAAAAAGGGGCGAGGTATTTATGTGTTATGCTCCCCTTTATGGCCATGGCGGTTGCGGGATTTCTGGAACAATTATTTTCGAAAGATAATTTAAAGATTAACCGCAAGTTTGTTGTCATTATCACTATTATTCTTTTTGCCGGCTTGATCGTGCGCTCAATTGATGTGGCACAATTTCGTTCGGATTATAAGAATTCTGTCAAATACATTCGCGCCGTGAGTCCTCAATTTAAGATCATCACGACTCAGCCTTGGATCCAGAAACTTTATGTAAGCCAAGATGACGTGGCGGAAATGCCAAAAAATTACGAAGCCTTGCTTGGCGCTTACAAAAAAGGGTATCGGTATCTGATCATTTGCCCGCAGGCGTTTATTTCCTGGACGGACAATAAAGAGAAATTTGATCCCCATTTGCTTCCGTATTTAAAATTCATTACGACATTTGTTGAGCCGGTTAAAACTTTTTCGCATTTTAACAATCGACTTTTGGAACGGTTTGTTTTTGAGCATAACGAAAATCTGAAAACGTCAGTCCAATTCTTATCATCAGGAAAGAAAGATTTAGGCGCGCTGCGAGTTTACGATCTAAAGACATGCATCAACGCAGTTGAGAACGTTTATCACCCGAAAAAAGGGAAGTAATGATAAAAACAATACCGCTAACAAAAGAAAATATTAAGACGATCGCGCTCCCGGGATTAGAGCGGAATTTGTTTTCTTCCGCCGCGTGGCTGTCTGTGCTTTGCCAGACCTATAAGCTTAGTTTGTTCGCAAAATATATTGAAGAAAATGATCAAATCAAAAGCTATATCATCTATTCAATTGTTGACAATTTTCTAGAGCAGAAGATCTGCATTTGCTCTTACTGTGATTATTTTGATTGTCATGTTCAAACACCCGAACATTGGCAGATGTTCTTTGATTCTTTGAGAAAAGAATATCCGCGCTATCGCATCGCGATCCGAAATCTGCGCGATCAGCTCGCGCGAGAAAATCCTAATTTTGCTTTGCTCAGCAAAGAGCGATTTCACATTTTGGATATTAATGATGATTTAGATTCTATCTGGAAGAAAACCCACGATTCGTTTCGGTCGGCGGTGAAACAAGCACAAAAAAACGGGATTGAAGTTAAGCGCGGCGCAAGAGCTGATCTGGACAAATTCTACAAGCTTCATTTGAGGCTAAGAAAAAGCAAATACCGTCTTTTTCCTCAGCCCTTTAGGTTTTTCGATAAGATCTGGCGCGAATATATGGAAAGCGGCAATGGTTTTCTGTTGGGCGCTTACAATCGAGATGGGAAATTTGTCGGAGGAAATGTTTTTCTTCGCTGCGGAGATACGCTGTATTATAAATTCAATACCTCAGATTTGAATTTTGTAAAACTGCGGGTGAACAATCTTCTTTTGTGGGAAGGGATCAAACTAGCCAAGGAACTTAACCTAAAATTTTTAGATCTAGGCTCTAGCGGATATGAGCAACACGGACTCATCATGTTTAAAGATCATGTTGGCGCAAAATGTTTGGATATCTGTCATCTCGGATTTAATCCACCCGATTATAAATTCAGCCAAAAAAGGATCTTGAAAGTATTTACCCATACTTTGACCGCTCCATGGGTTCCGGATTTTATTACGCGGGCAGGGAGTAGTATTATTTATCCGTTTTTGGCGTAGGTTTTTATTCTTTAAAGTTGAAGCGCCAGTAAAGATGTTCTGGCACTTAAAATAAAAAAGTAAACCAATGCCGTATTTCACGGAAATTTTGCTATAATAAGTCCAATCTTGCTGTTTAATCTGATGCGACGGAGTTATCCTTGAAAAAATCTTCCTCAAAAAAGCAATCATCTTATTCTTACCAGGATTTTGCCGGGCTTATCGATCGTTTTGACTCGGTTTATAAGTCGGACATCGATGAGCAGAAATATTTTGGATTTCCTCTGGACCCGATTTTGAAGATCGAAAATCAATTGTTAGGCGGCCAAGCTAAAACGATCGCTTATTTTTCAATGGAATTTGGTATTGCGCCGAGCATCTATAACTCGTTTGGTTTAAGCCGTCCGATGAGCGAAAAGAATAAATTCTTTAAGCATGAAGTTTTTTCGAATTACTGGCTTTCCGATTATGTGTTTAAGATCCAGATCGACAAGATGCTGGACATCCCTATCTACAGCGGAGGCTTAGGTGTTTTAGCCGGGGATTCCATGAAAAGCATTGCCGACCTGGGGCTTCCGGTGACCGGCATTGGTATTTTGTGGAATAAGGGATATTTCAAGCAAAATTTCTGGTATAAACACGGCCAAGTTCCTGAGGAGCTTACTTGGGATCCGCATACGTATCCGGGGCTTATTCCGCTCAAAAATATTGTTACCATTGAAACGAAGCAAGGGCCGCTCAACTTAAAGCTTTGGAAGTATTATGTCTATAGTTATGATAAGAAAAATGCTTGCCCCATCATCCTTCTTGATTCAAATCTTCCTGAAAATAGCGAGCCGTTTCGAAAATTGACCGACCAGCTTTACCGAAGCGATGATATGTGGTGGAAGATCTTCCAACGGGCCATTCTTGGTATTGGCGGCGTTAAGGCCTTAGATAGCTTAGGCTACAACATTGGAACTTATCATTTGAATGAAGGGCACGCGGCGTTCGCTATTATCGAAAAATATCTTTCTTTAGATGATAAAAGCGAAATGAAGGATTTGATGAAGCATTTTGTCTACACCTGTCATACGCCGGTGGTGGCAGGGCATGACCGTTTTAAGGTGAGCGAATTGCGCAATATTTTTGACGAGAGATATGTTCGGGCGGCGGAAGAATTTGGAAAAGAAAACGCGCAGTCTCCGGAAATAAATCTTACCTTTATGGCGCTTAATCATTGCAACAAGGTTAATGCCGTCGCCAAAAAACACGGCGAAGTTATGCGTATTCAATTCCCGGATTTTGCCAAGAAAGTGCAATCCATCACCAACGGTGTTCATACGCATACATGGGTTTCGGAAAGTTTCGCCAAGCTCTTTGATAAATACGAAAAGATCCTCGGCGACTGGCGGGCAGACCCCACGTTACTTTCGCGTATCACTGCTTTAGCAGAAAGTAAAGCATTCCGGCGAGATTTGTTTGAAGCTCATCAGGAAAATAAGCGTAATCTTATCAATGTGGTTAAACATTGGCAGCTGAAGGAAGATATTTTTACGCTTTCTTGGGCAAGGAGAATTGCCGGTTATAAAAGACCCGCGCTTATTTTTCATGATACCCAAAGGCTTGTTGATATCGCCAGGCGCGTTGGGCCGATGCAGATCATCCTGGCCGGTAAGGCTCATCCAAATGATAATTTGGGCGCGGCGCATATTGAAGATATCTTAGACCATATTGACGCGTTGAATGATTATAGCGATGTTGTCAAAGTGCTTATTTTGGAAAATTACGATACGTATTTTGGGAAATTACTGAGCAATTCGGTTGATGTTTGGTTAAATAATCCTCTGCCGCCTTTTGAGGCTTCCGGAACTAGCGGTATGAAAGCTATTTTAAATGGTGTTTTGCAAATGAGCACAGTTGATGGATGGGTTGTTGAAGCTGTTTCGGATGATATTGGATGGCTTTTTGGCTATCGTCATAAAGGGTCGGATATCGGCAACGAGAACGATTTGCGCCTAGATGAGGACTCTAAGGCTCTTTGTGACACATTAGAGGAAGCCGTCGGGCTATATTATAAAACATGTAAAAGCGGTAAAATTGTTACGGAAAGCCCATGGATCGATAAGATGATCCACTGTATTGAAAAAAGCGGGTTTTTTAATACGCAACGCATGATCGGGCAATATAAGTCTCAGATGTGGGAATAGCGAATTATCATGAAGCAATATTTGGATCTAGTGCAGTATATTTTTGACCACGGGGAAAAGAAGGAAGACCGCACCGGAACAGGAACCATTTCCGTTTTTGGCTACCAAGCAAAATACGATTTGCGCGATGGATTTCCGCTTGTCACGACAAAAAAAGTCCTTTTTGATGCCGTTGTTCGGGAATTGTTATGGTTTCTAAAAGGGGCAACCAATATTAATGACGGCCTTAAGCAGTACACGCCGATCTGGAACGCCTGGGCGAACGAAAAAGGGGAATTAGGCCCTATTTATGGTTATCAGTGGCGCAAGTGGGAAAGGTTTTCCTGGGATGAAAAGTCGAAGAATTTTCAAAAAGAATACGTTGACCAGATCAAGTTGGCTATTGACCTCATCAAAAGTAAACCGCATTCCCGCAGAATTATTGTCAGCGCCTGGAATGTTGCGGATATTGACAGGATGGCTTTGCCGCCGTGTCACGCCTTTTTTCAATTCTATGTTTCCAACGGCCGCTTGGATTGCCAGCTGTATCAGCGCTCGGCGGATGTGGCCTTAGGAGTTCCTTTTAATATCGCCAGTTATGCCTTGCTTTTAGCCATGGTAGCGCAGGAATGCCGTCTTATGCCGGGAATTTTCGTGCACACGTTCGGAGACGTTCATATTTATCTTAATCACGTTGACGGTTTAAAATTACAGCTTCAACGAAAGCCAAGGCCTTTGCCTCAAATCCAAATTGCCCAGAAATCTCTTTTCGATCTGGCGTTTGAAGATATCAAGCTGGTGAATTATCAGCATGATGATTTTATAAAATTTCCCATCGCTGTTTAATCAAATAAAATTTATGCGCACATTCGACATTATTGTTGCCGTTGATAAAAAATTTGGGATCGGCCGCGACGGAACGATCCCTTGGCAGCTTTCCGATGACTTAAAGCATTTTAAAGCGATCACAACGGCAACCAGATCTCTCGATAAAAAGAATGCTGTGATCATGGGGCGAAAGACGTGGGAATCTTTGCCGGATAAATTTCGCCCGCTTCCCGGGCGCATCAATCTGGTTTTGACAAAGAGCAAAGGGTTTTCGCTTCCGGAAGGTGTTTTGCAAGCCGGAAGTTTTGAGGCGGCTTTAAGCCTGCTTTCAACAGAGCCATGGAAGACCAGTGTTGAGAAGGTTTTTGTTATTGGAGGAGGGCAGATTTTCGCGGAAGCTCTCAAAAGCAATCAAACGAGTACTATTTACTTAACGCAAATCCTTGAAGACTTTCACTGTGATACCTTTTTCCCTCATTTTGATAAGAATTTTAAAAAGATTTTCATTTCTCCGCATTTTTTGTCCAAATCTCTTAAGTATTTCTTTACGATTTTCTCTCGAATTTAGTTATCTATAAAAATCCACGATACCACGAATTTTCTTAAGAAATAGCAGTTATTTTGTAACTACTTGGTATTTATATAGATAAAACTAAAGAAATATTATATTTTTTTGGTATTTCATTTTTTCGTCAGTTATACTTAAAGTAACGTACTGAGAACAGCGGGAAGCATTTAGCAGGTAAGCGTTACCTTCTAGCGGGAAGGAAGGAAACAATGACTGACAGAAAAAGAGTCTTGGTTGTTGATGATGAGCGCAATGTAGCCGAGATGATGTCCATGATGCTTGAAACCCGCGGCTATGAGGTCAACATTGCCGGTTCCGGGCAAGAGGCTATGGAGAAGGCCAGCACGAAGCCTGATCTCATTTTGCTTGATCTCATCCTTCCTGATATTGAAGGTTTTGAAGTTTGTCGCAGGCTCCGCGAAGAAAAATCAACCCGCAATATCCCCATCATTATGATCAGCGTCAAATACCTATTCGAAGATAAAATCGAAGGGCTTTATTTGGGAGCTGATGATTACCTGACAAAACCGTTTGATCACGAAGAGCTCTTTGCCCGCATTGAAGCTGTTTTAAGGCGGGCTCTTATTTTTGATGAAGGATCGGATTATCGTGACTCGGTGATCTTCGAAGCAAAAAAGATCATCAAGGAGGGCTTGATCACGCCGTTCTACCAGCCGATATTTTTCCTACAGCCATTTCAGCTTTTTGGGTTTGAAGCCCTGAGCCGCCCCCCGAGCAAAAGTGTTTTAGCAAATCCCGAATTACTTTTTAAAGTAGCCCTGCGTTTTGGTTTGTATTGCGATTTAGAGTTGCTTTCCTGGAGAAAAGCTATTGAATCCCGGCCGGAAAGCGTTGCGGGGAAGAAGCTATTTTTGAACTGCAATCCCTATCTCGTTGAAAGCCCGAAATTCTTTAAGATCAAATCAATTTTTGAAGAGAACAATATTTCCGCCAAAGACACGGTTTTGGAAATCACAGAACGTTCTGCCATCCATGATTTTGATTCATTTTATGAACGCCTGCGTTTTTATCGTGATTATGGATTTAGCATTGCCATTGATGACGTTGGTTGCGGGTTTGCCAGCTTGGAATCTATTGTCCAAACAAAGCCTAATATCCTAAAGATCGACAGGCGTTTGGTGGAGAATTTGGATCAAGATGCTATCAAAAGAAGCTTGATCAAATTCGTTGTTTCTTTTTGCAAGGAGAACAATATCATTTCACTGGCGGAAGGAATTGAACGTAAATCCGACCTTGATGTTTTGATTGATCTGGGAGTTGATGCCGGGCAAGGGTATTTGCTTTGCCGCCCCATGCCGGAGATCAATATCAATGAAATTTATAAAGATATTTATGTCCGCCTAGGGTTGTCTGTATAAGCGACAGGATATAGTTAATTAAGTTTGATTTGGCAAAAAAGATGATTAACGCTATAATAGGTGCGCGTTGATCATCTTTTTATTTTTTTGGATTGCATAGAGTATCTAACTTACGTGTTTTCTTTAGGATGGAGCTGTTCTTTAATTCAAACCTGATCTCATGATTTCTTTATCTTTCCTTATTATTGGTGTACTTTTAGCTTCGTCGATCTGCTCCATGGCGGAGGCGGCTATCCTTAGCTTGCCTTTGGTGCGCGCGAGAATTCTTTCCGAAGAAAAGCGTAGAAATTCCAAAACAGTCCTCTATTTAAAAGAACATATCAATACAGTTGTTGCCTCGATTGTTGTTGTCAATAACGCGATCAATATTATTGGCGCGTTTTTCATCGGGCAAAAGGTGAGTGAGTTATTTGGCAATGAGTGGCTTGGGCTTGCTTCTGCTGTCATGACGCTGGGGATCATTGTTTTTGGGGAAGTTATCCCTAAGACGATCGGAGAACGGTACAAAGCGCCGGTTTCTTTATTATTTGCTAGGCCTTTGTGGCTTTTAGTCTGGATATTGGGTCCGTTTGTTAAATTTCTCGTGCGACTAGCCGGTCCGGTCGTTAAGGGGAGCCGATTACCGAAGGTCACTGAAGAGGAAATCAAGCATATGCTGGAGCTGGGAAGAGATTCCGGAACTGTTGAAATGGACGAAGAAGTGCTTTGCAAAAGAGTCTTCAAGCTGAATGACTTGCAGGCTTTCCAAATGATGAAACCGATCGACCAAATTTTTGCTTTACCCGGTGATAAAACCCTAAGCGAAATGAAAGAAACTATTCTCAATGCTCCTTTTAGCCGCATTGCCGTTTACGACAAAGACCCTTTGAATATTGTTGGTATGGTTTATTTAAGCATTCTCTTAAAACATATTGCCAAGGGCGATGACCAGATCATGATCAAAGAATTTATGACCAAGCCTATCGTTGTTCATCACCTAACAAAGGCTGACGCGCTTTTAGCGAAATTTATCGCCTACAATCAACATCTTTTCATTGTGCAAAACGACGCCAAAAAAGACCTCGGCCTTTTAACCATGGAAGATGTTTTGGAAGAGCTTTTCGGCGAGATTTACGATGAAAAAGATATCAAGCATAAAGCCAGAAGGGGAATCAAATAAGCGCTGTCAGTTGCGGCTAAACCGGTCTTGCCTATGTCGTTTTTATCTCAATTCGTTACGATCTATTTTGCGTATCTTCAGGAATTATGGCTGGCCCTTTTTCTTGGGTTTTTCTTGAGCGGGCTTTGCTATGAGTTTATTCCTACAAAGATGGTTGAACGCTATTTAGGAAGAAAGGGCTTGGTTCCAATTCTTTCTTCATCGATCTTGGGGGCGGTGCTGCCGATCTGTTGTTTCGGATCTCTGCCGGTGGCGGTAACGTTAAAAAGGAAAGGCGCTAAGCTGGGCCCTGTTTTAGCATTTTTGATCACGACTCCCGCTACTTCTGTTCCGGCGCTGATCATAAGCTGGAAACTACTAGGCCCGATATTTACGGTCTATATTTTTTGCGCTGTTATTGTTATGGGGTTTGTGATGGGACTTGTCGGAAATATGCTAAGATTCAACGCGAGCGCTACAGAATTACTGCAGGCTGATCCTTGCTGCGCAAATGATCTCAAGAAAGAACCGCTTAAAACGGTTAAGAAAAAAATACGCGACGCCCTAACTTATGGATTTATCACATTGCCTCAGGCGATCGGGCTTTCCTTGTTGCTTGGAATTGCCGTAGCGAGCTTAATCGCGATGATCCCCCAGGCTCAACAGCTTCTCCATCAATATTTGACTGGGATCCAAGGCTATTGCATCAGCCTAGCGGCGGGATTTTTGACTTATGCCTGCTCGACGGGAAGCGTTCCTTTGGCTGATGCTTTACTGAAGAGCGGTGTTACGCCCGGATCGGTCATGATTTACTTGATCGCCGGGCCCATTACCAGCTACGGAATGATTTTTACGGTTAAAAAAGAATTTGGACTTAAAGTTTTAAGCGTGTATGTTCTAGGAATTTTACTCCTCTCTTTGTCGGCCGGTATGGGATATAATTTTTTGGTGACCGGAGATTTATTTTAATGGTTAAATGGTTGTTAGCCTGAAGGGGCTGTGCTAAAATCGTTCAGCGTTTTAAAAAAATGAAAAAAACATACCTCTTTTTTCTTCTGTCTGTTCTGTGTTTTGCTTCGGGTTGCCTTTTTTCACATCCCAAAGAATCTCCCATGATAATTGAAGATGCCATCGGGCAAGGCAAAGTGTTTGATGTGAGCCATCTTAAAAGCGGAGGCAATCTTTTTATCGCTCCTTTTAAGGCCGGTGCGGGGGTTGAGGCGACGAAGCAGCTAAATCATGTTGTGCTTTTGGCAGTAAAAGAGATCGTTGAAACGCTTCAAGAAGCAAAAACGTCGCTCAACATTGTTTTTGAAGACAATGAAGAAAAAGCGGATTTTGTTTTGAAAGGGCACGTCGTTTCTTTTAAAGAGCCTCAAGGGATTTTGAACAGGTGGGGCTTACGAAAAAAAGAGTTGAGTTTTGGCATTGATTGTCAAATGACGGATGTAGCCAGCGGCGAGGTTATTCTTCGCTTCTCTCATCTTGAAACGACCCGGGAAAAAAATGAAGGTTTTGAATCGGTGGCGCGTAAAATAGGCCGGGAAATTGGAACGTTTATTCTTGATCAGCTGCAATAGTTTAAAGTAGAAAAAAGAGCGAGGAAATCGTGATAGTCTTAACGGGTGCGGCAGGATTTATCGGAAGCTGTATTTTGAGCGTGTTAAACGCTTCCGGAAAAAAAGATATCGTGATCGTTGACGAGCTTGCGGGGGATGCCGATCCAAAGAAAAAAAACCTAGCAGGAAAAGAATTTACTGATTTTTTTGACAAAAAAGACTTTATTAAACTTATCAGGGATGATAAGGTAAAAGGGAATATTGATTGCGTGATCCATATGGGCGCGTGCAGCTCAACGACTTTGCAGGACGCCCAGTATTTTGAGGAGAATAACTTTCTCTACTCGCGCGATTTGGCAAAATGGTGCTTAAAAAGAAAGGTCCGCTTGATCTACGCGAGCTCGGCGGCAACTTACGGAGATGGCTCTGGCGGCTATAACGATGCGGATGAGTCAACGCGCCGATGCCGGCCCTTAAATCTTTACGGCGAATCAAAGCAGAAATTTGATCTTTGGGTTTTAGACAACGGCGTGATCGATAAGGTTGTCGGCCTTAAGTTTTTCAATGTTTTCGGGCCCAACGAATATCACAAAGGCGATATGCAAAGTGTTGTTGCTAAGGCCTATACGCGCGTTGCCAGCGAAGGAACAATGTCGCTGTTCAAGTCGTATAAAAAAGAATATGCGCACGGTGAACAAAAACGTGATTTCATTTACATCAAAGATGCTGTTGATATTGTGATGTATTTTCTGAATAATTCGACATTGCACGGTATTTATAATGTCGGAACGGGGAAAGCCCGAACATGGAACGATCTAGCCGGTGCATTGTTTTCATCCGTCGGGAAAAAACCCAATATCGAATATGTTGATATGCCGCCAGGGCTGGAACAAAGGTATCAGTATTTTACTCAAGCGGATATGGAAAAGCTGCGAAAAACAGGCTATAAAAAAGCCATGATGACACTAGAGGATTCCATTAAAGATTACGGGAAATATTTAAGTCAACATGCGTACCTTTAAGAAATTGCCCAAAGTTTTTATTTTGACGCTTTTGCTGATTGTCGCATCGGTGAGTTTCTCCTGGGCCATGACCGAAGATGAGTATGTCCATATGGCGGCGGAAAGTGTTATTATGATGCACGATGCCAAAATACAAAATCAGGATATGGTTAAGGCATCTGAAGAATTCTTATCTCATTACAGTCAGACAAAGATCCAGGAATATGCGCAGATGGCTCAGCAGATGATCCAAGATCCCAAAACAGCGAAAAGGATCGGCGAGAAAATCGCTGATGTTCTGTCACGAAAAGGCTATGATGTTGGGTCTGAGGCCGGAAGCGATATAGGAAATATCATAAGAAAACGTTAGTCATGCAAATAAATAAAAGGCGAGGCGGTTAATATGGTGATGATCGTACTTTCTGTTTTAGGAGTCACCCTATTTGTTATTGGAATTTCGTTAGCGCTTAAGGGTTTTTTTGCCATCCCTAATGCCAGTACGGTCGTTGCTCGCCTAGAATTTGAAACATTAAAAAGAAACTTTAATCAATTAAAAGAATCTGAAGAAAAAACGAAAGCAGAATTAAGTGCCGCAAAAACTGAATTAAAAACCACGCAAGATCATCTTCAACTGTCCCGCCAAACCGAAGAAAAAGCCTACAAAGAACTTGAAAAGCTTCGCGTGATCACCGAGGAGCTACAAAATAAATTTGATGTTCAAGCCAGTGAAACTACAGCGCTCATTGAAAATTTAAGGTCGGAACGTGACAGTCTTTTATCAGCTCAAGAAGCCGTCAAGGCGAAGGCCGGAGAACTAGAAGGCTTATTGAGCGCGGTCCAACAAAAAGCTGATGAGCAAGCCCGCGGCGCCCTTGAAGTCATTGATGAGCTGAAAAAAGAGGGCGAAGTTTTAAAGAAAAACGAAGAAAGTTATCAAACACAGATAACTCAGTTGCAAAATGCTCTCAGTGATATGGAAGTGAAATTAGGGCAAAAGGAAAACGACGCGGCGGAAAACCTAAACCAGCTAAAAACTCAAAACGAATTATTGCAAAAAGAATCCGAAGGGCAATTAACTAAAATTGAAGAGCTCGGCGAAGCACTGGCGATGGCCGAGGAAAAAAGCGGAAGCAGTGTTCGGGAATTAGCGCAGTTAAATACGCAGTTGCAAGAAGAAAATGCTTCTTTGCGTGTGCAAATAGGCGAGATCCAAGACAAGCTGAACAATCAAAATGAAGAATTTTCAACCCTTAAAGAAAAAAATGAAAATACGGCTGTTCGCGTGAAACAGTTGCTTGATGCGGCGGCGGGCATTAAAGAAGATTATGAGCGGCAAATCGACGAGCTTTTAGAGACCATTGAAAGTTTCCGGGCTGAGAACGAGCAATTGAAGATCAAGGGCGTTGATGTTTCGGAACTACAGAAGCTCCACGAGCTCAACAATCAACTCGAAGAAAAAGAACAGCTGGCTCAGTATGAATTAGCTAAAAACCGCGCTCAGGCAGGCGGCCTGGAGAAAATTTGCGCCGATTTTAAATCAAAATTAGAGGGAATGGCGGCCCTGGAAGAAGAATTGCAAAAAACAAAGAAGCTGCTTGGCCTTTTGGAAAAAGAAAATGAAGAGCTGAAAGCGAAAAGAAATTCGTCACCGACAGTTTGAACTTTTGGGATAAATCTTATTGATGACAAAAAAACGATCGCCGAAGGTTAAAGTTAATTTCCAGAAAATTCTCGCCCAAGACCTCATGTCCGAAGTTGTTGTCAATGTCACCCAAGATACTTTAGTGAAAGAAGTTGCTCATCTTATGCTACGTGACCGTATCAGCGGCCTTCCGGTCGTTGACCGAAAAAAGAATATTGTTGGGATGTTGACGATCAGTGATCTGTTGCGTGTTATTGATGAATCGTCCAAAAAAGAAGAAACAGATTTTTATGAACAGGTTTTTCAATTTCGCGAACGAAAAGTAAAAGAGATCATGTCAACGAAAGTGATCACTGTTTCTCCGCATACAACTTTAGATGTTATTCTCCATATTATGCTTAAAAAAAAGATCCACGGATTTCCGGTCGTAAAATCAGGGAAATTGATCGGCATTATCGGCCGGCATGATATTTTAAACGCGGTATTTACGTTTTATTAATCGGTGATTTTTTAAAAGGGGAGAAGGATGCTAAAGGAAACCGGATTTGCCATTACGATATCAAGCGGGGTTGTTGTTGCCGAAGAAACAGATACGGCGTTAAGCGTCGCGAATCTTATGCGCGACCACAATATCGGAGCCGTTGTCATTTTAAAGAATGAAAAGATCGTCGGCATTGTCAGCGAAAGAGATATTGTGCGTAAGGTTGTTTGTAAGCAATTATCGGCAAAGACGATCAAGATCAAGCAGATCATGACATCGGAAGTTGTGACGGCCGACATCAAAGACGGCCTTAACAAGATCCATGAGATCATGTGCCAATCTCCTTTTCGGCATCTCCCGATCGTTAAAAGCGGAAAACTGATCGGCATTGTTTCAAGCCGTAATCTCATTTCTTCACTAGCGCCAAAAAATTTTTCAAAAAAGTAACTAAGATATTTAGGAAAATTTAGGATTAGATCTTTATGTTCGCCTTAAAAAATAGACACAGCGAGCACTTTTGTTTTCCGAGTGATTTAAGGAAGATCAAGGACGCTAGTCAAAAGGTCTTAAGCACGCTTGATGACCTTAAGCTAAACAAATCGGACCTATTTGACATTAAGCTTTGTTTTGAAGAAGCGTTGATCAATGGCATTAAACACGGTAATAAGGGCGATATTCAGTTGAATATTGAGGCGGAAGTTATTAAAGCCGAGAAATATCTTGAGATCATTGTCCGGGATCAGGGCAGTGGTTTTGATTTCTCGCATTGCGTTGATCCTACAAAGGAAGAAAATTTAATAAAAACATGCGGACGCGGTGTTTTTTTGATCCATAAATTAATGGACAAAGTTCGGTACGAAAAAAAGGGAAGCTGTGTCCACATGATCAAATACCTTTCTAAAAAAGAAAAAAGTCATTAAGGAGGCTTTTATGAAAATTACTCAAACAGAAAATAATGATTTCGTCGTTGTTGCTATCGACGGAGAAATTGATCTGGATTCCTCTCCGCAGATGCGCAAGATCTTTCAGGAACTTATGGATAAAGGCAAATCCAGGATCGTTATTGATTTTGAGAAAGTTTCTTATATCGATAGTTCCGGTTTGGCAACCCTTATTGAGATGATGCAAAGGCTCAAGAAGATCCAGGGGCAGTTAAGCTTGGTGCAAATGTCTGATAAGATTCGCAGTCTTTTCGAAATTACAAAATTAGATAAACTATTCTCTATCCACCGAACACAGGCAGAGGCTTTTAAAGCCATATAGGATTATGTTGAAATTCTTCGAGAAGATTGGAAGTGTTGTAAAGTACTGGGTCTTTGTTGTGACAGATTTCAGTAAGCTTGCCTCAGATACTTTTTTCTGGATCTGCGTGGCGCCTTTTAGAGAAAAGCCCATCAATCGTCTGCGCGTTTTTGAGCAAATGGTTTTTATGGGAACGCGCTCCATCATCATTGTTTTCTTCGTGACATTTTTTACCGGCGTTGTTCTCGCCATGCAGGCGGCCTATCAATTGGCGCAGGTTGGGGCGACGGTCTATGTATCAAGCTTGGTCAGCGTTTCTTTGTGTCGTGAGCTGGGCCCTGTTTTAACCGCGCTTGTGATTGCCGGGCGTATCGGTGCCGCGATCACGGCAGAGATCGGCTCTATGAAGGTTTCCGAGCAAATTGAAGCCTTAGAAGTAATGGCGATCAATCCAGTGCGCTTTTTAGTTGTTCCAAAATTTTTGGCTTTATTCTTAATGTTGCCGTGTTTAACGATCATTGGGGATTTTTCGGGGATGTTTGGCGGATATCTGATGGGTGTTTTTAATCTGAAGATCAATTCAGCGCTGTATATTCAAACGACATTGAAGTTTTTATCGCTCAAAGATATTTACACGGGGCTTTCAAAATCTTTCGTTTTTGCGGCCATTATCGCTTTGGTAGGCTGTTACCAAGGATTGAAAACAAAAGAAGGCGCGGTGGGCGTAGGGCAGGCGACAACATTAAGCGTGGTGGTCAGTTTTATTTTGATCATTTTAGCGGATTGTATTTTAACCGGTATTTATTATTTCTCAAATTTATAAAATGGAACAGAAAAAGATCGCTATTTCCGTTAGGGATTTGCACCGATCGTTTAATAACCGCAAGGTTTTAAACGGAGTGAATCTTGATATCTACGAAGGCGAGATCTTTGTCATCATGGGCGGTTCGGGATGTGGGAAAAGCACTCTGTTGCGCCATATGATCGGAGCGTTAACGCCCGACATGGGAAAAGTTTTCTTTGGGGGTCGGGACCTGACAACGCTGACATCCGCCGAGAAAGAAAAGATCCAGAGAAAATTCGGGATGTCTTTTCAATCGTCGGCATTACTTGATTCTCTTAGCGTTGAAGATAATGTCAGCTTGCCTTTAAAAGAACATACAAAGCTTGATCCGCATATCATTAGCATTGTTGTGCGGATGAAATTAGGATTGGTGGGCTTGCGCGGCTTTGAACATTTGATGCCCAGCATGCTTTCGGGCGGGATGAGAAAACGTGTTGGTTTGGCCCGGGCGATCTCTATGGATCCGGAGATCGTTTTTTACGATGAGCCTACCGCCGGCCTTGACCCGATCGTCTCGGCGGTGATCGACAAGCTTATCGTTGATCTCAGTAAAAAACTTTTGATCACTTCGGTGGTCGTTACTCATGATATGAACAGTGTTTTTCGCATCGCGGACCGCATTGCCATGCTTCATGCCGGACAGGTTTTGGAGATCGGCACGCCCGATGAAATAAGAAATTCAAAAAATAAAATGGTTCAGCAATTTATCAAAGGCGAAACCGAGGGCCCGGTCAATTTTATCGACAAAGGCGATGGGCTTCTCGAGGATTTGATCAAGGAATAATTTTCTGGAATCATAAACTTAAGGAGATTTTATGAAGATAACAAATGAAATGAAAATCGGGATCATGGTGACCATCGTGGCGGGGATGCTGCTCGTTTTAACATTTCAAGTGGGCAGTTTTAGTTTTACAAAAAAAGGCTATGAGGGAAAGATCTACTTTAATAACATCGATGGGGTGGAATTAAACGCTCCGGTGCGTCTTAACGGCCTGGAGATCGGCCTTATCAAAGACATCAAATTAGTTTATGACAGCGAAACAAAAATGGAACTTACCGTTTGGTTGGATGAAAAAGCCAAGCTAAGGGAAGGGGCGCAAGCCTATATCAAGATCATGGGCATGTTAGGCGAAAAGTATGTTGAGTTAACGGCCGGTGAAAAAGAAACTTCGTTTTTGCAGCCCGGTTTTGTTATCGTTGGGGTTGAGCCGGTTAATTTTGAACGCCTGTTGGCTAAAGGGGATTCGATCGCGACATCTCTCGATGGGATCGCGAAAAACTTAAACGAACGGCTAACCGTTAACCGTCAGGCCCTAGATGATATTGTGGCCAATCTCAATCTGGCAAGTAAAAACCTCGAAGAATTAAGCGGCGATCTAAAAGTAAATCCTTGGAAGCTTTTATACAAGCCAAAGGAAAAGAAATAACGCCGCTGTCTTAATTCCTTAAAAGATGTTCTCAAAACCTCCACTGCTACCTCTGCATTTACGAAATCAAATTTGGCGCCCCGTTATTTTATTTTTCTTTTTTGTCCTCGTTGTGCTGATTTCTAATAGCCGGATACTTGACCCTTATGAAAACATTTTTTTAGACCTACGTTTTAAATCTCGCCCGATCCAACCGTTCTCCGATAAAATTGTCCTCATTGAATTATCCGACGACAGCATTCAGCAGTTAGGCTTTTGGCCTATTCCGAGGGATTTTCATGCTAGCCTTATCGATGTTTTAAAGCAAAGCGGTGTTAGGCAGGTGATGTTTGATCTTATTTTTACCGACGCGAGCCAAGAGGATGATAAATTCTATACGTCGATAAAAAATGCGGGAAATGTTTATCTTCCGTTTGTTCTTCAGCCTGACGAAGAGAAAAAATCAAATGCTTTTGTAAGTGCTCAAAATATTGTTGCGCCGCTTTTGCCCAGATTTACTTCCGTTATTGCCGGCTCAGGACACATCAATTCTTTTAAAGATAGCGATGGGAAAACCCGCTGGTCGCCTTTATTTATCCAATTTCAAGGTAAGAATTATCCCCAGATCACCTTGCGCATGGCTTGTGATTATCTCGGGATCCCTTTTGAGCCGATCAGCTATTCTGGCGGTTTTATTTCGATTGGTAACAAGCTGAAGATTCCAACGCTTCCCAATGGCTCCATGCTGGTCAATTACGCGGGGCGTTGGCAGGATACATTTCGTCATTATTCTTATGTGGATATTTTGGCCGCCTGGCAAGAAGCACAAAACGGAGAAAAACCGCGCATTGATTTAAACAGCTTGAAAGATTCGGTGTGTTTTGTTGGGTTAACAGCGACGGGAACGCCCGACTTGCAGGCTATTCCTTTTCAGAATAATTATCCGCTGGTCGGTTTGCACGCGAATGTTCTTAATAGTATTTTGCTTGATCGATATATTCATCGCGCCGGGCGAACCATAAACTGTATCATTCTTTTTGTATTTTTACTGATCGTTTTGGCAACACATTTTCTTAAAAAGAATCAGCCGATCATTGCTTTGGCGGCAACTGTATTTTATTCCGCCGTATTTGCGGCGGTTGCGTTCGGTGTTTTTATTTTCTTTGGGATCTGGATCGATCTTTTTTATCCCTTGATGGTCACCGGCCTTGCTTACATCGGCGTAACGATCTATGACTTGTTCCAGGAAGGGAAAAAGCGTGAACTTTTAGAAAAAGAATTATCGATCGCCAAAACGATCCAGGAAAGCTTTTTACCTCTTCCTATTGAGAAATTTCATAGCGCACAGATCGCGGCACATATGACGCCCGCAAAACATGTTGGGGGTGATTTTTATGATATGCGTGTTTTGGAAAATGAGAGGATCGGAGTTTTGATCGGTGATGTGTCCGGTAAAGGCGTCGGTGCGGCCTTGGTCATGGCGGAGGCGATCTCGCTTTTTCGTATGCTTGTCCATCAGATTGAGGAGCCGAGTAGCTTGTTGACTCGGCTAAATGAGGAGATCGTTAAAGATAGCAAATCCAATGTATTTATAACGGCGGTCTATCTGGTTTTTGACCCAAGATCAAAAAAAATCTCTATGTCGAGCGCTGGCCATGTGGCGCCGATCTTGTTTCAGGGGGCGGAGAATAAAATCCATAAAGTTGAATTCTCCGGTGGAATGCCGCTTGGGCTAATGTCCGGGGCGGAATTTTCACAGGAAGAGGTTATTTTGGGTAAAGGGGATGAAATTGTTTTGTGTACGGATGGTGTTTTAGAGGCGCGGAATCCTAAGAAAGAAGAGTTTGGTGAAGAGCGGCTTTTTTCTATTTTGAAGAAAACACGTTTGCAAGCGGCGAAAGATGTTCTGCGGGCAATTGAAGGGGAAATCAAGATTTTTGCCGGCAAGGCGCGTTATCATGATGATTTTACTCTTGTTGTTTTAAAAGAGGGCGATGGATGATAGGGGTGAGGCGTGTCCGAAGAGTTAGTTTCTGGCTTTAGGGTGAGCCATCAGGCTATTGTAGATATTTTTGACAGGACTCAGCTGGTTGCTCGTTCCTATCTTCAAGCAAAACCGTTTATTCGTGAAATGGAGGCTATTCTTTTAGTCCATTTTAACCATCAGGATAAGGAGTTATTTGATCGATTGCGCGAGCTGTTTCGCTCAGACCGAGAATCTGAGAAAATGATCGAATTTTTAACCCACGATCTCAAGGATATTAAAATAAAGTTCCTTATCTTTTTTGAAAAACATTCCGGAGAAGTCCTGGATACCAATTGGCGTAGTTTTCCCGTAGATTTCCTGCAATTTCATCGCGAAGTGCTTGCCAGGATTAAAGTTGAAGAAAGTTACCTTTTCCCACTCATTGTAAAATTACCCTCCAAAGCGCCTTAGCACGGAAACCGATTTCCCAGGAACACAGGCTTTTACCTCAAAAAAAATCCCTGCCAACTTGCCATTTGGCATTTCATCGGCTATACTTAAGTTGACAATTAGGTACAGTCGAATAACACTCGATTGATAAGGGCAAACCATCCGAAAGGATGGGACGCAAAACTATAGAGTCCACACCTTTGGCGCAAGTCAAAGACGGATAGTCAGTTGCCGGTTGGGTTTTTTTATGGCGCCTACTCCTTATTCATGAGTAGGCATTTTTTTGGCGTTGGAGATCGTTTGAAGGCGCCTGCCCTTATCATAGCCACGGAAAGGGCAGGCGCCTTTTGTTTTGGAGAGAAAAATGGAAAAAAAGCTTAAAAAATTAGGAATAACGGTTATCGCGCTGATGGTGTTTTGCGCGCTATTTTTGCCAAGCCTTTACGCGCAGGACGCTATTAAGGTAGCGATCATCGATTCCGGCGCGCTAGCTTACGTGGATGGATCTATAAGCTTTACGGATTATCCTGCCAATATTGACCCCTTGGATCATGGAACGCAAATCGCAAAGTTGATCCGAAAAGACAATCCTAGCGCTAAACTTTTTATGCTTCAGGTTTGTAGTAAACAACAGGGAAAGTTCGTTCCTTCCAGGGAAGCTGTTTTTGCGGCGATCAAATGGGCGGTTGATAATCGTGTTGATATCGTCAATATGTCTTTAGTGATGCGGTTTGATGAAGTTCTTGAAAAGGCTATCACGAATGCGGCGGTTAAACATGGAATTATTTTTGTTGCGGCGAGCGGCAATCATACGATGGCAAGTCATTTTGCGAGTGATGCGAGTGGATATGTTTATAAAGCGAAAAAAGATATAAAGCCCGCTTTTCCTTCTTCCTGTCCTTTTGTTATTTCAGTCGGAGCCATCGATCGCCACGGTAAGGTGGCTCCGTATTCCAGTAAAGATAGCGATGTTTATGCGGACGGTCATCATCAGCAACAAGAAGGAACATCTTTTTCCTGCGCCAGAATTACAGCAAAAGTTGTTCAGATCCTTTCCTCTTATCCGGATGCGCAGAAAAGCGCCATCCTGCAATTACTCTCCTAAAAAAGCTTAAAATTCTTAAAATCTCCGTTTATCCCTTTTTACCAGTCAAATAGTTCTCTCGTCTTGACAATGGGGTTTTTAAAGGTTATAGTTATCCTACCTTTGCAGTCTTTCTGTTTTTAAAAAACAAATCAAAAAGGAGTAAACTGGTCAATGATAAGAAAATATGTTTTTCTGCAGGTTTTTCTTCTTGCTTTCTTTCTTTGTGTGGGAATTGCTTTTTCTGTTAATGCTGCCGATGAGCCTTCCGGAGTAAACACGCCTCAAATCGTCTATGTCCAAGGAGATGTTTCCATCAATCTTTCAGGGGAAGAATGGATTTCAGCTTCAAAAGGATTAAGCCTTAACGCAAATGCGGCCGTCAAGACTTCTGATGATTCGTACTGCGATATTGCCTTTGATGCTGATCAAAAAAATATTGTCAGCGTTGGTCCGAATTCCGAGATCAAGATCGGAAGTGATTTTCAGCAGGTGAATATATCAGCGGGGCGCGTGTTTTCGAGGATCCGCGGGCTAAAGGAAGGTTCTCGCTTTGAAATTGTCACGCCTCAAGCTGTTGCCGGCGTACGAGGGACAGCATGGGAATCTATTGTTACCAGCAAAAGTGAATTTAAGGTTAAAGAAAATACTGTGTACGTTAACGGGCTTAGCCTAGGCCAAGTGACAACGACAGCCGATGTTTTAGAAGGAAAAGGGATCGAAGTTGGCGATGACGGTAGCTTGGGTGATCTTTCCGATCTATCTCAGGATGATTTAGATCACATGAATCAATGGTCGGGCCGCATTGATCAAACTCTCGGAAATTCTTCAACTGAAGGGAAAGATTGGAAAAAGATCGTTGAGAATTATGACGGCGATTCGTCAAATCTTTTTGAAGAAGTTATGCAAGAAGAAGAGGGAGGGTTTGAAGGCGCTTTTGCATCCGGCGGAAACGGCAATGAAGGATTTATTCTGGCTCGGACGACAGGAGGAGCCGGAGATGGTGGCGGAATTCCCGGTGGCGATATTGTTCCGGGGTCGTTTATCGAGCCTCAGGGAGGGTCTGGTGGCAACGGTGGCGGTGGTGGCGGCGGAGTGCATCCGGGGCATGGATGCTATATTGGCCAGCCCAATTGTACCGGCAACTATTTAATTCCGAAACCATGGCCGGGCCTTAAGCCCAAACCGGTTAAACCGGATAATGCGCATGTTATTCCGGGCAACAATGTCGTGATTGTTAATCCGAATATTCCTCAGCCGCCAGCGGATCTAAATTTAGATGCGTGCGTTGATTGCGGCGCAGTGAATGATGTCGCGCAATTAAACAACGAATCAAAGGGTAAAGGGAAGTAGTAGAAATTTTAAAGAGAAGTGTAAAGAGCGGCTCCGGCAAAACGCCGGAGCCGCTCTTTTTTTAAATCGAAAACTTAATAGTATTTGACACTGATTTATATTTTCCGCTATACTAACTACTAATATTTATTCTCTGGTCAATAGTTTTAAGTTTTACTTATGAAATCAAAACGTTTCCTGATGCTTTCTACGGCTTTTCTTTTTTGTTGTTTTGTTCGCCCTGCCTTTTCTGGTCCGGCTACAAAGCCTCTTCTGCCTATTTTTGATTTTCTCAATGATATTGAATATACGAGCCGTTTTAAGATTGAATATGACGACAATATTTTCTCTGTCGAGGACAGGCAAGATTCTGATTTCCGCCAGGTTTTTACTCAGGGGCTTAGCTATCGTCTTCCAAAAGAAAACTACTATTTCGAGTGGGGATACACGGGAAATTATGCTTATTATGATCAAGAAGCCACAGGGCTTTTGGGGCATTCTGCCAATGTCCTTTATTCCTACCGTCCGTTCAGCAATGTCTCGATAGGTTTGCGCGATGATTATAATTGGCTTGGCGACAGCAAGATCTCCACAACTTTAGGAGACCGTGTTTTTGCTTTAGGTTATATTCAAAATACTCCGGCCGTCGAAGTCAAATATGAGCTCAGCCCGTCATATACACTAAAGGCGGATACGTATTATCAATTTCTCGATGTTGTGGATAGCTCCAATGATGACTTTATTGATAATAAACGCGTGGGTATTTCTTCGCAGTTGGAATATAATTTTACACCCCAGAAAAGTTTAGTTGGATTCTTAGGGCTTGGATATAGCCGCATTGATTTTTCTCAAACTGTTGAGAAGGCTTCGACAACGCAGCGGCTATTCGTTGGGGTGACGGAGAAAATTCCGGGATTGATCAAACTAACACAAGAAATTGGTTTTGCGGATATCGATATGGAAGAAAACTCCAATATGGATGACGCGAACATCGACTACAAGTTTTCCGCGGAAACAATTTTTTCCGTTTATACAAAACTTAACCTTGCGATAAATCTTAGCACCAGAAATCCGTCTTTAAGAAGTGATTATACGCAATACACCAGCAATGCCGCTGTTTTAGGGGTCAGTCATGTGATCAGCCCAAAAACGTCGGCGGGACTTAGCTATTCTTACGAAGATCAAGATTTTTTGGCTTCGGATGTTTTGATCGGTCAGCCCAAAGTGCATAAAAATACGCGTGTTCAAGGCTTGGAATTTGACATCGTTCGTAAAATTAAATCATGGTTGACGCTTGATTTGAAATACGAATATACCAAGCGCGATACCGATTTTGAACAAGAAGGGTATATCGACAACAGATACAGCGCTACGTTTACGGTAAAATATTAATCTCATGAAAAAAAATATTTTTAGTTTCGGATTGTTGTTTGCAGCGGTGGCAACGCTTATATTCTTAGGGAGTGCCTTGGCACAGGACCAGGAGGAGCCGCAACGCTTGACACAAGAGGAATTTGCGGTTGAGTTGGTGCGTCAAATGCGCATGGATCAATTGTTGCCAACGGCGGCGTTGCCGAGCGACTGCGTGGAATTGTTAGATCGCATCGGGATCGCGCCGCTAAAAGGATGGAACCATAAAGCCTTTTTAACGCGAGAAGAATATTTAGTGATCATGGCCAAGGCTCATGGAAGAGAAGGCATTGTCCATGAAAAGGCTGTAAGCGTCGAAGAGAAAAACAGGGAAGTTATTAATGTTAAGTGGCAAGAGGCGCAACAGAAGTCCGGACAGTGGTTGTCTTTGGATGAACTGCTAAATAATCGCGAATATTTTCCTCAAGGCGCGCCGAAAAGTCCCTATGGCGTAAAATATAAAGACGCCAATGGTGACCATAAAGTTGACCCCTTGTTTTTACCGATCGCTGACTTAATAAAAATGACAGAGATTTTCTCGTCACGTTGATAAAATTGAGCTAACTATGAAGAAATTATCCGTTTTAATTGCTTTAGTGTTTATCTTGACCGGCTGTGCCCGCGTAACCGAAGTAACTAAAGCGCTTTGGGGCTCTTCGACGAGGGCTCTTGAAGATTCCCGCGTTGATGCTATTTCAAAAACCTTTCCGTGCTCTTTCGATGATTCCTTTAATGAGGTTTTAAAGATTGCGGCCGCCGGTGTTCCCGCTCCCGTTTTAACCGATGCGGATGACGATGCCAACGCCAACGCTAGCGTGAGCGCTGAAGAAGTGAAGCTGACAGTTTTTATTAAAGACCGGAAGCGAAGCCGTATTGTCCTGATGAATATTCCTAATAGTATTCCAACGACCGAAGTTGGGGTTTTTTTCTTGAGCCTTGGCCCGAGCGAAACAAAAATTGAAATTGCTTCGCTGAGCCCATCAGCTAAAACGACCGCTGCAGAAATATTATTCTCAAGGCTAAGCCAGGCATTTCCCGCTATCAAATAGAAAACTTATGGTTAGAGTTGATATTTTGATCCAACCAAGCCAAGATTGCTCGCAGACAGAAAAAGCGATACGGGTTGCCTCGAAAATCGCCAATGTTCCGGTCCAGGTCAATAAAACAAGTAAATTTGCAGAGTATGCTCATTGCGCTATTAATCCGTCTCAAACGCCGATCATTATTATAAGCGGGCATGTTGAATTTGCCGGCCGAACGCCTGAAGTTGATATTGTAGCGAAGAAATTAGTCGAATATAACCGTCAGTCAAATCCAAACTTTTAGCTATTCCCATGATCGAACACGAACTTCTTTTTTTAGGTTTACTGATGCGCGGTCCAAAACATGGCTACGAAATTAAACGCCAGATCGAAGACGAATTATTTCCATTTATCGGCTTAAAGATCAAATCTATCTATTATCCTCTAAAGAAAATGGAAGAATTAGGTTTGGTGAATAAAGATGTCGGGCGGGAAGGGAAATGGCCGGAAAAATTTGTTTACAGCATCACGCCAAAAGGCGAAAAGATCTTTAATCACCTGATCAATGAAAGCTTTTTATCTATCGAAAGGCCGTATTTTAACGTTGATTTGGCGCTATATTTCTTGCAATACGTTGACCGGAAAATTGCCTGGCGCAGATTGAAAGCCAGGGTTATTCTTTTGAGGAGAATTCGCCGCGACTTAGAGGGAATGAAATCAACCATCAAATCAGCCGATGTTCATCTCCAGATCATCTTGGAACACGAGTTAGATCTAGTGACCGCAGAAATAAAATCCATCGACCGCCTTATTGATACTCTCGAATAGTTCATCCAAACCCTACCTTTTCAGCTCCTTTATATATAAGTATTTATCTGTAATATTTTCTTGACAAAGGGGAATTGCGTATTAAAATCAGACTAGTAAAATTTAACTATTTAGGGGGTTTTCTATGAAAGTTAAGCAATTGCTAGAGGATAGAGCGCTGGTTTTTGCTCAAAAACCGGCGGTTATCTTCAAAAATAACATAATTACCTTCAGCCAGCTGCGCGATAATGTCTTTAAGCTAGTCGACGCGCTTAAAGCCTGCGGTGTTTCCAAAGGTGATAAAGTTGCTATTTTTTTGCCAAATTGCCCGGAATATGTGTACAGCTATTTAGCTCTTTTTTCGTTAGGCGCGGTCGTTGTTCCTCTTGATTTTATGTTAAAGATTGATGAGTTAACGGCGTGTTTAGATCATTCTGAAACCAAGTTTTTGATCGCCAAGCAAAATAATGATGTTCTTCTTCGCGATGTCCAAAATAATGTTTCCAGCTTGAGCAAAATTATTGTTCTGGGCGAAGAAATTCCCGGAACGATCTCATTCGAGAGAATTGTTTCATCGGCAAAAGCTCAGGCGCCGGCCGTTGATGTTAATGACCAAGACCCGTCGCTGATTATGTATACGTCCGGAACAACCGGAAAGCCAAAGGGAATTTTGCTTAACTATCGTCATCTCAACGGTTCTCCGAAGGCGATGGAACATTTTGTAGATTTGTCCGACAAAGATGTGAAATTATCGGCGCTTCCGCTTAGCCATATCGCCGGGCTTATTTATATTCAAAATTGCCTGATGTTCGGGATCACGTTAATTTTAATGGAACGGTTTCATCCCGTGGAATTCTTGAAAAATGTGGAACAATACAAGGTTACATGTTTTCATGTTGTACCGGCGATGTATACGGCATTTTTGATGTTAAAAGAAATTGAGAAATTTAACTTATCTTCTTTGCGCTGGATCGTTGTTTTTGGCGCACCTAGTTCTCCGGAGTTGTTGCGCCGTTTTCACCAGTATTGCCCTAACGCGCGTTTTCTAAACGGCTGGGGTATGACCGAAACCTGTCCGCCTAATACCGTAACGCCTTTAGGAAGCGATAAAATTGAAAGCGTGGGCAAGCCTTCGCCGCATTGTGAGATTAAAATTGTTAATGAAAATGATATTGAAGTTAAATCCACAGAAATTGGCGAAGTTGTTATTCGCGGCTGGGTGGTGATGGACGGATATTATAAAGATCCGGAAACGAACAAAGAACTCATCCGTAACGGTTGGTTTCATACGGGTGATCTGGGGCGGTTTGACCAAGAAGGATACTTGTATATCGTCGGACGCAAGAAAGAGATGATCAAAGTCGGCGGACAAATTGTTTACGCGCCGGAAGTGGAAGCGGCTTTGCATAAACACGCGGCCGTTTTTGAAGTGGCGGTTGTCGGAATTCCTGATCAGCTGCGTGGAGAAGCGGTGAAGGCATTTGTTTCTTTGAAAGAAAAGGGAAGCGTTTCGGCGGAAGACTTACGTTATTTCGCGCGTGAGCATTTGGCGCATTTTAAAGTTCCGCATGAGATTGAAATTTTAGATGTTTTGCCAAAGAATAGAACGGGGAAGATCGATAAAGAACTATTAAAGAGAGGATTAGACAATGTCAGAAATGAAGCGTGATATTCATTTAACCGGAAAAGACTTAATGGGCATGGTTCAGCTTCGTCCAAGCGATATTGGAAAATATGCCATCGTTCCCGGGCCCAAAGAGCGGCTGGATAGCTTGCTTAAAAAGATCGAAAATCCGGTTAAGAATTTTTCTTTTATGGAATATACGATGTATACCGGAATGCATGCCGGAACAAAAATTACCGCGATCAATGGCGGACGTTTTTCGGCAGATACGGCGATTACGACGGAAATTCTGTGTAACGCCGAAGCGCAATATATGATCCGCATCGGAAGCTGTGGTGTTTTACGCGAAGATATTAAGGTCGGAGATTTGATCGTTGCGGACAGTGCTTTGCGTGGTGACGGCGTAACGCCGTATTATGTGGATAGCAATTTTCAGCCCCAGGCGGATAGCGCGGCAACAAAAACACTGATCGATGTTGCCAAGCAGTCGGGCTTAAATGTCCATACGGGTAAAGTTTGGTCGACGGATGCGATTTTGCGCGAGACAAAAGACGTGGTCAACGGCGCTATTAAGAAAGATGCGATCGCGGTAGATATGGTCACGTCGGTTTTCTTAACGCTGGCTCAACTTTATAAAGTGCGGGCTGTCGCGATTTTAGCAGTAAGTGACAACATTATTACCGGCGAAATGGGATTCTTAAATCCCGGTTATTATATGGCGGAAGGGGCGATGATCTCCATCGCCTTAAATTGGGTTAAGAAACTCGAGAATAAATAATTCATGAAAGAATCTCCACTATTTTGGCCGGTGCAGTTTAAAGGAAGTTATTTTCTCGTTTTAGACGAGACATTGATTCCCAAAAAACTTCACTATGTAAAAGTGGATAGCGTCAAAGCGGCGGTGGACGTTATCCGTCAGATGAAGACGCGCGCCTTTGGACAGTTTTTGGTTGTATTAAGCACATTTTTGGTTGTTCTTAAAAAAAGCGAGAAAAAAGACTCTGGGCAGCTTTTTGAAGCTCTTCAAAAAGCTGCCCAAGCCCTAAACGCCAGCCGTCCGACTTTTCCGTTTTCTGAAGTGACGGGAATGGTTTTGCATTGGGCCAATCAAGCTCTTCAAGAAAAAAAAGATTTGGTATCGTTTTTGGAAAAGAATATTAACGGATTTTTATCCGGAATTCGCGCACGTCGTTTGGAACGAGTAAATCGTATTGCCGAATTAATGAAAGAGGGAAGTCGTGTTTTAACACATTGTAATGTGAGCGGTGAGCTCGCCATGGCAGCATCCATTTGTCAGGAGCAGAAAAAACAAATTAGCTTTTTTGCTACAGAAACGCGTCCTTTTTTACAAGGTGCTAAATTAACGTGTTGGGAACTGCAAAGAATAGGCGCTGACGTGACGTTGATCGCTGATAATGCCATCGGAACTTTGTTCGGCAATCACCTGATCGATATGGTGATCGTCGGCTCTGATCGTTCCTGCGCTAACGGAGATTTTGCCAATAAGATCGGAACATATCAAATCGCTGTTTTGGCCAAAGAATTCAATGTTCCGTTTTATGCCTTAACTCAGCCGTCGAATAAAATTCCCAAAGGCGACGATATTCCTATTGAAATTCGCGATGAGAAAGAATTATTAGAATTTAACCGTAAGCGCATTGCCCCAAAAGCAGTGAAAGGTTTTTATCCGGGATTTGATGTCGTTACGCGCGATTTTATTAAAGAGGCCATTGCCATCAATGTTAATTAATAGTAAGCGTTCTTGCATTTTGTTGCATGGATTAATTCGCGATGAATTCTTGAAAGGTCTTCTCCAAGAAAAAGCGGAAAGTATTGTGGTTTTGGAAGGGCGGCCACATTTGTCCGGAGCGAAAATATTATGCGCGAAACTTCTTAAAAATAAAATCACACCAACGCTAATCAGTGACAATATGAGTGGTTTTCTTTTCTTTAAAGATTGCGTAAAGGAAGTTTGGCTGGCGTATCAGGAGAAAAATGAACAAGGCGCGCTGTGTGATTGTGGGGGGCTTATCTTAGGTGTTCTGGCAAAACGTCATGGCGTTTCGCTGCGCCTGTTTCCATCTGGGCGCCGCCAGGATCTTATGGCTAAGGAAAGGGATATCTTTTATTTTAACAAAATGCGTGTCGCGCCCAAAGGCGTCAAGGGGTATGTACCGCTTTTAGAATGGGTTCCTAATGAATATATTACGAAAGCTAATTAATCCTATGAATAAAATCAAACAATTAAAGCAAGAGATCATCGAGATTGGAAAACTCATGTGGGATAAAAATCTCGCGACGGGTTTAAACGGAAATATCAGCGCGCGCGTTGAAACGGACAAGATCCTTTTAACGGCGCGCGGAACTTGCCTTGGAAAACTTAAAGAAAATGAACTTCTTTTAATGAACTTAAAAGGAGAGGTCTTAGAGCCGGGAACAGCGTCCAGCGAAAAATTATTACACATCGAGATCTATAAGAATTTTCCGGAAGTCACGGCCATTGTTCATACACATACATCGTATACAAACGGATTTTTTGCGGTGAATAAAACCCTAACGCCTTCCACCTTTGAAACCAAATTTTATTTAGGGGAAGTGAAAGGCATTGACCAAACAACGCCGTCTGTCACGGATGCCGCGCCGGTGATCGATGGGCTAAAAAGCAACAATATCGTTGTTTTACGCAATCACGGAACGGTGGCGATGGGAAAAAGTCTCTTTGATTGCTTTCTGCTCATTCAAGCTTTAGAAGAAGCGATCATTGTCGATAGCGTCAGCCGTTTATATCAGTTGAATTCGGTTTCTTCTCAGGGTTCAAGTGCAAAGGCGCCAGCGCAATCGTTAGCCCAAGAAAAGAAATATAAATTATTTTCCCAGGAACAAGTTGATGAAATTGTGCGGCTCATCAATGGCGATCAGGTTTTAAAAGACCTAGGGAAGAAAACCCAGATGAATATGGATTTGGCGGTTAAATTGAATGAAACCGGCGAGGTATTTAGTTTTTCATTTCAAAATGGACAAATCGCCAAAGTGGGCAGTGATGAAAACGCGGAATTCTTGATCTCGGCTTCCAAAGATATTTGGCGGGCTGTTTTTAACCGCGAAATAGATCCCTTTGTGGCGACGACGCAAAAGAAAATGAATTTGCGCGGGGATTTCGCCAAGATCTCGCGTTGGTATGCGCCTTGCAGCCGCATTTTTGAACTTTGGCAAAGAGCACCTGTGGAATAAAAGAATTATGAAAACAGTAAGCGACATCAGCCAATTCGAATTATTTATAGACGGAAAGAAACAAAAACCGTTATCAGGGCGGTATTTTGACAGCATTAGTCCGTCGACAGGCGAGATCGTCGCCAGATTGGCCGATGGTAATGTGGATGACGCGAAAGCGGCTATTGCCGCGGCCAGGCGAGCTTTTGACGCGGGAATTTGGACAAAATGTTCCGTTCCTGAGCGAGGAAAGTATTTGATTCGCATTGCCGAACTTATTCGGGAGAACGCAAAAGAGCTAGCGCAATTAGAATGCATTGATACCGGAAAGACAATTAAACAAACAACATTTATTGACGTTCCGACTTGCGCGGATACGTTTGAATATTTTGGAAAAATTGAACAGCCGTTACAGGAGAGCTATTTGGCTGTTGCCGCGCCGGTCAAAAGCTTGATCCGACGTGAACCCGTTGGTGTTGCGGGTTGTGTTATTCCATGGAATTATCCCTTGATCATGGCGGCTTGGAAAATTGCTCCGGCATTGGTTTCCGGGAATGCGATCGTTTTTAAGCCGGCACAATTAGCCAGTGTTTCTATTATGCGATTAGCCGAGATCATTGAACATGCCGGATTGCCTAAGGGTGTTATTAATTTTGTTTCCGGAAGCGGACAAAGTGTGGGAAGCGAGCTAGCACGAAACGCGGATGTGGATATGATAAATTTTACCGGAAGTACGGCAACGGGTCAGGAAATTATGCGACTCGCCGCCTCCAATACAAAAAAAATCTGTCTGGAGCTCGGCGGCAAGTCGCCGAACATCATTTTCGCCGATTGCGACTTAGAAGCAGCCGTGGGTGGGGCTATGTCAGCGATCTTTATGAATCAAGGGCAAATGTGCACGGCAGGTTCGCGGCTTTTATTAGAAGATAAAATTTATGATGAATTCATGGCCGCGCTTATCAAAAAAACCAAAGCCTTGAAGATCGGCAACAGTATTAATTACGATACGGATTTTGGTCCACTCATTAGCGCGCAACAAAGAGAGCAGGTTTTAAATTTCATTAAGATCGGCATTAAAGAAGGCGCAAAATTATCGTGTGGCGGGAAAATCCCGGAATCAGCTGATTTAAAAAACGGATTTTTCTTAGAGCCGGCCATTTTTGAAAATGTGAAGAATTCCATGACGATCGCGCAAGAAGAGATTTTCGGGCCGGTTTTGGCAGTCATAAAATTTTCCGGCGAAGAGGAAGCCGTAAAAATCGCCAATGATACAAAATACGGCTTAGCCGCATGTGTATGGACAAAAGATCCCCAAAAAGCAAATACGGTCGCGCGCCAACTTCGTTGCGGGACAGTGTGGATCAATACGTATGGCGGATTTTATAATGAAGCGCCGTTTGGCGGATACAAACAAAGCGGTTTTGGCAGAGAATTAGGTACCGACGGGCTTTTAGAATACAGCCAAGTCAAACATATTTGCGCTGATCAAACGCCCGGCGGAAGGCCTTTAGTGTCGGGGTGGTTTTGACTGAACAGCCCGAGAGTAGTTGGCATATTTTTATTAACAAACATTGTTCGATTGATAAAGAAGCTTCGAAAAACTTAACACAAACAAAAAGGGGGAAGTCAGCATGAAAGCTTTATTCTTAACACCACCGTTAAAAGCGTGGGATTCCCACGGATTTCATAGAGCGGCCAATCAAATGCACGCGCAATTGGCGGCGTATCTGCGTGAAAAGAAAATTTGCGATGTGGCGGTTTTAGATTGCCGCGCTTTTGATATGGATTGGGACGGCATGATGAAAAAAGTTGCCGAAATAAAACCTGATTTTGTTTTTGTCGGCGAACTGCTTCATTCGACTTGCGGTGCTGCCGTTATTTGGTACTTTAATGAGGGCTTACGCCTCATCAAGGAAAAATATCCCAATGTGAAAACAATTGCCGGCGGGCTTTGGTATTCCGGAGATTATGAGCGGCAAATGCGCCTTAACCCCACCATTGATTACATTATGCTCGGGGAAGCCGAATTGACTTTAGAAGAGCTTATCGTCAATATTAAATCCGGAAATAAAAAGAAAGAGCGCGATATTGACGGTTTAGTTTCTCGCGCAGCAGACGGAACGATTGCTCTAGGTCCGCATCGCGATCTTATTCCCGACTTAAATGTTCTTCCAATGCCGGCTTATGACCTATTCCCGATGGATAAATACGTTGGGCACACATATTGGAAACCGTTCGCGGAACTGATGACTTCGCGTGGCTGTCCGGGGAAATGCCATTTTTGTTATGAGTGGGCGCTGTATGATTCGCGCACAGCGACGAAAGATTTTACGTCATGGCGTGGATTAAAAGGAAAACGTATCGTGGATGAATTAGATATCTTAGAAAAGCAGTACGGAATTACCACGATCGTTTTTCAGGATGATGCTTTTAATACCGATACGCAAGCCATGATCGAGTTTTGTGAAGAAAAACTTAAGCGCGGCAATAAAATTGATTGGGTTTGCCTTGGTCGCGCCGACCAGTGGATCGCTCAACACGATATTTTGCCTTTGATGAAGAAGGCCGGTTTATTCTTGGCGCTCACAGGTGTTGAGGTTGAAGACGACCTAAGTTTGCACAAAACAGGCAAGGGTGTGACGATTGATCAAATCAAGAAAACGATCAAGATCTTGCGCGATCAGGATATAGGATCGGTCGGAACAGTTCTGGTCGGCCTTAAAGAAGATACGGAAGCCAAGATCAAGGAACGCCTTCGCGTGGCGGATGAAATTGATGCGGATATTTTCGCGCTGGATTATCTAACGCCTGTTCCTAATTCGCCCGACTGGCGCTATGCCATCAAGAAGGGCTGGTTTGATCCGGACAAGATCGACTTAAGGGTTTGGGATTTTCAGCACCCCGTCATTCCGACGGATTTTCTTTCCATCGAAGAGGTGGGGCGTTTAGGCGCTTGGTGTATGCGGGAATATTATTCCAAACCGGAACGCATTCATCGCATCATGGACAGCAATTACGATATGAAGGTTAAATTGTGCGTGAAAGACTTTATGGATAATATTGCCAAATGGGAGAAGAATTCCCGTGTTGGCGCACAAGCGGCTGCTGTTTAAAAAAGAATCAAAACGGAAAGAATATGATGAATAGCCAAGAGCAAGTTATCTGGGAAGATGAGTCGTTAAAGAAGTTCAATAAAATGATCGCGCGCATTCCACTTTTTCATCGGGAGATCGCGCGTAAAGTTGCTTTTAAAAAAGCAGAGTTAAACGCGAAAGAACGCGGCTCAAAAAAGGTTGAAGAGCCCGACATTATCAAGGCGTTTTTCTCGGAAGTTCCAATGACATTTTATAGCTTGATGATCAAACTTTTAGAAGACGCGGGTTTTGATTATAAGCGTTATGTGGCGAAGTAAGTTGGAACTTAATCATCACTCTATTTTTATTTCGGCGCCGATCGATGCGGTTGGCGCACAAATTGTTCTTTGGGGCGAGGCGTCGTGGTGGCCCAAAAGATGTTCGATGAAATTTATTCCCGAAGACGGTGGGGAAATTAAAGTCGGAAAAAAATTTAAGCAAAAAGTTTTATTTCCCTCAGCGCCAAGCTGGACGGTTTGCGTGACCAGGCTTATTTTAAATCGGGAGATCGAACGCACATTTTTAGACGGGATCTTTAGCGGAAAAGAAACCGTGACGACAAAAAATGTTGCGCAAGGAACACAAGTTGATTATGTAATGGATTTCAAGATCAACGGAAGTTTCAATCAAGTTTTGTGGCGAATTATTTTTCGGCGGCTTCATGACCGTAATATTAAGCTGATCTTGAGAAGTTTAAAAGATTTTATGGAAAAAAAGAGTTTGAAATGATAATTGCGGTTATTGGAGCGGGGGCGATCGGTTCGGTGGTAGCGGCTTATTTGCATAAAACGGGAGTTGATGTTGTTCTCGTCGGCCGCGAAAACCAAGTGAATGCCATCAAACGGTCGGGTTTGAAGATAAACGGTGTGCGCGGCGAAGAAATATTTCGCGTTCCGGCATTAACACGTTTAGATAAAAAATATGATCTAACGATCTTTACGGTTAAAACCCAAGACCTAGAAGATGCTTACGCGCAAAATAGTGAGTTTCTTTTAGAAAATTCTTTAATTCTTTCTACTCAAAACGGTGTTCAGGCGGACAATATTTTAAGCGGCCATTTTGAGAAAGAGAATATGCTCAGCAGTATTGTGATGTTTGGCGCGACGTATATTGAGCCGGGTGTTGTTACTTTTAATTTTGAAGGCGATTGGATCTTAGGAAAGCCGTTTATTTCGGTGGACAAAGAAGTTCGCGATATTGCCGAGATCCTAAAGAAAGCATTTACGGTCGCGGTCTCGACGAATATCGTCGGGATGAAATGGCTTAAACTTTTTGTCAATTTCAATAATTGTCTTCCGGCTTTGATCGGAAAATCTATGCAAGAAACTTTTACCGATATGGATTTTTGTAAATTAAGCGTCATGCTTCTTAAAGAAGGTATCGCGGTCACAGAAAAAGTCGGCATAGAACTTGTATCTTTACCGTCTTTTCCGGCGGAAAGAATTTTTGGATTGACCAAAATGCCCTTAGACCAAGCGGCGGGCATCATGAATAAAACCTTAACCGGTTTAAGCAAAGAGCCTTTATACGGCTCCATCTTGCAGAGCATCTTGCGTCAAAAGGCAAGCGAGATCGATTTTATTAATGGGGAAGTTGTTTTATTAGGAAAACAAGTCCAATCAATGGCGCCATTAAACTTGAAAGTTGTTGATCTTGTCCATAGGGTTGAGCGTGAGCGGCGTTTTTTTACACCGGAAGAAATAAAGAAAGAATTTAGTCTAAATTAAAAAACATCATCGATCGGAGAATTGTCCTTAATGGAAAAACGAAGAGTTGTGATAACGGGAGTTGGGATCGTTTCGCCTAATGGCGTCGGAAAAGAAGCGTGTTGGAAGGGGATGATCAACGGCGTTTCAGCGATAAAACGCGTGACAGAATTTGATGTCTCCATGTTCAATACCAAGATCGCCGCGCAAGCTAGGGATTTTGATCCGCTAAAATTAGGGCTCACATCAGATGAGGCAATTCGCATGGACCGGTATGTGCAATTTGCTATGGTCGGCGCGCGGATGGCCTTAGAAGACGCCAAATTAGACTTAAGCAAAGTTAATCGTGAGCGTATGGGCGTTTCTTTAGCGAACGCGATCTGCGGAACAAAATATATGGAAGAAGAATTCGCGCTGGTGACCGATAACGGAAAAAATCCTATTAATCCGGCGATGGTTCGCCCGCATCTTTATGACGCTTCCATGTTCAATACGCCTTCTAGCGAAATTTCTACCAAATATAATTTAATGGGAATTTGTAATACGATCTCAACCGGGTGTACCGCCGGAACCGATTCGGTGGGATTTTCTTTTGAAGCCATTCAAGACGGAGAAGTTGATGTCATGATCGCGGGTGCCAGCGAAGCGCCGATCACGCCCATCACTTTTGGCGCTTTTGACGTGGTCAATGTCCTGTCGGTCCATAATGATGAACCGGAAAAAGCATCGCGCCCTTTTGACTCGAAACGAAACGGCTTTGTCATTTCCGAGGGTTGCGGGCTTGTTATCTTGGAAGAATTAAATCACGCGTTAAAACGTGGAGCAAAAATTTATTGCGAAGTGGTTGGTTTTGGTACGACCTGTAACGCCTATCATATGACCGACTTGCCTGCGGAAGGCGAGGCCATGACGGATTCCATTAATTTAGCCATGGAAGATGCGGGCATTAAACCTAGAGATATTGACTATATTAACGCGCACGGTTCATCGACAAAACAAAATGATGTTTTTGAAACCAATGCCTACAAAGCATCGCTGGGCGAATATGCTTACAAAATTCCTATCAGTTCTTTAAAGTCCATGATCGGCCACCCCCTCGCCGGCGCTAATGGCGTTGAGATCGCGGTTTGCGCGCTTATTTTTGAGCGTAATATTTTACCGCCGACGATCAATCAAGAATCTCCTGACCCGCAGTGTGATCTGGATTATGTTCCCAATGTGGCACGCGAAAAGAAAATAAACTGTATGCTAAAAACAAGTTCCGGATTTTCCGGCGTTCATTCTTCGATGGTTTTTAGGAGGTATAATGAATAAGATAGCCATTACAGGCCTGGGGATCGTATCTCCCAGTGGAATTGATAAGCGAATTTTCTGGTCTAATTTAAAGGCCGGTAAATCAACGGTAGGACGCATTGAACGCTTTGACGCGTCGCTTTATCCGTCGCATGTGGCGGGGCAAGTTCATGAATTAGACGCCTATAGCCACGTGTCTTCGCGCCTTTTAAAGAAGATCGATCTTTTTTCGCATATGGCGCTGGTAGCTTCCGAAATGGCTATCAAAGACGCGCATTTGGATCTTACGAAAGAAAATTTAAAACGTGCCGGAATTTTTATGGGAAATGCCATCGGCGGCTGGTTGTATGCCGAAACAGAATTGCGGGATCTATATATTGAAGGCCGTGAAGGGGTGAGTCCTTTTATGGCTTCCGCGTGGTTTCCGGCGGCGCCGCAAGGGCAAATTTCCATTAACTACGGAATTAAAGGTTACAGCAAAACGGTTGTTGCGGATCGGGCAAGTTCTTCTATGGCTATTGCTTATGCCGCGAAGAATCTCGTTCACGATAGGAATGATTTTATTTTAGCCGGCGGCATGGAAGCTCCGGTAACGCCTTACGGACTTTTATGCTGTAATACGTCGGGTGTTTTAACGAGGCGTAATGATTTGCCACATAGTGCTTATCGTCCGTTTGATAAAACGCGTGACGGGTTGGCGATCGGTGAGGGGGCTGGCGTTGTTATTTTAGAACGCCCCGAGCGCGCGCAAAAAAGAAATGCCAGAACGTATGCCTACATTACCGGCTACGGAACGACAACAGATGGCGTCAATAGAATTGAACCTGCCGCCGATGGTGTTCAGCTAGCGCGGGCTATTTCTATGGCGCTGGATGATGCCGGTTTAGAGCCGAAACAAATTGATTATATTTGCGCCGACGGATCAGCAACACAGATCGGCGATATTAGTGAAACAAGGGCTATCAAAAAAGTGTTTAACGGTTACGCGAAGAAAATTCCTGTTTCCGCGCCGAAGTCTATGTTCGGAAATCTTTTAGGCGCTTCAGGCGCGGCGGATGTGATCGCGACGATCTTAGCCATGCGCTATGGAACTGTTCCTCCGACGATCAACTATGAAACACCGGACCCAGAGTGCGATTTAGATTATTGTCCTAATAAAGCGCAAGCTAAAGAAATTAAAAACGCGCTGGTGATCTCTCGCGGGCGGGGCGGAATTAATACGGCGTTGGTTTTAGAAAAGAACAAGGAGCAGAAGCCATGAAAAAATTATATCGTTCAGAAACAGATAAGAAAATAGCCGGTGTTTGCGGCGGCCTTAGCGAATACTTTGACATTGACCCGGTGATCTTTCGCATTCTTTTTGCGGCATTGTTTTTTGTGGGTGGGTTTGGGCTTTTGCTTTATATCATCATGTGGTTTGCGGTTCATTCAAAATCAAATATAAAAAATTAAAACACAAATTGCTTAAAAGAGGAGAGAAAGATGTCAATAGAAGCAAGTGCCTTAACGGCAGAGCAAAGAGTTAAGAATATTCTCAAAAAAGTTTTGGATATTGACCCCAGCGAAGTTAAGTCGGATGCGAAACTTGACCAATCGTTGGGAATTGATTCAACCGAGATGGTGGAGATTTCCGTCGGAGTCAAGAAGGAATTTAATGTTCCCATTGCCGATAACGAGATCAAAAAGACTTTTTCGGTGAATGATATTCTTAATGTCCTAAAAACAAAAGGCATAAAATAGCTATCAGCCTTCAGTCTTCAGCTTTCAGCAGCTGATGACTGATGACTGATGACTGAAAGCTGGAAAATGAAAATCATCGACCTTAGCCTTCCCATTGATGACAGTTTGAAAGAAACGCATGCGGCCACCATTGAGCGTATTGCGCACAAAGCGGGCGTTGAGCATTTTAACTGGGTGGTGATGAAAAACCAACCCGGCGGCGAAGAACGTTTTAATAAAGGCGAACGCGTCGCAACACCTCAGGAAATTCCTGACGGCGAAATGCTTTCCTTAGAGATCGTTAATTCTTCCGTGCATATGGGCTCGCACGTGGATGCGCCGTTTCATTATGGCTCAACCTGCGAAGGGAAGCCTTCCAAGCAAATTATGGATATTCCGCTGGAATGGTGCATAGGCCCCGGCGTTGTTTTGGACTTCTCTCATTTGAAATTTCCTGATTTTATTGACAAAGAAAAAATTGTGGCAGCGCTTAAAAAAATCAGTTATACACTTAAAAAAGGCGACATCGTTCTTTTGCGCACCGACGGAGATAAGCTTTTGGGCACAGATGATTACGTTAATAAATACGTCGGATGCGTTCCTAGCGCTATTGAATATCTTTTAGATAACGGCATCAAGATGATGGGCATTGATACGATCGGTTTAGATCGTCCATGCTTTTTAATGTTCAAAGAATTTTTAACAACGAAAGACAAAAGCAAGATTTGGCCGTGCCACTTTTTAGGCCGCAAGAGGGAATATTGCCATATGGAACGTCTGGGGAATTTAAAAGCAATTCCCAAGCCTTTTGGATTTACTGTTTCTTGTTTGCCGGTAAAAGTTAAGAACGCAGGCGCAGGTTGGTGCCGCGCTATTGCGTTATTAGAATAGTAAGCAGCGCGGCACCAACCCCCGCGCTTTGATTTACGAAGTAAATCAGCAGGGGGATGAAGTAGAGTAGTTGTGATCATTGATTAAAGATAAAGCCGTTTAAACGAAACACGTGGGGGTACGAAAATGCTAAAACAATATAAGATCATCGAGCATAAACTTGTTGAAAGTGAAGAGGGTGGCTGTCCGGTTTTAGTTTATGTCTGTCCGGATGAGAAAGAAAGAAAGCATCTGGTGGAAGAACTAAAAATTGACGAGCATAACGTCCATTCCGCCTTAGACCCTAATGAGTTGTCCCGTGTGGAGTTTGACGAAAATCATGCCGTTGTTATCATTAAGCGCCCAAAACGATATTCGTCCGAAGATAATTTTATTTTCAAGATCTCATCCATTGGTTTATTCATTTTTCCGGATAAATTAGTCGTCATTCGAGCCGAAGATGCCGCTATCTTTGACGCGCGTGAATTTCAAAAGATACAGACCATTCAAGATGTTGTTTTGCGCATTATTCGACGCTGTATCTTACATTTTGAAGAGCATTTACACGTTTTGCAGGCGATCTCCGATGAGTTGGAAGAGAAGATCAACCAATCCATGGAAAATAAACAACTGCATAATATGTTCGGGCTAGAAAAAAGCCTGGTGTATTACTTAAAAGCCATTAGCTCCAATTCCAGGGCGATTGAGAAGCTGAAAGTTAATACGGCAAAATTAAATTTCAATACCGACAATGTGGAATACTTAGACGATCTCGCTATCGAAAACAGCCAATGTTACGAACAGGCGAATACCTATTCTCAGGTTCTTTCCAGTCTTATGGATGCCCGGGTTTCTATCGTCAGCAATAACTTGAATATTTTGATTAAAAAGTTAACTTTTGTCATGATCAGCATTATGGTTCCGACGCTTATCATTAGCGCGTTTTCCATGAATGTTAAGCTTCCTATGGATCAAGAGCATTCCATGATCCCGTTTTGGATCATTATGAGCTTGTCTATTGTTGCCGGTGCGGCGGTTTATTTGATCTGGAGATTTAAAAAACTTTAAATTTGTTACAAGCGAAAGGACGAATACATGGCAACGACAAGAAATTCAATTGTGATCAATGCGCCTTACAGTTTGGTTTTTGACATCTCCAATAAGATCGAACGCTGGACGGAACTTTTTGGCAAAGAATATGTCAAAGCCGAAGTGTTGGAGCGCAAGGGAAATGAGATCACCTTTCGGCTTACCGACGATGAGAATAAAAGCTGGGTTTCCAAGCGCTGGCTGGATAAGGAACATAAATTCGCGGTCGCTTCGCGCCATGAGCCGATGTTTCCGTTTAAATATATGAAGATCGTCTGGTTTTATATTGAAACGCCGGAAGGAATAGAAATGATCTGGGTTCAGGATTTTGAAATGGATCCTAAATTCACTAAATTTACTTCAGAGCAGATCGCAGGATTTATTAATCAGCACTCGCAGCATAATTTGAAAATCTTTAAGAAAGTGATTGAAGATGAAGCGAAGTTGTCCCGACGCGACGACGTTTCATCGTCGGTCGGGATGCCGACTTCAACTAAAAAGCATTAAAAAAACGTCGGCAAAAAAGAGGCCTCTCAATTAGCGACAAAAAAATAATCTTCATTTCTTTATGTCTGGGTAATATTGCCGTTTCTTTCAATAACGGCGCTGTTGCCGCCGCCATTCCCACCATCGCGCAAAGTTTGAACCTTTCCGATATTACGGTTGCAAGGGTCGTTCCGTTTTACATGATCCCTTATGGCTTAGGAGCTCTGCTTTACGCGCCGCTCACGCGTTTTTTTTCCTATCGGCTAACTTTACTGATGGCGATGATCGTTTATGCGATCGCGAGTTTGGCAGCGGGATTGAGCCAATCGCTTAATTTCATGCTTTTTTCGCTTGTGGCAGCCGGGGCAGCCGGGGCCAGCTCAACACCGTTAAGCTTAATGTTGATCGGCGATCTTTTTGAGAAAAATATCCGCGGACGGATGATCGGAGGATTTTTTGGATTAAGTTTTCTTTCGTCATTGGCCGGAATGATCGTGATGGGTATTTTTGATTGGCGCTGGCTTTTTTTTGTTCCGGCGGTCGTTGCGGCCATCAACGCTTTATCCTGGGCGGCCTTAAACCAAAAACTTTTAAACTCCTGCCATCAGAAAAATATCAATTATATTACCGCGTTTTTAAAGCCTGATATCCGCAACATTTTTATTTTTATTTTCATTACCAGCTTTTTATATCATGGCGTGCAAAAATGGTACGGTGTTTATCTTTCGCAGGAATACGGCTTTGGCAAAGAGCTGGTGAGCTTTGTCCTTATTGCCGCCGCGCTTTGCGGGCTTTTGGGCCAGCAGATCGGCGGATTTTTATCGGATAAACGGGGAAGGTTATTCGCCTGCTACACAGGGCTAGCTATTTTGGCGGTTGGTATTATGCTTTTATCCGGGCATTATCCGTTCGCGCTTTTGACGTTTGTTTTAGGCCTGATCACGATCGGCTGGACGGTGTGCCATAATTCGGTTTCCACTATTCTTACCGATTTTCCCGATGAAGACCGTCCGATCATGGCCAGCCTTAATTCCGGCGTGCGCTTTGTCAGCGGCGGTTTAGGATTTTCTTTGAGTAAATATTTTGTGGAGAAAAGTTTTAGCTTAACATTTTTAGCATTTGGTGCTTTAATATTCTTATTAATATTCTACGTAAAATTGATATTAGAGCGAAGCGTTATCAAAAATGAAACAACACATGACATCATTGGAGGGGAATTGAATGGATAATTTGAAAGGAAAAACGGCGGTGATCACCGGGGCTAGTCGCGGCATAGGAAAGGCGATCGCGCTGCGATTGGCGGAAAAAGGAATTAATCTCGTGTTGGCCGCGCGCACCAAAGACACTTTGGATGAGGCGGTTAAGGATATTAAAGCCAAAACCGGCGTTAAAGTGATCGGAGTTCCGACGGATGTGGCCAAGCTCGAGGATCTAAAAAATTTAACCGAAGCCGCTTATAAAGAGTTTAAAGTTGTGGATATTTTGGTCAATTGCGCCGGAGTTTCCAGTCAATTTCCGTTTGAAAAACAACCCATAGAAGACATGGAAAAACTCGCGCATACCAATTATTTGGGCTATGTGCGGCTTATCCGTTTACTTATTCCGCAAATGATCGAGCGCAAAAAAGGTTCCATTATCAGCGTCGTGTCGGGTTCAACACTGGTAGATCCGATCCCGCGCACGTTTTTAACGTATAGTTCTTTAAAAGTGGGCTTACGCGCTTTTTTAAAAGGATTGTTTTGGGAAATGCGCGATCACGGAATCAAGGTCACATCCATTTTGCCCGGTGTGGTGGATAGCGACTTAACGGGGCATTTGCAAGATATTGCCAAAGAGCAAAAAGATCGTTTGATGTCGCCCTCTGCTGTGGCTGATATGGTGGAATACGCGCTGTCCGTTCCGGAAAATGCCTGCCCGCTGGAATTAGCGGTCATCAATCAGCAAACGCCGTGGACGAAGCCAGTCATAGACTACAAACAACAACAGGCGAAATAAAATGATGATGCGAAATATTTTCTTAAGTATTTTCCTTATTGTAAATAGCGGTTGTGCGGCGGCCATTGTTGGCGGCGCGGCCGTGGGCGCTGTTGCGGTTTCCCAGGATTTTGCCACCACCTCGGTGGATGTCAATTACAAAAGAGCCTGGAGCATTGCTAATGAACAATTAAAAAAGATCGGGGAAGCGAAGCGCACATTCCAAAAGATCGGCGAGATCAATGCCATCGTGGAAGGCTCAACCGTGCGCGTGAAGATCTCAAAGCTGACCGAGCGCACCGTAGATATAAAGGTGTCCGCTCGAAAAAATATGCTGCCGAATACAGAACTGGCGCAGACGATTCTTGCGGCAATTCTACGTAAACTTCAATGAGCAAGCCCAGCACTAATTTTGCCATGTATTATGTATACGTATTAAGAAGCAAAGCTGACAACCAATTGTACTACGGCTATACCAATAATATCGAAAGGCGATTTGCGGAACACAATATAGATTTTGAATGGGATTTGATTTATTATGAAGCTTTCTTCTCTGAAAAAGATGCGCGGTTACGAGAGCGAAAGCTAAAAGATTATGGGCAATCAAGAACTCATCTTAAAAATAGAATTCAACATTCTTTGAAAAGACAAAATTAGTGCTGGGCATTTCCGGAAATAAAAAAACGGAGAAATGAAATGGACAAAACAGTTAAGGTTTTTAAGAAAAACAAGTTTCAGGAAATTCGCGTTGGGATCAGGGAATTTAAGGGCAATGATTTGATCGACATCCGCACCTGGACGCAAACGCAAGGAACCGAAGAAATGGTTCCCACCGCCAAAGGTGTGTCGCTTAACATCAGCCTTTTAAACGAACTCAAAGACGCGCTGGTGCAGGTTGAGAAGGAATTAAAAGAAAGCAGAATGATTTAATTTGCCCATACAACTTTTATATTAGAAAAGGCAAATCAAGAAGGGAATTAAATGTTGAAAAAAATCGTTTTGTTTAGAGGGATTATTATTTCTGGAGCTATCTTGTTTCTTGGTGGCTTGACTGCCTTTAGTCAAGATGCACCTAAGATGGATAAAGTGGATTTTGTTAAGAAAATTAAGGAAGTGAATGCGATCTACACGAGGTTACAAGAAAGCCAGCCGAATCTTTATTTTGAGAAGAATTTCAACCATTCGACCGTTGGAACTACTTATCGTAAAGGGAAGTATCTTGTTAAAAAAATGTGCTCTCAGTCGACATCTGGACAGACTGCTTGCTTTCCTTTAATAATTAATATTATCGATCCAGATAAAAGTTTACGCGACATCTATCCCTCTAAGGTGTTTTGCTCATCAACAAGTTCCTCTGTGCCAGGTGAAAAACTGGCTCCATTTTCTACTTGTCTCGATGGAGGACAGCTGTTTATTTTTCCTGGCGCAACGGATGATTTCAAGCTACTTCGTTTTCATGAAGATGACTTATATGACAATCGTAATGTTTGGATTACAGAATTTATTTCTGAAGGCAGTATAAATAAATATGTGTTCGATCAAGAAACAGGTTTGTGTCTCTTGGAACAAGAAGCAAGTAAGGATGGAATGATTTTAAATGTAATATCTAGAGAAAATATAACAACAAATTCATCTAAAGATCCAGTAAATCTCGATGGGATTATTGGGGAGAAATTGACAGAGTATCAGCGCCAAAAGATAGCACAAGACAAGAGTGTAAAAAGATCCCAGAAAGAATCCACAAACACATTTTGGTTTTCTTTAGCTCTGATAATTCTTTTTACCACAATATATCTTCTGCAAATGAGAACTTTCTATAAAAGCTGGCTTTTTATTCTATTGTTTTGGGTTGTGGGGGGCGTTGATATTCTTTTGGGTGGGTTTTGCGCATTGGTAGTTATTTTCTCACTATTAGCTAACTCATCTCTGAGCGGTATTGGAGGCGCGATACTGCCGATTTATGTTGGAATTGCGTTTTTTTTGTTAGCAGGCATAGGACTCTTTGCAAAGAATAGCTTTTTAAGGAAAATCAGTTGGTGGCTTCATATCGCTTCCTCTTTAATTGTAGTTTTTTTGACTTTCATTGCATGGATATCTTTAGGTCAAGACGCAGATATCTTTGCAATTCTTATTTGGCCTTTTGGCTGGGCAATCTTTACTGCTATTCTTTTCTTAACACCGACTATTACAAAGTATTTCTTTGAAGACTCTTCTGAGAAATCACCTAAAGCTTAAAACTGAAATATGCTAAAAATCATCGACTCACATTCCCATTGTATTCCCCTCGAAGTTGCGCAGAAGACTGCTTTTTTTAAAGTTGGTTGGTCGGATGCGGATAAGCAATTGGCGGCGATGGATGAACAGGGCATCGCGAGGTCGCTTCTTTTGTATCCAACGAGCGATGCCCATATTCAAATGGGCGGATGGAAAAACCTGGCGGAAGCTTATAATGCCGGTATCGCCAAAATCGTTAAGCAACATTCCGATCGGTTTATCGGTGCCGGAATATTAGCGATCGATAATGAAAAAAATCTTTCCGAAAGCTTAAAGCAATTTTCCGATTACGGCTTTCCGGTTATTTCACTTGCGTCGAGCTATGAAGGGAAGTATTTGGATGAAGGGATTTTTTTCGCTGTGTATGAATATGCCGCGGCGAAAAAAATCCCTATTCATATTCATCCGCAAATTATGAATCCTATCGGCGAAGACCGCGTGCGCGACCCGCTTCTTTCTCCGGTTCTTGAATATGTTTTTGATGTTTCCATGTGTATCGGAAAACTGATGATGAGTGGGACATTTTTGAAATTTCCTTCCGTGAAATTTATCTTCGCGCATTACGGCGGCGTCCTTCCTTTAGTTAAAGAACGTTTTGATAATACTTATTTAATGCTTCGCAAAAGAGAATTTGTTAAAGATTTGGGAAAAGTTCCCAGCGAATATTTAAAAAATATTTATTTTGATACCAGCGGCTCCAAATCGCTTGCGTCACTTTTATGCGCGCTGGAAGTAACTGATGCTTCGCATATTTTATGGGGAAGTGATCATCCGGCCAATCAAAATACAAAAGCTTCCATTGATGCGATTTTGGCTTCACAAATCTCATCTTCGGATAAAGAAAAAATTCTTTCTCAGAATATTTTAAGCTTACTTTCGCGCTCTTAAAAACCGCTTATTTTCTCCTCGAGAAATTTTCTTTTAAGTCCCTAAGTCATTGATTTGCCTATCATTTAAATTTCGGTAAATATTTCTTGACAAAATTAGGATGTTCTGTTATTTTTGTTGAACCTCGTAAGACATCTTATCTTTTGGGGCGTTCTTCAAGTTCTTAAAAAAATATTTAGAATCTTTTGGAATGAAATTTAAAAAAGACATTCCTTTTTTTGCGAGTGTCTTATTTTTTCGTTCTTTCTCATCTTGTTGTCATTTTAAAGCCAAGTCATTCGGAGAGTTTGATCCTGGCTCAGAGTGAACGCTGGCGGCGTGGATTAGGCATGCAAGTCGCGCGATCCAGAATTTGTTTCGCAAGAAATGAGTATTGGATAGCGGCAAACGGGTGAGTAACACGTGAGTAATCTGCCTCTAAATCAGGCATAGCTTCGTGAAAACGGAGGTAATTTCTGATAGCACCATGAACTGGCATCAGTTTATGTTTAAAGACGGGGACCGTAAGGCCTGTCGTTTAGAGATGAGCTCGCGTCCTATCAGCTTGTTGGTGAGGTAACGGCCCACCAAGGCTTATGACGGGTAGCTGGTCTGAGAGGATGGTCAGCCACATTGGGACTGAGACACTGCCCAGACTCCTACGGGAGGCTGCAGTCGAGAATCTTTAGCAATGGACGAAAGTCTGACTATGCGACGCCGCGTGAGGGATGAAGGTCTTTGGATTGTAAACCTCTTTTGGCAGGGAAGAAACTTTCGGCGATAACATCGCCGAAACTGACGGTACCTGCAGAATAAGCCACGGCCAACTCCGTGCCAGCAGCCGCGGTAATACGGAGGTGGCAAGCGTTACTCGGAATCATTGGGTGTAAAGGGCAAGTAGGCGGTCTAATAAGTGAGGGGTGAAATCTTCCGGCTCAATCGGAAAACTGCCTTTCAAACTATTAGACTTGAGAGTGGAAGAGGAAAATGGAATTCTCGGTGTAAGGGTGAAATCTGTAGAGATCGAGAAGAACACCAGCGGCGAAGGCGATTTTCTGGTCCATTTCTGACGCTGAATTGCGAAAGCTAGGGGAGCAAACAGAATTAGATACTCTGGTAGTCCTAGCCGTAAACGATGAGTACTAGGTGTTGGTCCTGAATAAGGGTCAGCGCCGTCGCTAACGCATTAAGTACTCCACCTGGGGACTACGGCCGCAAGGTTAAAACTCAAAGGAATTGACGGGGGCCCGCACAAGCGGTGGAACATGTGGTTCAATTCGATGCTACGCGAAAAACCTCACCAGGGCTTGACATGTAGGAAGTAGTGAACTGAAAGGGGAACGACCTGTCAAATCAGGAGCCTACACAGGTGCTGCATGGCTGTCGTCAGCTCGTGTCGTGAGATGTTGGGTTAAGTCCCGCAACGAGCGCAACCATTATCTTTTGTTGCCACTCATTTTTTCCGTAAGGTTAAAGTGAAGCACTCTAAAGAGACTGCCTGGGATAACCAGGAGGAAGGTGGAGATGACGTCAAGTCAGTACGGCCTTTATGCTCTGGGCTACACACGTGTTACAATGGCCACAACAGAGGGTTGCCAACCCGCGAGGGGGAGCTAATCTCTTAAATGTGGCCTCAGTTCAGATTGCAGTCTGAAATTCGACTGCATGAAGCCGGAATCGCTAGTAATGGCAGATCAGCACGCTGCCGTGAATACGTTCCCGGGCCTTGTACACACCGCCCGTCAAGCGATGGAAGCCTGGGGTACCCGAAGTCCTATGCAAGTAGGCCGAAGGTAAAACAGGTGACTGGCGCTAAGTCGTAACAAGGTAGCCGTACGGGAACGTGCGGCTGGATCACCTCCTTTCTTTTTTTAATTCTGCGCTTGCGCAAAATTAAGAACAAGAAAGACATTAACCCGAAGTACAGTAAGCAAATGAAGAGCAATCAATACTCTTCAATGACTTGGTTTTATTTCTTATCAAAGGCTAGCTACGGGCCCGATTTTGGGCCGATGACTAATCGGCCGAACAATTAGGGCCCATAGCTCATCTGGTAGAGCACCGTGCTGATAACGCGGGGGTGAGTGGTTCGAGTCCACTTGGGCCCATGATTTTTGTTTGCAGTGCAAACAAAAATCACTCCGAGAGAGCGATAGCGACCGAGGAGCAACCATTAAAGATATTCGTGATAGAATATTTAATCTTATGGAATTCACGGGGCTGTAGCTCAGCTGGGAGAGCACCTGCTTTGCAAGCAGGGGGTCAGGAGTTCGATCCTCCTCAGCTCCACCAATTTTTACTTTGATAAGATATTTAAAATAAACAGCTTTAAAAATGACAGCAGGATAAAAAGCTTTTCTTTGCATGTTATGAACACGTGCAAAATCGCTCTTTGACAATTACGCAACAAAGGTAAAGGCACACAAATAAAGCCGTATATTCATGTTTGTTTTGTCGCAAGATGAAACAAATATAATTAATTATTGGTCAAGCTACAAAGGGTCTATGATGAATGACTCGGCAGATTCAGGCGACGAAGGACGTGATAAGCAGCGATATGCTTCGGGGAGCCGCAAATAGGCTTTGATCCGAAGATCTCCGAATAGGGAAACCGATTTCGATTAATTTCGAAATATCGCATACTGAATACATAGGTATGCGAGGCAAGACGGAGTGAATTGAAACATCTAAGTAACTCCAGGAATATAAATCGTAAGAGATTCCCATAGTAGCGGCGAGCGAAAAGGGAAGAGCCTAAACCCGGGACTTAGCAATAAGTACTGGGGGTTGCGGGACCTCAACGTGGGATTGTGGAGAGATAATAGAAGCGTGTGGAAAAGCGCGCCATAGAAGGTGAAAGCCCTGTATGTCAAATCTCAAGACACCCTAGAGGTATCCCAAGTATCACGGGACACGGGAAACCCTGTGAGAATCCGGCCCGACCATGGGCTAAGGCTAAACACTAGAATCTGACCAAAAGTGGACGAGTACCGTGAGGGAAAGTTGAAAAGAACCCCGGTAAGGGGAGTGAAATAGAACCTGAAATCATAGATCTACAAGCGGTCGGAGCTCTATGCACATCGCAAGGTGTGAACGAGCGACGGCGTACCTTTTGCATAATGGACCGACGAGTTACTGTGCGTTGCAAGCTTAAGTTCTTATGGAACGAAGGCGTAGCGAAAGCGAGTCTGAATAGGGCGACAAAGTAACGTATAGTAGACCCGAAACTACGTGATCTACCCATGGCCAGGTTGAAGCTTTGAGAAATCAAAGCGGAGGACCGAACGCATAAATGTTGAAAAATTTAGCGATGAGCTGTGGGTCGGAGTGAAAGGCTAATCAAACGTAGCAATTGCTGGTTCTCCCCGAAATAGTTCTAGGACTAGCCTCGGACAATAAATAACAGGGGTAGAGTTACCGAATAGGCTAGGCGCCTCACCAGGCGACCAAACCTAACCAAACTCCGAATACTGTTATTCGTACTCCGGGAGTCAGTCTCTGAGGGCTAAGCTTCAGAGTCGAGAGGGTATCAACCCAGACCATCGGTTAAGGTCCCTAATATAGACTAAGTGGTAAAGGAAGTGAGATCACATAGACAACCAGGATGTTGGCTCAGAGGCAGCCATCATTTAAAGAGTGCGTAACAGCTCACTGGTCGAGTGATTTTGCGCCGAAAATGAACGGGGCTCAAGTCTATAACCGAAACCATGGAACTATTTTATCTTCGGATAAAATGGCTGGTAGGGGAGCGTTCTGTTAAGCATTGAAGGCGTACCGAAAGGAGCGCTGGAGCTGACAGAAGTGATGATGTCGGTATGAGTAGCGAAAACCACGGCGAGAAACCGTGGCGCCGAAAATCCAAGGTTTCCTGGGGAAGGTTAATCCTCCCAGGGTTAGTCGATCCTAAGTCGAGGCCGAAAGGCGTAGGCGATGGACAACTGGTTAATATTCCAGTACCGACTATGAGCGTTATTATCTTAATGTGACGCAGGAGGCTAAACAAGCGAAGTGTTGGATGTCTTCGTCCAAACCCGTAGTTTTGTCGAAAGGCAAGATGAGAGGTGATGGGGAGTCAACGATACGTCAATGACGAAGTTGTTAATGCCAGGCTGCCGAGAAAAACCATTAAGAGAGCATCATGGTCGATCGTACCGTAATCCGACACAGGTAGATACCCAGAATATGGGAAGGCGCTCGAGAGAACTCTTCTTAAGGAACTAGGCAAAATGACCCCGTAACTTCGGGATAAGGGGTGCTCATGGGGTGTAGTTGCACAGACGAAGCCCTTATGAGTCACAGTAAAGAGACCCGGGTGACTGTTTAGTAAAAACACATCACTCTGCAAAGTCGCAAGACGACGTATAGGGTGTGACACCTGCCCGGTGCTGGAAGGTTAAGAGGAGCGGTTAGCTCCGTCGCAAGACGAGAGCAAAGCTGCGAATTGAAGCCCCAGTAAACGGCGGCCGTAACTATAACGGTCCTAAGGTAGCGAAATTCCTTGTGGGGTAAGTTCCCACGCGCACGAATGGTGTAACAACTTGGGTGCTGTCTCAAGAAGAGTCTCGGCGAAATTGTAGTGGCGGTGAAGATGCCGTCTACCCGCACCAAGACGAAAAGACCCCGGAACCTTTACTGCAATCTGATATTGAATTTTAGTCCTATTTGTGTAGGATAGGTGGGAGACTGTGAAGCTTCGGCGTTAGCCGAGGCGGAGTCGTCGGTGAAATACCACCCTCATAGTACTTCGATTCTAACTTTGTCCTCTGAAGCGAGGCAAGGGACAGTGCCAGATGGGCAGTTTGACTGGGGCGGTTCCCGTCTAAAATGTAACGACGGGGCCCAATGGTTCCCTCAAGTCGGTCGGCAATCGACTATAGAGTGCAATGGCATAAGGGAGCTTAACTGCAAGTCCGACAGGACGAGCAGATACGAAAGTAGGGCATAGTGATCCGGTGGTAGATTATGGGATTGCCATCGCTCAACGAATAATAGGTACTCCGGGGATAACAGGCTGATCGCGCTCGAGAGTTCATATCGACAGCGCGGATTGGCACCTCGATGTCGGCTCATCCTATCCTGGGGCTGGACAAGGTCCCAAGGGTCCGGCTGTTCGCCGGTTAAAAGGGTACGTGAGCTGGGTTTAGAACGTCGTGAGACAGTTCGGTCTCTATCTGGTGTGGGCGCACGATATTTGAAGAGAAGATCTCCTTAGTACGAGAGGACCGGGAGATACGAACCTCTGGTGTTCCAGTTATCCTGCCAAGGGTATGACGCTGGGTAGCCATGTTCGGAAGGGATAAGCGCTGAATGCATATAAGTGCGAAGCCCTCCTCAAGATAAGATATCGATTTTCCGCAAGGAAATAAAGGCACCTAGTAGACTACTAGGTTGATAGGCTGCGTGTGTAAGATCCGCGAGGATTTAAGCTAAGCAGTACTAATCTGCCAAACGCTTGACCATATGGTATTATTCTTATCATATGTGAACACAATACGGCTTTCGCTTTTGTTGCGTAATTGTCAGGAATATTTCTCGGTAACATTACTAGAGGGGCAACACCCGTTCCCATACCGAATACGGAAGTTAAGCCCTCTAAGGTCGATGGTACTCTAGTCGTAAGGCTATGGGAGAGTAGAAAGTTACCGGGTTAATTTAGCCCAGCACTAATTTTGACTTTGTCAAAATTAGTGCTGGGTTTTTTATTTGCCTTCGCTGTAAAGCGAGAAGGCGAATCCCGACGAGTGTGGTGAAATTATCAAAGAGAATTTCGCCGCAGATTACGAGTCGGGGTAGTTTTGCTTAATTTCACCTTCCCAAAATTCCCAAAAAACTTCCTTGACAAATTACTTAGCTATGCTAATATTTAGCGAAGCTAAGTACTGGAGGTTCAAATGTCCCAAGCCGAAAATATCGCGAAACAAATGTCACAGCTTTTACCGACGCTTATCCGTCATATGTACCCGTATGTTTTTCAGCCTCTAAAACTTCCTCCATCCCAGGTTCTAGCCATCACGACATTGTTTGAAAAAGGGAATTGCCACTTGTGCGATCTAAGTCATGAAATGCATATCTCGGCTCCGACCGTAACCGGGATAATTAATCGCCTAGAGAAATCCGGGTATGTTAAGCGCACGGCTGATTCTAGCGACAGGCGAGCGTTTACCATTAGCCTGACAGCCAAAGGGGAAAAGATATTATTGGAATTTCGCGAGAATATCCGTAAGCGTTGGCAAGTTATTCTTAGCCAGCTTCCTCAAGATGAGCAGGAAAATATTTTAAGAACGGTGACAAAAATTACACGAGGGCTTACCCATGAAGCGGCATCATAAAGTATTCATTTATTGCTTGGCCGGATTTGTTTACGGTGTTTTGCCGTGCGCCTTAGCCCAAGAGGCTTCTACCCAAGAAGTCCTTATTAGGGAAAGCTATCCCTTATCCCTGGAAGAGGCAACACAGCTGGCTTTGCGCAATAACTTTGACGTTCAGCTGGCAAAATATGACGCAAAAATTTCCCGGACCAATAAACAATCGTCCAAATCTATTTATGATACCGTGATTGATGCCGAAATCCGTTATCAAAATGATCAAAGCAAGCGAACGTCAACTTTGATGGGAACTAAGGTCATTGACAACGACTACAATATTGGCCTTAGCAAAAAGCTTCCGACGGGGACGACCGTCGGTGTTGATATGAACAATAACCGTAATTGGTCGAATTCTTCCTTTGTCACGTCGAGTCTAAGCCACGATTCTTCTTTGGCTGTTTCGGTCAAGCAAGCTTTGGGAAAGAATTTTTTTGGAATAGAGGACCGAAGCAATATCAAAATGACGCTTAAGGATGTGGAAAGCGCCGAGTATGTTTCCATGGAAAAAATTGAAAATGCGGTCATTGAAGTTCAAAAAGCTTACTGGGACCTGGTTTTAGAAGCTGAGCGCTTGGGAATCGCGCAGGGAATTGCCGAAGAAGCGAAAAAACTTTATGATCTCCACGAAGAGAAGATAAAAAACGGCTTAGTAGAATATCCGGAATTGTATGCCTCTCAAGCGAATTATAAAAGACGTTTGAATGAATTAAAGATCATCCAAAATAATTTTGAAACAAAGGGAAATGTCCTTAAACTTTTACTGAATATCCCTGATGACGCTCCGGTCATTGTTCCGCAAGACATTCTTTCTTTATCATCGGAGAAGCAATCCAATGACCAATCTTTACAGAAGGCTTTCGCAAGTCGCTATGATTATAAAAAAGCTCGTAGTGTTTTGAGCAAACAAGAAATAAAAATAACTCTCAAAGAAAATAGCCTTTGGCCGGAGATCAACTTAACAGCTTCTTTGGCGCGAAATGGATTAGGCGATCATTTTAAACAAGCCGTCGAAGAAATATCCGAGCAAGATAATCCTAATTTAACCGCCGGCCTTACCGTCAGCTTTCCTTTAGAAAATAATAAGGCACTTGGTGAGCTTAAGGCTTCGCAGCTGGAGAAAGTTAAATCATTGCTTGAGCTTAAAAAGCTGGAACGCCATATTATGATCGACGTGATCGACAGGGTAAGGGATTGCAATGTTTTTAATGAAGTTGCCGCGAGTCAAGTTGAAATTGCTGACATTGAACGAAGAAAATTAGAAGAAGAGCAAAAGCGTTTTAATTACGGCCGTTCTAATACGGATACCATTATTCGTTTTCAACAAGACTATCTTCAATCTCAGTTCGATGCCGCTCAATCAAAATTTAATTATTACATCTCCTTGATCAATTTAAAGCATCAAGAGGGGTTTTTGTTAATCGATCATTTAGACAAAGAGATTTAAGGCAATGAAGCTCACAGAGTTTTCCATAAGAAATTCGCTTTTAGTTAACTTAATTTCTGTTTTTATCTGGACGATGGGAATTATCGCGATGTTCAATGTCAATCGCGACGCCTTTCCTAATGTCAGCATGGATGTCCTTACGGTTACAACCGTGTATTCCGGAGCTCCGGCCGAAGATGTTGAGAAATTAGTGACGATTCCTTTGGAAAATGAAATTAAGGGAGTCAGCGGAATTAAAGAAATGACTTCGACGTCCGAGGAAGGAATTTCTTCTATTGGGATTACCATTGAACCGAAAATAAAAGATAAAAAACAGGTCATTGACGATATAGAACGGGCGGTTGACCGCGTTACGGATTTGCCGGCGGGCGTAAAGGATAAGCCGCTGGTGTCGGAATTAAGGACCAAAGACCGTCCTGTGATCGAGGTATCTTTATCGGGAGATCTATCCGAGAAAGAAATCCGCCGTTATGCAGAAAGCTTAGAAGATCAGCTTTTAGATATTCGGGGCGTTTCCACAATTCAGCGTATTGGTTGGCGTGATCCGGAAGTTTGGGTTGAAGTTTCGCCGGACAAGCTTTTGGAATATCACGTTTCTATTGAAGAGTTGATGGCAGCGTTAGGAAAACGGAATGTTACGCTTCCGGCGGGACAGCTAAGGACGCCGACGACTGAATTTACGGTTCGGGTGAGTGATGAATTTGAAAACACACAGGAAATTGAAGAAACGGTCATTCGCGGCAATGATGCCGGAGTTAATTTAAAGGTCAAAGACATTGCGCGTGTTGTGGAAAGCTTTGAAGATGAAACTCGCATTGCCAAGGTGGACGGGAAAAAAGCTCTTGGCATGGTGGTGGTTAAAAGTGAATATGCCGATGTTGTCAAAGTGGTCAAGGAAGTTAAAGAAGTTTTAGGACAATTTAAATCAAATGTTCCCGGAGAGGTAAAACTAAAGACAGCCAATGACTTTTCCTATTATGTTGAGCGAAGACTAGGTGTGCTTATTAGTAACGGCATTATGGGTTTTTGTTTGGTGGTTATTGTCCTGTTCATTTTTATGGACCCTATTCCGGCTGTCATGACAGCCATCGGTATTCCGTTCGCCCTATTTTTTACTTTTATGGTGATGTCGTTTACCGGCATGACCATTAATTTGGTATCTATGCTGGGGCTTATTATCGTTTTGGGGATGTTAGTGGATGATGGCATTGTTGTTTCAGAGAATATTTATCGGCATTTGGAAAAAGGAATTTCAGTTAAGGAAGCTGTTGTTAAAGGTTCACATGAAGTTATGTGGCCGGTGGTAGCAAGCATTTCTACAACTTGGTCAGCTTTTTTACCGCTTATGTTCATGACGGATATGATCGGGAAATTTATCAAGGAAGTTCCCATGGTTGTCATTATCGCATTGGCGGCTTCACTGATTGAGGCGTTTATTTTTCTTCCCGCGCATTTATCCGATTTTATTAAGATCAAGGCGAGCTTCTTTGAAAATGGCAATGGAAAACATCATAAAGAAAAGAAATGGATAAAGGATCTTTTGCAGTTTTATCGTAACACCTTAAGCAAGCTCATTGATCATCGGTATAAAATTATTTTTACTTCTTTTGTCCTTTTTGTCGCGCTTCTTGCGGTTGCGGCGACAAAAATGAGAGTTGTTCTTTTTGGCGGAGAAGGGTTGGAATATTTCTATGTTCGTTGCGAAGCGCCCAAAGGAACTTCTTTGGAACGAATGAATGAGATGATCGTGCCCATAGAAAATATGGTTGCGGGAATTCCAAAGGTAGAGTTAAATTCATTTCGCAGTTACATCGGCTCCATCGAAGAAGAAGGCGGCTGGGATCCGAATTCTAAGCGCGGAACGCACTTGGCGCAAATCACGGTTTTCTTAACACCGTTTCAAAAGCGAGAACGTGGTCCTCAGGAGATCATCGAATCAATTCGTCCGCAGCTTGAGAAGATTGAAGGATTTGACCGGCTCTATTTCTTTACTTCAAAAGAAGGACCGCCAACGGGCCGTTCTATTGAAGCGGGAATAAAAGGCGAAGATTTTGGTATTCTGCAGCAGATTGCCGGGGAGTTTAAGGATTATCTAAAAACAGTTCCCGGTGTTTCCGATGTTGATACAAGTTATCAATTTGGAAAAAAACAATTTCGTGTTGTGATCGATGAGTCAAAAGCGAATCAATTTGGATTGACCATTGGTGATGTTGCCGCAGCCGTCAGAAATGCTATTAAAGGCGGAGTGGCTACGACTATTAAGCCCTTGAAAGCAGATAAGGAAATTGAGGTTCTCGTGCGCTTTCCGGAAGATAAAAGGCGAGACAGGGATGTTTTTAATAAAGTTTTAGTTCCGAATAATACCGGAAAGTTAATTCTCTTAACGGCTGTTGCCAGGGTGGAAGAAATTGAGGGTGTTTATATCATCGGGCATATGGATGGAAAAAGAGTTATTACAGTGACCGGGGAAGTTGACGGGAAAAATGCGACTTCACTTAAGGTTAACCAGCTGTTACAGAAGAAATTTGAAGATATCAGCCAAAGGTATCCAGGATACGGCGTTAAATACAGCGGTGAATTTGAAGATCAGCTAGAATCTATGGGGAATCTGCTAAGGTCTTTCTTATTTGCTTTGTTTTTGATCTTTATTATTCTAACGGCTATGTTCAAATCGTTAATTCAGCCGATGATCGTTATGTTGGCCATTCCTTTTGGTATCGTGGGAGTTATTTTAGCTTTTCTTATTCACGGAAAACCTTTAGGATTTTTTGCTTTTATGGGTTTGGTGGGATTAGCCGGCGTTGTGGTCAACAATTCTATCGTCATGGTGGATTTTATCAATAATCTTCGCCGAGAAGGCCATGACAGGCGCTCTTCAATTCTCGAAGCTTGCCAGGTACGTTTGCGGCCTATTTTAATGACAACGATCACAACGATCGTCGGGCTGATTACGGTCGCCTATGGAATTGGCGGAAGTGATCCGTTCTTAAAACCGATGGGGCTTGCCCTTGTTTGGGGATTGTTCTTCTCGACACTTTTAACGCTTTTCTTGCTTCCTTGCGTTTACGCGATGGTGGACGATATCGCGTTAAAGATCCTTCATAAGTCGACCGTTAAAGTTGTCCCGGTCGACAGCCAGCAGATTTAATTCTTCAGCATTTTTTCTTGCCGGAAGGCGTAATAAAAACAGGCCAAATACGAAGGGAAAATAACCGCCAGAAGAATGGCGGCTGTTGAAAGGGCGATCCAGGGTTGCGTGTAAAAAATCGACCGTAAAAATTGCGTTTCGTAAGAGTGTCCGATCAAGTCAAGGCCAAATCGCGAAAAAAAGAAAATTTGCCAAACTATAGGATGCAAAAAGGGCTTACGATAGGCGTATAGAAAAATCGGAATAAGCGCGAAAAGGCTAATGGCCGCGCTAGCGATGTTAAGATGATAGGAAAGTTGATATTCCGGGTGGAACGCCGTTAAAACATGATAATACGCGTAGACGACGGACTCGGAATGCAGGATCCCGATGAAATTCCCCAGAGTTACGGGCACAAAAAAGAAAAGGTAGATCTTCCAGCGTAATTTCATTCCTGAAGCCATGGCGATATTATGCCACAAGCCTTAAAAATCTCAACGGCTAATTCTTTTAAGACAATTTCTTTGATTTTACATTTTATTTGCGATAAGATGAAATTCAGTTTTCTTATCTTCGAGGATAACTTCAAAAGAGGTTTTTAGAATGGACCAAGAAGCTAATCAAATTATGGAGCAACTTTGCGCGTCCGATACTCGTTATCGGCGCGATGCGTATGATTTTATTCTGGAGGCCCTTTCATTTACTCAAAAGAAGTTCCGGCGCGTAAAACATGTTTCCGGAAAAGAACTCTTAGAGGGAGCTAAAGAGCTTTTGATCTCACGATTTGGCCCGATGACCCTGTCTGTTTTAGAATATTGGGGCATTAAAACGACCGAAGATTTTGGGTATATCGTTTTTAATTTGGTCGAGCACAAGATCCTTAGCCGCACAGATGAAGATTCCATGGAAGATTTTAAAAACGGCTATGATTTTCAAAAAGTTTTTAACGCGGAGTATCAGGAAAAGTTAGCGAAGCAGATCCGCAAATTACGAGGCACTTAACCTTTTAAAAGGAGAGAAACTAATGATGTCATTTTGGATCTTTATTGCTCTCGTTGTGCTGGCTGTTCTTTGGTACGTGGGAATTTACAATAACATCATTCGATCAAAATTAAACACAGAAAATGGCTGGTCGCAGATCGATGTTCAGCTCAAGCGCCGACATGATCTTATCCCCAATTTGGTAGAAACAGCCAAGGGTTATATTTCGCACGAACGGGGAACGCTGGAAGCCGTGACCAAAGCCCGTCAGCAGGCGGTGGATGCCAGTGGCCTTAAAAATAAACAGGAAGCGGAAAACTTTCTTTCGCAAACCTTGCGCAGCCTCTTTGCGATTGTGGAAAATTACCCGAATTTAAAAGCGGATCAACATATGTTACGCCTTCAGGAAGAATTGACATCAACGGAAAACAAAATTGCCTTCGCCCGTCAATATTATAATGATGAGGTAGCGCGTTTTAATACGTTGATCCAATCTATTCCGACGAATTTTGTCGCGGCGATAGCGCAGTTCAAGCCTTTTGAATTTTTCCAAGTGCAAGACGCGACCGAACGGCAAGCCCCAAGCGTTAAATTCTAAACCCACTTTTTAGCTAAACGGTTGGCTTTTCATGCCGTATTCTTTCACAAAAATCGAAGAAGACAAAACCCGAACCATCGGTTTTGTCTTCCTTTTTTTGATCCTCTTTTATTTTGTTTCGGCGTGGATTTTGTCCGTAGTGATCAAAAATCTCTTGGCGATGGAATCCGTTGAGCGCATGGCGTATGTGGTGGCGGGGCCGGAGCTTCGGTTTTATTTTCTTAGCTTACCGGAAACTTTTCTGATCTTGTTATTGGCGTGCGCGGTTGGGGCGATCCACTGGTTTATAACTGCTCAAAATTTGATCCCACGCATCTTAAAAGTTTTATCCGCTGGTCCGGTTAATCTCAAAGACAGTTACCATCATGTTTTCCAGAACATCATTGATGAAGTTTCTGTCGCAACCGGCGGAAAGAAAATGGAAGGCGTTGTTGTTCCGGTAACCGCGATGAATGCGTTCGCGCTTACGGATTTTAGCGGGCGATCGATCATTGGAGTCACCGAAGGGCTTTTGGCGAAATTATCGCGCGCTCAGCTTGAAGCCGTGGTGGGCCACGAAGCGGCGCATCTTGTGACCGGCGATTGCTTGGCAACGACCATGACCAGTTCTTTGTTCAAGATCTATGGCTCAGCGATGACCTATATGAATAAAGCCATGGGAGGCGGAGAGAATCGAATGTTTCGCTCAAGGGCAAGCGGTTCGGCTATTATCATTTATCTAGTCTTGGCTGTTATCAATTTCTTTGGAATGTTACTGAATATGTTTATTTCTCGGCAGCGTGAATTTCGGGCTGATTCGGTGGCGGTACGATTAACACGCGATCCGTTAAGCCTGGCGGAGGCATTATATTTAATTTCTCATCGCTGGCGAGGAGCGTCGCTTCCCGGAGAAGAGCTAGATGCCATTTTTATCATTAATCCGCGTTTTAGCCGCCTTGATGAGAAAGAAAGCATTTTTGCCGATCTATTCTCAACGCATCCGCCGGTTCAAAAGAGACTAGACATCCTTCTTGATATGGCGCATGCGGACGCGCAGGCTTTAGAGCAGAAATTAAAGGATAGTCTAAGGCCGCGGCAAATTCCGGCGGAGTCCGCCGTGCCAACTGCTGTGACAAATTCTCAAACACAATGGCTTGTCCACAATAACGGACAATGGCTTGGGCCATTTTTCTTAAGAGAAATGACAGAGTTCTCTTGGCTTACGCCGGAAACGTGGATTAAAAAAATGGGCGCAGAACATATTGCGCGCGCCTATGAAGATAATGAAATTAATCAGTTGCTTCGCAAGGCAGAGGCTTTGTCGGCATTTCAATGTCCGCGTTGCCGTGTCGCGCTGATGGAGGTTTTGTACGAAGGCGCGCCGGTTTATAAGTGCGTGACATGTTACGGAATTCTTTTAGAAGAAAATGATGTGAGTAAAGTTTTAGCCAGGGAAGAAATGGGATTTTCGAAAGATGTTATCCGCGAATCGGAGATCTTAAAAAATCAGCAGAAGTTCTGGGGACCTAGAAAAATATCAGCTCAGTCGCAAGATAATCTGACATGTCCGGGGTGCAAACACGTAGCAACAAAAATGGTGCGGATGTTTTATAGCGCGGTCTATCCTATTGAAATTGATAAGTGTATTTTTTGCGGCAAATTGTGGTTTGACCGTCACGAATTGGAAATTCTGCAATATCGCATTGAAGAAAATAGAAAGTTAGAATAAAGAGCTAGTATTTTAATAAAAGGAGAATAAATGAAGCCGTATATCTGGGCGCTTATGACAGCGCTGGTGTGGGGATGTGTTCCTGTTTTAGAAAAATTGGGTTTAGCCAAAATGCCTGTTTTGGTAGGGATTTTTTACCGCAGTTTCGGAGTTATCATAGGGATGATGCTCATCGTATTTTTTAAATTTAATTTACTGAAAGAATCTTTGGCCAATATCCCGTTTGGGGTTTTTTATCTTGTCGTCGGAGGATTTCTCGCCAGCGTCGTCGGACAGATCATGTTCTATCACGCGCTTCAGGGCGGGGAAGCTTCCAAGGTTGTTCCTCTGGCGGCGTCTTATCCTCTTATTAGTTTTCTGATCGGAGCAATCTTTCTGGGAGAGTCGGTCACGGCGGCAAAATTAGGTGGATTATTTTTTATTATCTTGGGAGTTATTCTACTCAAATAATTATTTATGCGAACATTTGATCCCAGCGAAACGTCGGTCCAATTCTTAAAAGGCGTTGGCCCTTCCAAGAAAAAACTTTTCTTCCAGCTCGGTGTCGAGACGGTCGAGGATTTGCTGTATTTTTTTCCTCGTCGTTACGAAGACCGCACGAATTTAACATCCATTGATAAAGTAAATATTGGAGAAGAGCATACGATCTCGGGAGAGGTCATGGATTTTCACGGGAAGAAAAGCTGGTTCCAGCGTAAACACGTTACAGAGATCTTGGTGAACGACGGAACGGCAAAAATTTCCTGCATTTGGTTCAACCAGCCTTATCTCGAACGTTATTTTCAAACCGGAACAAAAGCGGTTTTTCACGGCAAGGTTGGCATGTATAAAGACACATTGCAGATGGTTGCTCCGGAATACGAAATCATCGATGATGAAGATGACGGAGAAAATCTTAACTTAGGGCGCATTGTTCCAATTTATCCTTTGACGCGGGGAATCACACAGCGCTATTTGCGCCGAACGATCAAGCGGGCGCTTGATCAATACGCCAATCATGCAAAAGATATTTTATCGTATGAATTGCGCCAGAAATATCATTTGGAGAATTTAGTTAAAAGCCTGATCAATCTTCATTTCCCGGAAACACTACAGATGCAAGAGCAGGCTTACAAAAGAATTTCTTTTGAAGAGTTCTTTCTTTTTCAGGTTTCGGTTTTACTGCGCCGGATGAACATTGTTCGCCAGCAGGGTGTGGCGCATAAAATTGATGATTCGCTTCTATCGGAGTTTTCCGGTTCATTTGATTTTAAACTTACGCAAGCGCAGGAAAAAGTGATCAAGGAAATCGCGTCTGACATGAAAAATCAAGCGCCGATGCATAGGCTCTTACAGGGCGATGTCGGTTCGGGAAAAACCGTGGTGGCGCTTTTTGGATGCGTGGCGGCGAAACGTAACGGTTTTCAAAGTGTCTTTATGGCTCCGACGGAAATTTTAGCCCAACAGCATTATGAAGTCTTGAAAGGCTTTATCAAGAAATCTTCGTTTAAAAATATTCGTTTAGAGCTTTTGATCGGCAGTACGCCGGAAGACGAAAAAGAAAAGATCTGCAAAAAAGCGCAATCCGGAGGCGTTGACCTTATTGTCGGAACGCATGCGCTTATCCAAGAAAATTTAAGTTTTAAGAATTTAAGTTTCGCGGTCGTCGATGAGCAGCATAAATTCGGTGTGCGCCAACGCGCGCTTCTTTCGGCCAAGGGAATGAATCCTGATATTTTGGTCATGACGGCAACACCCATTCCGCGCACGCTTTGTTTGACGCTTTACGGAGATCTGGATATTTCTATTCTCAATGAAATGCCGCCGGGGCGAGGCATTACGAAAACAGTTTTATTCTCGGAAGAAGAAGCGCTTAAGGCGTATGAATTTGCGCGAGGTATTATGCGCGGCGGCCATCAGGCTTATATTATTTATCCGATCGTGGAAGAATCTCAAAAACTTGATATGAAAGCCGCCAAAATAATGTTCGAAGAATTTAAGAAAAAAGAATTCAAAGATTTTAGGGTCGGGCTTGTCCATGGGCAGATGAAAAAAGCTCAAGCCCAAAGTACGATGGAACAATTCAAAAAGAAAGAAATCGATATTTTAGTTGCCACAACAATTTTAGAAGTCGGTGTTGACGTTCCCAATGCGGCTGTTATGATTATCGAACATGCCCAGCGCTTTGGGCTTTCTCAGCTTCATCAATTGCGCGGACGGGTAGGGCGCGGCAAAGATAATGCGACTTGTATTTTGATCGCTAACCCGACAACGGCTGACGCCAAGGCGCGCTTAGAAGCTATTTTATCTACATCCGATGGTTTTAAGATAGCGGAAAAGGACTTATTGATCCGCGGGCCCGGGGAATTTTTTGGCCGCCATCAACACGGGCTTAACGAATTAAAGATAGCCAATCCCTTGACACAGTTGGATATTCTGGAATTAGCCAGGGCGGAGGCCATTGAGCTGACAAAAACGGATCCTAAGTTGCAACATCCGTCCCATATGGTGATCAAAGCATTAATTGAAAAACGCTATCCGTCCTATTTGGCGATGGCGATGGCAGGCTAATTATGAAAATCCTAAGCGGAACATTAAAAGGGCGCAACTTCTTCATGCCCAATGAAATTCGCCCAACACCCGACAAAGTGCGTAAGGCGGTCTTTGATATTTTAGGCCATGACCTTTCGGGTTTAACTTTCCTGGAGCTTTTTGCCGGTAGCGGGTCGGTTGGTTTTGAGGCGATCTCCAATGGCGTTAAGCAGGCTGTTTTAGTAGAGGGAAGTATTCGCTGCTGCGCGATCATCAGCGATAATATAACTGCCTTAAAGATAAAGACTTATGACGAGAAGGGTTTTTTTTGCCAGGTGATGAACGCGGATTGCTTTGCGGCGATCGAGCAACTGCAGGCGCAGAAAAAACTTTTCGATATTGTCTTCGCCGATCCGCCGTATAACGTGGAGCTGGCAAAAAAAACCTTGAAAACCCTAAGTGCCTGTGATATATTACAGCGCAATTGTTTCGTAATAATCCAACATGACAAAAAGGAATCTCTACCTGAATCAGAAGGTAGATTTCTTATTATAAAGCAAAAAAAATACGGCACATCTTGCCTATCCGTTTATCAAGGACAATAAATGAGTCGAAGAGCGATCTATCCGGGCAGTTTTGACCCTGTTACCTATGGCCATATTGATCTTATCAAGCGCGCAACTCAGATCTTTGACGAAGTTATTGTGGGCGTTGCGCACAATCTTCACAAAAAGCCGCTTTTTTCCCTCGAGGAACGCCTGGAGCTTTTAAAGGCCGCTACCCGCGGTATTAAGCGCATTCATGTTGAAGTTTTTGACGGCTTGGTGGTGGATTACGCGCATTCCAAGAAAATTAATGTGATCATTCGGGGTTTACGGATGATCTCAGATTTTGAGTATGAATTTCAGATGGCGTTGACCAATCGAAGATTAGCCGATGATGTTGAAACTGTTTTCTTGATGCCCTCAGAAGGGTATTCGTATCTTTCCTCAACGCTTTTAAAAGAGGCCGCGGCTTTAGGCGCGGATGTGACCAGCTTTGTCCCGTCATTTGTGGCCAAAAAGCTTAAAGAACGTCTACGAAAATGAAAATTAAAGTCCGGGACATTTCAGCGTCCGGCATTGAGATCGTAAAAGATATTTGGCCGAAAGACTTAGGATTAGATGAGAATGATTTTCGGTCGACGGCGCCTTTAAAAATTCTGCTGGACGCCTCTCGTGTGGGCGATACGGTTTTAGCAAAAACGATCGTTCAGGGAACATTTTCGCATACGTGCGTTCGTTGTCTTGAGCCGGTGGAATTTACAAGAGACGAAGAGTATTCGTTCGATTATCCGGTTTCAACGAATATGGACACTTTGGATATCGGGGAAGATATCCGGCAGGAATTGATCTTAGGATTGCCGGTGCAAATTTTATGCCAAGATGATTGTCGTGGGCTTTGCACAAAGTGCGGAGTGAATTTAAATAAAGAGCAGTGTAAGTGCTCAAAATAGTTAGAAGTTGCATCGTAACCTTCAGAAGGAGTATTGAATATGCCATTACCAAAGAGACAGCATTCCAAACAGCGCGGGCGTAAACGCCGTACACATTGGAAGATCCGGGTTCCGGGTTTTAGCGTTTGCTCGCAGTGCAAGAAACCCATTTTGCCTCATCGCGTTTGCCCGTTTTGCGGCGCGTACAAAGGCCAGCAGATCGTCGAAGTTGCGGTAAAAGCGGACAAGAAAAAGAAAAAAGGCTAGCTTTCAGCTGTCAGCTGAAGACTGAAAGCTTTAAAGGAGTTTCTCTTGAAAATCGTCGTTGATGCGATGGGCGGTGATTACGCGCCGACAGCTGTTATTGCCGGGGCTATCAGCGCCATTAAAGAATTAAATGTCAAAATTGTTTTTGTCGGACAAGAAGATGTTATTAAAAAAGAATTAAGCCGCTATCAATATTCTCCGGAAGATGTCGAGATCGTCCATGCGCCGGAAGCCATTGATATGCATGAGCCGGCCACATCCAGTATCCGCACGAAAAAAAATTCTTCCATTTCTATCGGAGTTAATCTTTTAAAACAACCATCTTATGATGCTTTTGTCAGCGCCGGAAATACCGGCGCGGTCGTTTGTGCGGCTACTATTTATTTAGGGATGATCAAAGGCATTGACCGGCCCGGCATCGGTTTAGTTATTCCAACCTTAAATCGTTTTGCTTTTCTTATTGATGTTGGCGCCAATCCTGACCCAAAACCGGAACACCTTTTGCAATATTCGCTGATGAGCCGTGTTTACGCGCAGGAAGTTTTAAGAATTGAAAATCCGTCGGTAGGACTTTTAAACATCGGCGAAGAAGAAGGCAAGGGAACTGATTTTGCCAAAGAAACACACAAGCTTCTTTCTGAACGTGTTAAAAATTTTATCGGTAATGTTGAGCCGAATGAACTTTTTTCCGGAAAATGCAGTTGTATCGTTAGTGACGGATTTACCGGAAATATCATGATCAAAGTCTCTGAAGGATTAATGGAATCCATCGCCACACTTCTAAAACGCGAGATCAAAAAAAGCCCCATGGCCTTAGCCGGAGCCGCACTTTTAAAACCTTGCCTTAATGATATTAAAAAATATGCCGATTATTCCGAATATGGCGGAGCGCCTTTGCTTGGCGTTAACGGCATTGTCATGATCAGCCACGGCCGCTCTAGCCCAAAAGCTATAAAAAATGCCATTCGCGCGGCCAAGCGAGAAGTTGAACACAACATTCTTGCGGCGATCATCAAAGAGGTTGGTTGATGCGTCACGTCGGTATTCTCGGTTTAGGATCTTATCTTCCCGAACAAAAACTTACCAATTCAGATCTAGCAAAAATTGTCGAAACATCCGATGAGTGGATCATGTCACGCACCGGCATTAAAGAACGCCGTGTGGTCGCCAAAGGCGAAAAAACAAGTGATCTGGCTATCGGCGCCGCCAAAGATGCTTTAAAAAATTCTCATCTTGATGCTTCCAAGATCGATTTGATCGTGGTGGCAACCGTCACTCCTGATAGCAATTTTCCCTCGGTGTCTTGTTTGGTTCAAAAAGCCATTGGCGCCAAACATGCCGCCGGATTTGATATCAGCGCGGCTTGCGCGGGTTATCTTTACGCGCTTACAACCGCCAAACAATTTATCCAAACCGGGCTTTATAACTGCGCGCTGGTCATTGCCGCCGAAAATATGACTTCCATTATTGATTGGACCGATAGAGGCACGTGCGTTTTGTTTGGCGACGGAGCAGGGGCTTGCGTTTTAGGCGTTGAAGAAAAGAAAAATCACGGCATTCTTGCCGATCATCTGGAGAATTTTGGAAATCTCTCTGATTTGATGTCGGTGGTCGTCGAAGGAAGGCGTCATCCGTCTCAAAAGGCGGCTGAAAAATCCAAATTGCCTTATGTGGTGATGGACGGAAAAGAGATCTTTAAAGTCGCGGTCAATTCCATGGCCGAGGCGGTTGAAAAAGTCGCTAAAAAAGCAGGCTTAAAACTATCTGATATCGATTGCATCGTTCCGCATCAGGCCAATGACCGTATTATTTCGGCGGTGGCAAAAAAGCTGGATGTCCCGAAAGAAAAAATCTTTATCAATATTGATAAATATGGAAATATGTCCGCCGCCTCCATTGCGGTGGCTTTTCATGAAGCGGTACAGCAAGGCCGAATTAAAAAAGGTGATTATGTGGCGCTGGTGGCATTCGGTGCTGGCTTGGTTGCGGCGGCGAATATCGTGAGGTGGGCATGAAAAATATTGCATTAATATTTCCCGGTCAAGGCGCGCAAAAGGTTGGCATGGGCAAAGAATTCTTTGAAAGCTCAGCCGCGGCCAAAGAGATCTTTCAAAAAGCTGATGATATTTTAAAGGTCAATTTATCCGACGTTATTTTTAACGGCCCCGCCGAAAAACTCACCTCAACGGCTTTTTGTCAGCCGGCGATCTTTACTTTTAGTGTTGCCGCTTTAAAGGCGTTTGAGGCTCATCCAAAATTTAAAGATATTTCGCCAACATTTTGCGCCGGATTAAGTTTAGGCGAATACTCGGCGCTGGTTTCTTGCAATGCGCTTTCCTTTGAAGAAGGATTGAAGCTCGTAGAGCGGCGTTCTTTTTTCATGGATGAAGCAACGCGTAAAGAAAAAGGCGCCATGGCGGCGGTGATCGGCTTTCCAAAAGATCTTTTAAGCGAAATATGCAAAGAAACAGGCGCTCAAGTGGCTAATTTTAATTCACCGGAGCAGATCGTGATCACCGGTGAAGCACAAAAGGTTGCGGCGGCTTGCGAGAAAATTCGCGCTCAAGGTGCCAAGACAGTTATTCCTTTGGATGTAGCGGGAGCGTTTCACTCCAGCCTTATGCAGTCTGCCGTCGGCCCATTTGAACAGGAATTAGCAAAAGCAAAATTCTTAACGCCAAAATTTCCTATCCTTAGTAATGTTGACGCTGTTGCAACAACGGATGCGCGGCTTATTCGTGAAAACTTAGCTAAGCAAATTACATCATCGGTGCGCTGGGACGATTCTGTTCGTTTTATGGCTCAGCAGGGCATTACGGAGTTTATTGAGATTGGTCCGGGTAAGGTCCTCAAAGGACTTATGCGCAAGATCAATCCCGCTTTAAAAGTTTACAACATCGAAACCCTAGCTGATTTAGAAGCGCTTCCATTTTAGTTTGCGCGTATCATCAACCTTCCTAAGCAGTTAAAGCTAATTCCTCGTATTCTTTCTTGACGGTTGCCTTCCGTTCGCCTAATATAAATACATATACATTATGCCGGAACTGACTTTTGACGAATTGCGAAAAATTCTACCTCAAGCGTATCCTTTCTTGATGATCGACAGAGTTGTTGATTACAAAGAAGGCGAAAGTCTCGTCGCTGTTAAAAATATCACGGCTAATGAATGGTGTTTTGAAGGCGATCCGGAAAACGGGGTTTTCCCCGAAACGCTTCTCATGGAAACCGCCGCGCAAGCCGGCATCATCTTGCATCATTTAAGTAAAATTAAGGAGGGTGAAAATCCCATTTTTTTCTTAGGAAAAACCACCGCGAATTTTTTAGGTCAAGCAAAGATCGGCGATCAGTTGCAGATCAAGGTTTCAAACGGAAAAATGCTCGATACAAGCGGATATTGCACAATTAATATCTTATCCAAAGAAGAAAAGATCGCGGATGTTGAGATCTTTTATAAGGTGAAAAAATAATGGCCGCAGGAAAGAATTATAAACGTGTTGTTATTACCGGGCTTGGCGTGGTTTCTTCTTTAGGGATTGGCTGGGAAGATTTTTGGCCGAACATCATGGCCGGTAAAAGCGGCATTAGTAAAATTGAATCCTTCGATACAGCTCCCTACGACCGTCACTTTGGCGGGGAAGTTAAGAATTTCAATCCTGAGCATTTTATCGATAAGCGAAAAATCCCCCAATTAGGCCGCGCGTCGCAAATGGCTATCGCGGCAAGTAAACTCGCCCTTAAGGATGCAAAAATTAAACTGGATGAGTTGGCAAAGCGAAAATGCGGCGTTTGCATCGGAACGACGATGGGGGAATCTCAGGCCATCGAAAGCATGGTCAAGCAGATTACGGATTCAGGGCGGTTTAACGCAAAGAAAATCCTTATTTTAGAATATCCGGCTGATTCAATTGCGGCAAATGTTTCCCGTTATTTTGGTTTTAAAGAAAGAAGCTTTTTATTTGCTAATGCTTGTGCGGCGGGTAATTATTCTATTGGCTATGCTCACGATCTGATCTCATCCGGAAAAGCGGAGTATATGCTTGCCGGTGGCGCTGACGCTTTGTCGCGCATTGCTTTTACCGGTTTTGGCCGGCTTTACGCGATGGCGCCGGAGAAATGCCAACCTTTTGATAAAAATCGCAAAGGAATGATGTTGGGAGAAGGTTCCGGGATCCTTTTTCTAGAAAGCTTGGATAGCGCAAAGAAACGAAAAGCCCATATTTATGCCGAAATTTTAGGATACGGTTTGTCCTGCGATGCTTTTGAAATGACGGCGCCAAAGATTGAAGGTGTTGTCAAGGCTATGGAAAGATCAATTAAGCAATCTGGAATTCAAAAAGAGGAGATCAGTTATGTGAGCGCTCACGGAACGGGAACTCCTGAAAATGATACAGCCGAATGTCAGGCGATCAATAAGGCCCTCGGCTCAAACACTCCTAAGGTTCCGGTCAGTTCTATTAAATCGATGTTGGGCCATACCATGGGAGCAGCCGCGGCTCTTGAAGCCATTGCGTGCTGTTTATCCATTGAAAAGCAAGAAGTCCCGCCGACCATAAATTTAGAAGCGCAGGACCCTGAGTGTAAAATTGATTGCGTTCCCGGTAAAGGGCGCAAACACAAAGTTGGGACAGTGTTGAATAATTCCCAGGCGTTTGGCGGAAATAACGCGTGTGTAGCCATGCGACGCTATGCTCAATAATGAACTTCATCTCAATCCGTTTGCGATTTCAAATTTGCTGACGGCGTTTACTTGCATTATCCTCTCAGCCATTCTCTTTCTTTGCGGTAAAACAAAATTAAGTTTTGTTTATGGTTTGCACACATGTTGTGTCGCTCTCTGGGGTTTTGGGGGCTTTCTCTCGACGTCCAGTGTTTCCAGTGTAAGCGCATTTTTCTGGTGGAAGATTGCTTTTTCTGCAGTTATATTTATTCCAATCTTGTTTTTGCATGCCATTTTCATTTTAGTTTCTCAGCGTAATATTCTTATTTTATTAGCATGTTATAGTGCGGGAGTATTCTTTCTAGTCTTAAATTTCAATGGAGTACTTTTTACCGATGTTATGTTTATGTTTGATTCTTTTTATTACCTAAGGGGTAAATGGCCTTATTTAGCACTCTTCATCTGTTGGATTCTCGCGGTAGTTTACGGACACTATCTTCTTATACGATTTATTGGTGAACAAAAAGACAAACATTACTTACTCTTCGTTACGTCAACTATTGTGGGCTTCTTAGGTGGTGCGTCAAATTTTCTGCCAGGATTCGGCATTAACTTATATCCTATTGCAAGCTTTCTGATTCCTGTATATTTTGTGGTAATTTCATATGCAGTATTAAAACATCAGATACTTGACATAAATCTTATTATCCAAAAAAGCGTTGTTTATTCAATCTCAGTTGCAATTATTACAGCTATATATTTTATGTTTATTCTGGGAATTGGGCAGCTATTCCAGGGGCTAATTGGGTCGCAGTCTTTTTTGATGAATTTATTTGCTGTTTTGATGATTGCGATTTTATTCAATCCCTTGAGGGAGCAGGTTCAGCGGTTTATTGACCGATATTTCTTTCAAGGAACCTTGGAATCTTTGGCTCAGGAAAAGCAGCGTTTGCAACAGGAGCTTTATCACAAAGAAAAACTTGCCTATATCGGCCAGCTTGCGAGTTCTGTTGTTCATGAAATAAAAAACCCGCTAACAGCCATAAAAACTTTTGTTGATTATTTACCGCAGAAATATAATGATGTGGATTTCAGAGAAAAGTTTTCTCGCCTTATTCCCGGAGAAGTTGAGCGTATTGATAGAGTGGTGGGGCAATTATTAAACCTCGCGAAGCCTCGGCAAGTTAACTTAAAGCCCCTTAATGTTTTAACCGTGATCGATACAACGCTTGCGCTTTTGCAAGACAATCTTACCTTAAAGAAAATCAGTGTTCAGAGAGATTTTTCCGTAAATGAAGCTATAATAAATGGTGATGAAGAACAGCTTCGCCAGGTGTTCTTAAATTTGTTTCTAAATGCTATTCAGGCGATGGATAAAGGGGGAACGCTTACTGTTGAGGCTAAAGACTACAGACCAAAGACCAAAGCCCAGAAATCAGATGATCCTTTAGTCTTGAGTCTTGAGTCTGGAGTCTATCAAATTACGATAACCGACACCGGTTGTGGAATTTCCGAAGAGAGCTTGAAGAAGCTTTTCACGCCTTTTGTAACAACAAAAAAGGATGGGATTGGTTTAGGTCTTAGTATTTCGCAAGAAATTATTCTGTCGCATGGTGGGATGATTATGGCTGAAAGTAAATTAGGCAAGGGAACAAAATTTACGATTGAATTACCGAGGGATTGAGTTGAAAAAGGAAGAATACGACGTAATCATTGTTGGCGCCGGGATAGGCGGATTGGTTTCTGCTTCTTATATAAGTAAGGCAGGAAAGAAAGTCTTAGTTTTGGAATGTTCAAGGCATAGTGGGGGATGTTGCGCATCGTTTGAGGCGAATGGTTTTCAGTTTGATCCTTTTGTTCATTCTCTTGGTAGCTGTAGAAAGGGTGGACGTGTTTCTAGCTTTCTTTCTGAATTTAAACTGAACGGTAAATTATCTATTCAGAGATATAATCCTTCTGATATTGTGATTAGCGGAGAAAAGCAAATTAGATTTTGGAATACTAGAAAAGCTTTGCTTGAGGAGCTTTCCGCAAACTTTCCAGAGGAAGGTATCGCTATCCATAATTTCTTATCATTTGTTTCTAGTTCAAGCGAGAAAGTTCTCCTGATTCGCTTGCAGGGTCTTAGTCTTGCGGAGTTATTGGACAGTTATTTCAAGAATAGTCTCTTAAAATCAGTCTTGGGGGTATTGATACTGGGAAATGCAGGGCTTCCCCCGTCTCTTGTGTCTGCTTATTTTTCTGTTTTTGTTTTTAGGGACTTTATTTTTGATGGGGGCTACTATGTAAAGGGTGGGATACAAGAGTTTGCGAATGTAATTGCTGAGAATCTAAATAGAATGGGAGCTGACATTCTATTTGCCTCAGAAGTAAGTTCAGTACAAAACTCTGATCAAATCTTTGATGTCACTACTGTAGACGGACGAAGTTATCGCAGCCAAAAAGTAATTTTAAATTGTTCCATTTATGAGTCGAATCGGATTCTTAATACTGAGAGAGAAAAAATTCCTTGTGACATTAAGCCTTCTTTATCAGCATTTACATTGTATTTGGGCATGGATGACAAGCTTGCTATTGACGATAATCTGCTCGCCAATGTTTGGTACTTACCACAGCCAAACTTGGAAAAAATGTATGCAGATATTTCTTCCGGAAATTTTACCAGTAAGAATGTTTATCTCTTGATGTATTTCTCAGAGTTTTTCCGGAAGAAGAAAAATAAGACCATCTCTATTTTTGTTAATGCGCCATATTCTGAAGATTTGTTTGGAAAAAATAAAGATGGCCAGTTTATAAATGACATTCTCTCTAAAGCAGAGGTGGTTGTTCCTCAGCTTAGAAAGCATATAGTATTCCTAAAGAATTTTTCTCCAGTTGGAATTAATAAATATATTCGAAGCTATATGGGCGCAACCTATGGTGCTTCTCCGACAGTTGCCCAATGTTACAACCGAAAAGTTTTACAGCGTCTAAATTCAGTTCCAAAATTATATTTTGTTGGGCATTGGACAACACAAGGTTTCGGCGTTCCAGCTGTTGTGGATTTAGCAAGGCGAAAAGCAGGGCAAATTCTAAACGAGAATTGAGCATTAAATGATAAAAAGAGACACAATATTGTTAACCGGCGGAACTGGCATGGTTGGATCTTTTATGCTCTATTTATTATTGCTCAAAGGCCATAAGGTTTTCTGTTTAGTCAGGAAAAATCCAGGAGTGTCTTCAAGAAAACGAGTAGTTGATGTTTTAAAATTCTGGGGAGGAAAAAATTTTCTTGCTAAGAAACATCTAAGATTTTTAAACGTAATTGATGGCGATATCACTAAGGTTAAATTGGGAGTATCTTCAATAGTTCAAGAAAAGCTTTGTCGCGAAATTAATGCAATATTTCACTTTGCGGCGTTGACTAATTTTAAGTGTTCGTCAGAAATCTTAACTGATGTAAATATTCGCGGGACGCGAAATATCTTAGATTTTGGAGTAAATTGCTTACACCATGGAAATCGCGTGAAAGTCTATCACATGAGCACGGCTTATGTTTGCGGTAGTTATAAAGGGCGTTTTTCAGAGGCCGATTTTGATTTAGGTCAGTCGTTTACTATCCCGTATGAGTGGAGCAAATTTGAAGCAGAGAAAATTGTTAGACAGTATCGGGGGAAGGGGCTGGAAGTTGATATCTTGAGAGCACCCGCGATAATCGGAGAGGCTGCTACTGGGAAAGCATTAACTTTTAGTCAATCGTTTTATCAAGCGCTCAGAATATTAAGCAAGAGAATATTTTCAGAGTTACCATGCAAAAATACAAGTTTTAATATCGTTTTTATTGATGATCTTTGCAAAAGCATCTATCGTATTTTCTCAAAGTCGACCTTAAAAAATTCCTGCTACCACTTGTTTAATTCTACGCCACTACCCGTTGATAATTTCTTATTGCTTGCAAGTAAGTTTTTAAGGATCAAAGCTCCTAAGTTTATATACCCGAATCGGAAATGGCAGAAAAAACTTACAGCTACAGAAAGAGCTATACTGAAATTTAATTTTTCATTCTTGTCTAGAAAGCTAAAATTGGATTCTAGAAAAACTAATCGTTATTTGCAGGAGATTGGATTCCAATTTTTGGAATATAAAAATAATCATCTTAAAAAAATATTGTTTTACATGAAAAACTCGAAAGCAATTTAAGAAATGAACATTTTTTCAATACCACCTTTTATAATTTCATTATTCCAAATTGCTCTTGGAGTAATAGTTTATACTCGAAATCAAAAGAATATTCTTAATCGCTTATTTGCGCTCCTATGTTTTGTAAGCAGCATGTGGCTACTTTTTTATTCTTTTGGATATGGAAGAGGGAATAGTGAGCAAAATGCAGATTTATTCTTTAGAATCGGTTACACCGGTGTTATTTTTATTGCAGTCATTGCATTTCACTATACATTAAAATTTCTACGAGTCCAGAATATTCAGCTGCTTATAATTTCTGCATATTTCTTAGGCATGATTTGGGTTTCTTTGTTATGGGCATCTCATTTGTTAATAGACAAAGTAAGGCTTTACTCTTGGGGATATTATCCACAGGCAGGTATTTTACATCCCCTGTTCCTAGTTTTCTTTATTGGGATTGCTAGCACAATTTCGACAATGTTATTTTATTTTTTCTGGAAAAAAAGAGATCAGCTATCAACTCGGCAAATTTCTCAAATTAAATACCTCTTTCTTGCTTTATTTGTCTATAACTTTGCTTCGGTTGACTTTTTACCAAACTACGGACTTGAAATATATCCACTTGGCTACTTGCCTGCATTCATCTTTCTAATTGTTATTGGATATACAATAATTCGATATCGTTTAATGGATATTTCATTGGCAATCACTCGAACAAGTATTTTCATAGCAACGTATTCACTCATTCTTGGCATTCCCTTTGCTCTCGCCTTTGGATATCAGGAGAGATTGATTTCTGCTCTTGGAAAAAATTGGTGGATGGTGCCTTTGATCAGTTCGACCGTGCTTGCTACCGCTGGGCCGTTTATTTATCTTTTTATCCAAAAAAGGGCGGAGGATAGATTACTACAGGAACAGCGCCGTTATCAGATGACGCTTCGTCAAGCTTCCAGCGGGATGAGTAAGATCAAGGATCTAAAGAAACTTTTAAGGATGATCGTCCACATTGTGACCCGAACTGTTCATTTGGAGCACAGCCAGGTTTATCTGTACGACAGCACTGATAAGAAATTCTTCCTGGAAGCGACCCGCAATAAAGGCGCGACTAAGCCTAGCGCTGTTATCAGCATTGATTCGCCCCTCATCAGATATTTGTTTGGCATGCGCGAACCCATTGTCTACGAAGAAATAAAGCAGCGTACGCAAGATTATAGCGATGCTGAATTAAGTCAAGTTGAAGAAAACCTTCGTCAGCTGGATGCCGCTGTTGTTATTCCCAGTTTTGTGGAAAATAAATTATTGGCGATCATTGTTTTAGGAAAAAAACTTTCCGGAAAACTCTATAGCGAAGACGATTTGGCGGTGTTTTCTATTCTGGCCAACCAGGCGGCGCTTGCCATTGAGAATGCTCAATTTTACGAAGATATTAAGCGCACTCAAGAACAGCTTTTTCAAGCTGAAAAAATGGCCACCATCGGGACCATGGCCGACGGGCTTTCCCACCAGATCAATAATCGTTTGCACGCGCTTGGATTTATTGCCGGCGACGCCTTAGACACCATCCGCCTAAAAAAAGAGATCAAAACACCCGAGGAGGCGCAAAGCATTTTAGCCGATCTGGAGCGCTCGCTTACTCGCATTCAAGATAATGTCAAGCAAGGCGGAGAAGTTGTTCAGGGGCTTTTGAAATACACCCGTAAAGGCGAAGCCGGATTTTCTCCGGTGGATTTTAGCCAGCTATTAACGGCTTCTATTGAAATGGCCGGATATAAAGTTAAACTTGATCAGATCTCGATTGTTAAAGATTTCTCCGAAGATATCCCGAAGATCCTGGGGAATTTTACCCAGCTTCAGGAAGTGTTTTTTAATTTGATCGATAATGCGTATGACGCTATGATGCAAAGGAAAGTTGAGCAGAAAGAGCCCGACTATAAAGGGAAAATAAATATTTCCGCGAGACGGCTGGAGGGTAAAATAGAGATCGGTGTTTTGGATAATGGCATTGGCGTTAAGGATGAAGATTCCCGAAAACTGTTTACGCCGTTTTTTACTACAAAGTTGTCCAGCAAAAAAGGAACAGGGTTAGGGCTTTACGTTATCCAAAAGATCATTGAAGATAATCATGGCGGAAAAGTTTCCATGTCGTCGGAATATATGACGGGAACGCTTGTTACGATATTATTGCCAACAGTTAATTAGGGGATAGCGGTTAGCGAATAGCGTATAGCACTTAGGGTTTTGAGGTTATCCGCTAAACGCTGTACGCTACACGCTAAAAAGGAAACTATGCTAAAACTGCTTATTGTAGATGATGAAGTTGATATTCGAGAATTTGCCGGGAATTTTTTCCGCAAACGCCAAATTGATGTTTTTACAGCCTCCGGCGGTAATGAAGCTTTGCGTTTGATCGACCAGGAAAACCCCAATTTAGTTTTGTTGGACGTGCGCATGGAGGAGATGAACGGCATTGATGTTTTAAAAACTTTGCGAAACCGCAACAATCCTGTTAAAGTTATTATGGTGACCGGAGTAGAGAACACCGAAACCATCCGCGAAGCCAATTCACTCGGTGTGGCTGGATATATTCACAAGCCGTTGGTTCTGGAAGAATTGGAAAAAGTTGTTTTAAAAGAACTTCAATAAAAAGGGGATAGGGGTAAGCCCTAAACGCTACGAATGCCCGTCAATTATAAGAAAGAACTCGAATCCGCCAGCAGGTCAATGATCCTCATCCATGAGCCGAAAACGCTCATCAAGCTCATTGTGCGTATGATCGTGCGCAAAGTGCAAATAAAGCACGCGGCCATGATCCTATTCGATCCGCAAAAAGACGCTTACGTTTTGACCATCTCCAAAGGCGAAACCGGAATAAAGATCCCAGCCGGTTTCGCGCGCTTCGACCGCAATAATCCTCTCATTAAACTTTTTACGCAAAGAAATGTCAAGCTTCCTGGTAACCGTGACGCGCTTTTAGTTCACGATTTAAACACGCTGCTTTGGCAAGACAGTGTTATAAAAAACGGCAATGGCGATGCAAAAGAATTCTTGCACACGGTCGGCCAGCAATTGCAGATGTTTAACGCGGTGGCGTGTGTTCCGGCGTATTTTCAAGATTCGCTTTTAGCTCTTCTTCTTTTAGGCGAGAAAACGGACGCGACGGGCTTTGACCAAGAAGAATTGGGATTTTTCTCAGCGCTGGCGTCTGATGTCGCCATGGCTATTAAAAACGCCCAGCTTTTCGATGATCTTAAAAAAGAAGCCGAGCGTAACCGAAGCCTTTTTATCCGCACCACCATTGCCTTGGCGTCCGCCATTGAAGCCAAAGATAAATACACGCGCGGCCATACCGAGCGGGTTACCAAATATTCTTTGGCGATAGCTCGTCAAATGGCCGAAAATAAAAGCGTTAATTTTGAAGCGTCTTTTTTTGAAAATCTTTATATTGCCGGACTTTTGCATGATATCGGTAAAATAGCTATTCCTGAAGCCATTCTTTGCAAGACCGATAAATTAACGGCGGAAGAATTTGAAATTATGAAACAGCATCCCGTGCGCGGAGTTGAAATTTTGCGCCCTATTACCGAGTTTGAAGATTGTATTCACGGAGTGAAATATCATCACGAACGCTATGACGGGAAAGGTTACCCCGAAGGATTGAAAGGGGAAGATATTCCGATGACGGCGGCTGTTATTGCCGTTGCCGACACCTTTGATGCCATGACGACCAACCGCACTTATCGTAAAGCCCTCACCAAAGACGAAGCCATCACTGAGATCAAGAAAAACTCCGGTATTCAATTTAACCCCAAGCCCGCCCGGGCTATTGTGGAGTTGTTTGAGAAGGGGAAGATTTAGGCAAGATCCGGAAAGGCTGCCTTAAGACTGCTTTCGAATTGTTTCTAAGATTTCTTCCGACTTAAACGGCTTGACGATGTATCCATCAGCTCCTAAACGAATAGCTTCTTGAGCGGTTTCCACACTCTTGTATCCCGTAACCATGACGACCTTAACGTCCGGCCTTGCCTCTTTGATCTGCCTTAAAGTTTCCAGGCCATTGACTTTGGGCATTTTAATGTCGATCAAAACAATTCCGATGTCCTTGGAATTCTTTAAGCATTCCAAGCATTGCTCTCCGCTTTCTGTGGCGATCAGGTCGTAGTGGTCGCTTAAGATAAGCTTTAAGGATTCTCTAATGCTTTCTTCGTCGTCGCAAATTAGTACTTTCAGCTTAGACATATTTTCCTCCGATTGTGTCTGTTGCAGTCATTTTACTTAGTTCCTACAGCGATACAGGGCTCGCCATGCACAACGCGCGTGTTGAAGCCTTTCCCTTATTAGAGAAGCTGTGCGGCAGGGAAGCGTCAAAGTAAAGGGAGTTATTTTTGCTTAAAGAGTAGGTCTCGCCACCGATCTTGGCTTCCAAAGATCCATCTAAAACATAGAGAAACTTTTCTGTTCCGAACGAACTTTGCTCGACATTTGTCTTTCCGCCCGGCTCCAGCTTAAGTAGAACAGGCATCATTTTCTTATTTAAGACTTGCGCGGTAAGGATCTCGTAAGAAGACCTATCGCTATGAACAAAGATGCCGGGATCTTTACTTTCTTTTTGAAGGTCAACCTTGCGGTCTTCGGTCCTGATGTTGCTGTAAAGCTCACCTAAGCTTACCCCCAAAGCGGTGGCAATGCTCATATGAGACTCAAGCGTTCCGACCATTTTCATATTTTCAATTCGGCTAAGGGTTGCCAATTGAACGCCGCTGGTTTTAGAGAGGGCGGTCAAGGATATCTTTTTGGATTCTCTGATCTCTTTTAATCTGGTGCCGATGAACATTGTTTTCCTTTCGCTTGTTTGATATACAAATAAGATAACATCCCTTGATTAAAAGTCAATATATTTTTTAATTAATCAAGAAAGACAATAAATTTTTTTATTATAAACTTATGTTTCTGTAAATCATTGGTGTTTAATGATATACAATGCAGTTAAAATGATTGAACAATAATCAATATACTTGACAAATAATCAATATCGTGTTATTCTTCTTTTGCAAGTTGAGAAAACAAAATGGATAATTCAAAACACGATAACAATCCTTCAGCCGCAAAGCCCCAAAAAGCTTCCAACATTTTTTCTTCTGCCAGTAATTCCATTGCTATTTACACATTCCTACGCCTTCTATTCAAGATGAGGTCGCATTTAGGTTTAGAGGCGATGTTGGAGTATGTTGAGAAATATCTTTCCGTTATTGATAAAAATAACCCGGAATTTAAAACGGCCGTTGGGGAGGCTATTAATTTGATCAGTATTGAGAAAATGTATAAGGACATTGCAAACCGTGAGCGTTCGTAAAAGATCACTTTCACTAATGATTTTAGGGGTCGCATTTTTTAATGTTGCCTTTATTGATCCCAGTTTTGTCTGGGAAAAGGGTGGCCGAGGCATCAGGGAATCTGAAGTTAGCTGCGTTGCTGTTCACCCGAACAATGAATTAATAGTTTTCGCGGGAACTTCCAAAGCTATCTACAAGTCAACAAACGGCGGCCAGGATTTTGAGTTGGCTTTTCAAATTCCGGGCAGTCAGCCGGAAGCTAACTTCCTTTATATAGGGGCAGATTTTCCGGAACAGGTTTTTGCCGCAACAAATTCCGGATTATTTTTTAGCAAAGATGCCGGTAAGGTCTGGGAGCGGATCTTTTATTCAAATTCGGATTTGGAGCGTCAATGTTTTTCGGTAACGGCTAATAAAGATGCAACATTCTTGGGAACTGCGGATGGGCTTTTTGTCAGGGAAAATTCCGGCTCTGTGTGGCAAAAAAGAAACGGAGTGCTGGCACATACGCCCATTTATGATCTATCGGGTGATAAAGAATATATTTATGTTGCGACCGCAAGCGATATATTTCGTACCGTCAAAGACGGTAAGGAGTTTGATAAGGTTTTTTCGGTGGCATCGCAGGAAAGCAGTTTTGTTGATGTAGATGAAAATAGCAGTGACGCGCCGCAAGACGATGTGTCAGCTCGTCAAATAAAACGGATGGGTACGGGTGAGTTTTTATATGTGACGACGCAAAAAGGGATTTTTAGAAAACATGATCAAGATAAAGCGTGGCAGAGAGTTGAAAGCGATGGTCTGCCTGTTGAAAACATAACTTCGTTAACTATTTTAGAGAATGAACAAATTCTTGCCGGAACGCGAAAAGGGATCTTTTTATTTGACGGGGAAAGGTGGACCGCGCTTTATAAGGGGCTAGAGACAAATCAGATCAATTTTTTGGTGGCGCGCCCTTTGGGCGCGCCAATCGCCGCGACCGATCGCGGTATTTTTGTTTTAAAAGAGGGAAATGCGCCGGCACTTTCCGGCACGGCCGACTATGCAAAAATACAGGAAGCTTTTAAAAGCGAACCGGCTATTTCTCTTGTCCAGAAAATGGCGGTCAATTACGCGGAAGTTAATCCTGAAAAAATTAAAGGCTGGCGGTCGGCCGCTCAGAAGAAAGCATGGTATCCCAGCGTGTCTTTAAGCCTAGATCAGGACCGAAATCGAACCATTGGCGACAGCATTTACGGCTCCAGCTCATCCGGAGGTTCGAGCTATATCGGCCCGGATGATAAGACGTTTTATGATAATTTTGGCTGGGGAGTTGCGCTTTCCTGGGATTTAGGAGATGTGATCTGGAGCTCCGATCAAACATCTATCGATTCTCGCTCTAAATTGATGGTGGAGCTGCGTGAAGATATTTTAGATCAAGTGACACGGCTTTATTTTGAGCGGAGACGGCTTCAGATGGAATTAGTTTTTACCGAAGATTTGCCGCCGGTGCAGAGGATCGATAAGGAAATGCGCATTGAGGAGTTAACCGCGCTTTTAGACGGATTTACCGGCGGTGGTTTTAGCAAGCAAGCCAAAGAGGTTCGTCATGATTAAGTTAACGGTTTTATCGTCGAGCCAGGGGCAATCGTTTTCTGATCGGGGCCCGGAAAAAAAATTTGATCTTGAAGATCGGACGCTCCAATTTTCCAAAGATTGTGCCGATCTGTGTCAGGCATTTATTAAAGATATTATTCGCGCGGAATTTGTTACGCAGCTTATTCGTTCATCAAGCTTAGTGGGCGCAAGTTATCGCGAAGCCAGCGAAGCGGTATCCCGAAAAGAATTTTTCCATCGTATTGGAATAGCGCGCCGAGAATCGAAAGAAAGCGGATATTGGTTAAGGCTTTTACGGCATTCTAACCGGGAACAGGGAAATCAGATTGACCGACTTATTGATGAGTCGGATCAATTATTGAGGATCTTTTCATCTATTTCAAAAGGGGATCATTGATGGCGTAAATTCTTTAACAAAAACGTGATTCTTGGAATTTGACATTTGGATTTTGTTTTGACATTGAATTTTGAAATTTAAGCATGTTGTTTATGGCTATCATGACAAGGAGAAAAACATGATTAAGAAAATGATCACACTCAGTTTATGCGTTGCTGTCCTTTCGGTGAGTGCTTTAGCTTTCGCCGAAGATGTTTATGCGACAAAAAATGGAAAAAAATATCACAAGGCTGAATGTGTTTTTATCAAAAATAGAGACACGCAAAAGATCGATCAGCAGGCGGCCGTTGAAAAAGGCCTAAAGCCGTGCGGAAAATGCATGAGCGATGGCAATCAATCGGCTGTAGAAAAATCAAAACAGGAAAAATTAGCGTCAAAAAAGTCAAGCAAGTAACGATTGCATTTCAACAATTTGCCTTAAACAAAGCCATGATGAGAATTTCAGAATTCAATGTCAAAGCAAAACAGCAAGAAAGTTGATCATCGAAAATAAAAGTTTGCTCAAAAATTTGTCCATATAAAGGAGATTAAAATGACCGGAAATAATATTAATGTGCGGATTGCCCGAATGCACAAAGTGGATGGGAATAACAGAGTAAAGGCTTTTGTGGATATGAATATCGCGGATCTGGTTGTCGTGAAGGGATTACGCGTTGTAGACGGGCCCAAAGGGCTTTTTGTTGCCATGCCGCAACAAAAAGGGAAAGACAAGAAATGGTATGACACGATTCGCTGTTTGTCGCGTGATGTTCGTTTCGCGATTTCGCAACAGATATTAGATGTCTACCAAGGTAAGGATAGCTAAAGCTGTGAATAAACTATTAGGGACGCTTCTGTCTTGTAACCCATATATGTCCCCAACTTTAAAAAGAGGGACAGATATATATTGGGCCACAGAAGCGTCCCTATTGATTTGCTAGGTGAGTTTTTGAGGTGTCAATTTGGCACCTCAAAAACTGGAAGCAGGAGATGCTTGCCTTAAGGTTGTTTTGAAGCGATCAAGAGCTTGCTCGATGGAGCGGATCATAGAAAGAAAGCCAGAATAGGTTTTCATCCCTAAGGTGTTCGTTGGAGATGTTTCTTAAAGTGGCACAGGAGGAGATGCTATGAAAAAGGTTTTTGGTTTTATGATTGCGGCTGGCGTATTCAGCTTTCTTGTTTTAAATTCCGCATTTGCTCAGGAGCAGGAGATCAGTAAAATCGAAGAAAAACAAGACGCGCAATCGCAAGGGGATGCGCCGACGCAAGAATTGGGATCTGTTCCCGACGAAGGAAGCGGGGATTCGCAACAAGCGCAAGTGGAAAAACCGCCGGAAGACGACTCGGGCGATTCTCCCATTTCTTCAATTATGTCCGGCGGAAAAGCATTTCAGTCGGTTGAAAAACTGGATGTTGATCCAACGACTGGAACGGCGACGATTAGCATTCCCATTGAAGTTCCGGCCGGCCGTGCCGGAATTCAACCAAGCATCAATCTTCTCTATAATTCTAGCTCGCCCAATGGAATTCTAGGTATGGGATGGATCTTGGAATTAGGAAATATCCAGCGCTCAACCAAAAAAGGCCCACCGAAATATGATTCTGCGGATACTTTTATTTTAGTTCAGGCTGGATCAGCTCAAGAGTTGGTTTTTGACGCGTCAGCCGGATTTTACCGCTCGAAAAATGAAGGCGCTTTTATGAAGATAGAGCAAATCTCCGGATATTGGAAGGTCACCGACAAAAAGGGGACCAAGTATTATTTCGGGCAAACGGCGCAAGCTCGCCAAAGTGATCCCAACAACAGCAATCGTGTTTTTAAATGGTGTTTAAGCCGGGTGGAAGATCTGCTCGGAAATTACATGGATATCAGTTACTTCAGCGATGAAAACCAAATTTATCCCGACGAAATCATTTATACCGGAAATACCCAAGGGCTGTCGCCGTTTGCCCGGGTTCAATTCCATTATGGAGATCGCGCGGATGAAATGACTTCATTTATTTCGCGCTTTCGTGTTAAGACTCGCCGGAAATTATCTTCCGTTGATGTTTTTGCCGAAGAAAATCTTCAACGCCAATATCAATTTGATTATTCCTTTGATAATCAGCTTAACCGTTCGCGGCTTAATACTGTTACGCAATACGCCAGCGACGGTGCAACCGCTTTACCGCAGACAACATTTTCTTATAGCGGAAGCTCGGTCAATCTTCAACCACATCAGGGCCTTAATAATTATCCTAACATCCATATTTATAACAGTAGCTTAGTTGTTTTAGCTGATATGAATGCTGATGGATTGGTCGATATTGTCGAGAGTCAATCGGGGACAAATCTTCCTTGGTATGTTTACTTTAACAACGGGAATTTTAATTTCAATACCCGCGTGGCCATGACAAATTATCCCTCGCATGGACTTGATGATCCTGATCTGCGTTTTATCGATCTTAACGCCGACGGATTAAAAGATGTTATTTACAGCAGTTCTCCATACCAGGTTTGGATCAATAACGGTATAGACGGATTTAACGCGCCTTTTTCCGTTAATTATTGCCCCGACCATTCCATCAGCCACCAAAACTTATTACAATTTGTCGATATGAACGCCGATGGAGCGGCAGATATGCTCAAGAGCTACGGCGGGAATAATCAACCGTACCTTATTTATTTAAACACCGGTGGTGGAAATTTTACGGCTCCAATTAACGCAACAAATCCACCTATTCGCGGCACGGATAATGTGGATATGCAACTCCATGATGTAAGCGGCGACGGACTTTTAGACGCCGTTTTAGGGTGGAATCCATATCATATTTGGGTCAATAACGGCGTGAACGGGTTTTTCCCGGAAGTTTTGACCAGTAACAGCCCGGATATTTCTATTACGCATCAAAATTTAACGCGTATTGTTGATATGAATGCCGACGGCCTGGCGGATATTGTTCGAAGTCATTCCGGAAATAATCAACCGTATTTAATTTATTTCAATAATGGAAATGCTGACTTTAACGCGCCCGTTGCGGCGGTTAATCCGCCTATTCGCGGAACGGATAATTCCAACGCGAAATTTATCGATGTTAACGGCGACGGGCTTCTAGATGTATTTTTAGGGCAAGTGTCGGCGGGTGTTCCGTATCAAATTTCGCTTAATAACGGAGAAGACGGTTTTTATCCGCCGATCGTTTTAAGCAACTATTCAAACACTGACTTAGACGATAACGCGAATATGTTAGTGGATCTTAACAGTGATGGTTTGATCGATTTATTGCGCGGAGCTGCTCCGCAACAGCAATACATAGTTTATCCGCAGGTGGCGGGAAATTTATCGTCGCGGCCCAATGTTTTAACGGGAATGGATAACGGCATTGGTGCTTCAATGAGCATTGAATACAAAAATCTTCCCGTGAGAAATTTAGACGGAGCGGGGTATAAGGCTGCATTTAGTCCGACGCTATTTAATACGGTCAAATCTGTCACGACGTCTGTATTGAATGAAACGTATACGACGCAGTATCAATTTTCTTCCGGGTTATGGAATCATCCCAATCGAGAATTCCGCGGTTTTGGTTATGGAAAAACGATCGATCCCGATGGAAATTACAGCGAAACTTGGATTTTACAGGATGATGTTTATAAAGGAAGGCCTAGCCGGCAAGAAACGCGTGACGCGGCGGGAAATCTATTCGGAAAAACGGTCAATACCTGGCAATCGCAGGAAATTATTTCGGGAGTTAGCTTTATTTATCCTCAACGCAAAGATAATTTTATTTATGATGGCAATGAAACCGGACGGCGCACGGCGGAAGAATATTTTTATGAAGAATCGCCGCAATTAGGAAATTTAACAAAAGCAATAAGTCTTGGCGAAGTAAATTTAACAACAGGCGCTGATATTAATGATGATAGCCGCAGCAGTGAAGCAGAATTCCATAATAATACATCCGGAAATAATTGGCTTTTAGGAATCCCGAAAAGAGCAGTTGTTAAAGATAATAACAATACAATTATTCATCAGTCATGGTTTTATTATGATAACAATGAAAATTTTGAGTCGCTTCCCGCAATCGGGCTTTTAACGAAAAAAACGGATTGGGCGGGCGGCAACGATTTTGATGGCCCGACCGCCCGCTATTCCTACGACGCTTTCGGAAATATTTTAACCACTCAAAATCCAGCCGGAAATATTTCCACCGTTACGTACGACGCGCTTTATCATTTATTTCCTCTGACAAGCGAAAATTCCTTAGGCCATCAAGCTGTTAGCGAATATTATGGCGTTAATGGCGTCGCCTTGAATAGCGGCGACGGTTTCCGTGGGCTTTGGGGACAAGTAAAAAGTTCAACCGATCCCAATAATCAGCAAGGGCGAAAAACATATGATGTCTTCGGACGTCCTGTGGCCACGGTTTCGCCCTTGGATCAGATTGATTTTCCCACGTCCAGCGTGGAGTATGAATTCGCAAGTTTGTATATGAAAATAACCACTCACGCGCGCGAAAATCACGGGGTGGCCGGCACAATTGACTCCGTTCAATTTTACGATGGGCTCGGACGCCTTATTCAAACCAAAACAGAATCAGCAGCGCTGGGGCAATATATTGTTTCGGGGCAAGCGCAATATAATTCACGCGGTTTGCCGTATCGTAAGTTCAATTCGTTTTTTTCAACAAATTCAATAAATACAATAGACCCGATCGACTTAAGTGTTCCGTCCGCATTGGTCTCTTATGACGCGATGGGCCGAACGGTTCAAACCACCAATCCCGACGGCAGTTACGCGACCGCCATTTATGATGATTGGCCCAATTCCACCATCGACGCCAATGGGCATAAACAAACATCGTATATGGATGCCTACGGACGGCTCATCAGAAAAGAAGAATATTTAGGCGCTGACGGACGAAGTCCGAATTATCCGCAAGCGCCCTTTACGCTTTACGCGACGACCTTATATTCGTATGACAGCGACGGAAATTTAATTCAGGTGGAAGACGCGCAAGGGAATGTCACAAATATTTCCTACGACACGTTGGGGCGAAAAACGCAAATGAATGATCCCGATATGGGCGTCTGGCAGTATCAATATGATATTTCTGGAAATCTAATTTCCCAAACTGATGCAAAAAATCAGGAAATCAACTTTTCTTATGATCCCTTAAACCGCTTGATCAACAAATCGACACCGACAAATCTAAATGTTGATTATGTTTATGATGATCCGGTCGTCAATTTTTCCAAAGGCCGGCTTACAAAAGCGCAATACGAAACTCACGACGATACTAAATTCACCTATGATCAATTGGGCCGCGAAATTCAATCGGCTAAGAAAATCGACGGTATTGATTATGAGGTTAACCGAAATTATGACGCCGCCAGCAGGCTTACACAAATTCAATATCCCGACCAAGGCGAACTTTTTTATGTTTACAATCGCGCGGGACAGATCAAGCAGGTGAGAAGCGGAGCGTCTAGCTATAGTTACGATACGGCGTCTAAACTTCTTTTGCATGCCGACGGCAGCGATGGGTCTGTGGTTTTCAGCGATGAGACGGGAAAGAGCGTAGCTAATACTGCTGCTTATGATGCGTATACAAAACTCGCCAGCCACTTTGATGGATTTGACGGAGCTGCTGCTTATACAGATCCTGTTTTTGGAGCGTATACTTTTTCAGGAACAGCCCAGCTTGATACGGCTCAAAGTAAGTTTGGCGGTTCCAGCCTTTATCTTAACGGCAACAGTTCTCGCGTTTCATTAGCGGATAGTGAGAATTGGCATTTTGGCGCGGGGGATTTCACTATCGACTGCTGGGTGAGATTAAATACTGTTTCCGGAGAACAAACAGTTTGGGCGCAGTGGAGCAACGCGTCAACAGGCGCGGAGGTAAGATATTCCAGCGCTTATGGCGATCATTGGAATTTTTCCGCTCACAACAGCGGAATACCTTTAGCCATCCTTACCGGAACATCCACGCCTTTACCGGGAGTTTGGTATCATTTGGCTGCAACACGCTCCGGTAACAACTGGTATTTATTTGTCAACGGATCTTTGGAAGCATCGGCTATAAATAGCACGCCTTATCCTAATTATTCGCGTCCGTTTACGTTGGGAGCTGAAAATTGGGCGGATGACCATCTTGCAGATAATTCTCTGAATGGCTGGATCGATGAATTTCGAGTTTCTAAAGGAAAAGCCAGGTGGACGTCTAACTTTACGCCGCCCGAATATCCTTATGGCCGGGTAGCTGTGTCCACGGCTCAAAGTAAGTTTGGTGATTCCAGCGCTTATTTTGACGGGGCAGGTTCTAAGATTTCTTTATCTGATAGTGATGATTGGAACTTTGGAAGCGGTGATCTGACCATAGATCTATGGGTGAGATGGGATAAGCTTGGCTCAACTCCTTTTTGTTCTCAATACAACCCTGCTGATGGTCCGGGAGGCAATAGATGGGTATTTATGTATTTGCATGATTCCAATGAATTGGTCATGTACGATGCGACCGGAGCGGTTAATATCAGGGCGGCATGGACACCAGATGTTAATACTTGGCATCATATCGCATATTCCAAATCGTCCGGAACATCGAAAATATTTGTTGATGGAATTTCCCTGGAGCTAAATACATCCGCCGAAGGAACTTTTTCAAATTCTACCGCCGATCTATTGATCGGGGCAGACACCGCGGATACAACCAGACATCACTATGGCTATATTGATGAGCTAAGAATTTCCAAAGGCGTCGCCCGGTGGACTTCTGATTTTATCCCGCCAACGGAAAGTTATGTCCTGGAAAACTACGATGGGGAAGGCGAAGAATATATTTCCAACGTTGATTACAATGCGCAAGGGCAAATAACGCGCATTGATTATGGCAATGGTGATGTGACAACTTATGATTATGATCCACTAACAGTGAGATTGGGGCATTTGGTGACCAGGACATCAGGAGATCAGGTTATCCAAGACCTGCAATATTCTTATGATAGTTCTGGAAATATTATCGCAATCGTAGATAATATTTACAGTGATTCACAAACATTTCAGTATGATGCCTTAAATCGTTTAATTTCTGCCCAAGGAAGTTACGGCGTGAAAACCTACCAATACGACGCGATAGGCAATATCATTCAAAAAGACAACCTCACTTATACATACGGAGAAAATGGCGCCAAACCGCACGCGGTCACATCCCTTTCCGATGGCACGCATTTTTCTTATGATGAAAACGGCAATACGATCCAAAAAACAGAAACAGGAAATCGCATCACCGATTATCTATACGATGCCGAAAATCGGCTCAAGGAGGTGAAAGTTAATTCAACCATAAAAGCGCGATTTGAGTATGATGGGGATGGCGGGCGGACTAAGAAGATCATTTATGAACCGTCTGTCCATGAAATTCTGGAAGCGGGAATTGAAAACGCCAATATCCCGGCTAATGATGAATTAAGTGATGATGAACCTGCAATGCCTATTTTCCCGAGGGCCAGGTATATTCGTAATCTCTCACCCAGTGAATTAAATCCGCAGGTAGAAGTTCAGACGGTAACAACTAAGTTTGTCGGCTCGCTTTATGAAAAGCGGGGAAATCAGGCGACGCGCCACATTTTCTTAGGCGATATGCGCGTCGCCTCCATCACGGGTGGTAATATTTACTATTACCATGGTGATCATTTAGGCTCGACGAACGTTGTCACCGATTCGGCGGGAGTACTGAAAGAGTTGATAGAATATGAACCTTATGGCCAGTTTTCGAGACACGAGCGACTAGGCACAAGCGACGAGGAACAGGCGCAATTCTACTTTACCGGAAAACAACTCGATGATGAAACCGGCCTCTATTACTACGGCGCGCGTTATTATGACCCGAAGCTGGGAAGATTCATAACGGCAGATACGATTGTGCAAGATCCGGTTGGGAATCCCCAGACGCTTAATCGTTATTCTTATGTTTCCAATAACCCAGTTAATAGAACTGATCCCGATGGACACAGTTGGAAAAGTTTTTGGAAGAAATGGGGAGATTTTGTAAGCCCCTTGGGGAGGGCGGTTGTCACTGGAGATTGGGCAAATTTTGGATATCAGATGCTTAATGTCGTAGCTATTGCATCAGGTAACCCATGGTTTGTGGCAGCGGGAATTTTAGGATTTGCTTCGCGGGCAACCTCTCACATTGGAGACAACGCTTCTTCTGAAGTTAGCAGAGTGCTTGGATATGCAGGTACAGCAGCTGCGGCAATAGGAGCGGGGATTGAAATTGGGAAAGGAATAAAAGCTTGGACGTCTGAAAAGGGTAACTTTTATGATATCCAGAAAGGACCGGATAATGGTTTTGCCGGAACAAAAATATCAGAAGCTGATATCGTTGCTAAGTATGGTCAAAATGGAGTGAAGCCCTTTACTAATGGTGTTGGCATGAGCTTGGATGATTCAATCCAGATGGCTGGAAGGCGTGGCGCAGATGTTTTATTTTACAATCCATCCCATGGAGCTGTGGCAGATTTTACAGAATCTTTTCTTCAGACAGTTACTGGTACTGGTTCTTTGGACAGGCAACTAGGTCATCTTGCTACACAACTGCGGGTAGATTTAGTTGGTTATAGCCAAGGGTCAATTATTTCATCTAATGCAATGATTTATGCCGGATTGCATGGGGGTGCGGTGCAAGGATCGTCACTCACCACCATTGGTTCCGCAGTAGGTTCGTTTAGAGCACATGCTTCTGCATGGATGGCAGGCGTGACGCGGGTGTATGGTGAAACGCATGTGTTTGACCCAATAAAGCTGACTTCCTCTGAAATAAGTCCTTTTGGTTATGTTAACGGATTTCTTGGGGCGATAACTGGAGGGGGGCAGCATGTCAACTATTAATTTGGGGTATAAAAAAAATGTAGCTTATGCTCTTATCATTGGTATTTGCTTATCTTCAAGTGGTTGTGGTTTTCTAGATTTACTTCCCAATAAGGAACGCGATAGATGGTATATGGAACACCCTGTCGATTTAGGCAAATTGCTTGCAGTGCATGAAGGAATGGCACGAGAAGAAGTCCTCGAAAAATGGGGGGATCCTTGGAAAATTAAAAATGAAGAGCATTGGATTTATTATTTTCCAGATATCGCTAAAGAAAAAACACATATTCAGTTTAAAAATGATATTGTAGCAAAAATGTGGACAAGCTTTGAAGCTTGGTAAATACAATTTGCGAGAACGAGAACGGGCCATGTCCCTTGCGTAATAATAATTGGGGAAGGAGAGACTAATTAAATGTTGTGTTGTTTTAGAGTCAATTTCTTGGTCGTTGTTATTTTGCTAGCTACGTTATCTTTGGGGAGCGCAGAACTTATGAATTTAGATGTTTTGTCTCAGTCAAAAATCAAAAAAAGTAGCTTTAAGCAAGTTTTTAATGATATTAAGAAAACATTACCCAAAGAATTAAAGAAATGCCCCATCGCTGTTACTGATATAAAATTACTTAAAGCTGGAAATGACAGTGCTGAGGATTGGACTATTAACATTTGCCAGGAAACAAAAGTATATTTTGTATACGGTTATTTACTCAAGGGTTATTATGGCTACGTTGTAAAACCAAAAGAAGAGCAATTTGCTAAGGAGAAGAAACTTTGGGATGCAACAAAAAAGTTTAAGGATGAAGAAACTTGGCGAAAAGCTCTTTTTTATGTTGATGAGATTGATGCCATGGAAGAAGATGGGCAGTGAGAGGAGAAGAGAAAGGGGGCAACGGCCTTGCCCTAGAAATATGGGCAGTTTCAAACAAATAAATTTGGTCAACCAGCAAAAAAGGATCGCAATGAACAGAACAATTATTAATTTTTCCCTGACTTTTATGCTTTTATTATCTCTGTCCGGTTGTGCGGCCATCGGCCCGTCGGTCATCAAAACTTATGATAACGCTGCAGAGAGAAATCAGGTGGCTATTTTGAGAGTTGATAAGAGCAAGGGTTTACGCATTGATGGGTGTGACAGTGTTCCAATCCAACGTGGCGCAAAATATATTCTGCTCAAACCCGGACGGCATGAGGTCTTTTTTAGTATTAGTGGTCAAACGCTTTTTGAGACTTATTGGATGAAAAACAAAAAGTATCTTGATGCTGTTGCAGGACATACGTATATTTTGAAATCGAAGGGCGGAGGAATATTTCTTGTCGGCGATAAGTGGTTTCCTGAAGTTTTCGATGTGACGGATGATGTCAATTTACATGTTGGAACCTTGCCCCGGGAGGAAAATATCAAATGAAGAAACAAATCCTGATTTTGAGTCTTCTGGGTATGGTCATTTCAGGCTGTGCGACCTATGCCACTGGCCCTTTATTTAGTCAAGCCCCGGCTTCTCCGACTGATAAGGGAACACTGTATGTTTTTAGATCCAAAGCCTCGGTGGGAGCTCTAATTCCAACAGTAAAGCTTAATGGCAAACCATTTGTTAATCTGACGGCGATGGGTTATTCGTACGCCTATGTAACGCCGGGAGTTTATCAATTAACTTTTGAAAAGGGATCGTTTAAATATTTCATAACGGAGATCGAGATCAAGGCAGGGGAGAACCTTTATGTGGAATACAATGAGCCTTTTTCGATGCTGAGGGAAATCCCTGAATCCAAAGTATCAGAGGCAGTCAAGAATTATAAATACGTTGATCCATCAAATATTAGTTTTTAACATTAAAGATTTAAAACAAGAGGGCAGTGTACTTTTTTATGTTATTGGACTTGCCCCGAAATTTGAAGTATAAAATTGTTTACTTGATAGAAGCAGTAAGATATAATCAAAAAGTTGAAATATTGGTTAGAATTTCCGAGATAAAAGTAGTCTTAATAGTCAGCCGAAGAAACCTTCGACTGTTAACATAAATCTTTTAAAGAAAAGGGAGGAAAAAATGAAAAGAATTTTAATAGCGTTGCTTTTAACCGGAGTCATGATTGCATCAACTTCAATCATTTATGCCGAAGAGACTGAGACTAAAGATTTAAAGGGGATTTATGAAGAGTGCGGTATCGGTGCGCTTTTGTTTCCTAGCTGGCCAATAGGCGCGAGTGTCAGTAATTTTACTTGGGATTATGGTTCGACGGCATCAACCTCCGGATTGACCACGCCGGATGCTTGCAAGGGTGGCAAAGCAGAGCTAGCAGCCTTCATCTACAAATCATATGACTCTATTGAAAAAGATCTCTCCAAGGGAGATGGCAAGTATTTAGATATGTTGGCCGTATTGTCCGAAAAGACAACAGCGGAAAAAGAAATGTTTGTTCATAATCTCAGAGCAAAGTTCCTCGAGGTGGTTGAAAGGAATGATTATTCATCTCTGAATCATCTTGAAAAAGCAAAGTTAATGTTCACAATGATTCAGGACTTGGCCTAAAATTTTAGGCTACAAAGTTTTTAATAGCTCAAGAGGCCGTGCTTTAATACTTAAGGCATGGCCTCTTCTTTTTCTTATGGGTTATATGCTATTCACTCCCGTTGTTGATGCGTCAGAGATTAATTCGTATATCGAAAAAGCGAATACGTTGCATTTAGTAGATGACCCGTTTTGGAGGGGGCTTCTTCACTTTAAAGGAGGGCGTAGCCTCATACTGGATAGGGACTTTTTTTTATCCGACAGAGGGCAAACTGACCCCCAGGCAGAATTAGAAGCAACAATTGAAGCCTACTTTACCCCAGAACATACGGTCAAAAGAGAATCGGGTGACCAAAACATTGTTTGTATATTTCCAGCAAGGTATGCCTGGCTTAACGAGAAGCTCGACCTTCCGAATTACAGATGCGATGAGAGTCTTTGCCCCGCTTTAAGCAAGTGGGCCCGCCTTGATCAGATTGAAGCGATCAGTCTGTTTTATGTCAGTGGATATCTAGGTAACCCTGCGTCTTCATTTGGCCATGCCCTCCTGAATCTGAAGATCAAAGGTAACGATGAGTTGTTGGGATTATTCGACACTTCCATCAGCTATGGCGCCACAGTTCCAATTAACGAAAACTTAGTGATGTATATACTAAATGGGCTATTTGGTGGCTACAGAGCTACGTATTCCGATAAATTCTTTTATGCCCATGACCAGGTTTATACCAACAGAGAGTTTAGGGATATGTGGGAGTATACACTTGAGCTTACCAATTTAGAAAAAAAGATGCTCATCTATCATCTTGCTGAATTGCTTACCAAGCGTTTTAAATATTATTTTCTGAGCGCCAATTGTGCTCAGGGCATGGCCGCTCTGCTTGATATCTTTATCAAAGAAGAGATCTATAATTTCGACTATCCGATTTACGTGCCGGAAGAGCTGTTTCACAGACTGAAACAAATTGATGTGAAAAGGCGAGAAAATAAAGAGGCTGCGTTGATCAAAGATATAAGATATATTCCGTCAGCTCGGCGTTATTTATTTTACGAGCTCAAACGCCTTAGCAGTGAGGAACGCGGAGTGTATCTTAATATTGCAAATGGGGATAATGAAGATTTTAGCCCTCTGCTCAGAAAATTGGACACCTCTAGTCGTATTAATGTGCTGAACGCTTTGCTTGCATACCAGTATTATAAATTAATGGCGAGTGATGAGGAAAATCCCGACCACCGTTTGAAGGAATACAAGGACAAGATTCTTCTGGAGCGATTACGGTTGCCGATAAAAAAGGAAATTCCTCTGAATATACCGGAAATTCCGTCTCCCGCTGATGTTTCACCACCGTCTACATTTAATGTTGGGTTCGTTCATGATCGGGGCAGAGATCCGTTTCAAGCGGTAGGAGTCACTGTGTTTAGAAAAGAATCAGTGGGTATGAATGCATTGGAATATAACGAACTTGTTGCTTTGGACCTAAATATTGGAATCCCTTTCGATTCTGATGAAGTATTTGTAGATACTTTTAATTTTCTTAAAATTAAGGATTTTAGAACATTTTCTATCAAAGAGGCGAAAGAAAATCCATTATCTTGGAGGACCCGGGTAGGTATTGATCGATATGGTGGAGATGATAATGCTTTATATGATTATGTGTTGGATGGAGGAGTTGGGCTAGTCGAAAAGGCCGATAACATTGGTATTCTTTATGGATTTATGAATGTGTCTTTGCATTCGCTCGACCAGCAGTACCGCGCGGGTCCTTTAATGGGATTTATTATCGGCCGTGATTCTCTCAAGCTTCAGACAGATTATGGGCTGGAGTTTGGCCTTGAAGATTACGGCTATATTGAGACCGTGCAGGCTAAACTGCAATACCAGATCAACAAGCAACATGCCGTGCAGATATCTTTTGAAAAGAATACCCGAGAGCGATTGACTTTAAGCTATTTTTTCTACTGGTAATCTTATGCTGGAAAAAAAGATAGCGCCCTTTTTACCCTACTTCACAGGAAACAAACGCGAAGGTTGTTAATGAGTCGCTTAGCGAAGCTATTGAGAAAGTGTTTGCAGATCAAGAATTGTGGGAGTTTTTGGCGCAGTAGTTAAAGAAAAAACGATCGTGATGATTGATACGAGGGCGTCCCCGCCGCGTTTTGCGGCGGGGACGCCCTGTTGTTTTAAATCAAAAATTTCTTTAGATTTTCTCGTGTCTTTGTTTTACAATAAAACAACCTATGGTAAATAAAAAGGGAAATCCCCAAAAAACTATTCTCACTATTGAAGATACGCCCAGCGACCAGCGGTTTATCCAGCGGGTTTTGGAAAAAGACGGCTACAAGGTTTTAACGGCTGATAACGGAAAAAGCGGCCTTAGAATCGCCAAGGCCCAAAAACCGGATCTGATCATTTTAGATGAGATCTTGCCGGATATTCGTGGAACGGAAGTTTGCGGCTTGCTTAAGATAGACGCCGAAACCCACAATATTCCGGTTTTGTTCTTAACGGTCGTAGATGATCCGAAAAATATCTTAGGGCATTTTGAAATGGATGTGATGGCGCATTTAACAAAACCTATCAAGGCCGAAGACCTTTTAAAACAAATTCAGGCAGTTTTGGAAAGATAATATATGTGTTTTAAATCAATCCTAAAAAGAATTAAAGGCGAAAAAGATCCGCTTTATCCATTGGCCGGGAAAAAAGTTTTAATTGTTGAAGATGATGCCACACAGCGCGCTTATGCGCAAAAAATATTAGCTAAGCAGGGGTTTAGCGTCTTGATCGCGGAAAACGGGGAAAAGGGATTAGAGATCGCTCAAGCCCAAAGCCCTCATCTGATCATCTTGGATGTCGTTTTACCCGGCATTCACGGTGATGAAGCCTGTCGCCGCCTTAAGGCTGATAGCCGCACCAAAGATATTCCGGTAATTTTCTTAACATCGATGGATGAACCGAAAGATGTTATTACACATTATGAAGTCGGCGGGGAAATCCATTTAACCAAGCCCATCAACGCCAAAGAATTAATTCGCCAAGTTGAAATAACGATCAAAGAATTTTCTCCGGTTTAACCTACGATGCCAAATCTTGAAAGTGTCCTATGCTTGATCTAAAATTTATCAGAGAAAATAGTGAAGTGGTGCGCCGAGGCCTGATTGCCAAGAATGTAAAGATCGATCTAGATATACTTTTATCTTGCGACGTAAAGCGCCGGGATTTCACTCAAAAAATAGACGAGTTGCGCAATAAAAAGAATTTAGCTAATGATGAGATTAGCGCCTTATTAAAAGAAAAGAAAGATCCTAAAGTAAAAATTGCCGCCATGAAGGAGATCACGGAAAAAATTGGCGAGCTTGAACCGCAGGCCAAAGAGCTGGATGAAAAGATGGACGCGCTGCTTTTAAACATTCCAAATATCCCGCATTTATCCGTTCCGATCGGTAGTCCGGAGAAAAACAAACAAGTGCGCGTATGGGGCGAAGCTAGAAAATTTGATTTTAAACCCAAAACCCATATTGAGATCGCCGAAAGTTTAGATATTATTGACTTTAAGCGTGCGACAAAAATTTCCGGATCCAATTTTATCGTCTATAAAAAAGACGGCGCGCGATTAGAGCGGGCGCTTATTAATTTTATGTTGGATCTGCATACGAGCGAACATGGGTTCAGTGAAATTCTTCCTCCTATTTTGGTGAACCGCGCTTCGATGACCGGAACAGGGCAGCTTCCCAAAATGGAAGAAGATATGTACAAGCTCAAAGACGACGACCTTTTTCTTATTCCGACAGCCGAAGTTCCGGTCACTAATCTTCATCGGGATGAAGTGTTAAATGACGAAGACCTGCCGATATTTTACGCGGCGTATACTCCGTGTTTCCGTCGGGAAGCCGGTTCTTACGGGAAAGACACTCGCGGATTAGTACGTGTTCATCAGTTTGATAAAGTTGAACTGGTCAAATTTGTTAAACCTCAAACTTCCTATGATGAATTAGAAAAATTGGTCGGTAATGCCGAAAAAGTTTTACAGCTTTTGGGATTATCTTACCGGGTGCTGCTACTGGCCAGCGGCGATCTGAGTTTTGCGGCCGCGAAATGTTATGACCTTGAAGCGTATGCGGCCGGAATGGATAAATGGTTGGAGGTTTCCAGCTGTTCCAATTTCGAAGATTTTCAAGCGCGCCGCGCAAGCATTCGTTATAAAGACAAGGAAACAAAAAAGACCGGTTTTGTCCATACGTTGAATGGTTCGGGTGTTGCTTTAGCGCGAACCATGATCGCTATTTTAGAAAATTATCAAACCAAAGACGGGGATGTGCTTATCCCGGAAGTATTGCGGCCGTATATGGGAGGAAAAACGAAAATTGAAAGAAAAGATCGCTGAAAGCTTAAAATTCTTATTTTTTGTTTTGCTGATCCCGGTGGCCATTGGTGTTACGGCGGGGTTTTTACATCAATTCCAGACTATCAAAGAAGTCGACCAAAACGGATTTCTTTTAGGGGTTTCTGCATTTTTAATTATTTACCTGTTCGTTTATGAGCCGCAGGGAATCTATCAATACGGATATGATTTGGTTGGTAATGTTTTTCAGTTCTTTGCGCCATTAGTTAAAGTTGCGCCGTTCGTTCTGCCGATCTATTCGCTTTTTATTTTGATCATTTACTTTTTTACGTTATTCTTTCCGTCGATGGTCGGGGCGAGTAAATATTTTATGTTTTTGACCGGATTTACCTTAAGCCTGCATTTTATTTTTACCGCCAAGTCGTTGCGGGCCAAAGATAATAATATTGCCAAAGCGCATTATCTTTTTTCGATGATCCTTATTTATATTCCTAATGTTATTATTCTCGCGCTTTTATTTGATCTGATTTACCCTGAGTTTTCTTTCCCAAAGCTTTTTGTGGTCATGGCGAATTTAGCCAATGGTGTTTACACAAGTGTTTTTAATCAGCTTTTTATTCCGTAAACTTTGATTTCTTTTTTAGAAAGAGTGACTGGACATGAAAAATTGCCCCGGGTGCAGTAAGGAAATCGACAAATATGCGATCGCCTGCCAATATTGCGGGAAAATTGTTGAGCATAGGGTTGAAGAAAGCCAGCCGAAATCTGTGCTGAAGCGTATCTGGCAGAAAATTAGAGGAAAATTGAAGTAAATTTTATTAAGCCCCTTGAGGGTCCTCGAAACTTTTCTAAACATTTTCTTATCTGACTCTTCGCCTCATACGCGGCTCAGAGTCCTCAAAGCTTTTCTAGTAAAAAACGTGGAAGCTTTTCGGAGAGGTGGCAGAGTGGTCGAATGCGGCGGTCTTGAAAACCGTTATGGGCCGTGAGGTCCATCTAGAGTTCAAATCTCTACCTCTCCGTTTATTTTGTTACCGGAAGGTGACAAAATAACCCCGAAGCCTGCGAACGTAATTTTGAAAAAATTACGGAGCGCAGAGGCAAGGGGCAGTAAGCGTGAAGAATCAACACCCACTTCTCTTAACCTCCCTCATCTATCCTATGGGAAAAATACAAAAGATCGGCAGTGACTATTTTATCGAATTTCTTGCCCGCGGGCTTAAATACCAGCAAAAAATAGGTCCAAGCCGCGCTTTGGCTGTTAAAGCCTTAAAAGAGACCGAGGAAAAGATCTCAAGAGGCGAAGCGGCCACAGTTGTCCGAGACATTCATTGGACTGTTTTCTTAGATGATTTCTTAGTTGGCATTAAAAAAGACTTCTCGCCAAAAACCTTTCAGCGCTTTCGGTCTCTTGTCAGAAACTTCAAAGTTTTCTTAAAACAGGACAGGCCGGATATTGCAAGGCTGTCTGAACTTACGCCCAGAGTCATAGAAGATTTCCGCTCGTTCTTAGATAAAGCAAATAAGCCGGACGTTAATTTGAATATTTTTTTGCTACGCGAAGTTTTTGATCACGCGATAAAACTCGGGTATTTGAATGATAATCCAACGCTGCATGTGCGGATCTTACCGGCCAATAAAAAAGAGATTCCGGTCATTCTTTCCGAAAGGGAAGCGGAGCAATTTTTACGTTATGCGTCGCCGTTGTTGAAATTGACCGTAGAAATTATCTTAGCAACGGGGTTATCGTTAGAAGAACTTGCTCAGCTTGGTTGGAATAATATTGATTGGACGAGAAACTGTATCAGCATTCTTTTTAAGAAAAAGGCGCAGGCGCGAACAATTTTCTTGGTGGCTCAGGCCAAAGAAAAACTTAAAGACCATCGAAAGGATCAGTCAAATTCTAGGAAAGTTTTTCCCACGTTAAGTAAGAAAAAGTTGCAAAGCGAGTTAGAAGACATTGCAAAGCAGATCGCTTTCCCGAGTTCGGTTAATTTTGAGATCTTTCAAAATACTTTTGCGGCGCATTTAATGAGAAGAGGAATTTCACTTACTAGCCTGCAAAAAATTCTCGGGAAAAATGATGTCGCGCAGGTTTTTGCGTTCACGGCTTTTATTGAAAAAGATGTTTATAGCGGGGCACATCACATCAAATCATGATAACATTTGATCGAAGGAAAGCCATTTTGACGTCGGCCATTTTTAGTTTTGGTTTGGCCGTTTTTATTTTTGCGTTCATGACGCATGCTGCCGGTCAAGCGCGGCAGGCGCGTTTTAACGTTGATGTTTTAGGAAGGATTTTTGCCGCGCACCATCAAAAAAAGGGGTTCTATCCGGCGAGCAAAGAGCAGCTGCCTAAATTTTTTGTTATTTCCGCTTTGGATCGATTATATCTTGACCACAAATGTTTCAAAGAAGCTGAGTTTAAAGGGTATCAATATGCCATGGAAGCATTAGGCCCAGATCAATTTATTATTTCCGCATCGCCGGTTGGTCCATGGCCGGGAAAGCCGGAGTTTGGGATCACGGAAAAAGGCATTTTAAAAAGCAATACGAGTCGTGCAGATATTGATTCCGATCCACTCGAGGAAATTGAAAGCTGGAAAACCATTGAGCGGACGGCGCGGGTGAAGGTTCAATAATCGAGGCAACAAAACACCTTGACGTTACGTGGGGCGCTCCATATAATGGAGCGAATTTTAGTCCTCGAAACTTTTATAATTCTTATTTGGCTCCTCGCCTTTTTGAGGCCCGGAGTCAAAAATTTTGTGAAACAAAATTTTGGAGAGGTGCGAGAGTGGTTGAATCGGGCGGTCTCGAAAACCGTTATGGGCGTAAGTCCATCGAGAGTTCAAATCTCTCCCTCTCCGTTATTTTTTCAACAAGTGCAAATTTCTTTAGCCCGAAAGGGAAAGAAGTTTGCACAATATAGAGAAAAATAACGGACTTTGACGAGGCTCCGTCCGAGTCAAAGTCTAGTCGCAATGTTAGAATGAACCACGAGCGTGGCGCTAATAGATTTCCCGATAAGGGAAAAAACAGCGAACACCAAAGCGAGCTATATGCGCGCTATCAGCAAAATTGCCATTCCCGTTGTTCTTTGTTATACTTAAGGCGGACACATTTTTGAAAACATCAACGCATATACAAGAGGAGGGGAATATGATTGATGTATTAGGCTCGGAAGTTTCTTATAAATTATTTTTCTATATTATGGTTTCTTTTGCGTTTGTTGTCGGCTTGATCTTGATGGTTTCCCACGAAGCGTTTACGGCTTTTGACAAGGCCCTTCAGAAGGAATACGGCTTAAAGACAAGACTTATCCCAAGAATTGAAAACACCTCCTTTCATATTATCGATCAGTGGATCTTGAAACATCGGGCGATCGCGGGGTTGGTCATCGCGGTGATTGCCTTTGTTTTGCTTATTGCAAATAAATAAGGATTAGAAATTCTTTATTGATATCCGCAAGGGAATCGGTAATAATACTTTCCTTGCGGATGTTTTATTTCGCTATGATTTATGCGCCGGGAACTCCTCATCTGCTTAACGGCAGATTCAGAGTCCTCGTGCTTTTGAAGAAAAGTATTTGAGCGGCGGGAACTCTTCATCTGCTTAACGGCAGATTCAGAGTCCTCGCGCTTTTCTAGTAGTTGGCTAAACGGGAACTTTTCGCTCCTTCGGAGCTCAAAGTCCTCAAGCTTTTCTAGCAAGGTATTAAGGAAGCTTTTCGGAGAGGTGGCAGAGTGGTCGAATGCGCACGCTTGGAGAGCGTGTGACTATCGAAAGGTGGTTCGAGAGTTCGAATCTCTCCCTCTCCGCCATTTTTTCCCGACAAGGGAAAAAATGGCGGACGCCAAAGCGAGTGTCGTGAGGCGACAAGCCGAACCACGAGCGCGGTGTCAACAGTTCGTTTTCTGATAAGATGAACTGCTGGATTGCAGCATCAAAAGGTAGTCTATGGAAACAAACGAAGCCTGGGAAAAAGCACTTAAAAATACCGAGATCGTCCGATCCCGCGTTCAAAATCTCTCCACATTTAGCGATACTCACGTTCCATACATTCTTTTGTCAGAGTCAACGATCAATACAGGAGATACGGTTGTGCGAAGCGGAGAAGTTGCGATCAGTCGGCCGTCTCTGATCTTGCCGCCTAATATGCCGCGGTTTAATGGTTTTGATTTCACAAACGCGCCGTCTTCTGACCCGCAAATTCTAAATTTCTTTCTAATGCGTGGCATAAGCTTCCCGTCTCTTAATTACGATAATCAAACTCATTCTTTGAATGTTTTTGAAGGAAAAATGTCGGAAGCGGTGAAATCTCATCTTGAGCAATTGCAGCAAAAAGAAGATGTCCTAACCGGGCTCATTGTGGCGCCGGATGATTGCTGGCAATTTTCGCTTTTGGTTTTCGTGCTTTCGCAGGCTATTCGAAATATTGACACAGATGTTAAAAAGTTATTTGACGAATATCGAAAAAAGGCCGACCCTTCAGGTTCATAAAATGAAAAAAACTTCATTCAGATTTTTCTTAGCACTGAGCTTCCTTCTCGCGGGATATTCTTTTTCCTTTGCTGAAAGTCAAACACAGCGTTTTGTTCTGGAAAACGGAATGACAGTTCTCATTCAGGAAATCCCCGATAGCCCGGTTGTTGCCGTCCAGGCGCTTGTTAAAAACGGCTCGGCAACTGAAAGGGAATATTTAGGATGCGGATTATCCCATTTCATTGAACATATGATGTTCAAAGGGACACAAAAGCGCACGGTGGGCCAAATTTCCAAGGAAGTTAAAGCCTTGGGCGGGCACATCAATGCTTCCACAAGCTTTGACTATACGTTTTATACTCTCGAGCTTCCGCAGGGGCAGTTTTCAAAGGGTTTGGATATTTTATCAGATATGCTGGTGAATTCTGTTTTTGATGCCGAAGAAGTCGAGAAAGAACGCGAAGTGATCTTAGGAGAAATGCGGCTTTACAAAGACCGTCCGGAAAATTTTCTCAATGAACTTGTTTTTGAAAATGCCTACACTCGTCATCCCTATAAATTTCCTATCATCGGTTATGAGCCGCTTTTTAAATCCGTAACTCGTGATGAACTTTTCGATTTTTATAAGAATACCCATATCCCGAATAATATCATCGTCACCATTGCCGGAAATTTAAACGGCGTAAATGCGCTAGAGGAAATAAAAGAGGCTTTTAAGGATTTTAAGCCGCGCCCCTTTATCATCCGTAATTTACCTGCGGAATCCTCGCAGCTTTTAGCTCGGCGCATTGACCGAGAATATGCCACACAGCTAACGCGCATGAGCATTGTCTTTCAGGGAGTTGGAATTCTCAATAATGATATGATGGCGCTGGATGTTTTGGCGATGATTTTAGGGCAGGGGGAAAGTTCCCGCCTAGTTAAAGAACTTTATAAAAATAAGAGGATCGTCGACTCTATCAGCGCGCATAATTTTACGCCGATGGATCAAGGGCTTTTTGAAATTAACTGCCTTTTAGATGAGAAGAATATCGATATTGTTCTTAATGAGATCAAAAAGCAAATCGAATTGATCAAGAGCCAAGGCGTTTCAACTAAAGAATTGGAAAAATCTAAACGGCAAGTTTTAAGCCGGTATGTTTTTGACCGTCAGCAAGCGGCGGATATTTCTTTTGATGCTGCTTTAAACGAAGCCATGACGGGAGATTTCAATTTTTCCAAGCAATATGTTGAGGGAGTTAAGAATATTCGAAGCGCGGATATCAAGAGAGTAGCGAACAAATATCTCAATGATTTTTCTTCAACGACAGTGATCGTGAAACCTAAGAAAGAATCCGAGGCTCAGGCGGTTTTGCCGGCCCTGCAGGGAACTTTCGAAATCAAAAAAATAGTTTTAGATAATGGAATGACCTTGCTTTTAAAAGAAGATCATCGTTTTCCTTTGGTCTCGATGCGATTAACTTTGCGCGGCGGTGTATTGGCGGACGCGAAATACGGCAGCGGCATATCCGAAATAATGTCAAGCTTGTGGAACAAAGGAACAAAAGCACGTTCTGTTAAGCAAATCGCCGAATCGACTGAAATGCTTGGAATGAATGTGGGAAGCTTCTCGGGGCAAAATAGTTTTGGGCTAAAGGCTGATTGCTTATCGCAGGATATTGATTTCACCATTGAGCTGTTAACTGATATCATGAAAAATCCTACTTTTCCTCCGGAAGAAATTCTTCAGCAAAAAGAACAAATGGAAACTGCCATTCGCCAACGCGACGACAGCATTTCGTCCAGCACATCTTTAAGATTAAAACAAATTCTTTTTGCCGGACATCCGTATCAAAATGATTCCCTGGGAAGCCTGGAATCTGTGAATCAAATCACGCGGGAGAAGATTATTGCTTTTTACAGAGAACTCGTTGTTCCTGAAAACATGGTTTTAGCCGTGATCGGAGATTTTGATGCGGAAAGAATTTCTCGCAGATTACAAAATGAATTTTCGCTTCTTAAAAATACAGAGATCAAATTTGATTTTTCTAAACCCTTACCGTTAGCACGCCCGGCCGAAGAAGTAATGTTTATGGATAAGACGCAGGCGATGGTAACGTTTGGTTTTCAGGGCGCTGAAATCACCAATGCTGATCGTTATGGCTTGGAAATCCTGATGTCTATTTTAGGGTCGCCTTTAAGCGGACGGATGTTCACACAAATCCGGGATGAATTGGGGCAGGCCTACACTTTAGGCGCTCAATCTATTCCCGGAATGGGAACGGGGTTTATTTATGGCTATGTTTTGACAACGGATGAAAATATTGAGAAAGTAAAACAAATACTTCTTAAGCAAGTTAGTGAATTAACCGCGGGCGTGCTTACCGATGAAGAATTGCAGAGCACAAAAACATATCTGAAAGGCGTCCATCATATGAGCCTTGAGACAGGCGCGAGTTTAGCGATGACGATCGCGCTGGATGAGCTTTATGGCTTAGGTTTTTCGGATTACGCTAATTATGATCAGAATATTGACCGCGTAAGCCGCGAAGATCTTGTCCGCATCGCTAAGACTTATTTAGACTTACAGAAAATTGCTATTGTGGCCACTAGGCCTGAAGCTTCTCAGAGCGATAGGGCGCCTGCAGAGGTTCAGAAATAGAAACGAGTTTTGTGTTTACAAGTGAAAAATGCGGTGATAGATTAGATGTGTTTTTGATGCTGGTAAACGAAAAGTCCTCGGGAAATTCACAAAAGGTAATTTAAATGAATAAAAACGAAAATCTGGAATTAGAATCGTTGGTTGTCGATAAGCTGTGGGGAAAATTCACCCTTCTCCAATCCCAAAGTGAGAAAGAAGAGACCATCACCTCTGTTCTTAGCGAAGCCGGCGGAGAAAACCATAAAGCTAAGCTTCAGGATGAACTTCGCAAGGTCGCCGGCGCTCAAGAGAAAACACAATTTATCGAAAAATTCCTATCCTACGGCGTTATTGAGGACCTGCTTTGCGATTCGGAGATTGAAGATATTATCATCAATTCGTTAAAACCCATTTACGTTCATCATTCTCAAAAAGGATTGGTAGAGACAGGAAAAAGGTTTCATACTCAAAAAGAAATAGACCTTTTTATCAAAAAACTTCTTTTGTTTTCCGGGCGAATGGAAATAAAGAAGATCATGAATTTAGAGCTTCCCAATCTGGAAGGCCGCGTCAACATTGTTATGTCGCCGTTCGGGCCGCAGATCACCATTACAAAAGCGAAAGTCGAACCATTAAGTATCATTGATCTTATCCAGCGCGGGACGCTGACCTATGAAGTCGCCGCCCAGTTATGGCTTTATTTGGAAGGATTATCCATTAAGCCCGCCAATATCATTATTGCCGGCGGCCCCGGAACCGGGAAGACAACACTTCTAAATGCCTTATTTTGTTTTATCCCGACCAATGAACGTATGGTTATTATTGAAGATACCCTTGAGCTAAACACCTTTTTAGAAGACAGCTGTTCGAGGCTTGAAAGCGACGATGATGTTCCGCTTTCCATGCTTGTTAAAAATAGTTTGCGTATGCGCCCCGACCGGATCGTAATCGGCGAAGTGCGCGGGGCGGAAGCACGTGATATGATCACAGCCGTTAATGTAGGAAAATATTGTTTAGGAACTATTCATGCTTCAACCGCGCGCGAAGCGATTTTACGTTTACAAAATGAGCCGATGAATGTTCCGGAAATTTTAGTAAATTTGGTGGATGTTTTTATTATTATGAAAAGATTTCACGTTCATGATAAGGTTTACCGCGTTGTAGATGAAGTGAGCGAAACCGGCGGGATGGAACAAAAGACTATTTTGCTGTCGCAAATATTCAAATATGATTATGAGCGTAAAGCTATTCGCAGCATCGCGACCAGCACGGTTTACCGCGACCGCTTGGCGAAAATCGCCGGCTTATCGCCAAGAGATATTATTGACGAAGTGGAAGTCCGTACGGCGGTTTTGAAAAAGTTAGCGGAAAAAGGGCTTCATACCATGAAAGAAATTACTGTTTTTGCGCGCGCCTACAATAAGGATTCTAAAACCGCCTTGTCAAATTTAGGGCTTAACCGCGAACAACTCATTCGTAATAAGCAGTAAAGTTTTAAGATTATGCGCCCGTAGCTCAATTGGATAGAGCGTCTGCCTACGGAGCAGAAGGTTAGAGGTTCGATTCCTCTCGGGCGCGTTGATTAAGATTATGTCGAAAAAAAATAGCCACTTACCGCATCTCCCCGTTGGTTTTTGCCAGCTTGTTACCGAATCTGCCGCGGACGGGATCTTTACGGTCGATCTCAAAGGGCAGATCACCTTTGCTAATCGTGCCCTCGTCGATCTTATCAATATTCCTTTATCAAAAACACTCGGAACTCATTTTGAAAAGTATGTCCATCGCGCATCGCAAGCGAAAGCTATGCGATGTTTTTTAATGGCTAAAAAAGGGCAGAGACAGGTTGGAGAAGAGATCGATGTCATTGATAGCCGGCACAATGTTATCCCGGTGGAAGTGAATGCCTCGCCTCTTTTTCAAGATAAAAAGATCATTGGCGTTCACGCGGTTGTCCGCGATATTCGCCGTCGCCGTCATCTTGAAAAGCTTTTGCGCGAGTCTGAGAAAAAATATCGTGATCTTTTTGAAGATGCCAATGATGTTTTGATCATTGCTGATCTAAACGGGATCATTCTTGACGCTAATCGTCAAGCCGAACAGCTTTTTAAACGCCCCAAAAAAGAACTGGTCGGTATTCATCAGTCACAATTGTATCCCATTGAACATGAAGCGGCTTATAATGCGATCTTTAGCCGTAGCTTAAAAGGAAAAAGCGAGCCATGCGATCTTGAGGTGACGCGCAGTGACGGCCAGGAAATCCCGGTTTCGGTTTTTTGCCGACGGATAACAGCCGGCGATAGGGAAGTTATTCTTATTCGGTTTAGTGACTTGTCGGAACGCGTGCGCAATGAAGAAAAGATCCGCGAAACCAATAAGATGATGGCGTTAAGCCTTTTTGTTTCCGGGACGGCGCAGGAGATCAAGCATCCTTTAAAAGCTGTTCTGGCGCATATTCAACAGCTTGTTTCCAAATACAGCAATCGAGATTTTGAATATATCGGCTTTAAAGAATTTTCCGACATTATGCAGACTATCCGCTCGGTGAGCAATCAGATCCGGTATTGTTGCGACATTAACGATAAACTTTTGCTTTTGAACCGTAAGCGTGCCGGCATCAAAGAAAAAGACTGTGACGTCAATAGCGTTTTGCGTGAATCGTTGAAGGCCTTTACGCAACAGTTAAAATTAGCGAATGTGAAGCCGGTTTTACGGCTAGCGACGTCATTGCCGCGCGCGGCTATTAGCGTCGTCGAATTTGACCAAGTGATCACCAATATTTTTTCTAATTCTCTGCAGGCTATGCCTAGCGGCGGGCAATTCACGGTCCGCACGTTCTATGACCATGAAACGTCTCATGTGGAAATCGAATTTCATGATACCGGTTTAGGAATTCCCAAAGAGAATTTACCGCGTATCTTTGAACCATTTTTTACGACCAAACAAGTTGGCCCGGGAAAAAATTCTGGGTTAGGATTATCGATCGTTTATTCTATCGTGAAAAGCTGCCGGGGAGACGTAACGGTGAAAAGTAGTTTGCGCAGCGGAACAACCTTTAAAGTGATCCTGCCGATCTCGAGAACTCAAAAAATCAAAAAATAACTATAGGTATTATGCCGACCATTGATGAAGTTTTTATGCAGGAAGCGATACGGCAAGCCCAGATGGCTTTTTTGAAAGACGAAGTGCCGGTGGGGGCGGTTATTGTCCATCAAAATAAAGTGATCGCCCGCGCCTATAATCAGGTGGAACTGCTTAAAGACCCTACCGCGCATGCGGAAATGCTGGCCATTACTCAGGCGACGAGTTTTCTGTCCTCCAAGTGGTTGCAGGAGTGTACGATGTATGTTACAATTGAGCCTTGTTCCATGTGCGCCGGAGCGCTTGTTTTAGCTAGAATCAAGCGTCTTTGTTTTGGAGCGGGCGATCCTAAAACCGGAGGCTGCGGCTCCATTGTTAATATTGCCGATCATGAGAAATTAAATCACCGTATTGAAATTAAAAGAGCTATTAACGAAGCGCAGTGCGGAAGTTTATTGAGTGAATTTTTTCAGAAGAAACGTAAGCAAGCGCAGGAATTGACGAATTGAAGAAGTTTATAGGGCGGGAACTTTTCGCTCTTTTAATAAGATTTTAAGAGGCGGGAACTCTTCATCTGCCTGGCGGCAGATTCAGAGTCCTCGCGCTTTTTAAAAAGATTTTGACAGACGGGAACTTCTCGTTCCGCTTTCGCGGAACTCGAAGTCCTCGCGCTTTTCTAATATAGCATTGTGGTAGCGCTCGGAGAGGTGGCAGAGTGGCCGAATGCAGTTGCCTGCTAAGCAATTGACTGGGGTGACCCGGTCCTCGGGTTCAAATCCCGACCTCTCCGCCATTTTTTTCCGACAAGGAAAAAAATGGCGGATGCCGATGAAGCCGTAACGTTGTGACAAGCAACGTCGGCTGAAACGGCGCCGCAAACATAGTAGCTTTTTCCCGACAAGGAAAAAATAGCGGACACCAAAACAAGTGTTGTGAGGTGACAAGTTGAGCCCTATTCGGCAAAGATGCCAATAGGGTTCAAATTTTTTTGTCATGGCGAGGGGATGCAATGATGAGAAAAATCATATTTTTATTATATTTTTTTCTGGGCTTCTTAACAGTTTCAGGCGCGCAAGAAATTGACAAATCTTTTTTTGGCGACTATGATGCCGCGCTGGTAATTTATAATCGGTCAGCGGATGAAACTATAAATACCAGTCCTGCATTAAGCGCTCGACGTCTTTCTCCTTGTTCTACCTTCAAGATCTACAATACGCTTATTGGACTTGAACTTGGCTTAATTAAAGGGCCGGATGACCCATGGTATGAATGGGATGGTGTTCGCCGTGATATCAATGATTGGAATCGCGACTTGACGTTACGTGAGGCATTTCGCGTATCAGCGGTGCCGGCGTATCAAATTCTGGCGCGCCAAATTGGTATGAAGCGGATGAAAAAATATATTGATCGGATTAATTATGGAACTAAAGATATTTCGGCCGGGATCGATATTTTCTGGCTCGATCGTTCAGGAATTGTTTCAATAATGATTAGCGCTGATGAGCAGGTAGCGCTTTTAAATAAACTACTTGATGGAAAATTGCCTTTTGCTGACAAGAATATTGCGAAATTAAAAGATGTTATGCTTGTGTCTAAGAGTGAAAAGGGAACGCTTTATGGCAAGACCGGATCTGGCATGGGCATTGATGGGAAATGGTCCTTGGGATGGTTTGTAGGATTTCTTGAACACAGCGGGACAACATATGTGTTTGCATGTAATATCACAGGAGGAAAAGATCCCAATGGAAAAGTTGCCCGAATGATCGTGGAAAATGTTTTAAGATCGCAAGGGCTTTTGTAGCTTAAAATCTTAACTTTTTGCTGTCCTGTGTTTTCTGGGGAGGCACACAAAAACACGCGAGTTGTAAAGCTGGGCAGAATAGAGAGGGAAAATGACAAACGGAATCAAGGAAACAGTTATCTTATTTCTAAAAGGGTGCGCCATTGGAGTGGCCAACATTATTCCGGGGGTATCGGGTGGTACACTGGCTGTGGTTCTCGGAGTCTATGACCGTCTCATCGAATCGATCGCGTGTTTTTTTGAATCTCCCGGAAAAAGAAAAGAGTACGCTATCTTCCTGGCAAAAATACTCTCAGGCGCCGGAATCTCCATGCTGTTCTTGGCGAATGTGATGGATTTCTTGCTAACACATCATTTTCATCTTACCATATTTGCTTTTATGGGGCTTATCTTAGGCGGTGTTCCGTCGATATGGAGATCACATGGCGATATGAGAGTGAAAACCTCCCGCGTGTTTGTTTTTATCGCGGGCATACTCATCGTTCTTGGCCCGTCATTACTTGGATTTACGGCGATTGAAACAGCGACGTTTGATGCGCCGGAGATGTTGATGTTTGACAAGGGGAGATATCTGACGCTTCTTTTTTCCGGGTTTTTAGCCGGAGGGGCCATGATCGTTCCCGGAATTAGCGGATCTTTTGTTTTGGTGCTTTTAGGACAATACGCGCTCATTATTGCCGCCATTAAAGGATTGATTTTAACGCCCCTCATTGTTGTTGGTTTCGGAGCAATGGCAGGAATACTTGTTTTTTCAAAGATTATAAAAGTATGCCTAGAGAGGTCGCCGGCCATGACCTATTATTTCATATTAGGATTGGTCACGGCTTCGTTCATCGAAATATTCCCGGGAGTTCCTCGAGGCGAGCATGTGGTATTATTCGCCGTTATTATATTTTTCTTAGGGGCGGGAGCATCTTACGCGTTGTCAAAAATCTCCGGCGAACCTGCTTAGATCGTATTTTTCTATTTTTGTTCATTAGATTTTTTTCTTGCAAAAAATAAAAAAAAGAGTTAGCATCAGCTAGATTTATTTAAGCTCTTTTGAATGTACAAACCTCCGTAAAAGCCACGGGGGTTTTTATTTTTTTAAAGAATAGTAGATGCGGCAAGCCACCGGTGTTGAAGGAGGTGGTATTTTTTGAACATTGTATTCAGGCCAGATTGAGAATTTTTTAAGGGGGCAATGTCTCCGTCGGAGACATTGCCCCCTTCCTTTTTTACATAAAAATAAAAATATTTAACCTGCCCCCATTGATTCGTTTGCGTTCGCAAAGCGAATCAAAACATCGGGGGCTCAAAAGAGGAGGGGCGATGAAAAGATTTATTGATGTTCACACCGGAGAAGTGGTGGCGGGGCAAGGTGAAGTTGTTTTAAAATCCGATGCGCATAATTCTTGCCTTGTTTTTGCTGCTTATGACGCGCATAAGAAAATTGGCGCCTTAGCCCACGCGATGCTCGCGTCCACATTTTCCACGAAAAAATTGGATTCCGTTATCCTGCCTGACCCGGAAAAAGCCATTGATGAAATGATCACCGACATGACGCTTCTAGGCGCAAAGAAAGAAGATATTGTGGTACGCCTTGTCACCGGGGAGAATGTCCCTCATGAACAAGGCGATTTATTATACCGACAAAATTTGCGTTCAGCTATGGACTTGCTTAAACAAAAACATCTTAAGGTAAAGCGGAATACGGCAGCCGATGTCGGCAGTTCCCATGTTTCCTTAGATGTCGAATCAGGAAAAGTTTCTTATGCGTGATCTTTCAGGAGTGATTATTTTTCTAAAGATGTATTTTGTGTGCAAGAGCCATTTTTAGAAAGGATAGGATTATTATGGAAGCGAGATTTAAAAGAGATATTGTCATCCTGGGTCATTCTCATAGCGGAAAAACGTCTTTAGCGGAAAGCCTGCTTTTTGTTAGCGGAGCAACGACACGAAAGGGCGACGTGATGCAGGGAAATTCTATTAGCGACTACAGCGAGGATGAAATTGAACGAAAGATCTCCATTAATTCCAGTTTCTTAAGAGCGGCTTATAAAAACTCTCAAATACAAATCATCGATACGCCTGGTTATGCGGATTTTATCGGGGAAACGATTGCCGCCTTGCGGGCGACCGATGCCGCCATCGTCGTTGTCGACGCCGTAAACGGTATTGAGGCAGGGACGGAAGATATTTGGGAGCGATTAGAATCATTTCAAATGCCCAGGATCATTTTTATTAATAAATCTGATAAAGCGGAAGCGAATGTCGCCGAAGTCGTTCAATCTATCAAGGAGCGCTTGTCTAAAGATGCGCATCTCCTTGATCTTAATGCATCCGAGCTCGTTGAATCTGTTGCCGAGTTAGATGAAAAACTTCTGGAAAAATACATAGATAGTGGAAATCTTTCCATCGATGAATTAAAGCCGGTATTGCATAAAGCGGTTTTAGAATTAAAAATTGTTCCTATTATCGTCGGCAGTGCCGCCACCGATCGCGGCATCAGCGATTTGCTGGAGGCGATCGTTGCGTATTTCCCCTCACCGGTCGAGCGTCCGGCTTTTCATGCCAGAGATATTGTCACCCAGCAATTAAAAGATATTTCTCCGCAAGATGACGGGCCGTTTACGGGGTTCATTTTCAAATCTATTTTCGACCCCCACTTAGGACAGCTTTCTTTGATGCGGATCTTGCGCGGAAAATTAACGCCGAATTCTGATTTCGTTAACGTGAATACGTCAACGCGCGAACATATTGGCGCCATCACGATGTTGCAGGGTAAAGACCAGGTGATGGTTAATCAAGCCGGATGCGGGGATATTATCGCTTTGGCAAAATTAAAAAATGCTCATGTTTCGGATGTCTTGGCGGATGAAAAAGAAAAGGTAGTCATCGATCCTATCACATTTCCGCAGCCATCTATTTCCGCATCTATCAAGCCAAAAACACGGTTAGATGAAGAGAAAATATCTCTTAGCTTAAATCGTCTTTGCGAAGAAGATCATACCTTTCAAGTGAGCCGTGATACCGAAACAAAAGAGTTGATCATCTCCGGCATTGGAGATCTCCATCTTAAAGTTATGCTGGAGCGTATGCGCCGGCGCTATCATGTTGATGTCGATCTTGGTGTTCCCAAAATAGCTTATCGCGAAACTATCACCAAGAAGGCGAAATTCCGTTATAAATATAAAAAACAATCCGGAGGCCGAGGGCAATACGGCGATGTTGAACTGGAGATTGCGCCTTTGCCGCGGGATGGCGCTCAATTTGAATTCGTCAATAAGATCTTTGGCGGCGCCATTCCTCGCAATTTTATTCCGTCTATTGAAAAAGGTGTTCGGCAAGCCATCAGTGAGGGGGTGATCGCCGGATATCCGGTCATCAATATTCAGGTGACCGTTACGGACGGATCTTATCATGACGTTGATTCTTCCGATATGGCGTTTCAGATCGCCGGGTTGATGGCGTTTAAAGAAGCCGTGAAATTAGCCGGGGCGGTTTTGTTGGAGCCGATCATGGAAATAAATACGGCGGTTCCCGATGAATTTATCGGGCAAGTTTCCGGAGACATTAATGCTCGACGCGGAAGAGTTTTAGGGGCGGAAGCAAAAGGAAAGAATGAAATTCTTAAAGCCCATGTTCCACTTTCCGAGATGTCCAGTTATGCGACGGATCTGCGCTCAATGACCGGAGGACGGGGAAGTTACACTATGAAGTTCTCGAATTATGAGCAGGCGCCCGCGAAAATTACGGCGCAAGTGGTGAGTCAGAATCAACCCGCGCATGTATAAGAAATAAGTTCTGAGAAAGGCGGCGTCCGCCCCGCCACCCACGTTTCTTAGTGGTCGGACGCCGCCTATTTTCTTTCAAGCATTTCCTTAGCAGTTGACATCTTAATTATTCTCGTGTAACGTATATGCGATAAAAAAATTATTTTCTAAAAAGGATCTTATGCCGTTGCGTATTGCTATCAGTGGTTCAACCGGATTAGTTGGCTCGGCGCTTGTGGAGGCGTTCTCCCGTCAAGGCCATCGGGTCACCTTGATCATTCGTCCGCGCACACCGCTTATGATCAATAAAAAAGTCGTCCGCTGGAATGTTGAACGTGAGTATATTGATACACAAGGATTAGAAAATCACGATGTTGTTATTCATTTGGCTGGAGCTAATTTAGCGAGTCAGCGCTGGACAACCGGGTATAAAAAAATCGTTGAAGATAGCCGTGTTAAAAGCACGGCTTTTTTATCTCAAACCTTAGCTCAGCTTAAGCACCCGCCGCGTTTATTTTTAACAGCATCGGCCGTCGGTTTTTATGGTCCTGACAGTTCAAACGAAGAAGTTGATGAAGAAAGCCCGATGGGAACCGGGTTTTTAGCGCAAGTGTGCGATCGATGGGAAAAAGCAACACAATTAGCCAAGGCTTGCGGAATTCGTGTTGTTCATTTGCGCACAGGAATGGTGTTAAGTCAAAAGGGCGGTGCTTTGAAAATGATGCTGCCTGTTTTCAAAATGGGGCTAGGAGGAAAATTGGGAAGCGGAGTTCAACCGATGAGCTGGATCTCTTTGGATGAAATTCCGGAAATCATCTCCCATATCTTTAAAACTGATGCTATTTCCGGTCCCGTTAACCTAACAACATCTCAAGTGGTCACCAATGAGGAATTCACAAAAATTTTAGGAAAAGTTTTACGCCGGCCAACTTTTGTTTCAGCCCCGGCTTTTATGATTCGATTAATGTTTGGCGAGATGGCGGATAGTTTATTGTTAAGCGGTGCTAAAGTAGCTCCTCGAAAGCTTCTGGAAAGCGGGTATCAATTCATCTATCCGGATCTAGAGCAAGCTTTAAATAAAATCCTAAAATAGACTCCTTAATTGATGGTTGTCCAAGGCTTTTTAGCCGTGTTGGCCGATTTGCGTAATTTTCCTTAATTATTCGTGCTTGTTTAAAGATTTTTTATGTTAAGATATAGCCGTAACCAAAAATTAAACGGTAAGACGAACTTATGTCGTATATTGTTTTAGCCCGAAAATACCGGCCGCAAACTTTTGACGAAGTGATCGGCCAGAGCCACATAACAGATCTCCTGCAGAAATCTATCCAATCTAAGCGCCTGGCGCACGCGTATCTTTTTTGCGGGCCGCGCGGCATCGGGAAGACTTCCTGCGCTCGCATCTTAGCGAAGTCTCTCAATTGTAAAAATGGGCCGACCTTAACGCCTTGTGGAGAATGTCCTGCCTGCAAGGAAATCACAAACTCAAATAGCTTTGATGTCATTGAGATCGACGGTGCTTCCAATCGGGGCATTGATGAGATCCGCACACTTCGCGAAAATGTTAAATTCGCTCCATCCTACGGCCGTTATAAGATCTATATCGTTGATGAAGTTCATATGTTAACGACCGAGGCGTTTAACGCGCTTTTAAAAACACTCGAAGAGCCTCCCGAACACGCAAAATTTATTTTAGCCACAACGGCCGCCAATAAAGTTCCGGCGACAATTATTTCCCGCTGTCAGCGTTTTGATTTTCGGCGCGTGTCGGTTGAAACGATCCAAAAAGCTTTGCGCGCAATTTGCTCTAAAGAAAAGATCAAGATCAAAGACGATGCGTTGTTTATGGTTTCCAAAGCGGCTTCGGGAAGCCTGCGTGATGCCTTAAGTATTTTAGATCAGTTAAGCGCTTTGATCGCTCAAGAAATAGAGACCGCCGATGTTTATTCTATGCTTGGCATTATCGAGACAGAACTTTTGTTCGAACTCGTTGAATCCTTAGCGAAGAAAAATTGTGCGCAAGCGTTGGACGTTTTTGACAAAATTTCCCAAGAGGGGAAAGACATCAAACAGCTTAACCGCGACCTGATCGAACATTTTAGGAATTTGATGGTCATTAAAATTGGCGGCAAAGCGCTTGGAAAATTGGTGGATTATCCGGTGGCGATCAAGGAAATGATCTTGACTCAAGCGCAGAAATTTCTTCTAAAAGAGATCTTAGCAGCGATCGATGTTTTTGTTGAAGCGCAGGAATTCGCGCGCCGGACAGATTCTTTAACGATCCCCTTGGAAGTTGCCTTCGCGCGTTTGACTTATACGACAGAGCCGGGGGCTTTGCCGGAGAAACTCGTTCAAGAAAAACAATCTGTCGCTGAGAAGCCTGATGCCAAGCTCGCGCGTCCGCGAAATGTTTTAGCCAATCAAAAAGGGTATGTTGATTTTTCCGCGGATGATATCGAAGAAACAGGTAAGGATTTGCCGGTTTCTGTCGCGGCCCCGGAGCAAGAGAAGCTGGTGTTGTCTTTGGATCTGATCCGGCGCAATTGGGATGCTATTACGCATGCGATCAGCCGTGAAAAGATGTCCGTTGCGACGTTTTTACAAGAAGGAAGCCCGAGTTTGCTTAAAGGAGAGAAGTTGACCATCAGTTTCTCGCCGGAAGCCGTTTTCCATAAAGAGTCATTAGAGCAAAAAGACAATCTTCGGCTGATCGAGAAGATTTTTTCTGAAAAATTAGGGACTATGGTTAATATTAATCTTAAAGTCGATGAACATCACCAGCCGCATCAAAACCAAGAACCGTTCGTCAAAGCGGCGTTAGATACTTTTCAAGGAAAAGTTGTTAGCAAATGGAATCGTGACGGTTAAAAACAATGGCCTATCCTAAAATTGTCGAGAATCTTATTGAAAAATTAATGAAACTTCCCGGAATAGGGCGGCGCAGCGCCGAGCGTATTCTTTTTCATCTTCTAAGCGCGCCCAAAGAAGATGTCAGGGAATTATGCGATGTGATCACGAAGATCAAGGAAGGATTGATGTTTTGCCGTATTTGTAACAACTTAAGCGAAGCAGAAGTTTGCCTGATCTGCAGTGACACCAACCGCGATGAGCGAACGATTTGCGTTGTAGAAAATCCTAAAGATGTTTTAGCTATTGAACGTACCGGTGCTTACCGGGGCCATTACCATGTTCTGTTGGGGTCTATCGCTCCGGCCGAAGGACGGGGGCCGGATGATCTAAAGATCCATCATTTGGTTAAGCGAGTTGAAAATCAAGATATTAAAGAAGTTGTCATTGCAACCGACCCGGACACGGAAGGTGAAACAACAGCGCTTTATATTACGCGGGAACTTAAAGATACGGGAGTTAAGATCAGCCGGATTGGATTAGGAATTCCGGTGGGAAGCGCTTTAGAGTATGCGGACCTTTCAACGCTTTCTGTTTCTCTTTCATCGCGTCGGCAAATAGAGTAGACTTGTCATAGTTTTTTTGTAAAGTAATTTAAGCGGGCTGCTTCATCCGTCACTGAATAGTGACGGATGAAGCAGCCCTTTTTTGTTTTTAGATCCCGCGAAAGCGCTTTCTTACGCGTCCCAGCAAGCATTGAAAGCGGGTTTTTATGGGATATACTTTACATAGTGGTTAGCAATACTTGTTCAGTAATTGCAGAAATATTATAAAGAAGCATAAATCAGTGCGAAGTATTCCAAAAGAAGCGCCCGAATGGGCTGCTTCTTTAATTTTTTGTTTTTTGTGCTTGTTGGAACGAGCCAAAGGGGAGACGAAATGAGAAAAATACTCTTTATTGCCGTTTTATCCGTTCTCTTTTCTTTCCAGGATTTTTCTGTTAGTAATTCCATGGCAGAAGAAGCGGCGCAAGGCAAAGGTCGGCAAGCGGAATCTTACCAAGCTACTTCCGGCAGATCCGCGGGCGAAAGCATCCCGCAAGTTAAAGTCCTGTCATCCACCGCCCAAGAAATCGTTACGACGATTGATTTTACCCAAGGATTCTCTTATGAAAAAGTAGTCGCGGAAGACGGAGTTTCTTATATCCGTTATAAGAAGGACGACTCTTCGGGTTTTCTATATACATCTGAAGAAGGCAAGCCGGAACTCCCTTTGATCAGTAAAAACTTCCAAATTCCCGCAGATGCGACCAATGTTAGAATTACCATAGAAGAAACTCATTATGCTTCCGAACAAAAGGGCATCGTCTATCCGGCTCCGGAGATGTATTTTGAAGAGGAGGAGGGAGTTTCTGGCTCCAAGGAACGGTTTGTTAAAGATAAGGCTGTTTATAAAAAGGATGAATGGAATTCACATGTGGTTTTGAAGGGTACAGCCAAGATCCGTTCAGCCCATGTGGCGATCGTTGAATTCCATCCGGTTTCTTTTAACCCGCAGAAACAATCCATCAAATATTGCGATTCGCTAAGCGTGCGTATTTCTTATGTCAGCAGCAAAAAAGACAACACTGTCTCTGTTCAAGCCAAGAGCCCTTTTAAGAATATTTATGAGGCAATGATTCCTAATTATCATTTGATTTCCATTTCGCAAGAGGATAACTTTTCTGATCCTAGTCAACCTGCGGGACCTGGCATCAATACGCCTTCAGTTGATGTTCCCGGCGCGTATCATGTTTTAGCGCCGGCAGATATTGTTAATCCTTCATTGGAACTTCCCATTGATTATCTTGTTGTTGTCGCTGACTTTTTCATGCCCGAAGGAGCTCCTTCTGCTAGCCTTGCAACTTGGCTTAATTGGAGAGCTAGCGTAGAAGGCGGCGGACACAACATTGGCGTTATTAAACGTTCGGATATTTATGCGCAATATATGCCGGTTGACCCAGATGATTCCGAGGGCTCTTCTATCAGAGAATTTATCCGATTTGCGTATGAAAATTGGCGTGGAAATATTGAAGTTCCCGATCTTGATTATGTTTCGTTGATCGGCGATGCTGATCAAGGTTTTGAGACAGCCGAATGGTTTATGCCGGGGATGCATGAAAATTCCGGAGCGATCACCGATCACTATTATGGCTGCGTGGATGGAGATGATAATTTTCCGGATGTGATGGTCGGGCGATTTCCCGTGAAAACAGATGCGGAATTAGGTTATATGGTTGATAAAACTCTCTACTTTGAGCAGAATCCCCCCGAAGGAGAAAACCACTGGGGAACACGCGGGTTATATATCGGCGGGTATGAGCGTGGCCCGGCAGTAACCACACCTCAAAAAGATTTTGTTCTCAAGCATTATCAGGAAATGGAAGAATTGCATCATGATGATTCTTTGTCTCCTTATCACGATCCGTCAGTTGCCGCCGAGATCATCAAGCAGGGCGTTTTGCATGTCATATACAAAGATCATGGAGGCATAACTTCGTGGTATCCGCCGCTAAATTCTAGTTTAATTCCCCTGATCAACGGTAATCAGCCTCAAACCCGATATCCTGCTCTTGTTGTTAGCATTGGCTGTAAGACAGGGTACTTTGACTATCCCACGTCAAACTCTTTCGGTGAATCTTGGGTTAAAGCATCAGCTAAGGGTTCAGCGGCATTTTGGGGAAGCTCGCGTGATACGTATCAGTACAACTATGCGGCAATACCTCTTATTTTAGAAAATCTCTATGAGTATAACTTTGGCACCATTGGTGGCGTTATTTTAAGCGCCAAATTGCTTGATTACGGAGATATTCGGATCACTAATTTGTTTGGGGATCCGGCGTTGAATGTTTCCGGTCACCGCGCTACATCCACAAAGCCAGAATTAACATCATCAATTTTCTTAAGCGAAGTAGACGCTGATCCTGTTGCAGGCGAACGCATTACTATTAATGTGAAAATCGAGAATAAAGGCCTTTCTGCGGCGGAGAATATTGTCGTTAGGCTGTCTGAAGTTCTGCCGGATTCAGAAGATCTTTTTGCCGTAGGCGACGATGAGGTGGTCGCTCTTTTGAATTTCGGCGAGTCTGTTGTTCTATCGAAAGAGTGGATTTATCAAGGACAGGATACGGCATTTTTCCGCGTTGATGTTGACCCGGATGACGCTATTGATGAGCTTTCTGAGTAC